>ERZ1370068.8382-contig-7240_pt1 | contig 75553 bp, 126 predicted proteins | sample MGYA00561227_ERZ1370068 | MGnify/ENA primary metagenome ERZ1370068 (study PRJEB38410, sample SAMEA6850437) | metagenome | study: Metagenomic assessment of the ecological functions of the soil: analysis of the soil microbiota associated with the... | reverse complement strand
GTTACATTGCTAAACCCATATAAAACTCTTAACGGAAGAAGTGATACGAGGTAAAAGAGATCCGTAAACGATGTAATACAAACCAGGAGGTTTTAATTAAAAACCAAAAATTAAAGTCAAAAATAGTTGCTGTTATAAATAATCTCTTTAAATATTGCTTTGCTACAATGCAATATCCCGGACCGGAGTCAAGCTTTGTCCGGGATAATCCAGTGTTATAATGAAGTCCGCGGCTTTCCTTTCTGAATGTGAGGCGCCTTTACGATCCGGGTATCACCACACTGGTCAAATTACGCAGCTCGAGCAATTGTGGAGATAGAACGCCTCGTTTGGTACAATCGTTCGGAACAACTCTTCCCAAAGCAGATCGATGCGTCGCATGACTCTCTGCAATCGAATGTCGCTTCGAACAATGCCAATGTAATCACTCTCATCACCAGCTGCAAATTCACCCAAACTCTTCTTGAGTAGTCTGGGACTCGTTTCTTTTGGCCTCGAAGTACCACGGGCGCTCCAATCAGGAATATTTTCTCCTAAAGAAATGGACTGAATGTTTTCAGATCGCATCTATATAGCACCGATGAGCAAATGCAAATGCTTCCAGTAGCGAATTACTTCGCGCCAGCCTGTTGGCGCCAGATGTGTCCAGTACTCGCACATTCACCACAGGCATATAGGTTCTTTATCGAACTTCTCCCATTCATCAGCTTGTCATAATTCACTCACAACTATAATGCGCAGCCGCGGCGACCGGTGAGCATCGTCTTTAACAATGTCAATTCCAATCGATAAACACTTCTCATAGATATTCGGAAAATGTTCTGAGAAATTTCTCCTTACCCATATGCCTGCGAGTCGGTACACGTTTTCGGTACCCGTTCGTTTCATTTCACTTCCATCAATTGCTCTTGCTACAATATCCCTTGGCGCCAGGTCTTTCCCTCCGGGATCGTAGTCCCTCCATGAACGCTTCCCCGTTTTTATTGCGAAGAATGCCACTCATCACCACGTACCGCCTCGGCCAGTTATTAAAAGGCGATTACGGCCCCTCTTACGCCTGGCTCATACAATGTGCAGTCCGGGTGCAAATTGGCATGAATTCCATGTTTTTCTATTCTTCCTTTTGCCCGATACACCATAGCCACGCCGTCGCCTGTAGCAATAGAAGGATTGGTCGTAGTGCGATAAACCTGCCCATTGCCTCCCGTTGCGATCAACGTTGTTTTTGTTAAAATTTTTTCTGATCGAATTTGTTTGCAGGTTCAACACATACACGCCGTAACATTCTATATCCGGAGTCGATTTTGTAACAAGGTGGCCAAGATGATGTCGAGTAATGATATCAACAACAAAACAATGATTGATGAGTTGGATGAGTTTGAAGGCCTGCTGATCGCGGCTAGCAGAAGCCCTTTCGATCTCTTTTCATAGCGATGTCTTTGCTTGGTGAAGTATCCGGAAAGCGGAAATGACCGCCCTCCTTTCCCAATTTGCCTTAATCACCATCGGATCTTTATCAAATTTTGCACCCCATTCGATCACTTCTGTTGACGCGGTCCGGGCCTCTCACTTTAACGATCTCTACAATGCGCTCGTTGCATAATCCATCACCTGCAATAGAGTGTATCCTCCACTATGTTTGTCGAAACTATCGTGTTCCGGGTCGTTGACGACAGCCACTCCGCCCTGCGCATATTTGGTATTGGTCTCATCGGCAGTGGTTTTTGTGAGGATGATTATGTATTTATCAGGGAATTTTTCCCTCGCAACCTTTAACGCGTAGCTTAATCCATCTGCAATTCTCAGAGCCTATCACCAAAAAAATCTGTTTGCATTCTTGTATCTCAATTTTTGTTACTGTTCCGAACTCATTTTAAGATTTTTCTGAGTTGATATACTTCACTGCCACTCCTTCTGTGATAAATAACTGCGCTAAGCTTCATAGGTCAGCATAATTAGTCAATCCTGCATGATCAAATGACGAAAAAAATTTATTAAATGCAAGAAGTGGAAGATCCGATGTCACAAATAATATGGCCCCCATCATCATCCATAAAACGGCTTTTTTATTTTTACCAAGGACGGTATGCATGGCCAGCATCACCATGAAACTCAGCACAACTCCATAAATGCGTACCGGTAATTTCGCTATTACCAAGATAAGGTGAAAGGACGCTGGATCAAAATGCTGTAATACACAATTACCAAAAGCACAGTGCAATGCATTGCCCCGGATATATTCCCTCATGCGAGATAGTTATGAAAGAAAACGATATAAAAACCTGGGCGACCAGGAATGCCGATAAGTCCACAAATAAAGAAATTTGATCCTCTCTCGTCAAATAACAGCAATATATCTCCTACCCATGAAAAATAAAGCCAGGAAGATCCATCCTTTTCAAAACCACGGAGGTTGCGGAGCTGGTCTTTAAAGATAGATCGCCAGTAATCGGCATTAACAAAGGCTTTGTGATGAACCGGAGAGATTCATTATTTAGGATAAAACCGCGACAAGATCAACAAGGCAGCACCAGGAGCAAACAGAATTATCCAGATTGCTTTTTTCATTCAGCTACTTTAGTTGGCGGGCTACCTTCTTGAATACTCCTTTTATTCAGTATCCCAGGCACTCATGCGGCACTCAAACCCGTGGCTTCAGCTTTCCTTAAGATGTCGATCAACTCCATCGACAGCCACGTCGCTGTTCACACATTCGCGTTTCACAACTTCTTTTCTCCTTTAGTACAAAGTTATTTTTCCCGGTCCGCTCCCCACACATAACCAAAGTCAGCATCAGCCATTTCACCCGGGCCATTCACAATGCAACCCATGATAGCGATACCCACAATGCCTTTTAAATGATTGGTAGACGGCCCCCATCCTTTGGCTGCCAGTCCCCCGCAGATCAAATAAAAGTTCTTCCACATAGCTGGGACAAGAGATATATTCTGTCTCTTGATATCCTTTGTGAACCCTGCGGCTTGCAAAAATGCCGAAGCCAACAGAATTCATTAACCGGTAATCAGTGTGAACATTTTTGTCCATGAAATGATGGCCCAGGGCAAATGCCATCAGCAAAACCGTCCAAAAACAATGCGCCGGATTCGACTGAGTAATGAATTAAACTCTTTGATCCATACTGTCATCATTACGATCGTCGCAAACAATAATTGCCGGATTCTTTACTTCATTATTTTCCAATCTCCACAAACATCCTACGGGTGCTTTCTGCACAGCGTTTTTAGTTTGTGATGGGAACTCAGGCACACTAATGCCGCCGGGATCATTCCTTTAAGCTTGGTAAAGCAATTGACTCAAGGAAGGCGGAGGATATCCGTCTCAGAAAAACAATCAACCATTACAAAATTGATGCGCGAAAGATCCGGGCACAGTCTTTCTCTCTACATGCTCTGCTTCAACAATGGGAGAATATTTTCTCTTTGTCAGTGAGCAATCCGGCCACGCTCTATGATACACGATGACCTTTAGCGTACCTCGGTAGCAAGCAAAGCCTATGTTTCCTGGCCGGCAGTAAAGATAATATAATCAGCGCTTTAGCTGTATCGCTTATATTCCATTTATCTGTAGTCAGCATCGTAAGTATTGCTCCAACGCTTTCTAAGTCTTCTCTTGTTGAGTTTTATCAACCTTGCGTCTGAGGTCAGCAATCACTTAACCGGTACATGCCTGCCACCAATGTTGGCTCACAGCAAATGCTTCTCCTCGTTGATAGTAATTGAACGGATCATAAGGAAGCCTCGTGGAGTTTTTGAGCCGCAACGGCCTGGCCGCCAGACTGTCGACAGCCAACTGTCGTCCCTCATATCCTCTTCACCAAATTCTTACACAATCGGGGATCTCAAATTCAGGGATCTTCGGGTCAACGAAACCCTCATCGTATCTCCAAGGCCATCTTCCAAAAGAGTACCGATACCAACCGAACTCTTTATTCGTCCGTCCTCCCCATCACCCGGCCTCCGCAACCCCCAAATGCAGCGGGGTAACATTCGCCAAATTCGTCAAACATTGTTTTAACCAACAAGCGGTACGCATGCACCATCACCTGTGGGTGTTACTGCTCTTCGCGCTTAACACAACCTGGTCGGATAATCGCCATCCCATGGGCCATGCGTAAAAATTCCATGGCACTTTCTACCATTCCGATTGTGCGTGTCGCCATAACGACTCATGATACGATCGCTCAGCGAACCATGATTGGCGTTCCAATGCGCATGGCCGTTCCATATTCCTTACAAATCTTTACGAGTGGAGTAAAAACGCTCACGCGAATGCGATCAATTTCAACCCGGTGGCTCAGCATCGCTGTGGCGCCTGATGACCTCAAATTTTTTTCTTGTCAATATAACCCGTCGACCGACCCTTACTTTTCTAACGACCCTTGCCGGCCAGTCCGGTGTTGCCGTGGGCGCAAAACGAATATCGGCCACCGATCGAGTATTATATCCGCGCAAGCCTCAATTCATTTTCATATTTACCAAATTTTCTGCCTCTCTTTTTGACGGGGCCGCGATACTGGACCAACTCCGAATCCCAGGCTTCGATACAGCGGATCGATTGTTCGGACTGTTGCCAACGTGGCGTCCATCGCAGCCTGTAGTGGTCATCGCTTGCAAACGATGCATCGGATGCGGCCCCCGATAGCCACCGGGGTTGCCCGGTACGAGGTCACCGTGACTCTTGTACTCCACGCGTCATGGTAATCGCTTATATTCTGTCGATTCGCACGACAGCCGCATATAACCCCCATCCCCAAACGCCGCGCTGCGCTCGTGTTCGCTAAAAGTTTTCGGCGACACGCGGACAGCGCCGGCGCAAAGGGGAGTTTTGTGAAATACAAAAAATAACAATTGAAATGAAGCCGAGCAGGGTCTTGAGTAAATCGAACCGATATATTAATAATTCACCCAGTCCTTTCGGCAGAGCGTTCCCCGCTCTCGAATCTTTTGAATAGATCGTTCCTGTACCTGCTTTTCCGTTCTCGATCAGCAACTTTACCTAGCTGTTGCCTCTGCCTCACGAGGCGAGATTTTTGGTTTGGGGTTGCTGTTTTTGCTGTTCCTGCTTTTTTCTCCATCTTGCTTTTTAGGGTGGCTTTTCTTTTTTCAATTCCAGTGGGCAAGCCCTGAAGATTTTCTCGCTTCCCCGTCACCGGGATTGAACCGCAATGTTTCTTTATATCCTTCAATGCTTTCTTCCAGTTTCTTTGTTGGGTAAGGTCACCGCCTCGGTTATAGACTCAACTCTTGATCGAAGATCATTCCCATTTTCTTTAACATTCAGTACCTCTCAGTAATTTATTGGTATCATCCGCTTTATTTTGTTTTATCAATGCATCAGCCAAATTAAATTTTGCAGTTTTATCGGTGGAAGAGGTTTCCAAAACCTTCCTGGATGGCCAAATTCGGCTTTGTCATACTGCTGCTGGCGATAGTAGTTATTTCCGGTTTCTGTCGACTACTTTATTTGGCTCCTGCGCCGAGCAAAAATTCGCCGGTAAAAATCAACATTGATATGACGACTAAGATCCTCATGCTAAATTTTCTTTTTCTTTCAGGCAAAACGAATTCAAGTATGAGTAACAGGAACATGAGCCCGGCAAACCACATGTAATAGGTTGTATAATTTAACAATGAAACGTCAAGTAAATGCCTTTTTTCTACCTGCGACAACTGTTGCATCAAGTTCGTTTATAGTTTGGTCACTGCTTTCAAAGTGTACGTAGATGCCATTGGTTTTTTCAGCGATTTGTTTCAACTCATCTTCATTCAATTTTGAAATGACAATGTTGCCCATTGCATCTCTTTTGTAATCGTTGGTAGCATTGTCGGGGATTTGTGAACCTTTCGGGCGAACCGATCACCAACCGTACAAACCATTATCCCCTGCTGTGAGATACTCTCCGGCCGCTTTCAGCGCCTCCTCATCATGGTCCTCGCCGTCAGAAATAAGAATGACTGATTTAAATCTTCCCTCCTTTGTGTTAAAAGCCCTGGCGCTCATTTGTACACGCATCACTAAAAACAGTTCCCCGTGCGCGGGTATTGCGTCAGGGTAGCAGACGAAACAAAAATCGCTGCCGCTCCATGATCAATTGTCAATGGCATTTGCATGATACGCCTTACCCGCAAACAAACCAGCGATGATCCTGTCATTCGGCATCTGGTCCATTAACTTCAGGGGATCATTTGTTTTGCTCTTTCGAGACGATTGGGCGAGCAGGTCAGTTGCGAGCATGCTCTACTCACATCCAGTGCGATCACAACATCGATCCCTTCCTGGAAATATTTTCAGCGTCTGCCCGGTCTCGGAGGTTCGCCACCGCTATGATGACCCCAAAGCAAAGGCCAATGAAAAACAAAACGAACTTGCCAGCAAATAACTGCGGAGAGAAATTTTTAATGAGCTGTTGTACTAACCTGGTGTCGCCGGATCTTTTATCGTCGCTTTTTTTCCATCATTAATAAAAAACGGAAAAGCATTACAAAAACCACCAGTGCAGAAGAACAGTAATAAAATTCTGTATTGAAATTGAAAGTTCAACGGGCAATAGATTATCAAGAATTAAACCAAACCTACATTTTACCCTCCATAAATCCCAACTGCCTCAAGATGCCCTTTAGCATTTTCATCACGAATGGCCGGTAAGTATCAGCGTTGGCATCCAGCACTCTCGAAGTTTAGAACGAAAAAGTAGGGATGCTTATTTTCTTCGATCCAGCCGACAACCCAGGCCAGCTGCTTTCCTTTTTCATTTTTGCCCCCATCCTGTTTTATAACTCAGTTTATAATTTTGAATTATCTTCAAACAACATCGCCCTTTGACGATATCTTCATAAGGTATCAAAAAAGGGAAGTTGACGGAAATAAAGCCGTTTCACAAGGCCCAGTTCTTCATCAGGAGTTACTTTTAATGAATTATCCAGCCAAAACGTATCAATTCTCGTAGTAATCCTTGCATGTGCCATAAGAAATACTATCCAGCCAAAATTGCATGGTGTCTTTGCCAATTCTCTGGCGACCTCCTGGTAGTAGGAACTGCTGACACGCGAAAGCTTCATACATGGTCAAATCTTTATTCCATTCTTTAACCGGTCTTTCAATGCCATCCCATCTTATGATCATGCTGTCGTTTGTTATTTTACCTGTCTGTAAGCCGATCAATGAGTTTACGATCTTAAAAGTAGAAGCCGGTAAGAAAGCACTGTCCCGGTAGCGTTTTAAATTATAAACCGTGAATTCACCGGTGCCATTATTAAACAAAGCAAAAGTTCCCGTTCACGTCGATTTTCGTCGAAGAAATGTTTCAGGCTGTTGTCAATTTTTACATTATTGGGAGAGGCAGGCATTTAAACAGGCGATCACCAACAAACAGCATGTCAAAGTTTCATTTCAAAATTTTGCAAAGGTAAGTGCGGGAAAAAGGAGTTGAGAATAGTAAATTGCAAATTGTGCACGCTTTAGTTTAACATTACAAGATGTTTGATATTGACAACTTCTATTTATTCCTGACGGTAAGCATCCTGATCAATCTTTCACCTGGCCCGGACATGATCTATACGGCTGCAGAAGCTTGTCGCAGGGGATCAAAGCCGGTATATTTTCAGCACTGGGGATCTTTGTTGGCTGCCTGTTTCATATTACAGCCGCTGTTTTTGGACTCTCAAAGGTCATCGAAGAATCCGTTTTACTTTTTTCCATTATCAAATATGCAGGTGCTGCCTATCTAATATACCTTGGTATTCGGTCATTTTTGAACAAGAAAAAAGACTGAAAAGGAAATTGACACTCTGCCCATATTGACCAGTCGGAAAATTTTTTCCAGGGTATGCTGACAAATATTTTAAACCCCAAGGTGGCTATTTTCTTTTTATCCTTTTTACCCCAGTTCATTGATCCGCAATCAAATTATTTGAAGGAGCAAATTGCCTTCCTGGGATTATGGTTTGATGTGCAGGGAACTGCAACATTGATCGTTGTTGCCTGCGCTGTGGGTGCCTTCAAAACATATTGCAGAAGAATACGGCGATCTGGAACTGGCAGGAGAAAATAACAGGATTGATATTATTCGGTCTCGGGCTGAAAATGTTCTTTTCTAAAAATAAGAAATCCCGCAGCAGCGGGATTTTGTTTGGCCATAAGCGGCATTTAGAGATAAATGCCATTACTTAAACGATAATGCCTTCTTCCCTGGCAATCTTTCTTCATCGATGTACAGGACGCGAACACAGATGCTATAATAATTCCTATCAAAAGGAAAAGGAAAATCTTTTTCATACAATTTTTGTCGGGAGTGAACTAATAGCGGTAAGATCAAAGGAAGGATCGGTAAAATTGGTTCATCAGAGGGATAAACGAATATAAGACAGTTTTATTATTTTTCCTACAGCCTAGTAGTTTTTCCTATTTATTTCGATAAATTTAGGTATCACGGTATTAACCAAAACTAATTTAATATGAAACCGGTTATTTTATACTTACTTATCGCAACATTGCCCATCGTTGCATGCAACAACAACAAGCCAAAAACAATGACCGTTACAAGTAAGGATGGGAAGAGTAAGGTATCGGTCGATGTAAATAGTGCAGCCGCAGTGAGTGACGATATGCAGAAGAAAATGGAAGAACTAAAAAAGCTTACTCCGCTTACAACTGATCAATTAAAAATGATGTTGCCTGAACAACTTATGGGGATGAAACGCTCCAGCTTTAATGCTAATAGCATGATGGGCTTTGCTTCAGCCGAAGCAACTTACAAAAATGAGACGGATGACAAGGAAATTGAGCTTAACATTCTTGATTGTGCGGGAGAAAGCAGGGAGCTGGTGTTTATTCCCTTAGTTATTGGACAAAAATGAGCATGCAATCAGAAAGTGATAATGGCTATACCAAGACTGTCGACTTTAATGGCGGCAAAAGCAGTGGAAACATATGAAAAAGGCAGTGACCGTTATGAACTGACCTATGTGGCTTCTGACAGGCTATTGAGTGACTGTGAAAGGCTTGAAAAACAGGGCTGGATGCTGTAAAACAAACTGCCCAGGGTCTTAATTTAAAAGTAAACTAATCCGCCTGGTTTATTGGTCTATTTTCATTTCAGGACATTTAGGTTTTTCCCAATTTTGGTAAACGCGGCAATAGCCTTGTCTAAGTGTTTTTGCTCATGTGCTGCACTTAACTGCACCACGTATGCGGGCCTGGCCCTTTGGTACTACCGGAAAGAAGAAGCCAATCACATAAATCCCTTCATTCAGAAGTTCAGTGAGCAAAGTTTTGTGCCACCACTGCATCGTATAACATAATAGGAACGATCGGGTGCTCACCAGGTTTGATATCAAATCCTGCTGCTGTCATTTTCGTTCGGAAATATTTTGTATTGCTTCTCTAATTTATCGCGTAACTCCGTGGTTTCACTTAGCATATTCAGAACGGCAATAGAGGCCCCTGTAATGGATGGGGCCAGTGTATTACTGAATAAATAAGGCCGGGACCGCTGTCTTAGCAAGTCAATAATTTCTTTCCTGCCACTGGTAAAGCCACCGCTGGCGCCGCCAAGAGCTTTTCCCAAAGTGCCGGTAATAATGTCTATTCTTCCCATCACGCCCCTGTATTCATGCGTACCCCGGCCTGTTTTCCCATAAACCCTGAGGCGTGACATTCATCAATCAGTACGATAGCATCGTATTTATCGGCGAGGTCACAAATTTTATCGAGTTGGGCAATGGTGCCATCCATGCTGAATACTCCGTCAGTTAACGATTATGCGGCTGCGTAAACTGGCGGCCTCATTCAACTTCGCTTCCAGATCATCCCATATTGTTATGCTCATACCGAAAACGTTGCGCTTTGCATAAACGAACTCCATCAATTATCGAAGCATGGTTTAATGCGTCAGAAATGATGGCATCATTTTCATTGAACAAAGATTCAAATACACCCCCATTTGCATCGAAGCACGCCGCGTATAAAATGGAATCCTCGGTGCCTAGAAATTGAGCGATCTTTTGCTCAAGTTCTTTATGAATATCCTGCGTACCGCAAATGAACCGGACGCTGCTCATGCCATATCCATGCGATTCAATGGCTGCGTGTGCCGCTTCGATTACCCTGGGATGCGAGGAAAGCCGAGATAATTATTGGCGCAAAAGTTCAGAACGGTTTTCCCGTTTACTATGATCTCTGCTCCCTGTGGGCTGGTAATGGTCCTTTCCGTTTTGTAGAGACCGGAAGTCTTTATTTCCCTCAATATCCTTTCCTATTCTGTTTACAAAATTTTCATTCATGACCTGAAATTAAAACGCAAAATATAACTGGTTGACGGCTGGAGCCAGGGCCATATGAACCCCAGGCCTGAGGTAAAAATACTCAACCAGGTCATGTAACATTTTAACCAACTTCAGCCGTATTACACACATAAATTCCCGGCTTTTACGGCTAATTTTGGCTTTTTATCGGCTGTTTATGACTGAAAAGAATACAATTTATGTGTCACTGAATATGCAGACAATGTGTACCGCTTCATCGTGAAGAACCTTCGCCATGAAGAGGATGCGCGGGACGTGGTACAGAGCGCCTTTGAAAAAATGTGGCGCAACAGGGAGGGCATTGACGCCGAAAAAAGTAAGTCATATTTGTTTACAGTAGCCTATCATCAAATGATCGATCACTTACGTAAAATAAAGAGGATACAATTAAAGGAAGAATTTAAAGAGGAAACGAGGGTCGTTCACCGGCCGATGCACAATGCCAAAAAGATATTGGAGGAAGCCCTGAGCCGCCTGAGTGAAACACAGCGTAGCCTTGTAATGCTGAAAGATTACGAAGGCTATAGTTATGAAGAGATCGGCAAGATAACGGGGCTGAATGAAAGCCAGGTAAAGGTTTACCTGCACAGGGCAAGAGTTCAGCTGAAAAATTATTTAGTGAAACCTGAAAACGTGATTTAGAGAAAGCGTAAGCTTCAAAGAAAAGACATGAATATTGATCGCCATAATTACGAAGAGTATTTCCTGCTTTACATTGACAACGAATTAAGCGTTGATCAGAAAAAGCAGGTTGAGCTGTTTGTTCAGGAAAATCCCGACCTGGAAGAAGAGTTGGTAATGCTGAAGCAATCGAGATTAATTCCTGATGATTCTATTGTGTTTGACAGAAAGCATTCTGCTGATGAAAGAAGAAGATGGACAGCATTCAAATTCTTTCATCAATTTGAATAATTATGAGCAATGGCTGATCATGTATGTAGATGATGAATTAAGTGCAGAGGAAAAATTGGCCGTTGAAAGATTTGCATCGACCCACCAGCATGTTCAGCAGAGAGCTTGAATTATTTCAACAGGCGAAGTTGCAAGCGGAAGAAATTGTCTTCCCAGATAAAGAAATATTATACAGAAGAGAAAAATCAGTACGGGTTATTAGCATTCAATGGTGGAAGGTGGCAGTGGCGGCAGTATTGATCATTTCGGCAGGTATTACAGTCTATTCAGTTTTCAATAAGAAAACTAATAAGGGAATTACTCCGAAATGGTATTGTTAAGAAGAACAAGCGCCAGCTCCCATGTAGCATCTATTTCGCCAAATAAACGATGATCAATGCTGCTCCTGTTCTTAAAGAAGACAAAGAACAAAAGATAGTTACAAATGCTGCTGATAAACAATCAAACGAGGAAGAAAAAGACACAGAGTCAACCCGAAGCAAGAAAATGATCAGCAATTGGCTATATAATTCATCAAACGAAAATGCACTGAATGAACTGAAGTACATCAACTCGATGTCTATTGAAATCAATAAAGAACTACTGAGCAACCAAAAATAGAGCGAAGCTGTTGCTCTCTGATGATAAAATGCATAAAGAAAATTTTAACACTGATCCTGTAACAAAACTGTGTAGAAACGCCTGACAAGATAGCACGCCTAATGATGCTGTACAATACGCCAGCAACGCTGAGAACAAAAAGTTTCGTGGATTTTCCGGAAAGCGACACGACTCATTGAACGCACTACAAACATCAACGCGGCCGACGATGATAAAGTGCTGATCGGTGGAATGGCCATTAATCTAAAATAATTTCAAATAAAACAACAACAGTTATGAAAAGGATATTTGACCCTTAGTATGATCTTATGCACTGCACTGATGGGTTTTGCTCAGACCGACACAACAGGAAAACAAAATAATGAAGTCGATACTATAAAGGTGGGCGGAATGATCATTATTCGGAAAACACAACGGTGAAAATGAAATTACACACAGTAATAAAGGAAAAAGTGAAACTCACCACTACCACTACAAATCATCCAATCTCAGTACCAACTGGTGGATAATAGATTTTGGTTTTTCCAATTACAATGAACAAACAAATTATTCGTCCTCCGAAGCGCAAAGTTTTGCACCCGGAACTTCTAAGTGAGTCATTGAAGATAAAAACCTGGAAATCCCGGAACATGAATATCTGGCTTTTATGCAAAGATTAAATATGATACAGCATGTGGTGAATTTGAAATATGGGTTTGGCCTGGAGTTAAATAATTATTTCTATGATGATGTTCGGGTGCACCTGTACAGAAACCCTACGACTCATCAAGATGGATACCGCCTTTGCAAGTCTTGATAAAAACAAACTGGCAGCAGATTACCTTACTGTACCAATGATGATCAACTTCAATTTCACTCCTGACCGTTCGAGAGGGTTTGGCGTCAGTTTTGGAGTAAGCGCAGGGTTTTTATATAGTGCCAGGCAAAAGGTAAAAAATGGCGGTGATGTAAGCAAAACACATGATGATTTTGATCTTAGAGAATGGAAGATATCATACATAGGTGAAATACTGCTTGGACCTGTAAAATTGTATGGAAGCTATGCTACCCAAAGCATGTGGGAAAAAGGATTGGATCAAACACCTTACACCGTGGGCCTTCGCTTTTCATACTGATAACAGGATTTCTCTCATGTAAATTTGCAGAACCGGTATCGTAAATGATGCCGGTTTTTTATTGTTGTTAATAAATTTACGAGAAGCTTTTGCCCAATCTTTTGTGAAAGTATTTTAACTTAAGTCACGGAATTATTCCTTTGCTCTTAGCTTTGAAAACATCGTTAAAATATCTTCACTGGAAAAAATAAAATTGAAAAGGTTTGCGTTGAATCTGTACGGTCAAAGGACATAACTTATGAAACTACCTATCCTACTCACGTCCCTATTTCTTGGAAGCAGCCTGTCTTCCACAAACACTACATCCGACGACGAACAAGTTTCCGACAGAATCTAAAAGAGAATTGTAACAGGGAACGGGAAATACTTCCGGTAGGTACCGTCTATATAGTCATTGATAAGTCGGATTATGAACTCAATGTATATGATGATAAAGGCTGGTTCGCCACGTATCCGGTAGTGTTTGGAAACAATAGTCTTGGGGATAAAAAAATGGAAGGTGACCGCTGTACACCTGAAGGAAATTTTCATATCATATCTAAGAAAATCCATAACAAGTGGGACCGTTTTATAGCCCTTGATTACCCCACAAAGAGAGTTACGAAAAATTCAGGGAAAGAAAGGTACGAGGTGAAATACCTGCCAATGCGAAGAATTGGTGGCGGCGTGGGCATTCATGGCACCTGGCCGAATGATGATTATATCATAGATCGATATAAGAACTGGACGAATGGCTGTATTTCTATGAAAAATAATGACGTGGAAGATCTGTATAGCTATCTTCCAGTCGGCACAAGCGTAACGATCCGCCAATAATGTCATTTGGAAACGAATTCACTTACTCTCCTGCCTCCATTTCAATGGATCTGCATTTAGTAAAGGCTGATGAACCGCATGTTCATACACCACTAATTTTTTGGTTGTGGGAATGTTTTTAAAAATAATGTCTCGCTCTGCATCGGAAGCAAATATATCGGTGGCACCACATTGCATTAACACGGGACAATTTATTTTCTGAGCATATTTATAAGTATCCTGTTTGAAGCCGTTAAATCCCCGCTCAATACTTGCCCAAAACGTTACAAAACTACCAAAGGGCTTTTCAGGGAAACCTATCATTTTCCCTCTCACTCCGATGAGCTTTTCCATGTTGCTAAAGGGTATTTCGAGAACGATCCTTGAAGGCGCTATATTATAATCATAAGAACGCTTTTGCGATACACAAACGAGCCTAAAGAAATGCCATAGAGAATGATATTTTTCTCTCCCTTTTTTAAAACGTATTCATAGGCAAGTTTTACATCTTCCGACTCGCGGAAACCCATTGTTGTTATATTTCCATTGCTCCTGCCATGGGCACGCAGGTCAACCAGCATCACATTAAATCCCAAATATCTGAATTCATAGGCCTGTTTAAGAACATTGGATTTATTTCCACCCAGGCCATGAAAAAGAATAACAGTGCCCTTCGATGAATCAACCGGGATATACCATGCTTCCAATGACAGGCTATCTTTTGTCAAAAGGTCAACCGTTTGATAAGGAAACTCAGGAGACTCTTCATTAGTGATTTTACGATATACTGGCCCTTGAAAAGTCTCCATGTTTTGATAAAAACATTCCTGGACTGAGTTTCTTCAGTGGCTCCCGAGGGCCGGTTCATAAAAATGAGTGAGTTTATATCCGTAAATGATCCCGCTAACATTGATCAATACAAATTGAACCAGGAATGCCCATAATATCCATTTGAATACGGATCGCAGTCTTTTTCGCATATTGGTTTTGTTCGTTAAATGGCTTGAACTGCAATTTTAAAATGTTTTGCGTCCGTCAAGAAATATTTTTTTCACTTTTTTATAGAAAATTAATAAGGGGTATGAATTTTGCTGACTTGGAGCAGTTTGTTCTGAACATGTTGAGAAAAACCTTTTAAAGCAGCTTTATCCCTTGAGCTGCTTTTAATTATAACAACTATATCCTTCCATTTTTAATTTCTTCTACAACAGCCGGGTCAAAGCAAGGTAGTGGTATCGCCTAAATTACTGGTTTCACCTTCAGCGATCTTTCTCGAGGATCCTTTCGCATTATCTTACCGCTTCGTGTTTTAGGAAGCCCTGTTACAAATTGGATCTTATCCGGTCTTGCAATAGGGCCTTATGATCCGCGAGACCGTAAGAGCGATATCTTTTCTTGTCAGGTCCTGGTCGCCATGAACAGAACTTGCGATCGACGTAAGCGTAGATCCCCTGCCCTTTTATATCGTGTGGGTATCCAACTACAGCACTTTCAACCACGCCGGCATGCATATTAATGGCATTTTCAACTTCGGCCGTACCAATGCGGTGATCCGCTCACATTTAATACGTCGTCAACGCGCCCTGTAATGCGATAATTGCCTTCTGCGTCCCTTAAGCATCCGTCCCCGGTAAAATATAAATTTTCGTAAGCAGCAAAATAATTTAAGCGGCAACGTTCGTGATCGCCATAGGTTGTTCGTAAAATTCCAGGCCAGGGGAATTTAATGCAGAGATTCCCGCAGCCTCAGCGTTCTCACTTATTTTTCCACTTTCATCCATCGATCACTAATTGCACTCCCGGTAAAGGCAAGGTTGCATAGGTAGGCTTCTGAAGGTGTCACCCCGGCAAGATTAGAAATAAGGGCTCCAGCTGTCTCAGTTTGCCACCATGTATCTACAACCGGGCACTTCTTTTTTCCAACATTTTCATCATACCAATGCCAGGCTTCTTCATTGATGGGTTCGCCTACTGTTCCCAGAACTTTTAATGAATCAAGCTTCTTTCCCTCCAAAGGTTTTGTACCAAAACCCATTAAAGAACGAATTGCTGTAGGAGCAGTATAAAGTATATTGACCTTATATTTATCGACGATCTCCCAAAATCTTCCTGCATCAGGCCAGGTAGGTATACCTTCAAACATTAAGGATGTAGCCCCGGCACTCAGGGGTCCGTAAACAATATAGCTGTGACCGGTTATCCATCCAATATCGGCCGTACAGAAATGAATGTCGCCGGGGTTATATTGAAAAACATTTACAAAAGTGTAAGTGGTCCAAACCATATAGCCACCACAAGTATGAACAACTCCTTTCGGTTTACCCGTAGAACCTGAAGTGTACAAGAATGAACAGCATATCTTCTGCATCCATTTCTTCTGCCGGGCAATCCGGATTACCCATTGTCTCTACTTTTTTATTTCATCTTCCCACCACACATCACGGCCCTTGATCATGCTTACGGGTGTCCTCGTTCGTGTTAATACAATTACTTTTTTACAAACTTGCATTGTACAAGAGCATCATCGATCACCTCCTTTAAGGGAATCTCCTTATTGCCTCTAAATGCTCCGTCACAGGTAATGATAAATTCTGCATTGGCATCCTGCAGGCGATCGGCGATGCTTTGTGCACTAAAACCACCAAATATGACAGAATGAATAGCACCAATTCTTGCACAGGCTAAAATAGCAATGGGCAATTCAGGGACCATGCCCATGTAAATACAAACACGGTCACCCTTTTTACGCCATTATTTTTTAGCACATTGGCAAACTGCATCACTTTGAAATGCAGATCCCGATAAGTAAGAACGCGATGATGCTCTTCGGGGTCGTTGGGTTCCCAAATTATCGCAGGTTGATTACCAAGTGTTCCCAAATGCCTGTCAAGACAATTCTCTGTAATATTAAGCTTTGCGTTGATGAACCATTTTATTTTCGGTTCTTTGAAATTCCATTCCAATACTTTGTCCCATTTCTTTTTCCACAAGAAACTGGAAGCTACTTCGGCCCAAAAACCTTCGGGATCATCAACACTTTTTTATATGCTCTTTTGTATTCATCAAACGAAGTGACCTTAAAGGAATATGACATAGCAAGCGGTTATGAGTTAAGAGTTACATAAATTACAAGAACCACAAACCAAGTTCCCAAAATTAGAAAGTGAAAATCAATTTTGGATTTCAAATTTAAGATTTGAAATTTTATTTGGCTTGTCTGAAATTTGGTTCTGTGTTTTTGTTATCTTAAATCCATGAACCAACCAGGATCTAACGAAGTCCAAAGTATCCGTAAGATCATTACTGCTTCTTCGGTGGGTACTTTAATTGAGTGGTATGATTTTTACATTTTGGAAGTCTTGCCACCTGTTATTGCCAGCCAGTTTTTCCGAAAACAAATCCTACGGCCGCTTTGCTTTCCACTTTGGCCACATTTGCAGCGGGTTTTATTGTACGTCCTTTTGGCGCCCTGGTATTTGGAAGATTAGGTGATCTCATCGGCCGCAAATACACTTTTCTTTTAACGCTCATCATTATGGGCGGTTCCACATTTGCAATTGGTCTTGTGCCTGGTTATCAAACTATTCGGTTTTGCCGCACCAATCATTGTATTAATTCTTCGGCTGCTGCAGGGACTGGCATTGGGAGGTGAATATGGAGGTGCCGCAACCTATGTTGCAGAACATGCACCACGCCAACCGAAGAGGATTATTTTACTTCCTGGATACAGACAACCGCAACACTTGGTTTTATTTCTATCCTTAGGTATTATTTTAATTACGCGTCATAGCCTCGATGCCGACCGGGTAAAGTCCATCGCCAAATTCAATGAGTGGGGTTGGCGTATTCCTTTCCTTGTTTCTATTTTTCTTGTTATTGTTTCGGTGTACATACGACTGAGGATGAAAGAATCGCCTTTGTATGCAAAACTGAAAACTGAAGGAAAGACTTCCGTAAATCCACTGAAAGAAAGTTTTGCGCGTCGTTCCAATTTAAAAATGGTATTGCTGGCTTTGTTTGGAGCTACCATGGGACAAGGCGTCGTTTGGTATACGGGTCAGTTCTATGCACAGTCATTCATTGAAAATATTTGCAAAGTAGATTTTGAACAATCAAGAACCATTTTGATATGGGCTATCTTATTTGCAACTCCTTTTTTGTTGTATTCGGAAACTGGAGTGATAAAATTGGAAGAAAATGGATCATGCTTGCAGGCATGCTGTTGGCTGTTATTACGTATCGCCCATTATTTGGGAAACTATTTTCCATTGCAGACGACAAGAAATAAGACCGAGGTGCTTGATAAAAAGCAAATCAACACAGCTATCAAGCCTATTAGTCAATACCGGGAATTCATTAAGAACCATAGGAACTAAACATTTTTTGATGATGGTACGTTAGTAACTGGAAGCAAAGAACAGATACCGTATATGCCGATGCAGGAAGACTCACATTAAAGCCCGATATAAAAGTTTCCAAACTACTTCAGGGAAGAACTACTGGTTGATGGTTGCGATCGTATTCGTTATGATCCTTTATGTGACCATGGTATATCGGACCGATCGCTGCGTTTTTAGTTGAATTGTTTCCGACCAAGATCCGTTATACCTCTATGTCTCTGCCTTATCATATCGGGAATGGAATTTTCGGAGGATTGACACCATTCATTGCCCTGCTGCTGACTACTATCTATACGGGTGATAAATTGATTGGCCTTTATTATCCAATAATAGTAGCCGGGCTCTGTTTTCTGATCGGTGTTTTATATTTAAGAAATAGGATCGACTCGGGATGTGAATGATTAAATTTTAAAAGTTCAGTTCAATGAATGCATTAAAAGGATCGCAGGAATACTGTGGATAATTGCAGGACCACTTGCTATTTATTATCCTCAGTCAGAGCTGCTATTAATGAGATCAACAAAAAGCCGGTTATTGATACAAAAATTCAATGGGCCGTATTCAGTGATCGTTTTCATACCGATAGCCATTGGAATTATCATATTTAGGTTTTATGCTATCAAAGGTGAATATGATCATTTGCCGGGCAGCTCGGCAGAGATTACTGATTAAGATCAATGAATATCTTAAATCTGCATTAATTCATCTTAAGTTTTTCGGACGTATCTTTTATTTAAAGATCGATTCATCTATTTTTGCTGACCATAAGGAGAATAAAATGTTTTCGTTAAAGTCTGTCATTTCGAGCTTGTTCATGATAATAGCCTTATTGTGGTTAACAGTAAGCACTCCTTTTCGTATTTGCATCGCCAACAGGCTCAGCAAAAGGAAATTCAGAAACAGACAGGGACAGACCAAAAATCCTTTTCAACCACCACAGAGGAAAAAATGAAAGTAGTGTAAGCACTCTTTTCTGAATAATATCTTCACGATCTGAATTCAATGAACCATCATTTTATAGTACTTACGAAAGATCTACAAGTGCCATACTTCTGACTTGTATTATGCCTATCACCCTGAACTACTTTCTCCCCTCCCGAAGTATAATTAGTTACCACGTTTATTTTTCGCGATCGCTTTTGCTGTTGAACAACCAATTCTTCAGGTAAGCATTTATTTATTCATTTAAATCTAATTATACATGAAACGTGCAAATTTCTATTTGAAAATGCTAGGGATCGGACCTTCCTGCCTCGATCGTTGTCTTCCTCGTGGCGTTGCCATTGTGCCTCGGGATTGCGCTGGCTTCCAATGCGCCATTATTTAGCGGAATTATTGCGGGTATTATCGGTGGAATAGTTATTGGTTCATTAAGCGGGTCGCAATTAAGCGTTAGCGGGTCCTGCAGCAGGGTTGACAGCGATTGTGTCCGTTGCCGCATCCTAAAATTGCCCGCCTTTGACGCTTTCTCTTCTTTATCTGTTCTTATTTGCGGCGCGCTTGCAAATGATACTAGGTTTTATCAAAGCCGGCGTTAGTCGGAGACTACATTCCCAATTGTGTTATTAAAGGGATGCTGGCCGCAATTGGACTGATCCTGATCTTAAAACAATTTCCTCACCTTATTGGCTACGATGCAAATTTTGAAGGCGACGAAAGTTTTAAAACAGATCAATAATGAAAATACTTTTTCCGGGATCATTCATGCCTTCAGATTCATCACGCCGGTTGCAAGGTGCTGATCGGGGTGATCGGTTTGTTGTTTCAAATATCCTGGGAAAAATTTGCAGCAAATCAAAAGGATTTGTAAAATTGATCCCAGCGCCTTTAATAGTAGTGTTAGCCGGCATAGATTATCAATGAGTTTTTTAAAAATAACGGAGCAGAATATGCCATAGATCCAAACACATGGTTTCTATTCCGGTTGCTGAATCAGCCCTCCGGGTTCCTTTCATTTTTCACTCTGCCCGACTTCAATAGCTTTTAAATAAAGACGTTTGGATCTGCTGCGCATCACCCTTGCACTGGTGGCCAGCCTCGAAACTTTATTAAGCGTCGAAGCAGTTGATGACCTTGACCCATACCAGCGGGTTACCAATAAGGAAAGAGAATTAAAAGCACAGGGAATTGGCAATATGATCCTCAGGGCTCATCGGCGGCTTTGCCTATTACCTCTGTTATTGTGCGTTCCTCAGCCAATGTAAATGGTGGTGCAAAGACGAAGATGTCAACTATGATACCATGGCGTCCTATTGCTGGTTTGTGTTGCATATTATTCCCGGGATCCTTAACCTGGTCCCAAAAGCCTCATTGGCAGCGATTTTAATTTACACGGGTTACAAACTTGCGAAACCATCTCTTTTCAAGTTGCATTATAAAAAGGATGGGATCAATTTCTTCCATTTGTGATAACAATCGCAGCAATATTGCTAACCGATCTGCTGATCGGAATTTAATAGGAAATAGGTGTCGGATTGTTTTTTGTTGTTCGAAGTAATTTCAAAACATCTGTTTTTATTGTTCATGACCATAACAAATATTTATTCAGGTTGCGAAAGGACGTTATCTTTTCTGAATAAGCCAGCCCTAAAAAAACAAATTAGAAGAGATCCCGGAAGAGTCATCTGTACTGATCGATGCAACCCGTGCGGATTTTATTGACAAGGATATTATAGAAGTGATCGAGGATTTCATGATGCGACGCACCGCTTAAAAACATACGCGTGGAGTTGAAGAAAAGCCGGTACAAAAGCCAGGGTTTTAAAAAACAAACGCCTAATTAACGAGTGACTCGAAAATCTATACTTATCCAAATACTGAAAGGCGAAGAATCTTAATTTTATAATTTTAAAGGCGGGAATATATGCATTCATACGGAAAATTATTGCTAGAAAATAAGGCGTGGGCAGCTGAAAAAATATCAGAAGATCCCGAATATTTTGGAAAGATTGTCTCATTTGCAGGCGCGAATTTCTATGGATCGGTTGCAGTGATAGTCGCGTACCCGCCAATGAGATCACGCGGGACGCAACCAGGTGAGATCTTTGTACATCGCAATGTAGCTAACCTGGTCGTAAATACGGATGTGAATTTGCTTGCAGTTTTGGATTTCGCAGTTACATCATTTACAGATAAAGCATGTCATTGTCTGCGGTCATTATGGGTGCTGGAGAATAAAGGCCGCAGCTACCAAAACAGATTACCGGCCAGTGTTGAATATGTGGTTGCCGGAATATTAAGGACGTGATGCGGCATCACAGGCATGGAATTGGAGACACATAACCGATGAAGAAAACCGTCTCGACAGGTTGGTGGAGTTAAATGTCCAGGAGCAGGTGTACAACCTGGCAAAGACAACCATCATTCAGCGGTGTTGGGAAAAAGAAAGGAGACCCGATCTTCATGGCTGGGTATATGGATTGAAAGATAGGATCATCAAACCGGTGTTCGAAACTAGAAGGCCAGGCTCGCCCATTGATCCACTTTATAAATATGAAAAACTTTAATCCCATGCGTTCTGGACATTATTATTTTAATTATTCTTTGTTTTTTTCATGTAAAAATTCGTCACAGGATAAGGCTGGTGACAAAAACAGAGAACTGGGCTCTAGCTACCATTTGTAAAATCCGATGAAGTAAAATCCTATTCTTGCTCCGGATTCAACAACAGAATTTTTCTGCCCGGTAAGAAAGAAGAAATTAAAAATGGGAAGAGAAAGATGTTTTTAATCCAGCCGCCATCGTGCGAAATGACACCTGTTTTCCTTTATACAGGGCCGAAGATAAAATTGAGAAGTTTGCAGGTACTTCAAGAATTGGATTGGCGTGGAGCAACAAGACGGCTTGCATTTTACCAGGCAGTCTTCGCCGGTTTTATATCCGGATAATGACTCTTTACAAAAATACGAATGGGAAGGTGGTTTGCGAAGATCCAAGAATAGTAGAAAGCGCAAACGGCACCTACTATCTCACTTCATACAGCCTATGATGGGGACAAAGCCAGGCTAATGATTGCGACATCATCTGATCTTTATCATTGGGCAAAACAAGGACATGTGTTCAGTACCGCGTTCAACAAAAGAAATATGTGAATGAATGGAGTAAATCCGGTTCTATTGTTTGTAAATATGAGAATGGAAAAGCCATCGCAGCAAAAATCAACGGTGGTGATACTGGATGTATTGGGGAGATACAAATATTTTTCTTGCCTCTTCATTTGATCTTATTTACTGGACACCTGTTGAGGATAATGACGGGCAGATTGGTGTCTGTATTTGGACCGCGTAAAGGGAAATTTGATAGTGACCTCGTAGAACCCGGACCACCCGCGATGTTAACTGACAAAGGAATAGTGTTGATGTACAACAGTCGCAATGTGCCGTCGAAAGGAGATAGCAGTTTGCCTGAAGGAACCTATGCGGCATCGCAAATCCTGCTTGAGTGTAAACTGATCCCTCAAAACGTGTTGCAAAGAATGGACTTACCTTTATCAAACCTGATAAACCATATGAAATATCAGGACAAGTGAATCGCGTTTGTTTTTAGAGGGATTGAAGTGAATTATAAGGATAAATGGTTCCTGTTAATATGGAACAGCCGATTCAAAGATCGCAGTCGCCGTGAAGTAGGATGAATTTTGAAAATTACTCAATAGCACAATGTACTCAATTATCTTTGAGTTATTGTGCTATTTTCAAGTACGGAGCGATTATTTTGTTTTATGTCCATCGAAGTAAAAAATCTTCTAAAGGTTTATGGTGAGCAAAAAGCCGTAAATAATATTATCATTCAAAGTTGATAAAGGTGAGATCGTTGGTTTTCTTGGACCTAACGGAGCCGGCAAATCCACCACAATGAAAATAATTACAGGCTATCTGCAACAGGATGGCGGCGAGGCTTTTGTTTCGAATGTCAGCGTCACAAAAGAACCATTGACAACAAAAAGAAAATTGGTTATTTGCCTGAAGCAAACATGCATTGTATTACGATCATGTATGTAGAAAGAGTATTTAGGTTTTATTTCTGAAGTGCACAAGATTGAAAACAAAAAGCAAAGATCGAAAGTGTAATTCAGCTGACCAGGCTTGACGGTTGAAAGCAAAAAGAAAATAGGACAACTTTCAAAAGGTTATAAACAAAGGGTCGGTTTGGCCGCTGCCTGATACATGACCCCGAGGTGTTGATCCTTGATGAACCAACAAGCGGGCTTGATCCAAACCAGATCGTCGAGATAAGAGAGGTGATCAGAGCAGCAGGGAAAGAACAAAACCGTCTTATTTTCTATCCTCATATTTTGCAGGAAGTAGAAGCCATTTGCGACAGAGGTCATCATTATTATACAAGGACGAGATTGTAGCAAATGACAAGTTAAGCAATCTGCAAAAAGAGGAACGAGGATAAACACATCAGTCGTTGTAAGTTTTAAAGAACTCGTTGATAAAACATTACTTGACAGGATAAATAATTGCAGATTCTATTGAACAACTACAAACCACTAAACTTCAAATCCGATAGCTATCGGATTCAAACTTCAAATCCTGAATCGGTAAGAAAACAAATCCTGGAAATCTCCTTGCAGAATAACCTCAACATCGTTTCTTTGCAAAGCGAAAACTAAAGTCTTGAAGAAGTGTTCAGATCACTTACTCAAAAAGCAGAATAGGAATTACTGAACGACACAAGGGATGTGACACAACGAAAGTCAAATAAGAGCTGCGAAAGCTTGCTACCAAACAAATTTTCCGAAGAGACCTTGGGACAAACAACTAAACTATAAACTAATATCATGAGCTACATTTCCGAAATTTTGCAAGACAAATATTAGACAGCCGCGGTAATCCCACAATAGAAGCAGGATGTATTAACTAGACGAAGGTGCGTTGGGGCGTGCCGCAGTACCGAGCGGTGCCAGTACAGGTGCTCATGAAGCCGTTGAGCTGCGTGATGGTGATAAGAAAAATTATGGTGGTAAAGGAGTTTTGAAGGCGATAAAAATGTGAATGAGATCATTGCACCAGAATTAATTGGGATATGATGTGGCTGATCAAACAGGTATTGATGAAATGATGATACGGCTGGATGGCACTGCTAATAAAGGCAAAGCTGGGAGCCAATGCCATACTTGCTGTAAGTATGGCTGTGGCAAAAGCGGCTGCCGAAGAAGCGGCTCTTCCATTGTATCGCTATGTGGGTGGCACGCAATGCTAAAACGTTGCCGATACCGATGATGAATATCCTGAATGGCGGCGCACATGCGGACAACAAGATCGATTTCCAGGAATTTATGGTGATGCCTGTGGGCGCCGACAAGTTTCAGTGAAGGATTGCAATGGGGAGTCGAAGTATTTCATGCACTGAAAATCTGTTTTGAAGAAAAAGGGATTTAGCACGAATGTAGGAGACGAGAGGTGGATTTGCTCCCGAACATTCAAAGCAATGAAGAAGCCATTGAAACAGTATTGACAGCCATTGAGTGCCGCTGGGTTATAAAGCAGGTTCTCAAATTGTGATTGCGATGGATGCAGCCAACAGTGAGTTATGGGATGCAAAGAAGAAAAAATATGTATTTCATAAAAGTGCCGGGAAGGAAATGACGCAGTGATCAGCTGGTGAAATTCTGGGAAAAATGGGTGAAAGAATATCCTATTGTTTCAATTGAAGACGGTATGGCAGAAGATGACTGGACATGGCTGGGCCAATCCTGACTAAAGCCATCGGCAATAAATGCCAGTTGGTAGGGTGATGATCTGTTTGTAACCAACGTAACCCGCCTGCAACGAAGGAATTGACAAAGGCATTGCTAATGGATTGCTGGTAAAAGTAAACCAGATCGGAACAATAACTGAAACCATCAATGCGGTTACGCTGGCACAGCATAATGGTTACAATACCATCATGAGTCATCGCAGTGGTGAAACAGAAGATACAACTATTGCTGACCTGGCAGTAGCACTTGAATTGCGGACAAATAAAAACAGGAAGTGCCAGTCGCACTGATCGTATGGCCAAATACAACCAGCTGACTCCGGATTGAAGAACTGTTGGGATTTTCCGCAGTTTATCCAAAAGGAAAGATCAAATTTGGTAAATAGAAATGGACATTGATATAGCGAAACTGAGGGGCAACCATGTCTACCTGGAGTTTCTGTCCCCTGGTCATCGTGAAGCACTTCGCTTTCTCGCGAAAAATGAGCTCATTTGGGAGTTTAATAAAATGCTTCCAATTGATGATAGTTATGATGCTGCGTATGATGATTATTTCAACGCTGCACTTGATAAAAAGCGGGCTGGGCGGGCAGCAAACCTTCGTCATAAGAAGAACAGAAGGACGATTCTGTTATCGGGATGACCCGTCTTTATGAGATCAATCCAAAAGAAAAAACCGTGCTTATCGGCTACACCTGGTACATTCCTGCAGTATGGGGTAAGGTCCATAATAAAGAGTGTAAACTACTCCTGCTTCAATACGTTTTTGAGGATATGAAATTTAACCGGGCAGAATTAAGAGTGGCTCATCAAAATCTGCGATCACAAAGGGCTGTAGAAAAGATAGGAGCGCGTAAAGGAAGGTGTATTGCGTAAGCACGGATATCGCAACGATGGTTCAATAAGAGCATACGGTAGTGTATAGCATTATCGACGATGAATGGCCGCAAACAAAAGAAAAATTATTACGCCTTATCGCCGAAAGCAAAAATGATTAACTTTATAACCAAATCCATTCAATGAAACTGCTAACCCAATTACCGGCCTGGCTTCGGAATAAATTTTTATCGCTTTTGCTGCTTTTGCTGTATGGATGCTTTTTTGATGAAAGGGATGTTTTTACGATGCAGCATCACCGCCAGGAATTAAGGGAACTTCAACAGAGCCAGAAGTATTATACCGACCAGATAAATAAAGAAAAAACCGAACTGGAAAATCTCAAAACTGCCGCCACCCTCGAAAATATGCACGGGAAAAGTACTATATGAAGCGTGATAATGAGGACCTTTTCTTAATCCCTGAGAAACAGGACAATTGATTTTTCTTTTATACAATAAGGGAGTTTTAGAACCGTTTATATAGTAGGACGTTTCGACATATCCTATCAGGACAACACAATTATTGGACATTAACACTCTGCAAATGGCAAATCTTACCCCAGAGGATCTTCTATTGTATTTATACAAGGAAACCTCGGAAGAACAGACAACCGCAATTGAAAGTGCTTTAAAGCTAGGACTGGACCCTGCGTGAAAAACTTGCTGTTTTAAAAACATCCTTAGAAAGGCTGAACGGGATCAAAAATCCCCAAGCACCCGTAGCTATTTTGAATGTTTTGAATTATGCAAGAAAGAAAAACGAGGTGGTGAAGTAATCTTGTCACCAGCTTTGATGATTCTTGTACTTTTTCAATCGCTACTCGGCAAATTATTGGCATCCGCCTAAGCTGCGGGATGCTTTTTATTTTGTTCCACAACCCTTCGTCCCCACGCATCGTCCCGGTAAATTATCAGACTTTGTTCCTTCTTACTTTGCATTTCATGACCTCCAGGCAGCGCTACCAATTTGTCATTGATTATTTTGAAAAACACAATCCCGATGCAGAAACTGAATTAATTTATGATGATCCTTACGAATTATTGGTAGCTGTTATTCCTTTCTGCTCAGTGTACAGATAAACGGGTAAATATGACTACCTCCGCTATTTTTGAAAATATCCGGATGTCCAGGCCCTCAGTAAAGCAAGTTTTGAAGAATTATTTCCTTACATCAAAAGCATTTCTTATCCCAACAATAAAACAAAACATCTTATCGGGATGGCGAAAGCCATAGTTGAAAAATTCAATGGAAAATTCCGATGACCATTGAAGAATTAATTCAATTACCAGGGGTAGGAAAGAAAAACAGCCAATGTAATTACATCGGTTATTGATCAGCAACCAAATATGGCAGTGGATACACATGTGTTCAGGGTAAGTAAACGAATCGGCCTGGTTCCAGCATCGGCAACGACCCCTCTTGCAGTAGAAAAAGAACTAATAAAAAATATTCCTAAAGAATATATACACTAAAGCTCATCATTGGCTCATCTTACATGGACGATACATTTGCGTAGCAAGAACTCCGCGCTGCGAGGTTTGTGGTCTAAAACCCGTCTGCAAATATTTCAAAAAAATTATGCTGCAGCAGGATCATTCATCTTAATATCCATTCCATTTACCGTACTGTTTTCGTTTGTTCACCCTGATAAAATAAAATATTGACAGATCTTATTCGTCCTCAGTCTTAAGCAATAATACTTTGCTTCGTAAATTTGTAGTTACGTCCTGGTTAAAAAAGTAATATGGCAGTGAAAAATGTAGAGTTATGATGAGTCACTTTTTTAATAGCCGGTTGTCATTTCAGCCCGCTATTAAATACCTTAAAGAAAATATAAGCGAGGGTAAACCTGGTGCGCAAAAATTATACGGTGAGCTGATCAGAAAGATCGAAGCCATTCCCGAACTTCTTCAACCCTTTTCAGATCTATCATTGGCAAAGCCTTACGAGGGAAATAATTGAAATGCTATTGGCAACATTGTTTCCCCTGTCCTTATCGGAAAAGGAAAATCTTTACGCTGTTTCGGTTCCCTTTAAATTCAAAACAATTTATTCATCCCGGCTTTTCCAGCATATGTTCTTGAAACCGGGCTCCAAATGACAATCACTATTCCTGCGACAGTACGATTGGACACAACGTCAACAGCCAAGAAACTGCAATTTGCTTACTCGGCTCATTTTCAGAAAATTCTTTGGTTATCAATCCAGGATTCATCACTTGTGGTTTATCCTTATGCTGATCCTGTAACAAACGTAACCAGGTATCTTGAGTTGAAACCTTGATACACGATTTCGTAGATGTAAGCCTGGTTGGCGACTTACCTCCCGTTCCTGAAAACGCCGTTTGTAAAAACAACCGTTTAATGCCTGCTGGAGGAATTGAGAGAGAAGCTCTCCTCGAGAAATTCATATTTGAAGGGTTGGTGATCATTAAGATTAATGACGTAACTGAAGGAAGAGATCATCTCACAAATAAAGAATGCGCTTTTTAGGCCTTCACAGTTTTCATCGCTGATGCTTCAGTGTATGAAAAATTGCAATCCTCCATGCAAAGTCTTTTGGGAATGTCAGATATAAAAGTAGGTATCACGCCATTCTTTCAAATGAACAATCACTATATCTACTCGGCCATGGATAATTGCAACAGTATAATCTTTAAACATGCCAGAGGCGGTAAAGAATAAATAAGACACAAGTCAATGCTTCAAAGATCTTCTCAAAGAATACAACCAACCTGTAGTTTATGAAGAACTCGACAAAAAAATATAATAGAATCCGAGAGCCCTAAAACTGTATCATGAATTGGGAGTCAGGAGTCTCATTCTTTGTCCACTAAAAGAAAATGGCCAGTTGATCGGGTTATTAGAAATAATGTCTGACTCACCGGAAAATTAACGAACCATCACATTTACAAAATTGAAAAGTTATCTCCCTGTTTACGCTGGCTGTCAGGAAAGCACGCTGGAGAACCTGGATATTCAGGTCGACAAAGTGATCAAAGAAAATTTTACGGCTATTCAACCTAGCCGTAAGAATGGAAATTTACAGAGACGGCGTTTTCCTTATATTATGGCAAAAGAATCGGGAAAAACAGAAAAAATAGAGCGGGTTAGTTTTAATGATGTCTATCCATTATACTGGTTGTATATGATATAAAGAATTCATCGGTAGAAAGAATGCAGGTTATTCAACGACCTGATAGAGCAATTACAGTTGGTGCAGGATCGTTGCATGAAAAAGCACTCAGCCAGAAATTAAATTCCCATTGCTGGAAAATCATAGCCTTTAAAACGGATAAGTATATTAATTCCATCACTGACATCCTGTTATCAGAAGATGAATTGCAGGAGTACTCATGATTTTCTGCAAACTCATGTAATCGAAATTTTCCATCACCTTGCTATTTGCAGAGCCTTCATTAGAAGCATCGATCAGTATTTTCGCCGCTCTTGATCCCCAGAAAAATCTGGTTTATCGTCATCGCCACCATTTTGAGGGAAGCATAACGATGCTAAACGATGCTTAGCAAGGTCTCATTGATCTGCGAACAGGCAGAGGCTCAAAAGTTTTTCCATCATTATTTTGAACGTTATGTAACCGGATCGGCGTTGATTTTAATGTCTATATTGGTCAATCAATTGCGTCCAACACAAAAATTCGATGAATTATATCTGCGAAACATGAAGATCTGGCAACTCGAAATGCTCACAAGAGCTGCCGCTTTGGTTCATGAGCTTCAAAACAAGCTGCCGCATATACCCACTACTACCCAACTCATGCGCCGCATAGCATCCCGATAAGTATCAGTTTCCAGGACCTCTGAAGAAAATTTGATGTTGATGGTGCATCAATAGTCGCTACGAGATCATTAAGAAAAGGATCGATAAGGTTCGTCATAAAGGGTACAAAAGAAAGACCTGACCCAGCCTGGAAAAATTGCGATCGTTTACTCTTTACCAAAGGAAGCCACAGAATATGAGGAGTACATAGAATTTTTTACAAACACGGCAATTATTAAAGCCCGGAATTGAAAAACTTGAACTTGAAGAACTACAGGGCGTAATGGATTAAAGGCCCTTCGTGGTCGGAAATAAACTACAATGCTGATCATGACATCAGTTATCGTCAGTTACTTCAGGGCAATTGATCGGCGATAAAACTAAGAAGCATACGCCCGCGGCGCAGGGAAATTATTGCTCATCCAGCTTCTTTTCTTTGTCTCCAGCGACCGATCCGGCGAAAGTAATCGTATATAATTCGTGAGATTTCTAAAAGCAACAAATTATTGCTTTGGCAGAACTTTTATTGTAACTTATGGCATTACGAATAAGATTTGGAAATATGAATACCGGGCTACACTACATTGGTTTAAAAATTTTGCTTGCTGTTATCTGCCTGTCGTTGTCTTTTTCAAGCGCTATTATTTTGAGCTGAATCTTGTTCTTCGTAATTCAATTCTTATCCTAATCCACCCGGATATAACTTCAGCAAACCTTACGTTTATAAGTTACCACGGCCCTGGATGAGATCTCAGGCCTGGTTTATTATCAAGGATTCCGGGCATATTGCCATACAGGATGAAAAGGATGGTTATTTAAGATCATTTAAAAACCCGCTGACAAGTTGAGAGATGTGAAGTTTTCAACCACGGGCCGATTATGAGAGGCCTTTCCGCTGATTGACACGCTGTTTTTTGTTTTAAGAAGTAAGGGCGTTGTTGAAAAATTCAGATTTGACGCCCCGATTCTGTTTTCCTACCGAATCTTTCAAGATTGAGTGAAGAGAAAAAACGAATTTGAAACTTTATACTACGATAGCTCCATCATCAGCTGATATTAATTTGTAAATACTGCGAGAGCAAGACACAAGAAAGAAGTAACCAGCTTTAGCGCTAGATCCTTCAGGGAACTTTCTCTTCGTCATTTAAAATTGAAACAGCAACGATCAGAGAGGAGGTTGGGAGAAGATGGACAAATTCAGATTTAAACCTTCTGCGGCTCGCGATTCATCCCTTAACGGGTGAATTATATATTATGGCGTCTGTGAACCACGTCCTGGTGATTCTGAATAAGGATCACAGCGTAAACAGCCTACAAGATCGATCTGGTTTCGATTCAAACAGCCCGGAAGGACTAACATTTACCCCCAAGGGGGACCTGATCATTTCAAATGAAGTGGCCGATAGAGGAGCGGCAGATATATTATGTTAAAGTACAATAAACTAAATAAGCGCGCAATGAGATTTTTGGTTTTTGGCAATTCCTTTTTTGTTTCTATCGCTGCAAGAGCGCAAAGAGATACAATTGATGCAAGGGATCGTTTTGATCGAGGATGCGGGTCAATTAACTAATGGTCATCATCCTGTCGTGGATGCCTAATAGCAATTGATCCCTTTGGATGAGAAAACAACGATACTTTTACTTAGGGGATAACTTATACAGATCAGGTTTACCCGACGAGACAATACAGTTACTATATGGCATCCAGAAGTGTGCTGGATACAGAATTGTCAATTGCCGATAACACCCCGGCAGCAAAAATCTATATGATACCCGGTAATCATGACTGGGAAAATGGTAGCCCAGGTGGTTGGGAGACCGTTATCCGCGAACAACAATATGTTGACCAATTAGGTAAGAAAAATGTCAAGTTTTATCCTGAGAATGGTTGCCCCGGCCCCGTTGAAGTTTCTTTAGCGCCGGATGTAGTACTTGTTATGTTTGACACTCAATGGGTGGATACATCCCTACGATAAACCTGAAATTGAGTCTGACTGTGATTATAAAACAAAAGATGAAGTGCTCATGCAACTTGATGACATCTTCAGTCGCAATTCAAAAAAATTGATCATTTTGGCTGGGCACCATACTTTCAAAAGTAGTGGTGTTCACGGCGGTTATTATAAATTAAAGCAACACGTTTTTCCCTTCACGGACATCTCGCCAAATCTCTACATCCCCTTACCAATCACTTAGGTTCTATCTACCCCATTGCCAGGAGTGTTTTTGGAGACACCCCGGGATCTAAAACACCCTCTTTACGCAGAAATGATCACCGCCGGTAGAGAAGGTCGCAAAAAAATATCCGAATATTATTTTTGCCGGCGGTCATGAACATAGTTTGCAGCTGATAAAGACAGTAGCTATTAATTATGTTGTTAGTGGTGGTGGTTCAAAAACACAACAGGGTTTCTACCAATAAGAGAACTCCCCTTTGCTACTACCACCGAACGGCTTTGCCGTCCTGGAGATCTCCACAAATAAAAATGTAAGAGTAAGTTTTATACTGTTGAAGATTCATTAAAAATGGCTTATTCAGAAGTAATTCAGAATTTCTCTACAGATACCAAAACCTATCGCTGATTCTTCGACAAGGGAAAATAGAAAACGAATCAGCTGCTAAATTCAAAGAACACGATCACTATTTCGGGAAGTGAAAAATAACGTGACAGCGCCGGTTGGGCAAGAAGAATTATAGGTAGGTACAAATTACCGCGAGGAATGGTCAACTCCATTAACATGAAGGTGCTCAGCATTCAAAAAGAAGGGTGGGTTAAAGATTGTAAGTCTTGGAGGAGGGAAACAGACAAAATCATTAACCTCATGTTGATCCCAACGGGAAAGAATGGAAGCTGCGAACGATCGATAAAAACCCGGCGAATGCCATTCCTGAAAATTTCAGAAGCACGCTTGAGAGATCCGATATCGTCCAGGATTTCATTTCGGCTTCTCATCCATCTTGCTCCACTCGTAGTTCCTCCACTGGCTACCGGACTTGGCATTATAGACAGCGCATCCTGAGTTATTTTGTGTTCTGACGATCCTGCATTCGGTTTCTACAGGCCTTTTATTTGCCAATACTGTTTGCACTCTTGAAGAAAAGATCCCGCCCCTCGAAGACGAGGATACCAAAAGCACGATCAAAATTTTTGACAAGCTGATCGAGGACCATAATCACCGGGTTGACCAGCCATTTGTTATTACGTGCCAGGTTGCTCGACATTCTCATCGGGGACTTTGACCGGCATTTTGACCAATGGAGATGGGTGACAACAGATACGGGCAAGGAGAAGACTTACTACCCCGTTCCAAAGGACAGGGACCAGGCTTTCTTCCGATCAATGGAGTGATCGTTGCGCTTACAGCGCAGGGCATTGCCAATGCTGAAAGGCTTTCAGTACTACCATCCCAAGAGTTAATTGGCTAGGCGTGGGCAGCCAGGGATTTTGACCGGTTATTTTTGACCGATCTGACGCTGATGAATGGAAAAAGGAAGTGCCGATTTTCTAAAAACCGTTACTGATTCAATGATCGTCTCTTCCGTTGCCAAAATTACCTCCCAAGAATTTTACAAAGTAGACAGCGCCTTCCTCAGTAAAGGCTTATCAGCCGAAGAGACATCCTGGAGAAGAGGGAATGAGATATTATCGCTTTCTTTCAAGAAAAGTAAATATTGTCGGCAGTAATCAAAAGGAATATTTTAAAGTAACAGGAGTTGGAAAACAATTGAGGGTAACAGTGTATGCAAGAAAAGAAAACAATGATACAAGCTTTTGTGATGTACGACAGGATCTTTCGATCACCACGACACGAAAGATCTCAGGTTATACGGCCTAATGGTGATGATAAATTTGAGATCGACTCAACAGCACGATCAAAGATCCGAGCTACTTGTGATCGGTGGCAAAGGAAATGACACTTTCGACATGAAGGGCCGCGTTATCATTATCTCTATGATCTTAAAACCGAAAAATTTTATTGAACACAAACGCCGCTCGAAATCTCTTTTCCAGTGCAGACCTCACGGTCAATTATTACAACATTTAGGCTTTAATTATCCAGTAACCCGTTTTCCCAAGCTGGGTCTCGGCTACCTCATCGCAGAAGATGGGGTGCTTGCCACGGCGTTGGGTTTTTTCAAGGACGGACCTATGGCTTCAGGAATTTACCTTATGCAGCGGACCAGCACGATTTGTAGCTACACTTGTTCGCCCTGGCACAACATGCTTACCGAATAAAATGCAGGAGGAGGAAGTTCAATCGATGTTTTTCAGGAACAATGACATCAGTCTGTTAGTCTAATATCAGTACGTATATAAATCCAACCCTGGACAATTTCTCCGGATTCGAGCAGCTCAGACAAAACCGGATGACCATTTCCACAGCGCATTGATTTTTATCGTCACACGCTATAATTATGCAGAAACGAAATTCTTTTCCGTCGCACGGTTTTTTGAAAGGCTTGCCGTAATACTGGGCCGGTCGCTTATAATTACTGGAATAATCAATCCAGACAATACCGGTAAGATTTTGGAAAATCGCCTCACTCATCGGCCTTGATTCTGTAAGCGTGTACTCGAGCTGAAAAAATTACCTGGGGCGGAAAGTTTGCTATCAATTTTAATAATTTGAACAATGAACTTTTCCCTACAAGGGCGTGCAATGGAATACGGAGTTCGTGTCATTGGCAGGTCTTGACAAAGCGGCCAATGATTTCACAAGCCTTACTTCAGATATGAGTGTCTATGCAAGCGTCAGCGACGCTGCCAATCGTCTTATCATGGTTGCCCGTTTTGGTGGAGGGCACATTTTCAGCAAGAATTTTGAATACTTCCAGGCATTGAACCTAGGGGCCAATAATTTTTACGCGGTTTTCGTAAAACAAGATTTTCAGGGTTCATCAGTAGCCTATAACGGTTTGAGGCGCGGATAAAATTAGTCAGTATGTAAAATCATACCTGTTTCCGGGAACATTGGGTCGTGGTGGTGTTTAATGATGTGGGGCGAGTTTGGATAAAAGAACGAATCATCTACAGTAATGGCATGACGCGTTTGGTGGAGGTTTTTTATTTTATACCATTTAAATTGGTTATTATTTCTGCTACTATCGCATTTTCGGAAGAAGAAAGACTTTTCAATTTTTCTTTGAGACAAAACTCAACCTAACTTTTTAAAGTTGACTATGGCGAGACAATATTTATAAACTTGTCGAGACAGTATGCAAGCCAATTTATTCGAGATCGAAATAAAAGCCTGGCCCCTCTTTTACACACACATTGAACACACGCGAGAAACAGTTAAAGAGCGGAAGAAATTACGGCTCACTACAAGCTCACTGAAAAGAGATGCTTGCCGTATTACATCGCCGCATGGTTTCATGATACAGGCCGCATTTTTACAGGTCCTGAAAATCATGAAGAAAAAAGTGTTGAGCTCATGAAATCATTTATGCAGATCAATTGCCCGGAAACGGAATTAATACAAATTATAGAAGGATGCATACTGGCTACCAAGCGACGACGACACCTGCTAATCTCCTCAGGCAAATACTCAGCGACGCTGACACTTACCATCTTGGAACAAAAGAGTTCAAAGGAACAAATAAACAGGTTAGAGAAAGAAATATTAATGGACAGGAAATGTCTAAAGAGAAGACTATGATATAAAACACTGGAATTCTGGAAAATCACAAATATTATACATCCTATTGCATCGAATTACTGAACAAAGGGAAGGAAGAGAATATAGAGAAGATTGAGACAGAAGATCACGGAGGCACTGTAAGTACCGATGACAATAAACTTTTTGAGTGGTGAAAAGAGATGCGTAGTCCAAAAATAAGCAAGCAAACCAGCAGCCTTACCTGTTCAAAGGCATTCAGACAGTGCTTCGGCTGGCCTCACAAATAATTTACGGCCTTAGTGAAATGGCCGATACAGGAAAGCAAACATTCTTATATCCGTAAACGCAATCATCATCTCAGTCAGCATATCGGTTCTTTCGAAAATTTGGAAACAGATCCCTTTCTTGTCATCTTTCAACAATTATTTTTAACCTCGTCAGTCATTACTATTGTTCTGTCCAATACTGGCAGACCGAGGCCTACTATCACCGGTAGGCAAATTTTCGAAAGAGATATTGCGGCCAAAAAAGTAAATCTTTTATTTTTGGGAATTTCTATAAATCCTCGCTCGAAGATTTTAGATGGGGAATGGGTATCATGATGCGGATCCGGAATACTTATATGGATCCCTGATCAAGGATGTAGTACTTTTTAGGTGTTGTACTTGGCAAAAAATACAGGTTGCTGCGAATAGCCTATAATATTTTTATGGTAGGCGTTGTGATCTCAGTGATCGCATTTACAATTGCAGTCTTTACGAAAAGTCCTGAAACAACGACAGTCATTGACATCGCCAACCAGGTCGCACTTTATAAACAATGAGCTATGTTTTACAACAGGGAATTAAGTTGGCTCGAGTTTTGTAATTACAGGGTGTTGCGGAGGCTGCCCTCGTCTTCAGTTCCCCTATTTGAAAGATTAAAATTTCTCTCTGTTTTTCCTCCAATCTTGATGAATTTTTCCGCGTCCGGTATCCTGCATATACTTGCCTTGTCGGCTTTAAAAAAGAGAAACGCAAGAAAAATTACAACAGAAAGTCCCGGTGAATTGATAGAAGTGATCCATGAAGGAAATAACCCGCCAGTTGGCTTGAGTTCGGCCGTGTCTTAAACGATGTTTGCCTGAACTTAAAAAAAACGGCATCTATCTCTATTACAATGAGCCTGTAAAAGAAATTCATCAGCAGGAGATCACAGATATCTTCCTATCGCATGGATATTATCGTTTATTCAGCCTTTGTTGCTGGGGGCACAAATAAATTCAGTCCCGCAAATAATCAATTATATTTTTGCAATTGCTTTAAAAAAGACCAGGAGGACCTGATAAGACATGCTGTTGTGAATATTCCATCAGATAAGCTTCCGCGATTTTTCATTTTGTCGCCCGAAGACAGTGATGAATTATGTAATATTCATCGATGATATCATCACGGGAGAATATGCAGACCATCTTCCCGGGATTTGAGATACTCGGTATTTACAGTTTTAAGATCAACCGGGATGCCGAATTGGATTTTGAAGAAGAATACCATGCTGATGTCTTAAAAAAAATAGAACGGCAACTTACTAAAAGAAACTTCGGTCACCCTTCGAGGTTCCTCTTTGAAAAGACGATGCCTCTGAACATACAATTATTCTTTACTTCTGCTCTTGACCTGGAGCTTGATGAAATGTTCGGCCGGTGGTCACTATCACAATTTGAAAGATCTCATTACACTTCCTTCCTTCGGAAAAAATATTATTGTATAATGCCCTTGAACCGATCCATAGAAAAAGTCTGTCAGGAATGGAGATATTTTTGATCTCATTTTGTCGAAATGATGTATTACTGCATTTTCCGTATCATTCCTACAATACAATCCTCTCCCTTTTAACCAGGCAGCCGATTGATCCCGACGTTTCGGAAATATATATCGCATTGTATCGTGTAGCTTCCGACTCACACATTGTCAATGCTCTCATCAGTGCGGCTAAGAATGGCAAAAAAGTAACCGGCATTTCTTGAATTGAAAGCAAGATTCGATGAATACAACAATATTCAATGGAGCAAAAAATGAAAGAGGCCAGGGGTAAAGTTGATATACAGCATCCCTGGAATAAAGGTTCATTCAAAGATTGCCCTGGTAAAAAACAAAACAAAGAAAATCTATATACGCTATTCAGTGATTGAGCACCGGAATTTCAATGAAACGACGGCAAAAGTTTTACACTGATCATATATTGCTGACGTAACTAACGCGATCATTGGTAATGAGCTACAGCGCCTCTTTAAATTCCTGGCGAAAGAAGATTACCGTTAAATGCGAATGAATTAAAATTCAAAACGCTGTTGGTATCCCAGTTCAATATGACGGAAAGATTTAATCGAGCTGATCGAAGAAGAGATCAAAAGCAAAAGGGGAATGCCTGCATTAATTCGAATAAAACTAAATAATCTCGAAGAACAGGGAATGATCAATAGTCTTTATAATGCAAGCCGGGAAGGAGTAAAGATCCAACTGATCATCCGCGGCGCATTTGTTGCATCATACCTTCTTTAAAAGAGGTTAGTGAGAATATTATTGTGAAGAGAATTGTTGACGGGTACCTCGAACATTCCAGTGATCTTTATATTCGGCGCGGAAGATAACTGCGAAGTCATGATCGATCGGTTCTGCCGGACTGGATGAACAGGAACCTGCATCGCAGGATCGAAGTTTGCGTTCCCATTGACGATGCTGCGTGTAAAAAGAGCTGATCGATTATTTTCGAGAACTGCAGTGGGAGTGATAATGATAAGTCGGTATTTTTTGACGGAAACTATGCAGCATAATAAAACCTGGTACAAATGCAGGAATACCGTGAATGCGCAGCAAAGCATTTACAATTACATCAGAGAACAATGAAACCGATCCGTCCTATATCAACTGGCTTTTCAGTGATCAAGCGATATAAGCTTAGAATGATCCTGATCGTTGCGGCTTCGTGGACCGTTATTGACTCTCTTTTGTATATTCTGCGCCTCACTGAACAACCGATACCTTCAAAATATTCATTGTTCCAAAAGCACAATACACAGACGATATTGTTGCGCGAATTAAATGTTTTTCCCTGGCCATGCTATCGGCTTATTTCCTTGTTTTTCATGAAAAATTTTTTCAGAACGTCATCCCTTTGGATCAACATGCTTTTGAAGGCAACTATCTTAATTGCTGTTGCTCTTATTATAAATTTTTTCATCCATTTTACTTCTATGCTACACTGATTGCCAAACACCCGGCATCATCAAGCCTTAGAAAGTTTTTACAGAAACACTTTTGAAACACCGTGGCTCTGTTCAAAAGATCCCTGGAATGGATCATATTGTTTGTACTTATCCAGCTGATCATTGAGATCAATGAAAAATATTCACCTGGGGTATTTTTCGATATAATACTCGGAAAATATGTACAACCAAAGGATGAGAGAAGGATCATCGCGTTCATTGATCTGAGGGATTCAACGACTATTGCTGAAAAGCTAGGGCACAAAGAATATTTCAAATTCATTCGTGATTTCATTTATTACATATCTACAGGGCTCATGGAATATGGTGGCCGCATTTATCAATATGTGGGCGATGAAATTGTGGTGTCGTAGCCGGACACCAGGAAACGAAAAAAATGCATCTATGCGCTGATCGAAGCAAGAAAATCCTGAATAAACACCTGAGTAAATTTCAGCGCAAATACGATGTTGTCCCGAATCATAAAGTGGGCATTCATGTTGGTGAAGTAACAATAGGTGAAATTGGAATTATAAAGAAAGATTTGGTGATGAGTGGTGACACTATGAATACCACGGCCCGGATAACAACCGCGTACGTGTAATGAACTCAATCAAAAATTTATTATTTCAAAAGATTTTCTTGACAGGATCCAGCTCAAAGACTGGCAGGCAGAAAGCCTTGGCGACATTGAATTAAAGGTGGAGGAATAGTACTATTGAGTTATTTGCATTAAAGATCTGACAAGTCTCATTTATTCACTAAATTCTTCCTCCTTACGTTTAAGGCATCCCGAAGACCTACTTCCCAATAAATTAAATGCGAGAACCAACAGCATAATGAGCAAAGCCCGGCGCAAGGGCAAGCATAGGATTTTGTGTAATGATAAAATTATAGTTCTCTTTTACCATAAGCCCCCGTAGCTTGGTTGCGGTGGCTGAACTCCAACCCCAAAAAACTAAGGCCAGCTTCAATAACGATCGCCGATGCAAAATTAGAGGCTGTAATAACCATTACCGGCCCGATGATATTTGGAATGATATGACGGGCAATGATCCTGGTGTTCGAAAAACCCAAGGCCTTTGCTGCTTCGATATATTCCAACTCTCTAACATTCAGTATCTGTCCGCGAACCAGTCTTGCTACACTTACCCACATCGTTAAGCCCACAGCGATGAATACCTGCCAAAAGCCTTTACCAAGAACAAGTGTGATAGCAAACACCAATAATAAAGTTGGAATGCCCCAAATAACATTCATAAACCCAGGTTATAATATCATCTGCCCGTCCCCGGAAATAGCCGGCTATTGAGCCAAGAGATAAACCAATAGTAAGGGAAATAATAACAGTAACTAACCTCAACTCCGAGACTAACTCTTACACCCACGATCAACCGGCTTAAGATATCCCTGCCATGAAGTATCTGTTCCCAACCAGAATCTTTTTACAATGACTGGCTCCTGGAATCTGTTTGTGAAACGGCATATGACTGGCGTTCGGTCAAATCTTCATCAATAAACTTTTGAACAATGATACTATCATGCGCAATTTGTGAACTGGTTATCGGAACATAATAATATTTATCTTCTTTACCCGATAAAAGTTGTTTAAAAAACCAGGGCTTGTAACGTTCTTCCCCTTTTTCACTTTTAAAAACATTTGCCGATGGCCTGGTTTCTGTCTCGCCACTTCAAGAATGATACGATTAGCATATGGAGAAGGATCGGGAGAAATGAAGTATGCAAAAATGGCCAGTAACACAGAAAGAATGATCACAACAAGTCCAAACATAGCTCCTTTATTCTTCTTAAGCCTGCGCCATGCAGCCTGTTGAAACGAGAAAGAAGTTGAGGACATAAACGGAAGATATAGAACAATGGCCAATACGCAATAAGAAGGGACTATAAAGACATTAAATCAGTAAATAATTGCATATTGCGAATTGCTTATTGCCCTTCGCCTATCTTACCTATCTTACCTTCCTTCCTTCCACTCATACTTTCCGAATTGCCCGAGCAAACCGGCCATGATGGTATATGCGATGTGCAAGGGTTGAAAAAAAGAAATATTTTAAAAGCGAGGTTTTATCAAAAAAACTGGCGACTGAATACACAAAAGGAAATTCAATAATCGTTTTTGCGATCCACAAAATTCCTGCATATATCCATAAAACATGAAGCCAGAAACCAAGCAACCATCAGCACCAGGAATGAAAGGTTAAAGAGATATACCAGCAATAGCACCCAAAATATTCTTTTATCATCATAAAATCTTGCTTTGCTACTCCAGCGGATACGTTGATCAAAAATCTTTCCAGGTTTGCATAGGCAAAGAAGCAACGATCGCCTGTTTTGATTTTCAAATAGTGAATCCTGTCCGGATATTTACCGCTGATCTTATGCATCAACAGCATATCGTCGCCGGATGCGATGCCATCAATTCCTGAAAAACCCTCTACATCATTAAAGGCTTTTTTTCATAGGCAAGATTAGCTCCGTTGCACATGGAATGAAGCCTCTTATGAACAGAAGCACCTGTAATTCCCTGCAAAACCAAAAATCAAGGGCCTGGAAAATTTGAAGAACAGAAGAGTCATTTTGTAACGCTACCGGTGCCGCAATAAATGCTGATTTTTTTTCTTCATAAAACGAAGCAATTGTCTTCAACCACGTCTGAGGATGTTTACAATCGGCATCTGTAGTAATAATGACATTGTTATGCGACATGGCAATACCCGTCTCTATCGCTCTTTTTTATACGCTGAAAATTCACCATCGTCCACTTCGGCCAGGCGGGTACTGTTGACCACCTTTCCACCAGGATGAAAATGCCGTAGCAGGTCCCAGGTCTTATCTGTTGAGCAATCGTCAATTGCAATTATTTGAAATAACTCCGAAGGATAATGTTGGCTGCAAACAGATTCCAGGCAGCCGATGATATTCTTCTCCTCATTCCGCGCAGGAATAACAACAGAGAATCCCGTATTTGGCTTTTCAGCGGCCGAACTATATTCAGGGATTGATCTCCAGCTTAACCAGTAATAAATGATCAAACAACTGTATCCCAGGAAAAGAAATATGGCGATATAAAGGATGATCATGCTCTCAACAAAACTAAACCATTGTAAACATACGCTTTGAAAAACGATCCTAAAAATTACTCCCTACTAATCAAAAAAATTATTATTTTTTGAATGGTTGTATAAACAACTGTATGCCAAACAACCAATTTAAAAAGGAGAATTATACAGTTTTATCACTGGCAAAGCTCTCTACTGCGATCGCCCGGCGGCTTCAAAAAAGATCAATGCCCGCGGTTTGAATCTCACGATCGAGCAGTGGAGTGTTTTATATCAACTATGGAAAAAGAAGGGTTGAGCCAACAGGAGTTGTGTAATGCAACGTTTCGTGACAAACCAAGTATTACAAGGCTTGTCGATAACCTTGAAAAACTGAACCTGGTGAAACGCGTTGCATCGGAAAATGACAGGAGGATCAATCGCATCTATCTTACCAGGCAGGGACAAAAATGGAAGAGCAGGCAATGACAATGGCAGAAGAAACGTTGAATGAAGCATTGAGAGGTGTACCAACAGAACAAATTGAAGTGTGTAAACAGGTTTTGCAGATCGTGTACGATAATCTCAGGTAAAACCAGAATTGTGGATTTAGCAAACAGTTATAAAATAAATAAACTAAACCTTAAACTTATATGACTCCCGAAGTAAAAAGCAAATCCGTACTAAAGGGCGGAGAATGGCTGATAAAAGAATCATCAGAAGCTGACATATTTATCCCGGAAAATTTTTCCGAAGAGCAAATGATGATCCGTGATATGTGCAACCAGTTCCTGGACACAGAAGTAATGCCCATCCTGGACCGCATTGATGCGCTGGAACCTGGCTTAATGAGATCATTGGTGCAAAAAACCGGTGAGCAGGGGTTGCTTGCTGTTTCTTTCCCTGAAGAATATGGAGGATTGGGAAAAGATTTTGTAACGTCAACTATTGTCAACGAATACCTCGGCGCCGGTCATTCTTTTTCTGTAGCCATTGCAGCACATACCGGGATCGGAACCTTACCGATCTTATATTTCGGCACACCGGAACAAAAACAGAAATATATTCCCAAACTGATCAGCGGTGAATGGATCGGATCTTATGGTTTAACAGAACCCAATAGCGGCAGTGACGCACTCAGAGCCAAAAACAACAGCAAAGCTGAGTGCTGATGGAAAATATTACTTGCTCAATGGGCAAAAATGCTGGATCACTAATGGTGGTTTTGCTGACGTGTATACATGTATTTGCAAAATGGATGGAGATAAGTTCACAGCTTTCATTGTTGAAAGAGGAACCTGAAGGGTTTACACAGGGACCGGAAGAACACAAAATGGGAATCAAGGGCTCTTCAACCGTTCAATTATATTTCCAGGATTGCAAAGTGCCTGTTGAAAATGTGCTTGGGGAAATTGGCAAAGGGCACAAAATTGCCTTTAACATACTCAACATTGGAAGATTAAAATTATGTGCGGCGGCAGCGGGAGGCGCAAGAAGAGCTGTTACTACCTCAGTTCAATATGCAGTTACAAGAGAGCAATTCAAACAGCCCATCTCCAATTTTGGCGCTATCAAACACAAGTTGGCGGAAATGGCTATTAAAGTATTTGTCGCTGAGAGTGCATTGTATCGCACCGCAAACTGGATCGACGAAAAAGAAAATGAATTGCTTGCTGCAGGCAAACCGTTTAATGAAGCGTTATTGGGCGCAGCAGAAGAATACGCCATTGAGTGTGCTGCGTTGAAAGTATATGGCAGTGAGACGTCTGGATTTTGTTGTTGATGAAGGAGTGCAGATACATGGAGGTAATGGTTTCAGCGCTGAATATGAAATTTCACGTGCTTACCGGGACAGCCGCATCAATCGTATTTACGAAGGAACGAATGAGATCAACCGCCTCCTCATTCTTGATATGACATTAAAAAGAGCCATGCAGGAAGGTTGAATTTGATGGGCCCCGCAACTGGAGGTACAAAAGAACTAATGAGCATCCCTGATTTTGGAAATGAGGAAGAAGGACTATTCACCAAAGAAAAAAATTAGTGGCAAATCTTCAAAAGGCCATATTGATGACCGCTGGAGCAGCCGTGCAAAAACTAATGATGAAGATCGACAAGGAACAGGAAGTACTGATGGATATTGCTGATATGGCCATTGAAACTTTCAATGCGGAAAGTGTATTATTAAGAGTCATGAAGATGGTTGATCAAGCGGGCGAAGCCAATTGCACAGCTTTACCTGGATATTATGCGAACTTATTTATATGATGCTGCTGACAGAGTAAATAAAAGCGGGAAAGATGCGATCAATGCATTTGCAGGTGGCGATGAACAGAGAATGATCCTGATGGGATTAAAACGTTTTACAAAAGCAGAGCCTTTTAATTCAAAGGAAGCCAGGAGAGCTATTGCTGATAAAATGATCGCAGAGAACAAGTACTGCTATTAATTCATTAAGAATTGAGAAAGCGGCTGTCTTTTAAAGGCAGCCACTTTTTCTCTCCATAAATGGTGGCTAACTCCTTTCGTGTGTGTCGTAGTTCGTCAAGCTTTTTGAATCTTTTTATTTTCAATAAGAATTCCGATCGCCAGTAGAATGGATGATAAAATACTTACAAGGTAATATATCAATTCAGCGTCAACGTGGTATCGTTCGTTCTTCACCAGGTAATAAAAAATATATACCATACTAAAAATAACATACGAAATAAAAACAGCGGAAGCCATTACCGCCTTACCTATGTTTTTGGATGAGAAACAGACAAGCGAACATATCTCATAAAAATGAAAAGCTGAGCCGCTACTACCAGGGCTATATCAGGCCCCAATATTATTCTGATCGCCCTCACATTAAATCCGAAAACCACCAAAATAATTGCTTCGAAACCAAGAAAAATATAGATACAGGTCTTGATCCGTTTGGTCATTAATGCGAGAAGTACTGAAAAAGTAAGAAACAAAAGCATGAGAGGAGCATCCAAAATGTTATCGACAAGGCTCATGGATTGGTAGATCCATTTAGGAACACCAAATACACTTTGTCTCATGAGGTTTTGAGCACCGACAATGAAATAGCATACGGCTAAAGCTAAAAAACTGCGATTTGAAAATAATTTCAGGATAATAACAAGAGCAACAGGTATAAACAGAGCAATCGACGATATGATCCCCAGCAGGGGAGTGCGAATTCATATGTAAAGGTTTACTTAGGATAAGGAATAACACTAACCTAGTCAGCTAATAACGCCACAAAAAATTGACATAGTGTATGTTTCGCAAGCTTTCGGGTTAAATTCAGTGAAATCGCAAATGGCACGGTAAATCTACGGTCGGCCCGTTCAAGTGTTTTTATGCTATCTTTCATTTATGAATCGTTTTCTCGTTTTTTTATGCCTTTTACTATCAATAAAACTCAATGTGCCAGCATGGTTTTTACCGGGAGAACGACCGGACTGCTGCCTTTTCTTGAATATGGGGCTGGGAGACGACAGGCTGGGTGGTGCAAAAATGACTTACCTCGATAGTAATATTGTGATGAAGGTGGTGGATAGTGTTAAGGACGATTACAAAGTTCAACTATCAGCCTATCATTCGGCATGGCTGGCTAAGACAAGTTTTAAACAAGATAGTTTTACCCGCATTCAACCTTATCATCTGACAGGTAACTGGAAAGTCTATGGCGATGATAAATATGACTATGTTACGGTATCACTGGATGAACGTTTACCCTACAGGAGTATCCAGGAAATAAATCCTTCAAGAATTATTGTGGATGTATTTGGAGTGACCAGTAATACCAACTGGATCACTCAACTTTCTACAGCAAAAGAAATTAAAAATGCTTATTACGAGCAAAAGAAGATGATGTGTTCCGGGTGATCATTGAATTGAAACATCAGCAACATTGGGGTTATTTTATTTATTATGACAGTACATCCACTTCTCTTGTTGTGAGAGTTAAAAGGCAACCAAAAATATTAACACCACAAAAGCTATTAGTTGCTATTGATGCCGGACATGGAGGAAGTAATACAGGTGCCGGAGGCGCAACATCTGGCATCGCCGAGAAAGATTACACACTAAAAATTGCAAAAGAAGTTGATAAATATTTCAAAGCACAGAAAATAAAAACATTCATGACGAGAACGCATGATACCGACCTGACGATGCCTGACCGGATATTAATGCTAAGGAAGGAAGATCCGGATATCCTGATCAGCATTCATTTAAACTCCTGCTAACAGTGATACTGTGAAAGGAGTAAGTACTTATTATCGCTACATTGGATTTCGTTCTTTGTCACAAGCTATATTAAAAGAATGCAGGAGTTAAAATTGAAAGAATGGGGAAATGTAGGTGCTTTCAATTTTGCATTAAGCGGGCCAACAGAGTATCCCAATTGTTTAGTGGAAGTCGGTTACTTAAGTAACAGGGAAGATGAAAAGAAAATTCTTGATCCCAAATTTCATAAACTCGTTGCACAGAAAATTTATTTGGGGGTGAGCGATTGGTTGAAGGGTTTGAAGTGATTATTCTTTCACTCTCGTCGCTGCTGCTTCATCCAAAACCAAAACAGTTCTCCATTGACAGGTTTTATTACTTGCGCGGGATATAGATCGGGATCATAATTATCCGAAAGAATATGAGACTACTGCATCTGCTTTGTCCTGCCCGCTTACTAAAAATGCAATACGATTTGAAAGATTGACAATCGGAGCAGTTAAAGTGATTCGCTGCATATTTATTTCTTTTACAAAAACCGATCGCACCCAGTGATCTTTTCGTGAATCACCTCTTCGCCGGGAAACAAAGAGAGTGTATGAGAGTTGTCGCCGAGACCGAGAAGGACAAGGTCAAAGGTCGTGGATTTGAACCGTGAGTCGTGAGTCGAGTCGTGAGTAGGTTCACTGCTTGCAGCTTGCGGCTTGTAGCTTGCAGCTCCCGGAAAATATTCTCTTAAAATACTCTTCATACTCATTCGCAGATTCTTCCGGGATCAATATCCGTTCTCATAATATGGATCTGTGATTTTGGAACAGGGACATGATCAAGCAAGGTATCAAAAGCCATTTTTGCATTGTTGCGATCGTCAGTGAAAGGAACATATCGTTCATCGCCCCAGAATACATGCAGCTTTTGCCAGTCAATTCTTATTTTTGAACTGATCGGATGCTAATAATAAATTTAATTTCTTCGGAGTGCTGCCGCCGGATAAAGCAATGGTAAAACGATCCTGCAATTGTAATGTCTTATGAATGTCATCAACCATCCATTCAGCTACATTCTGACTTAATTCTTCAATATTTTTTGAGATTACGACAGACATGCTTTTGTTTTAATGCCACGAAGTCGCTAAGACACTAAGTAACACAAAACCTTCGTGTATACTTTGTGCCTTTGTGGCTAAAATAAATGAAATTCCAGACGTCAAAGAGTGCGACGCAACGAGTCGATCGGAGTTACTAAAGCTGGCAGCATAAATATTACTCCTTCTCTTTCGTTGGCAGCGTTACCCAATGATGTCCATACTTTGCTACAAGTGCTTCGGCATCTTCGGGTCCCCAACTACCGGGAGCGTAATTTGGAAAATCAACCGGTTTGCGATGCTGCCATGCATCCATGATCGGAGTGATGATACGCCATGCCGCCTCGACCTGGTCAGCCCGCATAAATAAAGTAGGCATCACCTTCCATAACATCTTCCAGCAGGGTTTCATATGCCTCCGGCTCTTCCTCGTGGTAAGCTTCCGCATAATTGAACACCATATCAACGGGACTCAATATCATGCTCGGCCCGGGACGTTTTGCCTGGAAGCGAAGACGGATATCCATATCAGGCTGAATACTGATGGTAAGACGATTGGCCCGCCATGTGTCAGAAGCCTCTTCGGGAAATGCATAATCCGGCGCCGGTTTGAACTGGACAGTGATCAGCGTCGTTTTTTCATGCAAATATTTACCTGTACGTACATAAAACGGAACATTCTGCCAGCGCCAGTGATCAACAAAAATTTTACGGCAGCAAAAGTTTCTACCGGTGAATTTTTGTCAACATTTTTTCCTGGCGATAACCCACCACTTTCTCTGATTTCATCCAGCCCCCGGAATATTGTCCACGCACCGCATGCGCATGTACGTCTTCTGTTGTAAACTTCCTGATCGCGTTCAATACATCCACTTTTTTATTTCTTATTTCATTGGCATCAAAGGAAACAGGAGCCTCCATGGCGATCATACACAACAACTGCAGGATATGATTTTGTACCATATCTCTTAATGCGCCCGCCTGTTCGTAATAATCACCGCGATCTTCTACACCAACTGTTTCCGCAGCCGTGATCTGGACATGATCAATATAATTGCTGTTCCAGATCGGCTCAAATAAAGCATTGGCAAATCGCAACGCCAGGATATTTTGTACCGTTTCTTTGCCGAGATAATGATCGATGCGATAGATCTGGTCTTCTTCAAACATACCGCCTAATAATTTATTCAGCTCCTGTGCACTTTCAAGATCATGCCCGAATGGCTTTTCAAAAACAATTCTTGTATGTTTGGGATCAGAGCAAAGTTTCTGACCTGATAGTTTCTTCGCAATATCCGGAGCCAATTGTGGTGCAACGGCCATGTAATAAATTATCTGTAGGATGTTCCTTCCAACCGCTGCTTTTCTCACTGATCCATTTTCCTATTTTTTCAAAGGCGGCATCATCTTTTATATCCAGGCACAGGTAAAAAACTTTTTCAGAAAATTTCTTCCAGTCACCGTCACCGTCTCTTGCGCCGGGAGAATTCTTTTATTCCCTGGAGCAAATGTTCACGATATTTCTCATCGCTTCCGTAACCTGTACGACCAATCCCCGCTACCGCAAATTCTCCAGGCAAATAATCATCGATAAAAAGATTGAACAGGGCCGGCATCAGTTTGCGACTTGCCAAATCGCCGCTGCCACCGAAGATGATCATGATGGTAGGGGGTATTTTTCTGAGCTTTCATACGCCTCACCCTTGTTCCCTCTCCAGTGAGGAGAGGGAGGCCGGGCTTTGTTTTTTATTTTAGCTAAAGTAATTAAGCATTTCGACTTTTGTTTTCAATTCATCAACTACTCACACATTCACCATTCACGGTTTGTGTTCTACTTCTTCTTTCTTGTGTTCAGGCAAAGGTTGCCATTCATTATGAAACATTCCTGCTTTATCAATTCGCTGATACATGTGAGCGCCAAAAAATCACGTTGTGCCTGTATCAGGTTCGTCGGTAACTGGCTACTGCAATAGGCATCAAAATATGCTAATGCGGAGCTGAAACCTGCAATTGGGATTTTCGATGCCGTTGCCTGTTTAATGATCATTCTTAATTTCTTTTCCTTATTCTTAATCATCCTGGCGATCCTTTTATCCAATAGCATATTTTGCAGCTGAGGGTTTTTCTTGTACACTTTATAAAAATCATTCAGCAATGCTGACCGAATGATACAACCCCCTCTCCAGATCTTTACTACTTCAGGCAGGGGAACATCCATATCCAATTCCGATGAAGCATTGTGCAACAAGGCAAATCCCTGCGCATAGCATATTATTGTGGCAAAGTATAAAGCATCATGCAATTGATGAATGAATTTTTCTCTATCAAGATTAATTCCTTTAGTATTGTTTTTATATAATTCCGAGGCTGCGATCCTTTCATCTTTATAAGCAGAAATTTCACGTGCCGTTACAGCAGCATCGATCGTTGGTATTGGTACCGCAAGATCCATCGAGTTCTGTGAGGTCCATTTTCCAGTTCCCTTTGCGCCGGCTTTATCAAGGATCACATCAACCATTGACTGGCCCGTGTCTGCATCCTTGTGGGTGAAAATATCGGCAGTAATTTCCAGGAGAAAAGATTGCATGTCACCTTCATTCCATTTCTTAAAAAACTTCATGCAACTCATCATTATTCAATCCAACTCCTCTTTTTAAAATGTCATACACTTCACTGATCAATTGCATAATGGCGTATTCAATTCCGTTGTGCACCATCTTTACATAATGACCCGCCGCCCATTTACCCATATAGGCCACGCAGGGCTGCCCGTCAACTTTCGCAGATACTGCTTCCAATATTGGCTTCACCTGCTTCCATGCTATTTCATCGCCACCAGGCATGATGCTGGGGCCTGTTCTTGCTCCCATTTCTCCACCTGAAATCCCAACGCCCATGAAATGGATCTCTTTTCCTGCAAAAATTTTATTCTGACCAATGTGTCCGTAAAGTGAGAGTTTCCTCCATCAATGATTATATCATCTTTTTCCAGCAAGGGAACCAAATGATCGATCACGTCATCAACCGGTTTTCCCGCGGGTACCAGCATCATGATCTTTCTCGGTCTTTTCAGCTGATGTACCATTGATGCCAATTCATAAACACCTTTTACGATTGTACCAGGATTTGCAGAGGCTTCAAATTCCTCAGCCTTTGCACGATTGATATCAAAGCCGATCACTGCAAAATGATTATCGGCCATATTTAATAAAGATTGCAACCCATGGTTCCTAAACCAACCATTCCAAAATCGTATTGCGTATCCATTGAAAGAAATTGTACTGTAATTTATTTAAAACATTTGGAACAAGCGACGGGAGTAATTCAGTAGCACAATTTCATGGTTCAGTAAAGAAGTTCAGAAACAAAGCCTTTGACAGTGTAAATTTATATTGAGTACGATTGAAAAGTTTATATATCTACATAGTTTTCTCATGTGAACGGTCAATTATGACCACGCAGGCGGTTTTCTAATCAGCCTGCTTTTTTATTGCTGCCACTGCCAACCATTATCACCTGAAACTATACACAATAAAAAGGCCGTCCCGACATAGTCGGGACGGCCGGTTTTGTTTCGGAAAACAAAAGGTCATTTAGTAGGGGCTTTCTTAAATTTTTCTGTTTGTTCAAGGTTGCCCAATGCATTTGATTTTACAGTATACCAATTCTTTTCATCTTCCATAGTTACATAGTATGCAAGATCGGATTCAGTATAGATCTCAGTTACGCCATAAACTGAACGTTCGGGGTATTTCTGTTTTAGCCTGGAAGCAATAATGGGAGGCAGCTCACTTTCAAAATAATAACGCGTAGTTCCTGTAATATTTCCATCGCTGTCGTACCGGACAAGACGTTTTAATTTCACCCTGCTTAAAGTCTACTTCGTAAAAGTTTTCATACTCATGCCATACTACATCCTTAGGCTCGTTTAAATGTTTCCTCAAAAGCCTTTAATACTTTTTGATTTACTTCGGGCGGCGTAGTGGCAAATAATGTTGCAGATGCAAGCATCGTCGTTAGGACAAAAATTATTTTTTTCATTGCTATACTTTTAAAAGTGAAGAATCAATAACCACATCTAATTTATTTTCTTCTGCCTGGTGTAACAAGCTAAACTCTATTACTGGCAGTTCATTCCGGGAGAACAAAATGATAAAGGATAGCCAATTATTGCTGAAGCCTGTTAAACAGAAACTCAAAAAGAAAAAAGCAGTTTAAGCCATACCGGTATTTTGCGCAAAATGCGTTCACCTGGCATTCTGGTATTCAGAAAGGAATGGATAAGCGGTAAATGAGAGCGAGTAGAAATAGTTTAAGCAGCAGGGCAATATCCCTTAGCATCAATATTTTATTTCGCTATTTGCTGAAAAAACCTTTTCATCGATTTTTACGGGGTACTTTTTCTTTAATTCGGCAACCCATTGTTTTTCCAGCTCGACCTGGTAGTCATTTATCACAAGCCCTTTAGCCTCTGAATAATTGCGGGGCATATTGGTGGGATATGTTTTTAATATATAGGCAAAGGAGACACTGCCATCTGTTTTATTTTTTACCGGATGTAGTTATCATTCCTGCCTGCATCGATGTAGTACCGGCATTTGGAATTTGCTCCAGTTCGTAACGGGATGAATCCGCAACTACTTTTTCAGCCAGTGCATCAGAAGCTGTTTTTCCATGCCGAAGGATTTTTCTTTACCTGGTCATACAAGGCTTTTTCGCTGCCTTCATCACTGCAAAAAATACGATCGCATCGGCGCTTTTCTTCCAGTTGTAGCGAGTTTTGTTTTGAGCATAATACGCTTCTAATGCAGTCGTATCATTCTGGGCTTTTCCCCAGATCTCTCTTTGCATGATCTCAAAAAATAAATTACCATCTTTAAATTCTTCCATCTGTGTGCGGAAATCGGGATTGAAATCTTCAAGATGAGAACGATAATATTGTCTCGCCCTGGTGATGCATAAATTCGTCCATTACCTGCTGGATAAGGTTTAGCCCCGGTACCATCAGGTCTGTACCGCCACGTCTGCGCATAAGTTATGTAATCCTCTGCGGTATATGTTTCGTCGCCGATGGAAAATAAAGGGGTATTGTTTTGTGATGGTAATAGGCGAAGTAAGGCGTTTGTTATCCAGTAAGCTATCCGATAGTATCATTAATTCCCTATCTGAGTAAGAATATTTTTTTATTGGAATTTGTTTTCAGTGCTCTCTCAATAACGTAGTTTTTTGCAGCCTGCATTCGATCGCTTGTATTCAGTTTTGATTTGAGCTCATCCATGTTGGCTTTATTTTTGGATCAGTGACAACCGGCACAGAGCCAATTCTCTTTACAATATGATATCCGTGAGAGGTAAGAAATGGTTTGCTTATTTGCCCGTTTTTCAAACCAAAAACTATTTTCTCGAATTGGGCATCATACTGACCTACGCCAAAATCAGGGATCATTCCCTTTGATGCTGCGGAGATATAATCATTACTGAATTTCGAAGCAAGTTTTGCCATATCATCGCCCTTTATCAATCGCTGGTATAATGAGTCAGCAAGTTTGGCGGTCTTTTTCTTGTAAGCATCATTAGCACCGGGAGGAAATGCCAATAATATTTGCGCCGCTTTTATTTTGCCGAGGGCTTTTCGTTCACCAAGGTTTTTAAAAATGTGATACCCGATCTTTGATTTATACGGCGCAGAAAATTTGCCGGGCGCTGTAGTGTAGACGATATTTTCAAACTCGTAAGGCAGCGTAAATACAGTGATGAATCCAATATCGCCCTTGTTTGTTTTAGCAGCCGGATCAGTAGGAATATTGTTGCGCCAGCTTGAAAAAATCTTCTCCTTTTTTAATTTTTCATACACTTCGTTTATTATTTTTCCTGCCGCTGCAGTATCGGTGACACCTACCTTATTAATAAAGCTGATAAAAATATGCCCTGTATGAATATCTTTTGGCTGCGCTGAAATGCTTCTTTTAAAAGTTTATCAGACAGCTCGGGGTCATTCAGATAATTTTCTATGATCTGTGAACGGAGATTTTCAATATCTGTTTTTATTTGGGGTAACGTATCGTAATGCCTGTTATACGCTTCCCGGATCTTAAGGCGTGAACTAATGTAGAGATCAAGATAATCTCTCATCGCCTGGGTCTTGTTTGCAGTGGTAGCCGTATTGTTTTTTATTGAAGGCGCGTAAAAATCTTTTGCATCTGCAGAATAGTCTCCGTAAGTAAATAAGGTTTGAGAGGGAAGCCACTGCCATAGTGAAACAGGCAATGAGGAGAAGTGGCCAGTTTTTGCTCATAGTTTGAATTTTATCAGGAATTATTGGCGTTTGATTTTTGTTGAAGCACTTCATCGATCTGATCAAAGCTCAACTTCTTTGCAACAATCCGCTTGTCTTTGTCTAACAAATATAATGTAGGAAAACTCAGCACATCGTACAGTTGAGAATAGCCAGGAACGCCGGCATCTACCTCGCCTTCTCAGCCGCCTTTGAATAATATACGTTGGCCCAGTCACCAATATGATGCTGACGAGATAAAATTCAGCCAGTCATTTTTGGTACCATCTGTTTCTTTGGCCATTGCAAAGATCCTTACACCTTCTGCTTTCCATTTTCGTTCATACAGAGAGTCTACTTTCGGTACGATCTCTTTGCAGTGACCACAGGTGGGATCCCAGATAACAACAATGGTATATGGAGAATTCAAACCATACAGCGTGATATTCTTTCCCGATGTGTCGGGCAACTCAATATCGGCTGCGGGGTTGCCAAGGATATTCGACATTAAACTATAGGCCCTGTCCTGGATCGTCTTTACTCCTTTCTCAGTGAGCCACGGATAGGTCTTTTGAGAAAAATATCTTTCATACAAATGGACAAACACCGCGTCTTCCCACATGTATTTCATGTTCAGATAACGGTTCACGAATTTCATCAGGAAGGAATCGTTGGTTGTCCTGATTTATACTTGCATAACCCAGCATCCAGTCTATCTCTTTGTTTACTGAATCAGGGTGAGGATAAACAACCTGCTCAAAATATTTATCGAGTTTACCTTCAAAGATCGGGAGTATCGTATAAGTCGTTCGTCGTAAAAATTAATTCCATCCCAGTAATGTGATTTGTAATACTGCCATGCGTAAGTAGAATCATACTTACCTCCCGGTTGTTGCGATGCCGGTGGCACCTCCGGTTCCTGTAAGCATTTTTAAAAGAAAGGATAGCGTAGCGTCGGGATATTGTTTTATTATCTCATGCCTGTGCTCTCTTATTTGCTTATTGGTTTTTACAATAAGATCGGCTAACGCAGTTGAATCTTGTTTATTTTTGCCGATGACAAAGCCCGCTGTGCACTGTCAACTTTCCTTCCATTCACTGCCATGTATTGCTGGTAGCCGATAAAAAGATCATTATCGGGTGAATTGGTAAAACTGAGATGCTGAAGATTGGCGGTATCGGCCTTTATAGAGAAAGTATTGGTCCTTGCCCAGTAAAAATTCAAAAAATCCCTGCTTGTTGGGATAGCCGATTAAATAGACTCCTCCTGGTAAGGCTTTTGAACCCTCTGAATACGGTTTCACTGTTATCATTCACTCAAGGCTGAATCAATAACCGGTAATTGTTTACCCTCATAATGTCCCAGATAGATATACTGATTTTTAAAGGCTTAAAGACCACCCTGATCTCATACCCTGGCTTTTGAGCAATGGAACAAATGGAAATGAATAAAGCAGATAATAGTACAACTCGTTTCATGAGGCTTGAATAAGCGACAAAGATATTTAAGATATTTAAAGGTTCTTAGTAAAACGTATCAGGTTTAAGGTTATTTTATAGGTAAGGGGTTTTATAGTTTCAAATGATCCGGGCTAAGAAGCCTTGAAACTTATGGTTGATCGAAAGATGTTATAAGTCAAAAAATCGTTGCAATCAACCCATGAAACTTTGGAACGTTTGAACTTCTGAAACTTTAGCTTTGCGCCGTGAGAAAGAGAAAAAACATAATATTGGAAAGGGTATGTGGTCAACGACTATGCCGCAGACGGAAAATCCCTGGCGAAAGTGGATGGTAAGGTGGTTTTTATTGAAAGCACGGTTCCCGGTGACGTGGTTGATGTAAAGCTTTTCAAGAACAAGAAGGATTGGGCGGAGGGTTATCCTCTCCGGTTTCACGAATATTCAAAGGAACGGGTGGACCCGTTCTGTTCTCATTTCGGCGTTTGCGGCGGATGTCAGTGGCAAATGCTGCCTTACAAAAAACAACTGGAGTACAAGCAAAAACAGGTTGAAGATAATTTAAAGCGCATCGGCAAAGTTGAGTTGCCGCCATTAATGCCTATTGTTGGTGCTGACCAGGATAAATTTTACAGAAATAAACTGGAATATACTTTCAGCAACAGGCGTTTTCTTTTGGAATCGGAATTAAAAGATCTCTCTGATTTCTTCGGAGAGAAAATGTCGGCGGTTTTCATGCCAAAGGGATTTTTGATAAGGTCATTGACATTAAAACCTGTTACCTGCAGGACGAGCCAACCAATGCCATTCGTCTTGCCGTAAAGGAGTTTGCAAAGTCAAACGGCTATTCGTTTTACGATATAAAAATCACCAGGGTTTTTGCGGACCATGCAATTGCGCATTTGCACAACGGGTGAAGTAATGGTAAACATCGTATTTGGCCAGGAAGACCAAGAAAAAATAAAACGCCTGCTTGATTTTGTTTTGGAAAAGTTCCCCGGCATCACAACCTTGTTATATACCATCAATCTAAAATGGAATGATAGTTTAAATGACCTTGAACCGGTAGCTTATCATGGCAAGGGGTTATGTGATTGAAAAGTTAGAGGACTTTGAATTTAAAATTGGTCCCACTTCTTTTTTCAAACCAATACAAGACAGGGTGAGCAATTGTATAAAGTGGCAAGAGAATTTGCAGAGTTAACAGGAAATGAAACAGTCTATGATCTTTATTGCGGTACGGGAAGCATCGGGATCTTCTTAAGCAGAAAAGCAAAAAAATTATTGGTGTTGAAATGATCGAAGCCGCGGTGAAGGATGCAAAAGAAAATGCGGCGTTGAACAATCTGTCACTATCCACGGAATTTTACTCCGGTGATGTAATTGATATCTGCACACGATGAATTTTTGCGCAGCATGGCAAACCCGATGTCATCGTTACCGATCCTCCGCGGGCAGGTATGCATGACAAGCTGGTAAAAAGATCCTTGATATTGCAGCGCCGGTAGTTGTATATGTCAGCTGCAACCCTGCTACACAGGCAAGAGATCTACGTCTACTTGACGAAAAATATGCGGTGACAAAAATTCAACCGGTGGATATGTTCCCTCACACTCACCATATCGAGAATGTGGTGCAGTTGAAATTGAATGAGACGTGAATGTCAAAAACAATCGAACCTCAATCCTACTACCAGAATTTTTCAGTTGAGCTACTCGAAATGAAAATTCCAGTAACCAATAAAGAAGTATTGAAAATTTCTTAAACTATTTGTACTTACAGGAAGGAGCAGTAAAGACTTCTTTAACATAGGATAAGGGAATCATCCAGCCGTCCTTTCGAATGTTTGGAAATTCGTAACAACATTTTCTTTGAAACTATCCTGTAGTTATCCGAGGCCAGCAAAAACCACTCCTATTTTCGTAAATTTCCCGATCTATAGATCGCTCCGCAAGCTCTGTACCCCGTCCTATCATCTGCCAAGAATATATTTCGGTTCATTCTTACAATTTTGATTGATTTTTGCGAAAATGCAATAACGGTAAATAAAATCTAAATAAAATAAATGCGGCAGGTTAAATTTAAAACGCAAGTGAATTGGAAAATAATGCGCAGTTATAAAAATTTAACTCCCTTCCAAAACAATTCTCCCTTTTGCTTAAAGCATAACTATTAACTTTACCGCATGAGCGACTTCCAGATATTACAGGCCAAGTAATTTTCCGCCCGTTGTTAAAAATCTCATCATTATCAATGTACTTGTTTTTGTAGGACAGCTAACGATCAGTCATCTCACAGAGCGACTCATGCTCTACCCTATCATGCCGGCTGGTTTCCGGAGTTGGTTAACGGAGCAGAATGCGCTGGATGATTACCAGAAATTCTCAACCCTACCAGATATTTACCCACCTGTTCTCTCATTCACCAACGATGTTTGCACACATCCTGTTCAACATGTTTGCACTATGGATGTTTGGAAGAATACTGGAAAATGTATGGGGACCTAAACGTTTTTTATTTTTCTACCTGGCCAGTGGCATTGGAGCAGCTGCACTTGCATTTAGCTATGCAATATTTCAGGTGTGAACAGGTATGGCAGAGCATAGCAGGCAGGCAATCCCCCCTCCTGAAAAATTTTTGGGGCCATATCCCCCGCCCTGGGTGCTTCCGGTGCCATCATGGGTTTGTTCGCGGCCTTTGCTTTTTTATTTCCAAATACGGAATTGATCTTTTATTTATTCCTTTTCCGATAAAAGCAAAATGGATGGTTCTGATCATGGTTGGACTTGATCTTTTCGGCGGTTTCTCCAAAACGAGCGGTGACAACGTGGCTCATTTTGCTCACCTCGGCGGCGCTATTACTGGCTTTATTATTGTATTTATTTGGAACAAAACCAATCGCAAAACGTTATATTAATTTTGTGAGTGGTGCCGCGTCTTCGGCAAGCTTCGGCGGCCGAAGAAATGGTGAGTGGTGAATAGAACCCCCGCCCTGCATCCTCAATCTTTTGCAGACGACAATTAAAATTGACAACTCACAATTGACGACCATGAGTTATTACGAAAAAGAATACAAACGCCGTTTATCTCTTTGGCCAGGACGGCAACGCTTTAGTGATGTTGATCGCGAATTAACCTGGTCATTTTCGTTTTGTTTGCATTTGTAAAAGTCATCTATTATTTCAGCTATGATCAGCCTGCGGCCGATGCAAATTTTCGGCAACGATATTTATAACAATCTCGCTTTGCCTGCCAGTCTTCATGAACTTGTAAGAAAACCATGGACACTGATCACCCACATGTTTTATCACTACAATGTGTGGCATATCATCAGTAACATGCTCTGGCTTTGGGCATTTGGGTATATTTTCCAGGACCTGACCGGCAGCAGAAAAATTTTTCCCGTTTATATCTACGGAGCTTTGGCTGGTGCCATCGCTTTTGTAGCGGCGTTCCATGTAATTCCCACTTTAAAGGAACATATTGATAATGCCAATGCGGTAGGAGCATCCGCCGGTATCATGGCAATAGCAATTGCAACGACGATCATCGCTCCGGGTTATAGAATTTTCCCGATGCTCAATGGTGGCATTCCCCTCTGGGTATTAACGATGATCTTTCTGATCATTGATCTTGCTACCATACCGGGCGCCAATTCGGGCGGTCATATTGCACATCTTGCCGGGGCTTTTGGCGGGTTACCTGTTTATTTATACTCCTGCGCAAAGGTTTTGACGGAAGTGAATGGATGAACAATTTTTACGATTGGTTCAATAACCTCTTTAATCCATCCAAACCCGCAAAAGGGAAAAAAATAAAAAGGAACTATTTTATAAATCTAAAACACAGCCCTTCACAAAAACTCCTAATCTCACACAGCAAAAAGTTGATGAAATACTTGATAAGATCAACCAGAAGGGCTACAGCCATTTAACAGAAGAAGAAAAAGAATTATTGAAAAGAGCCAGCAAGGAGGACCTGTAGGTCGTGCAATCGTGAAACTTACATCTCACGTTTCACCAACCGATACCATTCGGGATTAAGCGCAATCTCAAGTAAATGTTCAATTCTCAACACTCAATTTTCAATGCTCATTGAAAAAGCGAGCAAACCCCGTAGTACGATGAATCATTTATTGTGAAGACTTGTCAGTCCTCACGTTTCACGTCTCACGTCTCACGATACAACAGTTGCAGTTTTGCAAAACTTACCTGGGCAGCTTCATCAATCAAATATGTTCCGGTATTTTTGCTCAAATCGTATTTCATTGAGCATAACTATTTCTACCCGGGATCTTGTAAAACGCTATCATAGCCGTACTGTAGTGAACCATGTGTCCATTGAAGTGAACCAGGGAGAAATCGTTGGTTTGCTTGGTCCCAATGGGGCTGGAAAGACCACCACATTTTACCAGGTAGTGGGATTAATAAAACCGGATGAAGGCGATGTTTTTTGAATGAGCGAAAACATTACAGACCTGCCGATGTATAAACGGGCCAGGATGGGCATAGGTTATTTACCACAGGAAGCCTCTGTTTTTAGAAAGTTAAGCGTGGAAAACAATATCGCCGCTGTACTTGAAATGTCAGACCTTACTAAAGCAGAACAAAAAGAAAAACTGGAAACCCTGCTGGATGAATTCCATCTTCATCATGTACGTAAAAGCAATGGGGATCTTGTAAGCGGGGGTGAAAGAAGAAGAACGGAAATTGCAAGAGCTCTTGCGGTTGACCCTAAGTTCATATTACTGGATGAGCCCTTTCGCGGGCATCGATCCCATTGCCGTTGAAGATATTCAAGCCATCGTCGCTAAACTGAAATACAAAAACATCGGCATTCTTATTACCGATCATAATGTAACCGAAACGCTGTCTATTTGTGACAGAGCTTATTTACTGATCGAAGGAAAGATCTTTAAACAGGGAACGGCAGAAGAATTGGCTGAAGACGAACAGGTAAGAAAACTTTACCTGGGAAGGAATTTTGAATTGAAGCGAAAGGATTGGTTGCACGAAGAAGCCAAAAGTCAAGTCGGGTATCAGTCTCGAAAATATCATCGCCTCGGTAGAGAACGCCCTTGCATGGAATGAAAAATAATCGAAGCAAATACACAAAGAGAAAGAAGTTTCGGGCACCAATATATTTCTGCCGATTCTACTATTGCAGATCTCGGATTGGATGATTATTCAAAATTCCTTTTGAACTCAAGCAGTCTTTGATCCAGTATGGAAAACAAAACAAAAATGCGGAGATACTTAACCGTGCCAACAAATTTTTGACTGACGACGGAGATATTAATACAGACTTAAATACAATTTTGCTTTTTCTGAAAAGCGAACAAGAATAACCTGGAATTTCATTGATACACTTTTTAATTCAATGCCTCTCGATACTATCACTAAGACAGCGAACCTATCTTTAACTATGTGCAATACTTTGACACCTTTGTGAATTTTTGCAGGTCACTGTATGCCCAGGAGTAAGTTGTATCGGATCCATTTAAACTTTTATAAGCGGTGGTCGGTAAATGTCTTTTGTTGTTAACTTTAATACCCTTCAAACTTATGTTTATGAAAAAAATCTCTATTTCAATCGGCTGTCGCCTTAATTATAACCTTATCAACTTACTGCTCAAAACAATCCATTATGGCTGCGATATCCCGCCATTTCACCCGATGGAAAGACGATAGTGTTTAGTTACAAAGGTGACCTGTATAAGGTGGCCAGCAGCGGTGGAGAAGCCGTGCCACTTACTATCCATGAAGCGTATGATTACATGCCCGTTTTTAGTCGCGATGGTAAATGGCTTGCCTTTGCCAGTGACCGTTATGGAAATTTTGATGTGTATATAATGCCTGCTAGTGGTGGTGAAGCAAAACGGCTCACTTATCATTCCGCTACCGACTCTGCCTTATGATTTTACACCTGACGGGAAATACGTGCTTTTTGGAACCACACCGCAATGAGATTTACACCAGTGCCAGATTTCCCCAAAGAAATTTGTTTCAAAAATTGTACAAAGTGCCTGTTGAAGGAGGCCGTTCTGTGATGTTCTTATCGGCAGGTTCCGAGTTTGCACGCTTTAATAGCAAAGGCGATAAGATCATCTTCCAGGATCGCAAAGGGTTATGAAGACGCTTATCGAAAACATCATACTTCTTCAGTAACAAGAGACATTTGGGTGTATGACACAAAGAAAGATGAATACATACAGGTTTCATCATACGAAGGTGAAGACCGTGAACCGGTATGGGGCAATGATGATAACACATTTTATTATTTAAGCGAAAGAGATGGCGGCGCTCAAAATATTTATAAAGGAACGATCGGCGGACAAAGCAGCGTGACAGAGCTTACCAAATTCAAAGATAACCCTGTTCGTTTTCTAAGTCGTGCGAGTGATGGAACACTTTGCTTTACCAACAACGGTGAGATATATACCATGAAAGAAAATGGTTCACCTGAAAAGTAAATATCACCATCAACACAGACACGCAGAACCAATGATGAAAAAATTCTTCCGGTAAACACAGGCATTACGCAAACCGCACTTTCTCCCAATGGAAAAGAAATTGCATTCGTAGTAAGGGGAGAAGTTTTTGTTACCTCTGTTGAAGGTGGTCTTACCAAACGGATCACCAATACACCGCAGCAGGAAAGATCGGTTGAGTTCAGTCCTGATGGCCGCTCTCTTTATTATGCATCGGAACGTGGAAACAGTTGGGATATTTATCGTGCATATATTGAAAGAAAAGAAGAACCCTTACTTCTATGCCTCAACCGTTGTAAAAGAAGAGCCATTGATAGCAACGGATGACGATGAATTTCAGCCGGACGTTTCACCAGATGGAAAAGAGATCGCTTATCTCGACGAGAGAAATGTTTTGAAAGTATATAACATCGCTTCAAAGAAAAGCCGCACGCATTGTTCCAAAAGGAATTAATTTTTCCTATGCAGATGGTGACCAATATTACACCTGGTCGCCGGATGGGAAATGGCTTGCATTTGATTCCGATGAAGGCCGCTGGGGTTCCAGTGAAGTGGCCGTGATGAAAGCAGATGGTTCGGGTGAAAGAATGAATCTTACACAAAGTGGTTTTTTGATGGTAGCGCCAAATGGGCATTTGGTGGTAAAGCTTTGCTGTGGACAACAGACCGTGATGGGAAAAACCATTGGCCTTCCAGGGTGCAAGAGAAGTCGATATCTATGCCATGTTCTTTGACCAGGATGCTTTTGATCGTTTCAAACTTACCAAAGATGAATTTTCATTGCTGAAAGAAAAAGAAGACAAGGATAAAGAAGATGCAAAAAAAGACACAAGCATAAAGATCAATCCGCCTAATAAGAACTGGGAACCATTATTTACAGGGAATTGAAAACCGCAAGATCCGCCTCACGATCAATTCCGGGAATATTTCCGATTATATTTTAAACAATGATGGAGACAAACTATTCTTTGCTGCAAGAATGGAAAAAGGTTATGATCTGTGGATGACAAATCCACGAACAAAAGAAACAAAGCTCGTGGCCAAATTAGATGGCGGACCAGCAGGTAGTGGATATTTCAAAAGATGGCAAAGAGCTTGTTTGTTGTGAGTGATGGGAAAAATTGTAAAAGTGGATGCGGAAAGCGGAAAAATAAATCCTGTAACAGTGAATGGTGAAATGGTTTTACAGGCTGCTGCTGAAAGAGCTTACATATTCGATCATGCATGGAGACAGGTCAAAAAGAAATTCTTTGATCCAAAATTGCAGGGAGTAGATTGGGATAAGTATCACGAAACATACGCAAGGTTTCTTCCACACATCAATAATAATTACGACTTCCAGGAGTTCCTGAGTGAATTTTTAGGTGAGCTGAATGCATCTCATACCGGAGGTCGTTATGCAAGACCACAGGAAAACACAGATGCTACTGCCAGCCTGGGTTTGTTGTATGATGAAACTGTATGACGGCAATGGAGTCAAAGTGATGGAAGTCCTGGAAGGCGGACCGTTTACCAATGCAAAAACAAAGATCAAAAAGGAGTGGTCATTGAAAAAATAGATGATGAAGACCATTACTGAAAATATGGATTGGTCAAGATTGTTAAATCGAAAAGCTGGGAAAAACATATTACTGAGCTTATATGACCCCGAAACAAAAACAAGATGGGATGAAACAACCAAACCGATCACGCAAAGTGAAGAGCAGGGTTTGATGTATGATCGCTGGGTGAGAAATAACAGGAAGAAAGTTGATGAAATGTCAGGAGGTAAAATTGGTTATGTTCATATACAGGGAATGAATGATGGAAGTTATCGCACCGTGTATGAAGATGTACTTGGAAAGGCTGCCGGCAAGGATGCATTGATCGTTGACACGCGTTTCAATGGCGGAGGCTGGCTGCATGATGATCTTGTAACCTTTTTTAAGTGGTAAAAATTATTTGAACTTTTCACCGCAGGGTGTAACACCTACATCGGGAGAGCCACGGAATAAATGGGTCGGTCCCTCAACAGTAATAATGAGCGAAAGCAATTATCCGGATGCATTTCTTTTTCCTTATGCTTATCATAGTTTAGGAATTGGAAAATTGATCGGCATGCCTGTTCCAGGGAACAGGAACTGCAGTCTGGTGGGAAACTCAAATTGATCCTACGCTGGTGTTTGGTATTCCCATGGTTGCTACTCATTGGCAAAGAAGGAAGGCCAACAGAAAATATGCAGCTGGAGCCTGATATTAAAGTTCCTAATGATTATAAGTCTGTATTGAGTGGAAAAGACCCCCAGTTGGAGAGGGCCGTGAAAGAAATGCAGGACGCGATAAAAAAACAAAAAGAGCTTCTAAGACCTTTTAAAGAAGCTGCCTCAAAAGACCACTTTAGTAGAGATAGGCCACAAAGACTCAAAGACACAAAGTTTTGACTTTCAAGTTTTGTTTTCTTTGCGTCCTGGCGTCTTAGTGGCAAATAACAGTTTGAAACAGCCTCTTTATCTTTTAAAATCATTGACTTTTCCTTGGGAGTTTTTCTGAAATAAATTAGCCGGGCAGAACGTTCTATAGCTGAACTGTTACCCTGCATGCACTATCAAAAAATCTTGCCTTCGCTTAGCCTTTTTTTCATTTTTACTTCTACCCTTTACTTTTTGCAAGCGCAAATGGTAACTTGGCATATGGCATGGTAAAATAGATAAACAAAAAGTGGAAGTGAAAATGGTTCAAAATGGCGATAGCCTGTGCAGGAACTGCTTACTATTTTGAATCTTCAACATCGTTACCTCGTTATAGCATAAAAGGATACCTGGATGAAACCGACAATAGTGTTGTGTGGTGGGACGATCAATTGCTGGAGGATAAGGACAAAAGGATTGAATCTTTTTTCAAGGAACAAACAAAATTCATCAAGAGCAGATTTTAATTGCCCGGGCGGTGGAGTAATAAGATGCTTCGATGGGAAAATGTACACCGACGAGGACCAGCAGAAGCCGGATGGAGATGTTCATCTCAGCAAAGTTGACAAGGCATCATTCAAAGATGAATGGGATGATGTTATCGAAAATTATACTGTCGGATCGAGAATCGATCCTGATATGATCGACAGTGCTTCCCAGGTCGCACAAAACCTGTTCCTGTTGAAAAACCTGCGGGCGCGATCAATGAGGAAAAAGCAAAAACGATCCCAAATCCAACGCTATCAAAAATGAAGAACCTGTTAAAAAGAAATCATCAGTGTACCTGTTGTTAAGCAGGAAAATAAGGTGGAACCAAATATTACTCCACCAACTATTGAACAAAGTTTACAAGCCGCGAGAAAAGATCTTCACCAAGGAAATTCCTGTAAGCGGCGATTCCATTGAATTGGACTTTTATGACAATGCAGAAATTGATGGGGATTCTATTTCCCTGTTTCTGAATGGCAAACTCATTTTTGAGCACGTTCGACTCACGGAAAAGGCCTACAAAGTGAAAATTCCCTTAAGTGATCTGCAGGAGAATAATGAATTGATCATGGTAGCGGAAAATCTTGTGAGCTATTCCCCCCCAATACTTCTTATATGGTCGCTCTTGTTGGAGGAAAACGCTACGATGCCCTAATTAGCCAGCACGGAAAACAGTAGCGCGATGATCAAACTTGTAAAAAGGATCCTTAGGAAATCATTTCAGGTAGAGCTTATAGAGAACCCTGATATCTCATTTTGACTTTGCTTGTCCCAAACCCGGAAGGTGACGGTAAAATAATCATACAACTTATCGATGGCCGTTGTTCTTGCACTCAGTGTAAGGGCCTTTGCGTCTTCACTGCTTAGACCCTCTGCATAATCTTTAAATAAATTCTTTTGAGTCGAGCAATTGTTTGCCATCATTTGTAGTGATCTGCTCTTCTGCATCGACAAATACTTTCCGTTCTGCTTTTGCCAGCCGTTTAAAATTAACCGAAGTCCAACCCACTGGCCCACGTCAATTTTATTACCAGCTAGGCATCAGTTTGCCATCCTCAAAGAGCAGGAAAGCCTGTTCCACCTTCAAACCATTTTTCCTTTAACTGGATACCATTTCGAATTTTCTCCTCCACTCCCTTCGGCCGTAGGAGTATTTACTTTTACTTCGCGAGGAGATAAAAGAAGAGAAGCGAAAAAGCAGTATATAATTTTCTTCATAAGAGTTTATATACCACAACGTTCACCATTTTATTCTTTACATAGATAACTCTTTTTTTGGTGATCTTCCTTCCATCCATTTTTTTCACAACTTCATTGGACAGCACCATTTCTTCTACCTGTTCTTGCGTGGCATCCAGCGCAATTGTCAATTCGGTCCTGGTCTTTCCAAGTTGATGGCAACAGGATAAGTTTTGGAAGATTCTTTTACATATTTTTCTTCAAAGGTTGAGTAGGCTAGCATCAACAACAGAGGCCCCCTCTAAATCTTCCGCCTTAGGCGGGAGATTTTGAAACTCTCAATTAAGCTGATATAGTTCCTCTGCAATATGTGGTGCATAAGGAGCCAAGTAAAATTACCAGCTGGTTCAAGAATAGAACGTTTGTGACATTTCAGATCAGTCAGCTCGTTTGTAGCGATCATGAATGCGCTGACGCCAGTATTAAAACTAAACCGTTCTGTATCTTCTTCTGATCTTTTTAATGGCTTTATGCAAGCACTTTTAATTCTGCATTGGTTGCTTTCTCTTCATTCAACAATCACTCCTTTCTTCTTCATCATACAAACAAACGCCAGAATTTTTTAAGAAACGATGAACGCCTTCAATACCCTTTGTATCCCAGGGCTTGCTCATTTCCACAGGACCGAGAAACATTTCATACATGCGGAAAGTGTCGGCGCCGTATTTACTTACAAGATCATCCGGGTTAACAGCATTGAATTTCGCTTGACTCATTTTCTCAACTTCGACTCCGCAGATATATTTACCATCTTCTTCAAAATAAATTCTGCATTTGCATATTCACCATTTCTCCATTTTTTAAATGCTTCAATATCCAATTCAACACCGTCAACAATATTTACATCGACATGCAATGTGTGATACATTAGATAAATCGAATCATTAATTTTGATAGTTATTCCATCTAAAATATATATTCAGAATAATTTCTTCAATTACTTCGGATTACATCTTCAATCTTGAATATCTTTCTATAAGCTTTAGAAATAAAAATTGAGTAATTTGTCTTCCAGATTACTTGATAAGAATTGAACTCTATAAACAAACCTGCTACTCCCCTGTATCATTCCCTGGTTCACCAATCTTTTATATGGCTCATCATAACCGATCAATCCAAGATCATACAAGAACTTTCGTCCACATGCGGCTGTACAATAAATGTCCTACTGCATGTTCTGTACCGCCAATATAAAGATCAACCTGTCCCCAGTAATCAGATAGCTTTTCGGTCGCAAAATGTCTTTATCATTATGCGGATCCATGTAGCGAAGAAAATACCACGCTGATGCCTGCATAGCCGGGCATTGTATTCGTTTCCTAGTTCTGCCTTTAGAATTGTTCCATTCCGGTAATATTCGCTAATGGCCCTTCACCATCCGGTCCCGGTTTGTAGATCATCAACATGCGGCAACTCCAACCGGCAATTCATTTTCATTCAAGCGGATAAGCAATCCCATTCTTCCAAATAATCGGAAATGGTTCATCCCCAGTAACGCTGACGACTGAACGCCGCATCACGCATTTTATAATTCACTTTTCGTTCACCAATACCTGACTCCTCTAATTTTGAATCACCACATCCTATTGCATCTCTCATCACCATGCCATTCATGAAATCTGAATTTTCCAAAATGGCATCCTTGGTTGGATTCGCTTCTTCACCATTATAATGCGAACCAATGATGTTCGTGATCGCAATATTAAAATGCTTCGCAAATTTGTGAGTCACGTTCATCACCGCAAGGCACCGCCATGATAGCTCCGGTTCCATAACCGATCAATACATATTCACTGATCCAGACCGGAATCTCTCTTCCGTTGAATGGATTGAATGCATAAGCACCGGTAAACACGCCGCTGATCTTTTTCTCCGCCATTCGTTCTCTTTCACTGCGGCTTTTACATAAGCAATGTATTCTTCAACAGCCTGTTGTTTGTTCCGTAGTCGTTATTTGTTCTACCAATTCATGCTCCGGCGCGATCACCATAAAGTCAACTCCGAAAATGTGTATCGGGACGGGTCGTATACGACATGTGAATAGACGCCTCATCTCTAAATCCTCCTCCTAAAGGGGAAGACTTCCGAAGCCTCTGATTTTCTGGGAACTAGGACAGCTTCCTCGTTTGTAAGTTCTGCTGTTATTTTTCAATTACGCCTTCCGTGTGATCAACTTTCACTTCTTCATTTGTAAACCTGTAATTCTGATCAAACTCATTTTCCTTCAGAAATCGTGTCTCTTGCTTCATCATATTTTTGGATTTCAGGGTCATTATGATAGCCTCTCCGTCGATTTCAATGGCTACCAGCTTCTGTCTAAGCAGGCAAAATCACACAACACATGAACCAATGATATGTTGCCTCACTTATGTGAAACTCCGTTTGATTATTTCGGATACGCTTCCCACATAACATCTTTCTCCTCATGTGTCGGATTTTTTCTTTTCTCTTCCGAGCTAGCATTCAGCATTTGTGTCAGACTTGTAACAAATGACGGGTTGTGCTGTTTCTGATATTTCTGAGGAGTCCTTAGTAAGGTATCGTCCCCTCTCAGGGGAGCTAGAGGGGCCTTCAGTGATCCGAAACTCGATCTCGGCTCCCTCACTTTTCCCGATCCAGTTTGCTCTGCATTTCTTTCATCGCTTCGCTGAAATCAACTGCCAGCAAGCCTTCCAGCAAACGATCAGCATATTCCGTTATCCGCAAATACCATTGGCGCAATTTCTTTTTCACAACCGGATAGCCGCCGCGTTCACTTACACCATTGATCACTTCATCATTCGCCAGTACAGTTCCCAATGCTTCGCACCAGTTCACTTCGCCATAACCGCAATAAGCCAGGCGGTATTCCATCAAAATATCCATGCTTCTGTTTTTCATCAAAACGCTTTCCATTGATCAGCAGAAAATTTTCATGCAGTATTTCGAAATCGATTTCGTATCTCGAATTTTGCTATCCGGCACAGGATGATTCTTATTTCCTTCTTTTTCAAATGCAGCGATCAAATTATCGATCGGTTCATGCTTTATTAGTACTTGCTGGTTATAAAAACTTTTGAATAGTTGCAAAAAGATCCACTGTGTCCATTTGTAAAATTTAGATCGCTGGTCCGCACTTCGCGGCTCCAGTCAAAGACAAAACCGATATTATCTAAGTTGCTTGCGAAAATTGTTGATGTTATTCTCTGTGGACACAGCGGGATGAATGCCATGTTCCAGATAGCATATTGTTCCGCCGGCAGACCAAACGCATCATAACCCATCGGGTGTAACACATTAAAGCCTTTCAGCCGTTTAGAACCGTGCATAAATATCACTGGCAATATAACCCAACGGATGCCCCACATGCAGCCCGGTCACCGCTTGGATACGGAAACATATCCAGCGCATAATATTTCGGCTTCGTTGCTAGCCCTGAGATCGTTGAAGGGTTGCTTACTTTATAAACATCATTGTCCTTCCACCATTGCTGCCATCTTTTTTCGATATCCCTGAAACTTGTATTCCATATTCTATATTCTAATTCTGTATTCTATGATTCTTAATATTATTTATGTTCCCAAGCCTCATTACTGCTATTCATCGTCCCTTGCGTCGCACTCTTTCAACGCCTTCAATTCTTATGAGCCAAAGAAAATCTTAGTGACCTTTGTGTCCCTCGTGCTCTTCGTGGTTTAAATAAAGATGCACAAAGAACAGAAAGATGAAATCGGCATGCGTCGCAACATCAGCTGAATATAGATGTGAAAGAAGATTTAAAAAAAGTTCATCTTTCATTTCCTTGCTCATACCCGGCAATATAATATCAATGCCTTCGTTTTTGGGAGTGACAAAAATACGGATTGCCTCCATTAAATATCTTAAATCAGTTACTTTGCCAATCCTTATAAACTAATACAAATTCTATAGCATGAGTCAAGCCGGAAAAGCATCGATCAAACGCGGAAAGCCCTCTTACTTCATGGCCATTCTGGGAGTCACCATTGTGTTGTGCCTGTTCGGACTTATCGGCCTGTTAACTATCAATGGAAGAAAGCTGATTCACAAACATTAAAGAAAGTGTGGAAGTGCATGTGTTCCTCAAACAAAATATTAAGGATACTTCGCGCATCAACCTTCAGAATTATATTGCTTCGAAGCCTTACACAAAAAGCATAAAGTATACTGATAAGGAAACAGCCAAAAAAGAATGGGTAAAAAAGCGGGGGAGAAGATTTTACGGAATTCATCGATAACAGCTCGCTGCCGCCGAGTATTGATTTTACATTAAAAAATGAATTTGTTGATTCTGCCCAACTGGTTAGCATCCAAGCTGACATTGCCCAAAATCCTATCGTCGATGAAGTGCGTTTTCCCAGCGCAGTCGTGAATTCAATGATGAAAATTTCAGAACATTGGGATCGTGTCTGTGGTATCGTGGCGTATCCTGATCGCCGTGATGGTGATCGTTCTGATCGATAATACCATCCGCCTCGCCATGTTTAGCAATCGCTTTTTGATAAAAACCATGCAAATGGTAGGAGCCACAAGGTGGTTCATTGCCAAGCCGCTTGATAATGAGAGCCATTGCAAACGGAGCCATCAGCGGTGTGATCGCTACAGCCATTGTTTATGTTTTGTTGCTGTTAGCAGAAAACTTTTTCGACGGCTTCAAAAATTGCATGATACCAACATGATGATACTGTTGGCCGTTGTTCTTATTCTTTAGGCATTGGAATTACGGTGTTCAGCACCCACCGCAGTGTTCTTAAAATACCTGCGTATGAAGCTTGACGATCTTGTATTAAGCCTCACCAACCTCTCCAAAGTGGAGGCTTTAGATGACTCATTAATAAACATTTCACTCTTAAGTCTCTCATTCGTGGAGATTTACATGGCTATTTACTATATTGCACCCCTTAATTATTTCTATGGCTGAAAAGAAATCTTCTACGCCTTCAAAAGACACAAGGTCATTCCCCATTTTTGAAAAAGAAAATTATCTATGGATGCTTGGTGGCATTGTGATCATGGCAATCGGGCTGCTGTTGATGGTGGGTGGCAAAAGTGATGATCCCAACCAAGTTTCATCCTGAACAAGTTTACAGTACAACCCGTATAACCATCGCTCCGATCCTGATCATTGCAGGCCTGGTAGTTGAATGTTTTGCGATCTTCAGAAAACCAAAGCCGAAAGAATAATTGCAATTACCTAATTTCTCAATGACTCAACGTAATGATCACATGCCTCGATATAACATGAGTCATTGTCCATTTTCACATTTTTAGTATGGATATCATTCAAGCGATCATTATTGCCATTGTAGAAGGGCTTACCGAATTTCTCCCTGTTTCGAGCACCGCACACATGAAGTTTACCAACCCGCTGGTCGGTGTTAGTCCCACACCCTTTACAAATATGTTTGAAATAGTGATCCAATTGGCAGCGATACTGTCAGTGGTGTTTGCGTATTCAAGAAAATTCTTTGATTTCAGGCATCCTTTCGTTTTATATCAAACTCATCGTAGCGGTAATTCCGGCTCTTATAGCAGGAGCTTTATTAAAAAAATATATTGATAATGCTTTTAAATAATCTCAACATTTATCGCCTGTGTCATGATCGCCGGTGGGATCATTTTACTTTTTTATCGATAGCTTTTTTAAGGAAAATACCATTGCTGAAGAAAAACATTTCATTTCCAAAAGCCTTTATCATCGGATGTTTCCAGGTTCTGTCGGTGCTTTTCCCGACTTAGCCGTAGCGCTGCAACTATTATCGGCGGAATGAGCCAGAAGCTTACAAGAAATCTTGCGGCCGAATTTTCTTCTTCCTGGCGGTACCGACCATGTTTGCTGCCTCTGCAAAGAGTTTTTATGATGTTTATAAGGAACATCCGGAGGTACTGGTAAAAATAACATGACCACGTTAGGCATTGGCGCTGTGGTCGCCTTTGTTGTCGCCCTTGCTTGCAATTCGCTTCTTCATAAATTATCTTCAAAAACACGGTTTTAAAATCTTCGGTTTTTACAGGATCATTCTTGGCATTGTTATGCTTATCCTCCTCTTTACAGGCGTCATTCATAATAATTAGACCGCATCGATCGTCGATTTACTAAATGTGAAAGCTTGCTAAACCAACTAGGAGTGTATGTGTTTGTCATTTGATCTGTAACCCTTCTACGCTTGTGTCCGTGGTGCTTCGTAGTGTTCTTTGTGACCAAGTGTTTATGGTCACAAAGCGCACAAAGTGAAAACACGAAGTACACAATGGGATTCTAATTCTTTGTCCTCTCAAATCATTATTTTTAATGATTAAAGAACTCACCATGCAAACGGCCTCCAAAAAGTCATTAACGGTTGGGCCATGTACGATTGGGCCAACTCCGTGTATAATCTTGTCATCACCTCTACCATTTTTCCTGCTTATTATGAATCCATCACCGGAGATGGAAATGACAAAACAACCACAGACTATGTTCATTTTCTCGGAAGAGATTTTGTAAATACGGCATTGTATAATTACGCATTGGCATTTGCCATGCTTATTGTTGCTTTTATTTCCCGCTGCTCTCATCCATTGCCGATTACAGGGGCAACAAAAAGAAGTTTTTGAATTTCTTTCTTACCATGGGTAGCGTGGCCTGTTCTGCATTATTTTTTTCACGAGTAAATCAACGTTGTACGTTGGCATTATTTGTTCGATCATTGCCTGCGTTGGTTTTTGGGCCAGCCTTGTTTATTATATAATTCCTACCTGCCCGGAAATTGCTGCACCTGAAGACCGCGATCGTGTAAGTGCCCGTGGATTTACTTTTGGATACATTGGCAGTGTGATATTACAGATCATTTGTTTTGTATTTGTATTTTATCCGCAGTTATTGGGAGGCAATGAACATTCTATTGTTCTAATACCAGGCTTGCTTTTACTGGTGGGTGTTTGTGTGGTGGGGTTTTGGCCAGCTCGCACTGAGTCGTTTACCAATAAAATCTTCACCAGCTGGCGCAGGAGACCTGGAGCATCACATTCTTTCAAAGGATATCGTGAACTTCAAAAAGTGTGGAATCAATTAAAAGACCTGATCATGCTCAAACGATATTTGGTTGCGTTCTTTTTATAACATGGGTGTGCAAACTGTAATGTTGGCAGCAGCCTTATACGGAAAAAGCGAATTAGCGATACGCGACAACCACATTTGATCATTGCCTATCCTGATTATTCAATTAATTGTAATTCCCGGTGCATATGCCATTTCAAGACTGTCTGCTGCAATTGGCAATATGAGCGCACTGATGATCTGGCGTAATTGTTTGGATCGGCATCTGCTTTACGGCTATGTAATTCCTGCAAAAAATATTACCCAGTTTTATATCCTGGGAAGCATCATAGGATTTGTGATGGGAGGTATTCAATCACTCAGTCGTTCAACATATTCCAAATTAATGCCCTGTAATAAAGGATACAGCTTCATTTTTTAAGCTTTTATGATGTAACAGAAAAAAATCGGCCTCGTGATAGGTATTTTCAGTTTTGGCTTTTTTACTGAGCTTGACAGGTCTCCCAGCGATCGTCAGTTCTGAGTGTCATGGCTTTTTTTTGATAATTGGTTTATTATTGCTGATGTATGCAAGGATCACACAACTGAAAATGAAAAAACACGAGTCTGGAAAATAAAATAGTGACTGAACAGCACATGAAATTATACTCGGTTAACACCGGTTATTTTAAATTGGACGGAGTACGCTATGTTTGGCGTGGTTCCAAAATCGATCTGGAATAAAATCAATCCTGCTGATGAAAATAATTTGTGCAGTTGGGCTTTGCGTTGTTTATTGATCGAGGATGGCGAACAGGTTGATTCTTGTTGATAATGGCAATGGGTGATAAACAGGATGCAAAATTTTTCAGCCATTACTATTTGCATGGCGATGATACTCTGGATAAATCTCTTGCTAAACATGGCTTTCACCAAAGATGATATCACTGATGTTTTTCTCACTCATTTGCATTTTGATCATTGTGGTGGTTCGATCATTCGTGATGGAGATAAATTGGTTACCGGATTTTAAAAATGCAACTTACTGGAGCAATGAAGAGCATTGGGAAATGGGCAACTAAACCCAACGAAAGAGAAAAAGCATCTTTTTAAAAGAGAATATTTTCCCAATTAAAGGAAAGTGGGCAATTAAAATTCATTGACAGGCACGCAGAACGGCCATGAAAGCAAAGTTTTGCAGCAAGATTGACTTTTCAGAAAATATATCTGTTCGTTTTGTAAATGGTCATACACGAAGCCATGATGCTTCCACAGATCAATTACAATGGGAAAACGATTGTTTTCATGGCCGATCTGCTACCCTCGCAGGGTCATATTCCCGATTCCTTACATAATGGCTTATGATATGCAACCGCTCACTTACTTTGAACGAGAAGAAGACTTTCTTAAACGAAGCAGTTGCAAAACGACTACTATACTTTTCTTTGAACACGACCCGCAGATATGAATGTTGTACGCTTCATCAAACTGAAAGAGGAATAAGGCCAAAGAATTTTTTAAACTTGATGAAGTTTGATATGTCAGAGTCGATTAGAAGGTCGGATACTAATAAAAATGGGCGGCTTACTTTAGCCGCCCTTTCACTTTGATCAATGATGTAAGCGGGTAGCGAAGATTATGTACTGCTCATCATATCCACTTTTACTTTACCTACCACGATCGGGCTTTCAACGCGAAGTACGGCATGTGATTGGTATCCGTCACAAACCCAAACTGATCATTTTCTCACCACCCTCGAAAATAGTTCCCTTTTGATCAGCAGCGGTTTGAACTTAATCGCTTTGAATTTCCCGTACTTGTGTTTTTACCGTTTCTTTTCCCAGGTAGCGGATATACATATTGAACACTTCATTATCCAGGAACATCGTAAAAGGGATCTTGTCATTCACACTTGTACTTATCAAAGTCAATATTCCGGGCATAGTACACTGGCACTCAGTACATCCTGTACGCAATCCGGAACCTTAAATACACCTTCTGTTGGTTACGGCGGTATTTGCATTGCGATTGAAAGTAATCATTCTCATATTTCTTGTAACCGCCTTCATCCACATTCCTCGAATGAATTTCAAAGGCTGTAAGGTCGCCTGTGTCAATAAATGGTCTCATACTTATCTCTCACTTTATATACCAGTCACTGGCAGATGGATTTGCTCTTTCCCACCTCGCTATGATGAACGGGCGCCCGTTTATTTTTTCAAGAACATTTGTAAATGTTGCATTGCCGGCATCGATATAAATTCCGGCCACTGCGTAGTAAACGGTATATGAAATTTCTTCCCCGGCCTGGAATGCCGTGTTCTTTACTCCGCAAAACTCATCCTCGGGAGCTTTCGCCTTTATGGTAAAATGCCATCGAGGCAAGCAAGCAAATGCGTTAGCGCCCTAATTCCCTTCATTTCGGCCTTTAAAACATTTTAACACTCGAAAGTATTAGTAAACTGCTCCGCTGTTGCCAGGCAATACAAGGTTTCTGATCCAGATTGTTGCTGCTGTCGTTAAACTTATTCAAGACTATTCGTACTAAACAACCCAATTAATTTTAAACTTACGTTACCACGAAGGACCCAATTCAGCAATCGCAAAAGTAGGAATGATAGCCCCAGCACTAAAAAAATCACACTAACCGCCCAAAAGCATTCCCACCATCCTGTATTTACTTCAAACAGGCGAAAAAGCAAAAAATATTGGCCGACAAACACAATATACCGGATTGCTGAAAGAGACAATAATTTTAGAAGTAAAGTTGCATCTATATCCCCCAAAAAGAACCAACCAGCCAGGAATAGCGATTATTGTTTCGCAATTTATCAACCAGGTTCGATAAGCAACGCGAGAGACGGAAATAAATTCCCGTTAAAATCAGCAACACAATGATAACTCCACATTGTAAAACCTGCAGCCAAAATGAATCCAGCCCCTGCATCGTGTTGCCGGTATCCAGTGTTCTTCCTGATGAAAAACAAACCAACCGGACCCGGCAAATAAAGTGATGATGCTGTTGGCTTATACCGCTGACGATAGTGAGTGAGATCCACACGGAGCCGGTTGCCTTCTTCTTCTATGTACAAGATCCTTCCCGGGTATTCACCTACCCTGTTGGGGCGTGCTTACGGAAAACGAAACACCGGATAAAATCGCCCTGGAACGAGCCTGGAAAAACTTACCACGGCTGAACTTTCTGGATGGAAATTTTCCATTTCCTTAATGCCTCGATGGACCAATTGATGATCATTAAAAAAAAATAACGATGGCAAGATCCCAGATCTCTGTACTTTGTAAAAGACTGTTTGATCTTTGTCCATGTGAAGTTTTCAGATCAGGCTGATGTTTTACCTGGTTGTAGCTGGAATAAGATAACAAAGGGAGCAATACGTAACTTGG
>ERZ1370068.982-contig-10898_pt1 | contig 75579 bp, 93 predicted proteins | sample MGYA00561227_ERZ1370068 | MGnify/ENA primary metagenome ERZ1370068 (study PRJEB38410, sample SAMEA6850437) | metagenome | study: Metagenomic assessment of the ecological functions of the soil: analysis of the soil microbiota associated with the... | reverse complement strand
AGCCGCTCGAGCATCTCGTCGAGCGCTCCCGCGGCGCCGAGCGCTTCGGCCGCGTCCTGGTGCTGGCGGCGCAGCGCCCGCAGCATCGCGGCGGGCACGTCCGTCGCACCGGTGGCCGCGGCGTCGGCGAGCGACAGCAGCTGCTCGGTGACGCCGTCCATCGCCGACGCCGACGACCGCGACGCGATCCTCCGTCGCTCGCGCCTTCACCAGCGCGGCGCAGCCGCGGATGCGCTCCGCGTTCGCCAGCGAGGTGCCTCCGAACTTCATCACCAGGTTCATGCTGGCGCTCCCGTTCGAGCTGAATGGTGTGCCAGATGTCGATCAGATCGCGGAGGATCGCGGTCGCGGTCTCGGGACCGCCGGCGCCGCGGCCGATCAGCGTCACCTCGCCGCCGGTCTCGAGCGCCGAGGCCGAGCGCGTTCAGGTTGGCGGGCACGTTGAGCGGCGAGTCGGCCGGCACCTCGCGCGGGCGACGCTCAGCGCCGTCCGACAGCTCGGCGATCAGCTTGATCACCTGCCCGCGGCTCGCGGGCCTCCTCGATCATCGCGCGGGCGACGCCGCGGATGCCGGTGATCGCGACGTCGCCGATCGCGCACGGCCGGCCGAGCACGCCGTTGGCGAGGATCACGAGCTTGGTCGCGGTGTCGATGCCGTCGACGTCGGCCGACGGGTCGCGCCTCGGCGTAGCCCAGCCGCGATCGCCTCGGCCAGCGCCGCGTCGAAGTCCTCGCCGAGCTGGTGCATGCGCGACAGGATGAAGTTGGTGGTGCCGTTCAGGCGCCGCGCGTACCCCGATCACGCGGTTACCGCTCGCGCACTCGCGGGCCAGCGCGAGCACCGGCGTGCCGCCACCGACCGTCCCGCTGAAGCGGAACTCGCACGCGGTTGTGCCGCGCCAGCTCGAGCAGCGCCGGGAACGCGACCGCGAGCGGCCCTTGTTGACGCACACGACGTGCTTGCCGCCGCCGGAACGCGACCTTGAGACGGTTGAGCGACGGCGCCGTCGCGGTGACCGACGTCGGCGTCGCCTCGACCATCACCTGCGCCTCGCTCTCGGCCATGCAGCGCGAGCGCGATCGAGATCGCGGAACGCCGTGGCCGGGCAGCGCGCCGACGGTGCCGTGCTCGCGCTTGGCCTCGATCAGCGCTTCCGCGTCGAGAGCCGCGCGGGTGGACCGCGGCGCCGCCGGAATCGACGCACGGCGACCAGCGACGGCGCGAGCGCGTGCTCGCCGTAGAGCGCCGCGCGCCGCTGCTCGATCAGCCGCGCCACCGCCTGGCCGACGACAGCCGAAGCCGAAGAGCAGGATCTTCATCGCGTCGAGCAGCTTGACCGGATCGCGTCGATCGTGGGGCGACGCGCTCGTGGCGCACCGCCATGCCGCTCACCGCGTCGGGATCCCTTGAGGCCGTGCCCGGTGGCGACACACGACCACCGGCCCGTTCGAGCGTGATGCCGTGCTTCCGCAAGTAGGCGATCGGCGCCGCGGAGGCGGGCTCGACGAACAGGCCCTCCATCGCCGCGAGATCGCTGCTGCGCCGCGAGGATCTCGTCGTCGGTGACGATGCCGGCGTCGCCGTCCGAGTCGCGGATCGCGGCCAGCGCCTTGACCGCCAGTTGACCGGCGCGCCGATGCCGGATCGCGGTGGCGACGCGTCTCCGGATTGGTCGACGCGTCGGCGCGCCGCCTTCGCGGCAGCGCCTGCACGATCGGCGCCGCACGCTCGGCCTGCACGCCGATCATGCGCGGCAGCCCGTGGATCATGCCCAGCGCTAGGAATTCGCGGAAGCCCTTCCAGATCGCGCTGACGTTCCCGGCGTTTCCCGATCGGCAGTACGACGGCCTCCGGCGCGCGTCCGAGCGTCTCGCACACCTCGTAGGCGAGCGTCTTCTGTCCTTCGAGCCGGAACGGGTTGAGCGAGTTGCAGCAGGTAGACGCCGCGCTCCTGTCGCGAGTCAGCTCGGTGACGAGTCGCATCGCGTCGTCGAAGTCGCCGGTCAGCTCGGCGATCACCGCGGCGTGGGCGATCGCCTGCGACAGCTTGCCGAGCGCGACCTTGCCTTCGGGGATCAGCACCAGCGCGCGCAAGCCCCGCCCGCGCCGCGTAGGCGGCCATCGAGGCGGCGGTGTTGCCGGTCGAGGCGCACGCCACCGCGTGGGCCCGGACCTCGGCCGCCATCGCGATCCCGACCGTCATGCCGCGATCCTTGAACGGATCCGGTCGGGTTCTCGCCCTCGTTCTTCGACGTACAGCTCGCGCACGCCGAGTGCTGCACCGAGACGCTCGCAGCGGTGGAGCCCGTGTGTCGCCCTCGCCGAGCGATCACCGCCGGCGCCACCGGGGCAGCGCGCGGTAGCGCCACACGCCGCGCCCTCGAAGGCAGACGGTCGCGCGATCGCATCGAGATCGAGCCGAACCTCGAACGGCGTGCCACAACGCGGGCAGGCGAAGGCCAGCGGATCGCGCGGCGTCGTGAAGTCACAGGCGGGGCAGTGGGCGTCACGTCCTCGCTCCGGCGATCAGGGCGCCGCCTGCTACGCGCGCCACCCACGCCCCGGGCCTCGAGCCCCGCGCGCGCGAACGCCGCGGTCATCGTCGCGGCGACCGGACGAGGATCGACGCGCTCGGCGTCCACCACCGCGACGATCGAGGGTCCGGCGCCACTCAGCGCCACGCCGGCCGCTCCGGCCTCGCGCGCCGCGATGCCGACGTCGGCGAATGCCGGGACGAGCCGCGCGCGGGCGCGATCGGTGAACGCGCCCTGGACCATGCGGCCGAACGTCGCGACGTCATCCTGCTCGAGCGCCGCGATCATCATTCCGAAGCGTGCGGCGCCGAGCGAGTAATCGCTCCAGCGCGACACGGCGGGGCAGCGCCTTGCGCGCCTCGGCGGTGGTGATGCGCACTCGCGGCATCGCGATCACGAAAGCGGAGCCCGCGCGGCGACGTGATGCGCTGGACCCGCGTCGGGTCGCGCGGGTCGACGATGACGAGGCCGCCGACCATCGAGGCGGCGACGTTGTCGGCGTGCGCCGCGCGGGCGGCCGCGATCTCGCCCTGCGCCGCGTAGGCGATGAGGTCGGTGCGGAGAGACCCGACCCGAACAGCCGGTCGGCCGCGAACACCGCCGCCACGGAGCTCGCCGCGCTCGAGCCGAGCCCGCCGCCGGCCGGCGCCCCTTCCGGATGCGCATGCGCACGGCGCGCCGGATCCCGAGGTGACGCATGAGTGATGAAGCGCCAGGCCGGCGGTGTTGCGCTTCGGATCGCGCGGGATCCCGTTCGCCTCGTGGCCCTCGATCTCGATCGATCCTCGCCGCGCGAGGCTCAGCTCGACCTCGTCGAAGCCGGCGGTGGCACGCAGGCGGCGAAGACGTCGAAGCCGTGCCCGAGGGCTTAGCGATCAGAGGCGTGTGGCGCGGGCGCGGACCGGGCTCATGGGGGCAGCATCCTATCGGTTCAGCTGCACGCGGGTCAATCGGTTCGCCTCCTGGGGGCTGGAGTTAGGCCGCCAGGACCGCATGATTGAAACTCAATTTAGATATTGACTTTATCCAATCAGTTGGCCGACATTCCAAACGATTCAGCGGGAGGTTGGAATCGGACATATCGGTCGTCCGGTCGCAGGCTGCCGGCGGCCCATGACGGGTGCCGCGAGAATGGTCTGCACGGAGTGCAATCTGTCGCTGGACGGGAGCTTCGACGTGCCGCCGCTCAGCCCAGATCTCTCGCCGGAAGATCAGCTGTTCGTGACCGCCTTCGTCCGCCACCACGGCTCGATCAAGAAGATGGAGAGCCTGTTCGACATCAGCTACCCACGGTGAAGAACCGGCTCAACGCGATCGGCGCCGCGCTGGACCAGAGCTTCGAGGCGCCCTCCGGCGCACGCGATCGTGCTCGAGCAGCTGCGCGCGGCAGAGATCAGCGTGGACGAGGCGCTGGACCGTCTCCGATGACGCTCGCCTGAGTTCAAGAGCAACACCCGTTCTCGCCATGCGCCGGCCGGAGTCGGTGCCACGCTTACAGGAGGAGTCCGATTGTCGACCGAGAGGAAGCAAGTGCTGGAGATGCTCGCCGAGGAAGATCTCGACCGCGGACGCGGATCAGTTTGCTCGACAGGATCGCGTCGTGCCGGAACATCCGCCGGACCGGCCGGCGATTCGAGCCGCGAGGCCGCCCCGACCCTTGGCGCCAAGCCGAAGTTCCTGCGCGTCGTGGTCGACGCGCGAAGGACGGCGAGAAGAGTGAACATCCGCGTGCCGATGTTCCTCGTCTCGCACGGGCATCGAAGCTCTCGACTAGCTGCACCGCCAAGGTGACCACGCGGCTGGCGGAGAAGGAGGCGTCGATCCTCTCGCAGCTCGGCGGGACTCGACGGCGAGGGAGCTGGTCGAGGCCTGCGCGAGCTCCAGGTCGACGTGGCAAAGTCTGAGCGACGGTGAGAAGGTGCGCGTGTTCTGCGAGGTAGTCGCGGGGATCGTCTTGGCGGGCCGCTCGATTCCGTTGATCGGTTGGTGGACGATCGCTACCCTCCAAACCAGCCCGCCGCGCCGCCATGATACAAATCCTCCCTTGAACCGTAAGCACAATACATCTTAGGCTTCACTATCCCTATCTGGGGACCGCTTCATATCCGATTCCCGCGGCCGCCGGAGTCAGGACACCCCTCCTTCTCCAAGTCTTGCGGGCAGACCTTAGCCACGGGACTACCGTGAGGAAGGAGGCTTCGATGCCATCGACGCCGCGGGTTCCAGTATCCCTCCAGTGCACCTCCACTCACCCAGTCCGTTCAGTAGCGTCTTTCTTTCCGGTCCGATCGCGCCGCGGACCGGTCCTTCGTGATCGGCTTGCTCGCCGCCGCAGTGCGCCACGGTCGCCCCGCGCCTCGACGCGAAGGCCGATTTCGGGGCCAAGACCGACTTCACCGTCGGGACCACGCCGCGCGCCGTGCGGACCGCCGATCTCAACGCCGACGGCATTTCTCCGATCTGAGTCACGGTGAACGGCGGCACCAGCAACGTGTCGGTTGCTGCCGTCACCTGGCGGCGGCGTGGCATGCAGCGCTCGAGTCCGAAGGCCGACTTCGCCACCGCCGCCACTCCCTATGGCCTCGCCATCGGTGACCTCAACGCCGACGGCATGCCCGACCTGGTCGTCACCAGCCTCGGCGCCGACGTCGTCTCGGTGTTGCTGGGCACGGGAACCGGCAGCTTCGGCGCCAAGACCGACTTCGCCACCGGGACCGATCCCCGGACGAGTCGAGATCGCCGACCTCAACGCGAACGGCAAGCCCGACCTGAGTCACGGCCAACACCGGAACCTAACAACGTCTCGGTGCTCCTGGGCGCAGGCACCGGAGCTTCAGCGCCAAGACCGACTTCGCCACCGGGCTGTTCCCCTTCTCGGTCGCGGTCGGTGACCTCAACGGCGACGGCCGGCTCGACCTTGCGGTCAGGAACGAGAACTCGCGCGTCGGTCTCGGTGCTGCTCGGCACCGGCACGCGGCAGCTTCGGCGCGCACACCGATTTCACCACCGGGACCACGCCGCACTCGGTGGCGATCGGAGACCTGAACGCCGGACGCAAAGGCCGACCTGGCGGTGGCGAACCAGGGTTCGTCGACGCTCTTCGATCCTGCTCGGAACCGGGACCGGGGCTTCGGCGCCAAGACCGACTTCACGACCGGCAGCAGTCCCTACGCTGGCGCTGGGCGACGTCGACGGCGACGGCGATCATCGGACGTGGCGGTGGCGAACCAGGGGTGCGGCGACCGCCTCGATGCTGCTCGGCGCGGGGCGATGGGAGCTGTCGGGCCGAAGACCGACTTCACCCACCGGGGCGGGACCCCAGTGGGTCACGCTCGGCGACCTGGATCGAGATGGCCGGCCCGACCTGATGACGGCCAACGCGAACGTCGCGGCGTCTCGGTGCTGCTCAACACCTATCCCTATCCGCCCACGCCCGTGACCTTCGGCGCGGTTCGACCGCTCCGTCCGGCGCGACCGCGCGCGATCGCTGACCGGAGACGTGAATCGGGACGGACCGCTCGACGGAAGTGGTGGCGAACTACAGCGAGAGTCGAAGATCTCGGTTCTGCTCGGCGACAGCCTCTCCAGCTCCCTCTCGAAAACCTCCTTCTTCGCACGACGGGTCCGCAGGGCGCTCGCGCTCGGGATCTGGACGGTGACGGCGATCTCGACCTGGCGGTGGCGAACGTGAGCGCGTCGATCCAGGGTGCTGCTTGGCACACGGCGGACGGGACCTTTACCTGGGCCGACGACTACCCGCTCCTGAGCTTCTCGGCCTCGGTCGCCATCGGAGATGTGAACCATGACGGGCGCCCGGACCTGGTGGCCACGGATGGCGGATCCGATCCGGGTCTCGCGCTACTTCGGGCTCGGCGGCGGTGCGTTCGGATCGGGGAACCGATTTCGTGACCGGGGCCAATCCGGGCGAGGTCGCGATCGCGGACATGAATCTGGACGGACACCCGCGGATCTGGTGGTGGCCAGCCACAACGACGACTCGTTCTCGGTGCTGCTCGGAACCGGGACCGGCAGCTTCGGCGCCAAGACCGACCTTCGCGACGTCGAACGATCCGTTCAACCTGGCGGTCGGCGACGTGAACCTGGACGGTCGGCCCGACGTTGTGACGAACGACCACGCTCCTCGACAATGCCTCGGTGCGGCTCAACACCACCGCCGCGGGGGCGTCGCCCCGACGCTTTGGGGCAGAACCGACTTTTGCGAGCGGAACTGGCCCCATAGACCTCGCATTCGGCGACATGAACGGGGATGGCAATGCCCGATCTGTTGCAGCGCTCAACTCCGCCAGCCCTCCTGCACCTACTCAGTGCTGACCAATTCCACGGCACTCGGAGCCTCGACGCCAGCTTCGATCCAGGATCGACTTCACCACCGGCAACATTCCGCTCACCTCGCGCTTCAGGGACCTCGACCCACGACGGCAAGCTCGACGTGGCGATTTGGCGAACCGAGGGTCCAACACGGTCTCGTTGCTGTTCAACTAAGCTTACGTCCGCGTTGAACGTCACCGTTCGTGGGTGGAGGGTTCGTCACGAGGTCGCCCGACCGATCCATCGTTCCGCGCGGAACCACGGGTCCAGCTGACGGCAACCGCGGATCCCAACCATCACTTCACAGGGTGGGGCGGCGATGTCAAGCGGGATCGTGAACCCGCTTTCGGTCGCCGATGAACGCCGCCAAGTCCATCGCCGCCAACTTCGCGATCGACACGCACACGTTGTTCGCGTCACGACCGGCGACGGTGCGGTTGCAGAGACGCCCGATCAGCCTGACGTACGACCACGGCACCGTGGTGACCCTGACGGCGCGATCCCCGCGCCGGGCGGCACCATTCGTCGGCTGGGGCGGCGACGCGTCGGGCTCGGTCAACCCGACCACCGTGACGATCGACGCCAACAAGGTCGTCAACGCGACGTTCAGCATTCAGGGCGGCCATGGACCTCAGCGTCCATGGGTGCCCCGGAAACGGTTCAACTCCTCGTGGCGGCAGAGATCCGGACATGCCGAACGCCTGCTCGGACGGTGTTGTTGATCGGGGTGATCGGGACCTGGTCTCCCAAAGGAAACCATTGGCGACCTGACGGAAGATCGATGGATCGCTGATTCTCCACACCGCCGGCGATCTCGACGCCCTCGGATTCTGGGACAGCTTCGCCCGGGGCCTGTGGAGAGCCCGGGTTCAACCTCTCGTCTGTCCAGCCCCTTAGGCTGCAGCAGTCCCGACGTTACGTCAGTCGCTGGGTCATCGGCGCTGGTCGCGAGCTTCACGGCGACACGGACCGACCGCTCGACGGTGCGGCTGGACCGCAATCGTTCGACCGAGTGCGACCTTCGTGAGCGCGGATCAGAAGTGCTTCGGCTTCCTGCTCCAGATCGATCCCAGTTTCGCCGCGAATCGGGTGGAACCTGCCAGGGGTGCACGACCCCGGTGTGCCTGGAGTGGGTGTCCGCAACTCCGGCGAGAACCTCGGGTGGCGCCACACCGCTGTCCGCCAGCACCGGGCATTTCCTGGATTTCAGCAACCACGCGGTCTTCTAATGCGGCCGCCACCGCCTGTGTGACACCATCAGTCAGGCTCAGCCGTCGCGACACCGGTCGAGATTTCGGAAGGAATCCACACTACTGCCGGTGTGGCCGAATCCAGGTGGCGGCCGCTTCAACCTGAGATTCACGCTGTCGCAGCGCCAGAACATTCGGATGAGCGTTTACGATATCTGCCGGCCGCGTGGTCCGCACGCTCGTCCCTCGCCAGAGCTACGACGCGGGCGTGCACTCGGTGGTCTGGGACGGTCGTGATTCGAAGGCAGACCGGTGCCGAGCCGGGCTCTACTCGGTGCGCGATCCTCGGCTCATGGCAGGGGCGCGATGGTGAGTGTCGCCGTGGTCCACTGAGGTCCTCGACGACTTCCTATGCCGCTCAGGATCGCGTCAGGCCGCCTTCGACATGGTGTAGTGGTGAGCCGGAGCCGGCGCGACCGAGCCGGTAAGGAGCGCCACAGCATCGCCGCCATCCACAGCAGCGCCAGCAGCATGATCGTCGTCACGCCAGCATCTGGCTCGCGCGCGCCAGGTGCATGTGCTCGCGGCCGAGCTTGCCGGCCTCGGTCATCAGGTATTCCCAATCGTGGAATCCGTAGGGGGTGGTCTCGCCGGTGTTGCCGCCGAGCAGCGGCAGCTCGCCGGTGCCGCGTCGTCGATGTAGGGCGCGATGTCGAGGAAGTTCTCGCCGAACCACCACAGCGCCGCGCCCGCGCCGAACGGGTCGCGCGGTCTTGAGCAGCAGCACCAGGCAGCACACCAGCGGCATGATCAGCTGGCCGAGCGTCCCACCGAGAACGCGGATGAAGTCGCCAAACGGCGAGAAGAAGACGTGCCCGGCTTCGTGGAACGGTGTATTGACCAGGTGCAGGAACGACTCGCCGACCGCGTTGCTCTCGATGGTCGCCGTCGCGAGCCTGCAAGCCCCAGATCGAAAGGATCAGGAGCAGTAGCCCGCGCCCGCCGAGCGCGATCGGGTTGGCCGTCGGGAGTGGCGTGAACAGTCGGACGCGCAGCCAGTCCGCAGCCGACGGATAAACGACCACCCTGCGGTTCGCCGATCGTGGTGTCGTGTTGCGCCTTCAGCTTCGCGAACACGACGCCGCAGTAGTCGCACAGCAGGTTCTGACTGTCCTGCTCCATGTGGCACCTGCGGACAACGCATGGGTCGGCCCTCGGAGGGCTACGCCGCTTGGCGGCGGTCAGTGACGTCGTATCGGCAGCGCGGCGAGTCGGCTTCATCGGCGTGGACGAGGGCACACGCGTGGCCTTGAATGCGGGTCGCCATCGGGATAGCGTGCAGTCCCCTCGTGAAGCTTTCGGCACTCGGTCAAAGCGGGGATCCAATGTCGAAGCGATGGGCGCTCTCAATCGTCGTGGTGATTCTCGCCACGGGATGTTCGGTTGCGTGGGCGGGCGAGCCGCGGACTCACGATCGTTTCTTCCTGCGTCTGTCGGCGGGTGGCGGCGGCGCGACCACCTCGATCGAGGACGCCACGGGCAAGATCGAGTTCTCCGGCGGCGTGGGTGATGCGAACTTCGCGATCGGTGGCGTGGTTGCTCCGAACCTCGCGATCCACGGCACGTTCTGGGGCTGGTCGATGAGTGATCCCGACGCCGAGCTCACGATCTCCGGCGTCGGAACCGACAGCGGTACGCTCAACGGCACGGTGAGCATGAGTGCCGTGGGAGGCGGGCTCACCTACTACTTCATGCCGGTCAACCTCTACCTGTCCGGCTCGGTTGGAATCGGGAGCCTGCACCTCGACTCTGATCTCAGCGAGAAGGACACGGACAGCGGGTCGCGGTGGACTTCACTCTCGGCAAGGAATGGTGGGTCGGGAACTCCTGGGGCCTCGGGTTGGCGGGAGGCTTCTCGTACCACTCGTTCAACGATCCCGAGATCAGCGAGAAGTGGTCGGGGCCGAGCTACGTCCTGAGGTTCAGCGCCACACTCAACTGAGGCGGCGGTCTACCGGCGCTCCAATCGATCGAGCCGCTCCATCAGGTCGACGATGATCGCGGCACCCATCAGGTTGACGCCGAGGCTCACGTGGATCCGCACCATGCGCCGCAGCCGCGCCGCCATCTCGGGGCTGAACTCGCCCGATCCGGGCGACGTGGTCTCGATCAGCTCGAGCGCGACCAGGCGCTCGAGCGCCGCGCGGGTGATGCCGGCGGCGGCGGCGAGCGCGTCGGCCGGGATCGCGGCCTCGGGGCTCGGAGGCGCGCCGAAGATCGACGCGTCGGGACGGGTGCGCGAGGGCGTGTCCATGATCAAACGTCCGCCGTTCGGTCCGGCGCCGCCGTGCTGGCGCGCTTGAGCGCCTCGAACGCCTCGCGCTCGGCGGTGCTCGGCGACGCGGGGTTCACGATCTTGATCACCGCGTAGAGATCGCCGCGCGATCCCGTCCTGCGTGGCAGGCCGCGGCCGCGAAGCCGCAGGCGTCCGCCGCCCTGCGTTCCAGGAGGGATCTTGAGCTTGACCGAGCCGTCCGGCGTGTCGAACCGGACCTCGGCACCGAGCGCCGCCTGCCAGGCCCACAGCGGCAGGTCCGTCTCGAGGTCGTCATCGTCGACGCGAATCCGTAGGTGAGGCTGCAACCGCACGCGCAGGAACAGATCGCCCGGCGGGCCGCCGCCGATTCCCGGCGAGCCCTGGCCGGCGAGCCTCAGCACCGTGTCGTCGCGGGCGCCGACCGGGACCTCGACGTCCAGGCTGCGGCTGCCGTCGATCGTGATCCGACGCTTGCCGCCGTGGAGCAGCTCCTCGACCGTGACCGGCAGCTCGGCCTCGACGTCCTGCCCCGGCATGGTGACGCGGAAGCCGCCCTGCCGGCCATCGCGCCCGCCGCGGCCCGGGGCGCCGCCGAAGATCGAGGCGAAGAAGTCGCTGAAGTCGCCGAGGTCCTCGAAGCCGCCGGGACCCGCGGCCCCGGGCTCCCATCCGGGCGGCGGCGAGTAGTCCATCCCGCCCTTCCAGCTGGCGCCCAGGCTGTCGTACTTCTTGCGCTTCTCGGGATCGGCGAGCACTTCGTAGGCTTCGTTGATCTCCTTGAACGTCTCGGTCGCCTGGTGGCGCTCGGCGGCGGGCTTCAGGTCGGGATGGTGCTTGCGGGCGAGCTTCCGGTACGCGCAGCTTGATCTCCTCGGGCTTCGCCGTCCGGGGCACACCGAGGACCTCGTAGTAATCGCGGAACTTGACCGCCATCGATTCGCCATCCTCCGACACGCGTGGCAGGGAGCGTCCTGACTGTAATCCTCGGACGTCGGGTTGAAAACCGCACCTTCAATGGTTACCTTTTCGTGCCGTTCGCGCTCGGGCGCCGCCATCCGGCGCCACGAACCCATCCATCCGAGGCAACTAATGTCCTCCGTTCGCACGCTGACCCTCGCCGACGCGGCGTGGCCGCGCACCGGCGCGCTCCAGAACGCGATGCTCGTCGCCGGCGCCAGCCTGATCACGGCGCTCGCGGCCCAGATCGCGATTCCCGTGCCCTGGTCGCCGGTGCCGATCACCGGTCAGACCTTCGCGGTGCTGCTCACCGGCGCCATGCTCGGCGCGCGGCGCGCGTTCGCCGCCCAGGTGCTCTACCTCGCCGAGGGCGCGCTCGGGCTTCCGGTGTTCGCCGCCAGCGCCGCGGGCGTTGTGACCCTGGTCGGTCCCACCGGCGGCTACCTGCTCGCCTTTCCGCTGGCGGCCGCACTGGTCGGCGCGCTGGCGGAGCGCGGCTGGGACCGTCGCTTCCCGACGATGATGGCGGCCATGCTGCTCGGCAGCATCGTGATCTTCGCGCTCGGTCTGATCGGGCTCGAGCGCTTCGTGCCGATCCCACAGCTCTTCGCGTCGGGACTGTGGCCCTTCATCCCGGGCGATCTGATCAAGTCCGCGCTGGCTGCGCTCGCGTTCCCGGCCGCGTGGCGTGCGGCGCGGGCCGGCGCTCGACGTCCGCGCGACGGCGGGGCGTGATGGTGGAAACCATCGCGGTGCTCGGCGCCGGGATCATGGGGCGAGGCATCGCCTACGCCGCGATCACCGGTGGGTTCCGCACGTTCCTCCAGGATTCCAGCTCGACGATCGTCGACGAGGCCGCCGTCGAGCTGAAGGGCCTGCTCGAGAAGGGCGTGGTGGCCGGCAAGCTCACCGGAGCGCAGGCGATCGAGGCGCGGCAACGGCTCACGACCGCGCGGTGGCTCGAGGAGGCGTCGACCGAGGCGGATCTCGTCGTCGAGGCGATTCCCGAGAACATTCACGCCAAGATCGAGATCTTCACCAAGCTCGACAAGGTCACGCGCTCGCACGCCGTGCTCGCCTCGAACACCTCGTCGCTCTCGATCACCGAGATCGCGGCCGCCACCCGCCGCCCGCAGCGCGTGGTCGGCATGCACTTCTTCAATCCGGTGCATCGCATGAAGCTGCTCGAGGTCGTGCGCGGCCTCGACACCAGCGACGAGACCGTGGCCACGGCGCTCTCCGTGGGCGAGCGGATGGGCAAGGAAGGCGTGGTCGTGCGCGAGTCGCCCGGGTTCGTCACCAGCCGCATCAACGCGATGATCGGGAACGAGGCCTTCTACATGCTGCAGGAAGGCGTGGCGAGCGCGCGCGACATCGACAAGGCGCTCAAGCTCGGACTCAACCATCCGATGGGCCCGTTCGAGCTGGTCGACCTGGTCGGGCTCGACACGCGGCTCGCGATCCTCAAGTTCCTGCACCAGACGCTGGGCGAGAAGTTCCGGCCCTGCCCGCTGATCGAGCAGTACGTGGCCGCCGGTCGCCTCGGCCGCAAGTCGGGCCGCGGCGTGTACGACTACAGCACCGAGCCATGAGCGCGAGGAAGAAAGCCACCCGCGGCGCGAAGACGGTCCGGGCGAAGACGAAGTCGTCGAGCGTGCGCGCCACCCGCCGCGGCGCGAAGCCGAAGGCGGCGAAGTCCGCGTCGCGTCGCCGCGCGAGCGCCACCACGCGAAGCGGCGCCGCCGCCCCGAAGCGTTCGGTCGCTCGCAAGCCCGCGAAGCGCGCGGCCAAGACCTCGAGCGCCACGCGCAAGCCCCGCGCCGCCGCACCCACCGTCGCTCGCGAGGCCGTCGCGAAGAAGCCCACAACCTCGCACGGCCCGATCCACTCCCGGGCGAACGGGCTCGCGCCGGCGCGACGCGGATCCACCGCACGGATCGCCGTCGTTCCGCACTCCGCGCGGTCGCGCCGTCGCGCCGCCGCGGCGGCCCGGCCCAAAGCGTCGGGGGTCGATCGCTGGACCAAGCAGCGGCTCCTGTTCGATCTCGCCCGGGCTCGCGCGGCGGTTCACGCCGCGATCCGCGGCCTCTCGGCCGACGACGCCGAGCGTCCGATCGGCGACGGCAAGTGGAACGTGCTCGAGATCATCCTGCACCTCGCGACGCGCGACCAGGTGCGGATCGACGAGATGGAGAGCGTACTGCTCGGGCGTCCGGTGTCGTGGACCGAGGCGGGCGACGAGGAGATGGCGCGCGTCAACGAGGAGAAGCTGTCCGAGATCCGCCACCTCGGCTGGGAGCAATCGGTGGCGCTGCTCGACGAGACCCGGCGCGATCTGCTCGAGCAGGCCGACAGCGTTCCGGACGATTCCGAAGCCTGGAACGAAGATCACGCCTTCGGGGCGATGATGCGCCGCCTGCCGCCTCACGACGTGCACCACGCCGAGGTGATCCGGAGCTGGCGCGAGTCCCAGAACATCTGAACGGAGATCCCACCCATGCCTGACACGCTCGCACCGGTCCGCGCCGGGAAGCTCATCATCGACGGCCACGCGGTCGACGCCGCGTCGGGCAGGACCTACACCACGGTCAATCCCGCCACCGAGGAGCCGATCTGCTCGGTCGCGCAGGCCGGGCCCGAGGACGTCGATCGCGCGGTGCGCGCTGCGCGCGCGGCGTTCGAGCCGTGGTCGCGGATGAAGCCGGCCGATCGCCAGCGGATCCTGTGGCGGATCGGCGATCTCGTGCTCGAGCACGCCGACGAGCTCGGTCGGCTCGAGACCCTCGACAACGGCAAGCCGATCTTCGAGTCGCGTCAGATCGACGTGCCCATGGTCGCCAACTGCTTCCACTACTTCTCCGGCTGGGCCACCAAGCTCGCGGGCGAGACGCTGCCGGTGAATCCGGCGTTCTTCACCTACACGCTGCGCGAGCCGCTCGGCGTCGTCGGCGCGATCATCCCGTGGAACTTCCCGATGATCATGGTGGGTTGGAAATGCGCGCCCGCGCTCGCCGCCGGCAACTGCGTGATCGTGAAGCCCGCCGAGCTGACGCCGCTCACCGCGATCCGCATCGGCGAGCTCGCGCTCGAGGCCGGTCTGCCGCCCGGCGTGCTCAACATCCTGCCGGGGCAGGGATCGGTCGCCGGACAGGCCATGGTCCAGCACCCCGGCATCGACAAGATCACCTTCACCGGCTCGACCGAGGTGGGCAAGCACCTGATGAAGAGTGCGGCCGACACGCTGAAGAAGATCACGCTCGAGCTGGGCGGCAAGTCGCCCAACATCGTGTTCGCCGACGCCGACCTCGACGCCGCGCTGCGCGGCGCCACGACGGGAATCTTCTACGGCAAGGGCGAGGTGTGCGCCGCCGGCTCGCGGCTCCTGGTCGAGCGGTCGATCTACGACGAGTTCGTCGCGAAGCTCGCCGAGCGCTCGAAGAAGATACTGCCGTCCGATCCGCTCGATCCCAAGACCCGACTCGGCGCGCTCGTCAGCGAGGCGCAGATGAACAAGGTGCTCGGCTAGCGTCGAGACCGGGGTCCAGGAGGGGCGCGGCTCGTCGCCGGCGGGCAGCGCCAGCCGATCAACGGCAGGGGCTGGTTCGTCCAGGCCACGGTGCTCGAGGGCGTCGACAACCAGATGCGCGTGGCGCAGGAAGAAATCTTCGGCCCGGTGCTGTCGGTGATCCCCTTCGACGATGCCGACGACGCGGTCAAGAAGGCCAACGACATTCCGTACGGTCTCGCCTCCGGGATCTGGAGCAAGGACGTCAAGAAGGCGCACGCCGTGGCACGGCGCCTGCAGGCCGGAACGGTGTGGATCAACGCGTACAATTTCTACGACGCCGGCATGCCGTTCGGCGGCTACAAGGCGTCGGGATTCGGTCGCGACCTCGGCCCGGAGAGTCTCCGCGAGTACACCCAGGTGAAGAGCGTGTGGGTCAGCATCGAGTAGGAGGTCTGCCGTGAGAGGACTGAGGTTCGTGATCGCGTTCACCAGTGACGTGGACGAGATGAAGCGCTTCTACCAGGAAGGCATCGGGCTCAGGCCGGCCATGGACAGCCCGGCGTTCGTTCCCTTCGAGAACGACGGCGGTGCCTCGCTCTCGCTGCACTGCGGTGCGGCCGGATCAGCGCCGCGAGATCGAGCTGTGCTTCGGCACCGACGACGCATCGAGACCGACGTCGACGCGCTGCGCGGGCACGGCATCGAGTTCGTCACCGAGATTCGCGACCAGGAATTCGGCCGCACGGTCCACTTCCGCGATCCCGACGGCAACCTGATCTCGCTGCTCGAGAGCAAGCGTCCGACCGCCGCCGCGCCGCGCGGCCGGCGAAGGCGGGCGCGGGGGCGCAACCGCGGTGGCCACGGCCGTCGCGCCGAAGCTCGCCTCGGTGATCGTGCGGTCGCGTGACTACGCCGCGGCTCGGCTCTTCTACCGCGATCGCCTGGCGCTCGTGGTCGACGACGAGTCCGACCACGGCGTGCGGCTCGATGCCGGCGGCACGACGATCGAGATCGTGCACGCCAACCAGACCACCGATCCGAGCCCGTCGATCGCGATCGGGCTCGACGTGCCCGATCTCGTCGACTGGGCGGACGAGGCGCGCGATCGCGGCGTCCACTTCGCCACCGTCCCCGGCGACGAGGGCGACGGCGAGTTCGCCGAGGCGCTCGATCCCGAGGGCAACCTCCTCGCCTTTCGCGAGCCGCGCGAGCAGCCGGCGCCCGAGGAGCAGTTCGCGCTCCAGTTCGACGACGACACCACGCCGCACCAGGCGGCGATCCGCACGACGGTGAAGAAGAAGGCCAAGGCGGTGAGCCGGGTCGCGCTCAAGCCCGAGCGGTCCGAGCCCGCGGGCCGCCTCACGATCCAAGGCGGCGGCGCGGCGGTCCACGCTCGCGGTCTCCTCGGCCCGCGGCACCGGACCGGCCGGCACGCGAAAGAAGCCCAAGCGTCTCGCCGATCCCAGCGCGCGCGCAGCCTTCCTGCGGTCGGCCGGCTCAAGAAGGCGGAGCGGCGCACGCTCGAATCGAAGAAGGTGTCGGTCGCGAATTCGAGCAAGGGCAAGCCGGTCAAGCGCACCGCCAAGCCGGCGCGCCGCGGCAAGGCTCTCCTCAAGGGACGCACGGCGCGCGCACGCTGATGGCGGAGCCCACGGTCCTCCTGGCCGGCGCGATGCGAACGCCGGTCGGGAACTTCGGCGGGGCGCTCAGTGGCGTCGAGCGCGGCCGAGCTGGGGGCGTCGCCGCACGCGCGGCGGTCGAGCGTGCGGGAGTTCCCGCCGACGCCGTCGACGAGGTGATCGTCGGCCACGCGCGTCAGGCCGGCAACGGCCCCAACGTCGCGCGGCAGATCGGACGTCGCGCCGGGATCCCCGATGCGGCGCCGGCCTTCACCATCCACAAGGCCTGCGCCTCGGGCATGCAGGCGATCGCGAGCGCCTCGCAGAGCATCCGGCTCGGCGAGAGCGCCGTGGTGCTCGCGGGCGGCGTCGAGCACATGTCGAGCGTGCCGTTCCTGGCACTCGACGTGCGGTGGGGCAAGAAGCTCGGCGACGAGCCGCTGGTCGACGCGATGTTCCGCGACGGCTACCTGTGCCCGCTCTGCAACCAGCTCATGGGCGAGACCGCGGAGACGCTGGCGTCCGAGTTCCGCGTCACGCGCGAGGAGCAGGACGAGTACGCGCTCGCGAGCAACCGCCGCGCGGCGCGCGCGTGGAGCGAGGGCCGCTTCGCGCGCGAGGTGGTGCCGGTCACGGTGGGCGAGGGCAAGCGCGCGGTGACGGTCACCACCGACGAGCACGTGCGCGCCAGCGGGTCGCTCGAGGAGATGGCGAAGCTGAGACCGGTGTTCAGAAAGGACGGCACGATCACCGCCGCCAACGCCTCCGCGATCACCGACGGCGCCGCCGCGATCGTGGTGCTGTCGGAGGACGCGGCGAAGCGCCACGGCGTCACCCCGCTGGCGCGGCTGCTCGGCTACGTCTCGGTGGGGATCGACCCCGCGCGCATGGGGATCTCTCCGGTTCCCGCGACCCGGAAGCTGCTCGATCGGCTGGCGATGAAGCTCGAGCAGTTCGACGTCGTCGAGCTGAACGAGGCGTTCGCCGCGCAGGTGCTGGCCTGCGACCGCGAGCTCAAGTTCGATCGCGAGCGGCTCAACGTCAACGGCGGTGGCATCGCGATCGGCCATCCCACCGGCATGAGCGGCGCGCGCATCGTCGTGGCGCTGCTGGAGCGAGCTGGCGCGGGTCCAGGGACGCTACGGTCTCGCGACGCTGTGCGTGTCGGGCGGGCTCGGCATGGCGATGGCGGTCGAGCGGCTGTAGGGGGTGACCTTGGGGTTGCCCGGCTGCTCGGCCACCTGTTAGAACTTGAACCATGAACACGCAGGACTTTCGGTTCCGTCGTCACGCCAATCTCGGAGCCGCCGCCGCAGAGGACGACGCCGACTTCTTGTCCGATTCCTTCGTAGACACGGGCGATCTCTCTACCCTAATGGACTGCACCGACCGCCGTCGTATCGTCGTGGGACGTACCGGCTCCGGTAAGACAGCACTACTTCAAGAGCTTGGCAAGCACCCGCGCGCTATCCCCGTTCAGCCAGAGAGCCTCTCTCTTGCCCACATCGCCAACTCAAACGTCCTGCAATTCTTCCACGAAGCGGGAGTCAAGCTCGACCTCTTCTTTAGATTGCTCTGGCGGCATGTATTCACCGTCGAACTCATCAAGGCTCGATACGGCATCACAAACGAGGCCACAAAACGCAATGCTCTCCAGCGCCTGCTGGAACGAATAGGATCCAGTCGAGCCGAACGCCGCGCCCTCGACTATTTGGAAAACTGGGGCAGCCGGTTCTGGGAAACAACCGAACATCGGATTCGTGAGTTGGTCACAAGAGTTGAAAGCGACCTGAAGGGATCGTTGAAACTAGGCTCGACCGACGCCCAACTCGGCGCTGGGGCTGCGCGCAAACTTACCGAGGAGCAAAAAGGAGGAAATTCTCCATCGCGGCCAGACAGTAATTGATCAAATTCAAATCAAGGAACTATCCGACATCTTCGCGATGCTCGACAGCTTTGTGTTCGACGACGACCAGAACGCCTACTACATCATAGTGGATCGACTTGACGAGAATTGGATCGAGGACAAATTCCGCTACCTCCTCATCCGGAGCCTCCTTGAGACCGTGCGCGATTTCCAACGCGTCCGAAACGTCAAGATAGTTGTAGCAGTACGTAGCGACTTGCTTGACCGAGTGTTTCGTCTGACGCGAGACACTGGATTTCAAGAAGAGAAGTACAAGAGTCTCTATCTTCGTCTGAAATGGGAAAAGCAACAGTTGACAGCATGTATTGACGCAAGGATCAACCATTTAGTCCAGCAGACTTATACGAAACAATCCGTGTCCCACCGGGACATCCTACCAAGGCAGATCGATGGCTGCCCGGCAATCGACTATCTGATAGAAAGAACATTACGACGACCACGCGAGCTAATCGAATTCCTGAATGAATGCATTCAGCTTGCGGAAAGCAAGCCCACAATCTCAAAGGCAATGGTAGTGACTGCTGAGGTTGCATATTCCCGCAATCGCCTGAGGAGCCTTCAGGATGAGTGGCATACGGATTATCCGAGGCTGCTCGATTTTGCGAGCATATTGCGGAGACGGTCTCGGAGCTTTCGGGCTGACGAAATCGATGGGCGGGAATTTGAGGATAAGTGTCTTGATTGGGCGATCGACAGCCTGGGCGCAACGGATCGCATGTCGGCAACCACTAGGGCGGTTGCCGAGGGGAGCAATGGCACTGATGGCGGCGTTGCAGGCGCTGTTCTATGTGTTCTATCAAACGGGCATCGTAGGGCTCAAGCTCGGGCCACGCGATCCATTCCTGTGGTCGTTTGAGGGTATCCCAGGCGGAACGTCGGGGCCATTGCTGGTGAAACGCTGACAGCTGTGCATCCGATGTTCTACCGCGCGCTAGACATTAGGATTGTCTAGAGCGAATCGCCGAGCTCACCGCACCTGCGCTGTCGCCGGAGCCCACGCCCTGACCGCCAAGGCGATCGTCGTTCGCTAGGACGACTCTGGAATCGCGGCGGCGACTATTCCAGCACCACGAACCGCCCGCTGCTGACTCCGTCGACCGACTTCACGCGATAGAAGTACATTCCCGGCCCGAAGCGCCGTCCGGTGCCGGGCTCGGTGATCGCGAAGCTGTGCGTGCCGGCCGTGGCGTTGGCGTCGTCGGCGAGGACCCCATGACGCGACCGCTCACGTCGTACATCTCGACGCGCAGCGGACTGACCCGTGAGGTGCTGAACGCCAGCATCGCCTCGTCGCGCGTCGGGTTCGGGAACACGACCGGCTGCACCACTACGATGTTCGACGTCTCCGGCGCATCGTTCGCGGCGGACATCGGCGGCGGGGTGGTGAGCGCCGTGGTGATCACGGTGCGGATCTCGACCAGGTCGACCTGGAAGTTCTGCCCCTTGGTGTGCGCGTCGCACTCGACTTGGAAGTCGACCGTGTTGCCCGATCCGCCGACCGTCACGTAGTCGACGGTGAGCTGCTTCCAGCCCGACGTCAGGCTCGACGACGTCGTGGCCTGCCCCTTCAACGTGCTGCCGCGATACTCGCGCACCCGGAGCTTGATCGGATCCCGCCAGGTGGTGGACCGCACCCACGCGCTGAAGCGGTAGCGGGTCCGCGCCGTCGGCGTGGACCCGATCCAGTTCGGGAAGTCGTTCGGCCCGAAGTCGGCCGAGCTGCTGGTCTTGCCGTTGACCTGAAGACACTTGGTCCCGTCGTAGCCACCGGTCCCCTGCGCCAGCGTCGCGCCACCGAACCCGACCCAGCCGTTGATCGGCGTGGTCTCGAACGACGGGTTCGTGACGATGTTCGGGCCGAAGGCGACGTCGTCGTTGTTGATCGTCCCCGTCCGCTGCCGTCGGCGATCGTGGCGTTGACCGGGCTCCCGAGCTTGACGAAGAAGGTCTCGTTGGCCTCGACCTTGGTGTCGCCGTTCACGCTCACCGTGATGATCGCTGACGTCTGACTCGCCGGGATGGTCAGCGTGCCGGCCTTCGCCACGTAGTCGTTGTCAACGGTGGTGGCGGTGCCGTCCTGGGTCTGGTAGCCGACGGTGACCACGCTCGAGGTCTTGTTCGACAGGCTGACGACGAACAGGTACGCGTTGGTGCCGCTGTTGCCCTCGACGCAGGTGACGTCGCAGATCGAGATCGACGGCACGTGGTCGTCGTTCACGATCGTGCCGACTCCGGTGTCGTCGGCGATCGTGGCGCCCACCGGATTGCTGAGCTTGACCAGGAAGGTCTCGTTCGGCTCGTACTTCGGTGTCGCCGATCACCTTCACGCTGACGGTCGCCTGCGTCTGGCCGGCGGCGAAGTTCAACGTGCCCGAGCCGCCGTAGTAGTCCGGATCGGCGGTGGTCGCGGTCTGGTTCTGGGTCTGGAACTTGACGCTCGTCGGCGTCGCGCTCGGCGCCGACAGCGTGACCGTGAACTTGAAGTACGAAGTGCCGCTGTTGCCCTCGTTCTGGGTCACGTCGTTGATCGAGAACGAGAGCGCGCGGTGCGGCGGTGTCGTCGTTGCGGATCGTGCCCACGCCCTGGCCGTCCGCGACCGTCGCGGTTCGAGGCGGTCGACAGGTTGACGAAGAACGTCTCGTCCGTCTCGACCTTGCGTGTCGCCGTTCACCTGCACCGTGAGCGTGGCGCTGGGCGACTTGGCCGGGATCGACACATTCCGGACGCCCCGGAGAAGTCGTTGTCCGCCTCGGTCGCGCTGCCGTCCCCGGTGAAGTACTGGATCTCCACCGTCTGGTCGGTCATGTTCGACAGGGTGACGGTGAACGTGAACGTCGTGGTCCCGGCGTTCCCCTCGAATACGGTCACGTCGTTGATCGATGCGGTCGGCACGACATCGTCGTTCTGGATCGTGCCCTGGCCCTGACCGTCGGCGATGGTGGCGCCGGACGCGGCGTTCAGGTCGACGAACATCGTCTCGTCGCTCTCGAACTTGGTGTCTCCGTTGACCTGGACCGTCACGGTCACGGTCGCCGTGGACGGAGGGATGAAGATGGATCCCGAGGCTGGCACGTAGTCGTTGTTGGCGGTCGTGGCGGTCCCATCCGAGGTCGAATAGAACAGCGTGATCGGCTGGTTCGAGACCGGGGTGACGGTGATCGTGAAGGTGAGCGACGTCGTCCCGCTCGCGCCCTCGAGCGTCTGGGCATCGGAAATGCTGGATCGAGTGCGCCGCGTCGCCGTCGTCGTTCTGGATCGTGCCCTGGCCCTGGCCGTCGCCGATCGTGGCATTGCCGGGATTGGTCAGGTTGACGAAGAACGTCTCGTCGGTCTCGACCTTGCTGTCCTTCCGGACGTTCACGGTGACGGTCGCGGAGGTGGTCTTCGGCGGGAACGTGACGATCCCCGACGCCGGGACGTAGTCCTGGTCGACGACCTGCGCCGTTCCGTCCGCGGTGGCCCACACCACGCTCACCGGCAGATCGGAAGGTGGCGACAGGCTGATCTTGAACACGAACGTCGTCGGCTCGTCGATGCCCTCGGGCGCGGGACCCGTGAGCGTCGGGACGGTGCCCTCGGGCGCGCTGACGTCGGCGATCGTGATCGACGGCGGATCGTCGTCATCCTGGATCGTGCTCCTGCCCCTGGCTGTCGCCGAGCGTTGCATTCGTGGGATTCGACAGGTTGACGAAGAAGGTCTGGTCGGGCTCGTCCTTCTCGTCCGGGAAGACGATCACGGTCACGGTCCGGGTCAGGGTCTTCGGCGGGAACGTCAGCGTGCTGGAAATCGCGGAGTAATCGTTGTTGGCGGTCGTCGCGGTCCCATCCGCGGTCTGGTAGTTGACGGTGATCTGTTGATCGGATGTGTTGGAGAGGCTGACGGTGAAAACGAAGGCCGTGCCAGCCGATTCCAGCCCGGGCGCCGGCGAGGCCAGCACGGGGATCCTTCAAGCTGGGGAGACGTCGCCGATCGAGATCGTCGGCACGGCGTCATCGTTGAGGATGGTCGCCACACCCTGGCTCTCGTCCGCCGTGGCGTTGGTGATGCTGGAAAGGTTCACGTAGAACGATTCGTCGCTCTCGAACTTGGTATCGCCGTTGACGAACACGGTGATCTGGGCCGACAGGGTCTTGGGCGGATCGTCACCGTGCCAGAGGCCGCGTCGTAGTCCAGGTTCGCCGTCGTGGCGGTGTTGTCGGCGGTCTCGTAATGCGCGGTGACGGTCTGATCGGTCTCGTGGTCCAGTGACACCGTGAGGACCAACGGAATCGGTCCGGCCTGGCCCTCATCGACGCTCCGGCTGCCGATCGAGATCAACGGCGGGGTGTCGTCGTTCTCGATCGTGCCCTCCCCGATGTCATCGCCCGTCGACGCGTGCTGGACCGACGTCAGCCAGACCTGGAACGTCTCGTCGGATTCGTACTTGGTGTCGCCGTTGACCACGACGGACACCGTCGCTGAGGTCGAGTTGAACGGAATCGTCACCGTCCCGGATGTCGAGACGTAATCGGCGTTCGCGGTCGTCGCCGTGCCGTCCATGGTCTGGTAATCGACGACGACGTCCTCGTCCCGGGTGCCGGACACGGTGACGGTGAATTCGAAGGCCGCCGTGCCGATGTTGCCTCTCGCGCTGAGTCACGTTGTTGATCGAAACCGTGGCCCCGAATCCGTTTGCTGCGACGGGGGCGCCGCTCTTGGTCTTCGAGCTCACCGCCGCGAACGTCGCGGCGGCGCCGAGCACCGACGCGGCGATCACGAGCACCACGGTCAGCACGAGACGGGCGCCGGATCCTCGACGATGCGTGGTGATGAAATGGGTGAACGACGAGCGTGAGCCGTGGAAGCGAATCGGGGCGACGGCGGCGAGCTTCATGGCGGCCTCGGTGGTAGGTGCGCGATGCGGGGCGAGCTGAGTCCGAAGAATCGCGCAGGGGACCAGGGAGAACAAGAGAAATCCGCGGTTTTCCCGGGTGATCTCCGCCCCGGGAATACGAAACGCGCCCCGGAGTATCGGGAGACGAAACACCACCCAGAACCTGGAGAACGCCATGAAGATCAACCGGTCCGCAGTCCTGCTCGTCGTCACCACGATGATCGTCGTCGCCGCCTGGGGCTGCGACCGCGCCGCCAAGCCCATGCGCTCGAAGGCCGACAGCCCAATCGCGTCCGGCGCCCCCTACGAGCGCATGCAGTCCCTTTCCGCCGCGGCGCCTCCCATGCCGGCGGCCGACGCAATGGTCGCCAACGAAGCGACGGTCGACGCCGGTGCCGCGGCGGCGCCGGATGCGCTGTCCCGCCAGCTCGTGCGCCGCGCGGCGCTGGAGCTGGTGGTCGGTGACGTGGCCGCGACGGTGCGGCGCGCCCAGGCGCTGGCCGACTCGTGCGGCGGATACGTCTCGAACCTCGAAACCGGGGCAGCACCCAGGCCGCCACCGCGTCGATGATCCTGCGCGTGCCGGAGCACCGGCTCGACTGGACGATGGACGCGCTGCGCGGCCTCGCGGTCCAGGTGCGCCACGAGACCCGCTCGCTCGAGGACGTCACCGCGCAGGCGGTCGACCTCGACGCGCGGCTGCGCACGCTGCGCGCGACCGAGAAGGAGCTGCTCGCCGTGCTGTCCGAGGTCCGTCAGCGTGGCGGAAAGGTCGAGGGCATCATGTCCGTGTTCCGCGAGCTGACCGGGATCCGGACGCAGATCGAGCAGCTCGAGGGTCAGCGCGACGGGCTCGCCAGCTGGCGGCGCTCGCGACCGTGAGCCTGGAGCCTGGTCTCCGAGCACGCCGACCAGCCGCCCGCTGCGGCGACGGTGGCACGCGACCGACACGATCCGCTCGAGCGCGCACGCGCTGGTCGGGTTGCTGCGCGGCCTGACCGATCTCGGGATCTTCCTCGCGATCGTGGTGGCCCTGATCGCGCTGATCGTCGGCGTGCCGGCGATCGCGATCGTGCGGTGGCGCTGGCGGCGCGGGAGTGGTCGTCTCGGCGCGGATGTGACGCGCTACCGCATCTGCGCCGAGGTTCCCTTCACGTCCACCCATCTTCCTCCGCCTCGGCTCCCTCAGGTGCCGGGCGAGAAACTCTTCGGCGCGTCCGTAGAAGTCGTCGATGTTCTCGGCCCGGCCGAACCCGTGACCCTCGTCGGGGTAGACGACGTAGATCACGTCGAGATTCTGGCCCGCAACGCGGCCACCAGCTTTCCGAGTTGGCGATCGGCACGCGCGGAGTCGCTTGGCGCCGTGCCCGATCAGGAGCGGCGCGCGATGGCGTCGAGATGGTAGAGCGGCGAGATGTCGCGGTTGAGCGTCGGGTCCTTGATGACGTCGCCGAAGCGGTTGAGCCAGCGCTGCTTTCTCGGCCCCCAGTAAGCCGGGAACGACTCGATCAGCGCCTTGACGTCGGACGGTCCGACGATGTCGACGCCGCAGGCGTACTGCGACGGCGTGAAGGTGAGCCCGCACAGCGTGGCGTAGGCCGCCGAACGAGTCCGCCCATGATGCCGACGCGCTTCGGGTCGGCGATCCCCGTCTTCACCGCCCACTGGAGGCGCGTCGGAGATGTCGCGCAGCACCCGCCGTTCCTGAACTCGTGGTCGGCGGCGTTGATGAACTTGCGCCCGAAGCCGGATCGAGCCGCGGAAGTTCACCTGCAACACGGCAGCGTAGCCGCGGTTGGCGAGCCACTGCGCCGTGGATCGAAACCCCAGCTGTCGCGGAACCATGGGCCGCCGTGGATCAGCATGACCAGCGGCAGCTTCTTCACCGCCACGCCGACCGGAACGGTGAGGTAGCACGGGATCTCCATGCCGTCGACCGCTTTGATCACGATCGGCTTGCGCTCCGGCGAACTTGTACTTGGCGAACGCGGGCTGGGTCTCGAACAGCGTCGTGATGCGCTGGTTCTGCGATCGTAGAGCGCGAACGAGTTGGAGCCGACGTCGGAATCGTACTCGACGATCCAGTGCGTCGGCGGCGTCGCGGTCGACGATGTCCATGATGCCAGGCCGGAAACGCTGGAGACGCTGGAAGTCCGCCTTGAGCGCCGGGTCGAGCGACCTTCCATTCCGGCTTCAGATACTCGAATCCGATTGCCTGGACGCGTCCGGTCTCCGGGTTCATCAGCATGGCGACCGGAGAGGTGCTGGCGGAGAAGTCGAACCAGGTCCAGAGGTCGCAGCGGGAATCGGAAGCGATCACGGACGTGGTCTTCCCGGTCGCCGCGTCCACGGTGACGAGCCGCGTCGCGTTGGCGCCGGCGGGATCCTGGACGATCAACGATCGGCGCGTCAGGGGTCGAAGTCGATGACCTTCTGCGCCCGGCGGTCGCTGCCCGCCTCGTCGAACGACCAGTGGATCAGGTCCCGCCACGGCGAGCCGGCGCGGTCGCGACGCGGATGATCGTGCTCTCGCGTCCTTGGCGTCGAGCGCCGTGGCGGCTCGGATCACGAAGTCGTCGTCGACCGCCCACTCCGATCACGTCGCCGGGGTTCCGGGTGTCGAGCGTCACCGCGCCGTCGTCGAGCCGGACGCGGTACATGTCGAATACCTTCCTGGGTCGCGGACGTTGAGGCCGACCAGCAGCTCGTTGGGATGGTGGGGATCGGCCAGCATCGTCTCAGTGCGCGCGCCCTGGAAGGGCGTGAGGTCGCGCACGATCGTGGAATTCAGGGTCGGCGGAGTAGAGGTGGTAGTTCTCGTCGCCGTCCGAGTCCTGAGATAGAGAAGTGCTTGCCGTCACGGCCGCCCAGTGGAAGCCGTAGATGCCGTGCCGCTCGTGGGTCACCTGACGCGCCGTGTCGCCCCGCGCGGCGGGGAGCGTCACCCAGCGGCCGCACCCACACGTTGTTGCCCTCCTGCGACCGCGCGAAGTACGCGCAGCCGCGTGCCGTCGGGGAGATCCGCGGATTACCCTGCACGCCTTGGCCGAACAGCACGGCGCGCGGGATCAGGGGCGGAGCGCGGCGCGCGGAAACCCGTATCGGAGAGCAGGAGCGGCGCGACGAGCGTGGCCGCGGCGAGGCCGCGAAGGATTCAGCTTCATGGCGAGTCTCCGGTGACGAGTGCTCGAAGCGGGCCTGCGCCGGCGTCCGGCGTCAGCAATGCCGCGCCGTCCGCGTCGCCGCGAGAAGAACGGTCACTTCTCCAGCTCGTCGATGGTCTTCGGCCAGTCGGCGCTTGAGCAGCCGCGAGAGCGACCGGTCCGCGAGCAGGCGTCCGGCAGTCTGACAGCGCGCACAGTAGTTCATCTCGTTCTCCACGTATATCACTCGCTGAACCTGGCGCGCGCACACCGGGCAGGGCTGGCGATAGCGGCCGTGCACCAGCCATCTCCTTCCGAAACGCGGTGACCTTCTCGGGGAAAGTTCTCGCCGGCCTCGTCCACAGCCGCTCTGACCCAGATGGTGAGGGTCTCGCGGACGGCGTAGTAGGGCGCGTGACCTCCTCGGCCTCGAGCTGCAGGGTCTGGCGGAACGGCGAGAGGCGCGGCAGTGGAGGATCTCGTCCGAGTAGGCGTTGCCGATGCCCACTGAACAGGCGCGGGTCGGTGAGCGCGCGCTTCAGGGTGTGGTTCTCGGCGGTGAGTGCCAAGCGGAACTGCTCGACCGTCGCGTCCAGCACCTCGAGCCCGCCGGGGTCGAGCGCCGCGAACGCGGCCTCGCCCTCGACGACGTGGAGCGACGCGCGCTGCCGCGAGCTCGCCTCGGTGAGCTGCAGCGTTCCGGTCGAGAACTCGAAGGTCGCGAGCGTGGTCTCTGTCCCCGGTCTTGAGCGGCGTCTCCTTCCAGTGGAACCGCCCGGCGATCATCAGGTGGATCACGAGGAACAGCTCGCCGTCCAGCTCGAGCACGATGCGCTTTGCCCATGCGCCGCACGCCGCGCACGACACGGCCGAACGCCGCCTCGAGCGGCGGATCGACGGTGCGCAGCAGGTTGGGACTCACGACGCGCGCGGCGGATCCAGCGTCGCGCCGCGCAGCTGGCGTCCGAGGTGCTCGACGTAGGCTAAGACGACGTCGGGAGTTCGGGCATACTGCCGCCGAACTTAGACTCATCTCGGCCTGGAATCGAGCTCGTGAGGCGCGATGACGCGCCATGAGACTCGGTGTTCGCGCTCGAATGGGCGGGGTGCTGCCAACAGGGAGACAAGCATGCAATACGCGCGACTGGGGATCGAGCGGGCTCCACGTCTCACGTCTCTGCCTCCGGGATGATGAGCTACGGGTCGAGCCGCTGGAGGCCGTGGGTGCTCGACAGGCAGGCCGAGGGCCGGCCCTTCATCCAGCACGCCTGGGAGAACGGCATCAACTTCTTCGACACCGCCGACATGTACTCGAACGGCGCGAGCGAGGAAGCGCTCGGGCTGCACACTCGCGGAGATCGGATCACGCGATCAGATCGTGGTCGCGACCAAGGTGTTCTTCCCGCACGGCCCCGGTCCCAACCAGGGCGGGCTCTCGCGCAAGCACATCCTCGACGCGATCGACGCGTCGCTGCGCCGCTCGGACTCGACCACGTCGACCTCGCACATCATCCACCGCTGGGATCCGAACACGCCCGCCGAGGAGACGATGGAGGCGCTGCACGACGTCGTCCGCGCGGCAAGGCGCGCTACCTCGGCGCCTCGAGCATGCCGGCGTGGCGCTTCGCCAAGGCCCAGCACGTCGCCGAGCGCCGCACGGCTGGACGCGCTTCGTCTCGATGCAGAACCACTACAACCTGATCTACCGCGAGGGAGGGGCGCGCAGATGATCCCGCTCTGCCGCGACCAGGGTGTGGGCCTCACGCCGTGGAGCCCGATCGCGCGCGGCTTCCTGACCGGCAACCGCCGCCGCGACGCGAGCGGTGCGAAGAACCGGCGACACGACCCGCGCCCAGACCGACGATTGCGGTCAGAAGCTGTACTACTCCGACGCGGACTTCGAGGTCGCGAAGCGCGTGCAGAGAGGTCGCCGCCGCCCGCGGCAACTCCCCGGCGCAGGTCGCGATCGCCTGGATGCTCGGCAAGCCCGGCATCACCTCGCCGATCATCGGCGCCACCAAGCTCGCGCAGCTCGACGACGCTCGGCGCCGTCGGCCCTCACGCTGGACGGATGGACGAGGTGAAGCAGCTGGAAGAGCCCGACACGCCGCACGCGGTGCTGGGGCATACGTCGTAGGGGCTCGGTCCTGCCGACGGCTCCGTCTCGGCGCGGTCCACGGCTTGGACCGCGATCGCTACCACGCCACGCGCGTCGGAGCGGCCCTAGAGTCCCGGTGTCGCGTGCCACAGCGTGCCTCCTCAGGCGACATCCTGTGTTGGTCCGGTGTGCTCAGTACTCTGTTCACGACGCCTTCTCGCGCCTTGCGTTCATGAATTCCTCGCCGAACGCCCGATCCGCTTCGTACTGATTGTGTGCTCGGCATCGCAGGCGCAGCCCGTCCACTGTCGCCGTTCCTCCGAGCGCGAACGGCTGCACGTAGATCAGAACTCCGAGTCCGCGAGTTTCTGAGCAGCGACGGCCGTCGTGACTCACGAACGTGCACCGATCCTGATCCCGTCGGCTCAGCGCGCGCCTGACCTCCGCCGGGATGTGGCGGCTCGATGGGTTCGAGCTGGCTGGCTCCGTTTCTTCGGACGGGAGGTTGCCGCGAACTTTCGGCGGCCCGAGCTCGGCGATCAGCGCATCGAGAGCGCGCTCCAGCACCTGAGGAACATCGCCCGAAGGCACGGCATGCCCGAGCAACGCCTGCGCACGACGCAGCTTGTCGTGCAGCTCCTGGCCTCATCGTGAGCTGGAGCGAGAACCGTCGGGGCGCGAGCGGGCGATCTGTGGGACGGGCGGAGGGTGGCGGAGCCGGAACAGCAGGCGTCGCTATCCGTCCTGGTACGGATAAAGCGGGAGCGGCCAGCGTTTCCATCCGCTCTGGGGCGGATGAAGTCGTCGCAACTGGCGAATCCATCCGCCCTGGGGCGGATAACGCGGCGTCGGACGTCAGCGAGAACTCGACCGTGGGAGCTGGCTGCGCCTGGGCCGAGCGCGACGGAACCGCTCGGATTCGCGTGCGCACATCCTCACGCGGAGAAACGATGTGCCAGCATGAGCCTCGATCTCGGCGCTTCGTATGGTGCGATGCCGCGGCGAGCACGCTCATCGACGTTGGTAGGAGTCAGATGAGGAACCAGCGCGTGGACGCCGCTCAGATGCACCCGCCCGTCGGCCACGGCGGCGAAGATCGCGGAAGCTTCCGTGCCTTCCGAGCCACCTCGATGCGCTTGCGAAGCAACATCCTCGGACATGCCGAGCTTACGGACGCAGAACTCGAACATGGACGAGAAACCGGCGGGAAGATGAGAGCTTGCGCGAATCGATTTCGGTCAGCAGCGCGAGCAGCTTCTGCCGTGTTCACGCAATCGCGCTGAATGGTTTGGTGGGCGGCGCGAAGCAACTCCGGATTGCTCAGGTGGGCGAACGAATGGCGCTGCACGACGACATCCTTCCTCGGGGGCGCGAGGAGTGGCCGATCACGATCAGGCGAACGACCGGAGGCGTTAGCCCCTTTGTATCACGAGAGTTTTTGGCCCGCGTAGAGCCGCGGCAGGCCAAACGAACGGACGCATCGCGAGCTTCGTGATCAAGTCGCCGGCCTGTTCATGTGAGCCTCAAGCTGAGCCGCAATACGAGCTGATTGAGGAGCGACCGTCGCCCGCCCACAGAATCATCATTGAAGCGTGTCAACAAGAATAATTGGACCTACACACATTCAAGAACACGTGGAGCTCGTGGGTCCATAACCACTCTTCACGAGCGTCGCCGGAACACCCATAGCTTGCTGCAACCCATCTTCTTCGTGTTTGAATGCGACGTATAGACGATGTCTGTCCTCCAAGATTAGGTACTGGTGTGGCGCCGCGTCTTGCGAATTCACGACCGATCTTTCCAAGAGCACCCGCCGCTCCTCGCCATATCCCTCTACCAATTGAAGCTTCCCCGTGTGTAGCCACACGAGAACCGAGCCGAAGGTTTCCAGTAAGGAGGCCGCCCAGCGTGATCGCGGGGGAGCTTGATGCCTCGAATTCCGGATGCACGATGGAGTCGCTGGCTTGGTGGAATTCTTGCCATTCCTGTGCTCTGGAATTGGCATTTTCCTGCCGACAGACAGAGTGCTCCAATTCAGCGGATAGTAATTCCATCCTTCATCCAAGATCAGTTCGGTAGAGTCGCGGTCCAAGCTCGCGACGCTACTTCCCTCTGCCGACAATGTCGTCAGATTGACGGGTATGGATTGCGCTACCACACGATAGTGTCCATTGTGGTAAAGACTGAGAGCGAGATAATCAATGAAAGCAAGCCCCACAAGAGTTGCATAGATCCATAGGCCAACAACGGCAGTCTTGCGAACATGGCGAGCGAGGAACCCGAGCGCAATCAGCGTCGCCGCGAGCGCCGAGAGCTTGCCCCACGAGGTTCCGAGTGCGAGGGAGAGCAGAACGAGGCAGATGATCCATAGCCCGAGAACGCGTACCGTCTTCACGTCAGGAACCCCGCCCGCTCACTCACCGATCGGCTGACGCGAAGCCCCCGCAACACCCGCACACCCACCCACGCGATGAGACCCGCGACCACCGCCCCCAGCACCGACCCCACTCGCGCGCCGGGATAGGCGTCGAACATCGCGGCCCGTAGCGCGGACAACACCGCCATGGTGCCCACCGCGGCGGGAACCGGGGAGAGATCGAACCGCAGCAGCAGCGCGTAGAGCACGACGAACAGCGCGCCCGACAGCGCCGCCTGCACCAGCCAGAGGTTTGTCGTGGGCGCGAAGCCGGACTGTCCGATGATCGCGCCGACGACGAACAGCAGCGCTCCCGCCAAGGTACGGCTCCGCGTCCAGCCGTGCGTGAGGTGGTGGACGGTGGTGAAGACGACGATCGCCACCGCCGAGCGCAGCAGCACGTTGGTGAGCGGCGAGAGCAGATCCGAGATCAGCGGGATCGCGGTCGCGGCCGGCGTGTAGTTCGGCCAGCCCGGACTCGCCGAGCGGCCGAGCAGGCCGGCGAGGCGGTAGGTCCCGATCACGAGCAGGCCGGCGGCGATCCCGGCCACCACCGGCACGCCGCGCGCGAGCGACGAGGCGCGCGCGCGATGCAGCGCGTGAACGCCGCGAGCAGCGCCGCCATGGCGGCGGTGATGAGCTGCCCGAGGCCGGCGGCGATGATGGCGATCGACTGCTGGAGGTCGAGCGGCTGATCGTTCCTCAGCCGTGACTCGAGCAGCGGCCAGTTGTTCGTGACCTGGACGATCCCGACCACGAACACGAGCCCGAACACGGCGAACGCGAAGCGGGCGGGAAGCCGCCGCGGCTCCAGGCGATGATCGCGAACACGATGCCGGCGACCATGATCATCGCCGCGAGCAGGATGCGCGACGCCGAGCACGCCGAGCAGGCTCTGCTCGCTCGTGTGCTGGCGCTCCAGTCCTCGGGAACCTTGACGAAGCGGTTCCGCGTCGATCACCTGATCGCCGGCGATGTCGACGCGGATGCGCGGCTCGCCCTGCCCGAGCCGGTGCTCGGCGGTATCGGCGAAGGTGAAGGTCCAGTCCCGCCGCGCCGGGAGCTTGTTCGAGACCGCGGAGATCTCCCGCAGCGCCACCGGCTCGAGACCCGGACGGCGCGCGCTCGAATCCAGCCCCGCGGGCTCGATGCCGAGACGCGTGCGCAGCGCGTCGAGCGCCAGCGCGCAGGCGGCGCTCTCCTCGGAGCGTGGCGCCGGGCCGAGCCTGTGGTAGCTGGTGCTTGACGCGCGTCACCTTGCCGTCGGGCGCGATCACCGCCTGCCACTCGTCGGCGCGCTCGGCGATGTTGCCGACGAAGGTGGCCTTGCGGACGTTCCAGTGCGGCGGGCCGAGGTATCGGCCCATCAAGCGACCGGTAGGCGTCGGCGCCGGCCGTGCGCCACACGAACAGGTGCTGCACGTCGGGATCGTCGACCACCGTCGAGAGCGTCTTCCAGCGCGCCTCGGGCTTGAAGCCGTGCGACTCCAGCGCCTGCTCGCCCTGGCGCAGCGCCTCGGCGCGGCCGACCCGCAACGGCGGCGCATCGGCCTTGATCGAGCTGGTCACGAACCAGAACACGAGCGCGAGCGCCCCAGCGCGGCGAACGCACGCACCCGTCCCGGCGAGACGATGCCCCACCTCGGACGCCGGCGCCGGCATCTCCGCCGCCGGCGCCACCTCGACCGCCGGCGTCCAGGCCGCGTTGCACGAGGTGCTTGGCAGCTCGCCGAAGCGACCGGTCCTGAGCCTCATGACGAGCACGACGCCGAGCGGGATCAGCCCGCAGAGGATGATCATCGCCTGCTCGGAAGCGCGCGCCCGGTGAGCTGGAGGTGAACAAGGTGATCGAGAACAGCGAGAGATCGAAGACGTAGTGCGTGATGATGGTCGGCAGCAGGCCGAAGTTGAGGTAGACGAGCCCCCAGATGAAGGCGGGGAGGATCAGCTCGACCAGTCGCGAGTAGGCGGGCTCCGACGGGTAGTTGGCGTGCCCGCCGCCGAAGATCACCGCCTGGAGCACGAGCGCCACGCCGATCCAGAGCTTGCGGTTGCCGAGCCGGTCGCCGATCAGGGCCGCTCCCGCAATCGGGACCGCGCGGAACAGGCACTCCTCCCAGATCCCGGCGTGCACCGACGGCGCCACCGCCGAGAGCCACGGGAGTAGGTGGCGAGGATGTCGGGCTCGATCAGCGACTCGGACGGGGTCCACCAGCCGAACAGACGCGAGGCGATCGGGTAGAAGCCGACGATGTAGGCCAGCTCGAGCCCGGTATAGAGGTAGCCGCCGACGGTGCGCCCGAGCACCTGGACCGTGCTCGCCGACTCGCGCGAGCCGATCCGCCAGAGCTGGGGATGGTGCGGGAACGCGCGGCGCGTCAGGCTCTCCGCCGCCATGAACGAGAGCGCGAGGTAGAACAGCGTGAGCAGGAACGTCCCGATCACGAGCGAGACACGCTGGAGCAGGAAGGTGCCGCCGGGCACGGCGGTGTCGTACTCCATCCACGCCAGCGGCCAGGCGTTCAGCACCGCGAGCGCCTGGAGCAGCGCGACCACGCCGGCCCAGAACAGCGGCTGCCGCCACAGCACGTAGCGCTTCCGGAGCAGCACGAACAGGCCGAAGCCGCCGCCGACGAACAGGTAGAGCACGATCGCGGACACCTGAGCCCCGAAGGCGATGGCGTTGTTCGCGGAGCGCATCTCCTCGTAGTGGCGCTGGAACGCCTCCGGCACCATCACGAAGTGGGTCAGCTCGGTGAGACGATCGCCGCTCACCACCATGCGCACGCGATAGGTGGCGTTCTTGATGCGCTCGTTCCGGCGCTCGTAGACGAAGGTGTGATCGGTGCGTCCGCTCGGCCGCACCTCCTTCGAGTACTCGACCGGCGCGTAGGCGGGAAGATCGACCTGCCACTCCTCGACCGCCGCGCGCTCGGCGATCCGGCGCGCCTCGGGCTCGGCGAGGGTCGCGCCCTTCTCCTTCTCGCTCAGCTTCTCGACGAAGCCGTACGGCCGACCGGCCGGCGTGAAGCGGAGGGTGAGCTCGTGCGGCTCCCCTCGCGGAAGTGCCGGACCTTCCAGGTGTAGGCGTGGTAGCGCCCGCTCGCGAGCATCTCTCGCGGAACGTGGCGGCGCCGCCGCCTTCCAGCTCGACGAAGGTCTTGACCGTGTCGTCGACGTCGAAGGAGGCGGCTTGCCGGAACGGCGCGGGCGGGCCGAGGTGGTGGCCGAGTCTTGATCGCCGCGGCGTCCCTCAGGGCGGCGGCGCGCGGTCCATGCGCAGGTCGATCGAGACGATCGGGAACGCGTTCGAGAAGTTCCGGATCGCGAACACGAGCGAGACGGCCGCCAGCAGGCCGAATACGATCCAGAAACCGGGCTTCCTGGACATCCGAGAGTCCTTTCTCGCGCGCGCATCTGGGTCGTGCGCCGGCGAGCGCGTGCGTAAGGGGTACCATCTTTCGCCGCGCGCGCGGAATGGCGGACGCCGACGAGCGCTCGATTTCGACCGACCGGCGTCTCGGTCCCGGAGCGCGAGCGGCTGCGTACGCGGCGCCTCATCGTGTAGGCTGCGGCACCGGGAGGGACACGCATGAAGCCCGCAGGTACGCGCCGATCCGAGCGGAAAGAAGAGACGCTCGATCCCGAGAGCTGGGACGCGATGCGCGCGCTCGGCCACCGGATGGTCGACGAGATGATGGAGTACCTGGAGCGCGTGCGGGAGCGGCCGGTCTGGCAGCCGATCCCGGCGGGCGTGAAGGCGGCGCTCGATGCTCTGCGCTGCCGCTCGAGCCCGAGACGCCGGAACAGGTGTACGAACAGTTCCGCCGCGACGTGCTGCCCTATCCGCTCGGCAACATCCATCCGCGCTTCTGGGGCTGGGTGATCGGCACCGGCACGCCGCTCGGCGTGCTGGCCGAGATGCTCTGCCGCGACCATGAACTCGAACGTCGGCGGCGGCGAGCGAGATCGCGACCTACGTCGAGGTCCAGGTGCTCGACTGGTGCAAGCGCATGCTCCGGCACCACGCGCACGGCGAGCGGGATCCTGGTGAGCGGCGGCTCGGTCGCGAACCTGATCGGGATCGCGGTCGCGCGCAACGCCAAAGCCGAAGTCGACCTCAACCAGAGCGGGATCGCGGCCGCGCCGCGGCGCATGGTGCTCTACGCCTCGAGCGAGACGCACAACTCGGTGCGCAAGGCGGTGGCCCTGCTCGGGCTCGGACGCGAATCGCTGCGCGAGATCCCGGTCGACCAGGGCCATCGCATCGATCTCACCGCACTACGGCGCGGCGATCTCCGCCGATGTGCGCCGCCGGCCATCACCCTTCGCCGTGATCGGCAACGCCGGCACCGTCAGCAGCGGTGCGATCGACGATCTCGAGGCGCTGGCGGATCTGTGCGTCGAGCAGCGGCTGTGGTTCCACGTCGACGGCGCATTCGGCGCGCTGGCCGCGATCTCCACCGACCTGGCGCCGCGCGTGCGGGCATGGAGCGCGCCGATTCGCTGGCGTTCGATCTCCACAAGTGGATGTACGTGCCGTACGAAGCGGGATGCGTGCTCGTGCGCGACCCCGACCATCATCGCGCCGCCTTCACCTCACCCGCGGAGTACCTCGCGCACACCGACCGCGGCATCGCCTCGACCGACGTCTGGCTGAGCGACTATGGCCCGCAGCTCTCGCGTGGATTCCGCGCGCTCAAGATCTGGATGTCGTTCAAGGAGCACGGCCTCGCCAAGTACGCGCGCCTGATCGAGCAGAACGTCGAGCAGGCGGAATATCTCGGTCGTCATGTCGAAGCGAGCCCCGACCTCGAGCTCCTGACCCCGGTGTCGCTCAAACATCGTCTGCTTCCGCTTCGTCGCGCCAGGGCTGTCGGACGAGGCGCTCGATCGCGTGAACGACGAGATCCTGCACCAGATCCAGGAGAGCGGGATCGCGGTGCCGAGCTCGACCCGCCTCGGCGGGCGGTTCGCGATCCGCGTCGCGATCACCAACCACCGCAGCCGTCGCGAGGACTTCGATCTGCTCGTGCGCGGGTGGTCGAGCGGGGCAAGAACCTCGCCTCCGTCGTCGCGTGAGCCGGCCGCATCGATATCCACGGGAGGCGCCATGACCACTGCGAGCCGAGCCACCTTCAGTTGCCCTCGTCCCTCTTGTCAGCTGGTCGCCGTCCCCGCGCTCGCCAGGGTCCGGCCGCCTACGGGCTCCTCGGCGGTTTCGTTCGATCGAATGTCAGCCCCGCGGACTTCTCGGCCTTCACCGAGGTGTCGTGGAAGAACGGTTACGCGGTGGGCGGCTTCGCACGCTTCGCGGTCAGCGATCTGGTCGGCGTGCAGGCGGAGGTGCAGTACGTTTCAAGGGGATTCTCATGGGGCGAGACTCGAGGCCACGGACGACGCCGGCAACTTGCTCGGGACCTTCGAGACGCTGCAGGCCACGGACTGGATCGACGTCCCGCTGCTCGTCCACATCGCGCCGAAGACGAGCGGATCGGTGCGCCCCTACATCCTCGGTGGCACGACGATCTCGTTCAAGGTGGGCGAGACCTTCAAGACCACGGGCGCGATCGAATCGTCGGTGGACGCGGACCTGTTCAAGGACACCGACGTGGCGCTGACGATCGCCGCCGGGTGCAGATTCCCGTGGGTCCCGGATCGACTCTGATCGAGGCGCGCTACTCGCACGGCGTGGTCGACGCGGCGCGGACCGTGGCGGACATCAAGAACCGCACGTTCATGATCCTGGTGGGGTACGCGTTCTGAGTCACCCCGGATTCCACCGGACGACGTCCGGAACCAGGGAAGTCCTTCGGGTGTGTGATGAGGCCCCCGCCGGGTCCTCGACGGGATGGACCCCCAGGACGCATGCCGGTCATGCTCGAAGGGGCCTTAACCGCCCAAGGAGGTCGCCCGTGGTCGCTCGCCGCCCAGTCCTCGCGCTTTTCCTGCTGCTGCTCGCGTGCCCGTTCACCACGGGCCGGAGTCCTGGCACAGGCCCGATAGTGATCACACGCTCGAGGCGTTCGTCGGAGGCGGCGTACCGTCGCCGGTCTCGGATCCCGGCCACGCCCGAGGCGTTCCCCGCTTCGCCGCGGTCGAGCATCTCTACGGCAGCGACGTGGGCAATGTCACGCTGGTCCTGATCGACAAGACGAGCGCGGGATTCTCCACCATCGGCCCGGTCGGAACCCCGGTGCTCGCGAGCCTCGCGTTCGATGGGCCTTCAGGACTCCTGTACGGACCGATGCCGCGACGGCGAACCTGGTCACCGTCGACCCCGGCAGCGAGCGCCACCGTGATCATCGGCAACACCGGCATTCCCATCCCGCACGGGGCGGCGATCGATCGCGAGACCGGCATCCCTGTACGTGGCCGGCATCGACCACATGCTCTACCGGGTGAGCAAGGACACGGGCGTCGCGACGCTGATCGGTCCCCTTCGGCATCGAGTACATCAGCGCCCTGGACTTCGATCCGTCGACCGGAATCCTCTACGGGGCCCATGCCGAAGCCAGCTCATTCCGGGCATCTGTACACGATCGACACCGCGACCGGCCATGCGACGCTGGTGGCCGAAACCCATCGATTCACCGGCATCGCGTTCGACCAAGACGGCGTTCTCTACGCGGCAGACAACGGAGCGGGGTCGGGAAACACGCTCTTCCTCGTCGACAAGGCCGACGGTTCGTGGACGGCGGTGGGAGACCTGGGTCCGGAAACATCCTCGCGATCGAGTTCGATTCGCTGGCCCTGCCGACCGCGACGCGCGCGGCCACCTGGGGCGGACTCAAGCTGCGTTACCGATGATCGAGTCGCCCGGCCCTACGCCCGTTTTCTGATCAGCGGCCGCATCTGCCGACTTCAGCGCAGCTCCCCGGCGACCGCGCGCTCACCGTTGATCTTCTCGTCCACGTACTTCATGCGGACCGAGAGTGAAATGATCGCGACCGTCACGCCGAACAGGCACACGATGGTGGCGCCCATCGGCCAGTCCCTGAGGTAGGAGAACACGGCGCCGAGGATGGAGACCACGAGTGCGATGGCCCAGGCCCAGTAGAGCTGGGCCGGGCCTCTCCGCCCCAGCAGCGTGGCGCAGACGACCGGGACGATCAGGAAGGAGAAGACCGCCAGCACGCCGGACACCTTCACCGAGCTCGTGACCACGAGACCGAACGCCGCGTAGAAGAGAAAGTCCCACCGCTTGACCGACATGCCCATCTCCCGCGCCTTGTGGGGGTTCTCGGAACAGAGCAAGAGCTTCCGGCGGTTGAGGAACAGGAACGACCCGACGATCGCGAACAGCGTCGCCATGATCGCGATGTCCCGCCACGTCACCCAGCCCAGGGCCTCGCCGCTCAGCGTGCCGCTCACGTGCTCCGCTCCATGGGGAGCATTCGACAGCAGCAGCAGCGGTGGCGGCGGTCGCCAGCGCGAACGAGATTCCGATGAAGGCTTCCTGCAGCACCGAGTGCTCCCGATCCCACAGGAAACTGAAGAGCGCGGCACCCAGCAGCGTGAAGCCGAAGGACCAGTAGTACGCGCTGGGGTCGTGCGGATCCGCTCCGAGCAGAAACGCGACGCTCTGGCCCAGTGCGGCGATCTGGGCCAGCGCGAGGTCCACGAAGATCACGCCCCGGGCCAGTACGTGCCGGCCGAGCGACGGGAGGATCAAGACCAGGAGGAGGCACGCCAGCAGCGGCAGGGCCATGACCGCGAGGAAGTTCATCACTTCCCCCTGACTTGCCGGAGAGTGCACCGGCCACGGACGACACCAGGGTGTCGAACTTGGAGAAGACGTCGTCGGTCCCGGGCACGCCGCCCACCTCCGTGGCGATCTCCACCGCGGTCCCACCGGCCCGCCTCGCGACCTCCTTGCAGGCGTCGGCGTTGTAGTACGGCTGATACACGACGACTTTGACGCCCGCCTTCTTCATCGACTCCGCGAGCTCGGTGACGTAGTGCGGGCTGGGTGGAATGCCGGGCTTGGGCTCGACCGTGCCGAACAGCTTGAGCCCGAACCGTTCCGCGAAGTAGATGAAGTTGGGGTGGTAGGGGACGATCGAGGCGCCCTTGTAGGGCGCCATCTCCTTTTGCCACTTCTCGAGCGAGGTTTCCATCTTCTCCCGGAATGCCTTGGCGTTCGCGGCGTAGTCGGCCGCATTCGCGGGGTCCAGCTGCGAGAAGACATCGGCGAGATGGTCGGCGACGATCTCGAGGTTCTTCGGATCGGCGTAGTAATGGGGATTCCCGAGCGGGTGAATGTCCCCCGCGGCCCGGCTGACGGTGCCCGCCGGCTTCTCGAGCACGTTGACGCCCTGTGAAGCGTCCACGAATCCCTTGGCGCCCGGCTGGATCTTGGGATTGCGGCTGCCCGGCAGCACCAGCGGCAACCAGCCGGCGTCCAGCTCCAGGCCGGTCGACACGAACACGTCGGCGTGCTGAATCGACTTCATCAGACTGGGCTTCGCCGGAACGAAGTGGGGTCGGCGTATCCCTTGCAGAGGCTCTGCGCGGTCACGTGCTTGCCACCGACGAATTGCGCCACCGACGCGAGATCGCTCAGCGACGTCGCGACCTTCAGGTCCGCGAGCACGGGCGTGCTGGCCAGCGGCGCTCAAGCCCAGGACCGTCATGAACCAGAACAGGGACTTCATGAAGTACCTCCTGAGTGTATTTCATGGTGTTGCTCCTTCGGGGAGCCGGGTGTCTTTCAGTACGCATGAGCCGGGTGATACCCGATCGTGTAACTCAGCTGGACCAGGAGCCGATCGTCGGTGGGATGAATGCCGGCGTCCGCCTTGGCGTGGCTGTATTCGAGACGGATGAACGAGAACTCGGACGGCGCCCACGCGAGGTTCACGGATCCACGGTCGACCGTGCCCGCGACCGCAGCGCCGGTCTCGTCGACCATGAAGTCGGTGGCGCTCTGGCGCGCCCGCTCGCCGCGAATCCCGGCCCACCAGACCTGTGACAAGCGGTACTGGAACGACGCGTACCCGCCGTCCTGCTCGCGGACGTAGGATCCGCCGTCGGGGTACGAGCCCTTCTGGAGGTACTCGCCTTGCAGAATCCATCCGTGCTGGTTGGAATTCCTCGCCGGCACGTTGCGGACGGTCAGGTCGGCGCCATACGAGCCGTGCCAGCGGTCATCGGCGCCGCGACCCTGGAGGAGCGACTGCCCGAGCTCCAGCGTCGTCTCGTCGTTCACGTCGAAGAGGTTCTTGAAGTGGCCGAGAAACGGGACGTTGTCGTGGCGCGCCGATCCGAAATCCAGCGGATGCTCGTCATCGGCCGCGATGGCCTCGAACGCGCCACCCGTCAGCTCGGAGTACCAGGGCAGCGGCGTCAGCCACGCGGCCTCCAGGCCAGCGGCCTTGAATCCCTCCGTCGCCAATGGTATTGGCCATCACGATCGGGGCCTGGACGAACGGGAACGCATGGGTGTGGAGCAGGCCGTGCTTGCCGAACGAACCGCGGAGCTTTCCCACGCTTGAGCTGCACCGATGGAACATTGGTGCTGCGGGCCCAGACCTCCTCCGGATCCACCTCCCCGTTCCCGACGAACACGATGTTGCTGACGAACGTCCAGTACGGGTCCACGACCGAGATGAGGCTGATCTCCGCCTCGTCGAAGTGCAGGCCATACGGCTCGGTTCAGATTGGGGACCGCCTGGCCGGTGAAAAGGAGTTCATCCCGATCGCCGGATTGGCGAGGTTCGAGAACATCGACGAGGACGGAGCCGCAGCACCCGGCGTCTGGGCCACGGCCGCGAACGGTAGGCACATCAGGGTCATCGGAGCTGCGAACCGGAGCAGTCCCGTGACCGCCTTGCGGGGCAACGGCAATTCTCGAGCATGAGTTCAGACCTCCCGGTGAGTTTCCGGATCCCGATCCTCGACGCTCGCGCGAAATCGCGACGAGCAGGCGCTCGTCGGGCATCGGCCCGACGGAACTAGACGATCGGAAGGGAGGCGGGAGGGGCGCGGGTCGAGACCGAGACCGGCGCGGTGCTCGAAATCGTCTCGGGAGGTGCGGGAGCAAACCGCTCGTGCTCGACCGGCAGGGCCGCCGCAGATCACGCCAGACTCCGCGGCGGTCGACGGCGCGTGGCCGATGCTGCAGATCGCGCACGTGTCAGTGCGACCCGGCTCCCTCGTGGTGATGGGAGCCGGTGACCCGAACAGTCATGGCCAGCAGGACCAGGAGAGGGACTCCGATCCAGCCGGACCAGCGACGGAAGGCCGAGCGACGTTCGTTCATGACGTGGGCGCCCACGTGGGCGCAGGGATCGAAGAATGAGCGCGGGCGGGACCGTCCGTCAAGCTCTCGATGCCGCGCCCGTCGCCGGTTCGACCTCGATCGGCGCGCCTTGCCTGGGTTCGCTCGCGCCCTTACGTTCCCTTGAACCTGGCCTCGAGAGGGGATCTCCGATGACCACTCGCATTCGTTCCGCGTTCGACGCCGGCATCGTGACGCTGACGCTCGATCGGCCGGACCAGCTCAACGCCTTCGCCGACGACATGCGCGAGCAGCTCGCGACGCGCTCGAGGCGGCGGCGCGCGCGTCCGGACGCTGCGCGTGCTGGTGCATCACCGGCGCTGGGCGCGCGTTCTGCGCCGGCGGCGACAGTCCGCCACATGGTGGCGCTGAAGCAGAGCGACGCGCGGCTTCGATGAGGCTCGAGCCGCTGCTCGAGCGCTGGGCGCGCGCGATCGTCTCGCGGATCGCTGCGCTGCCGTGTCCGACGCGATCGCGGCGGTGAACGGACCCGCCGCCGGCGCGGGCATGAACCTGGCGCTCGCCTGCGACTCTGCGTATCGCCTCCGACCAGCGCCACCTTCGGCGAGACGTTCGTGCGCATCGGGCTCCACCCGGACTGGGGCGGCACCTACTTCCTGCCGCGACTCGTCGGGCTGTCGCAAGGCGCTCGAGCTGTGCTGGCTCGGCGAACTGATCGACGCCGCGGAGGCGCTGCGCATCGGCCTCGCGAACCGCGTGGTTCCGCACGATCGCTTGATGGAGGAGGTCGGAACGCTCGCGCGCCGCCTCGCGGATTCGCCGCAGGCGAGCGTCCGGCAGGCGAAGCGCACGCTCACGGCATCGCGCCATCGCACGCTCGCCGAGTGCCTGAGCGCCGAGGCCACGGCGCAGGCGGCGTGCTGGGCGTCGCGGCGACGTCGCCGAGGGGCTCGCGCGCCTTCGTCGAGAAGCGGCCGCCACGCTTCGGCGCCGAGCCTGCGCGCGATCTCGGCCGAGCCGTCGGCGGCTGCACGGCGATTCGAGTGAGCTGAGCGTACTGCGACGTCGCCCCCGGGCATCCGTTCCACGGCCCCTATCACGAGCGCGAGTACGGGCTTCCCGCTCGGACGACGACGCCGCGCTGTTCGAGCGCTTCGTGCTCGAGATCAACCAGGCGGGGCTCTCGTGGCTCACCATCTTGAAGAAGCGCGAGGCGTTCGTGCGCGCCTTCGAGGGGTTCGATCCCGAGTCGCGTCGCGCGCTACGGCGCCCGCGATCGCGACGGCGCCTGCTCGCCGACGCCGGGATCATCCGCAATCGCCTCAAGGTGGACGCCGTGATCGAGAACGCGCGACGCATCGTCGTCGCTGCGTTCGACTCCACGGTTCGTTCAAGGGCTGGCTCGACGCGCACCATCCTTTGCCGAAGGAGCAGTGGGCGAAGCTATTCAAGCAGACCTTCGTCTTCACCGGCGGCGAGATCGTGGGCGAGCTGCTGCTCAGCACCGGCTACCTGCCCGGCGCCCATCGCGAGACCTGTCCGGTCTACAAGCGCATCGCCAGGGCGAAGCCGCCGTGGATGCACGCCAAGGCGCGGTCACGGAACACAACCACTGAGGCTTGAGCCCGCGCAGCGCGCGGATGCGGGTGCGCACGTCCTCCCAGTTGGGTTCCTGGGGATTGGCGACCAGGTAGAGCTCGAGGCTGGCGGCGGCGTCCGCGCGTCGGCCGACCATCTCCTGGGCGCGCGCGATCTGCCGGTACGCCTCGCCCCACCACGGCGCGTCGAACAGCGCCTGCGCGAACGCGTCGAGCGCAGAGATCGGCTTCGTCATCGCCGAGCGATGCCAGGCCGCGCCCCATCTCGTCCCAGGCGTCCTTCGGCACCGCCGGTGGGCGCGCGAGCCGCGCGTGGGCGCGGATCACCCGCTCGCGGAGCAGCGCGTCGGAGTCGGACGGCGCGACGGCGCGCGCGCACGCAGCTCCGCGCAGCCGCCGTCGAACGCGGCCTGCGCGGCCTCGTGATCGCGCCGGGCCTGGACCTCGGGCGGCACCGGCCCGCGACCGTCGGCCGAGAACCGGATCGGGATGGTGATCCACACGGCGATCGGCTTGCCGTCCCTGAGCGCGGGCGAGAACACCCACTGGCGGGCGGCGCGCACCGCCGCCGAGTCGAGCAGCGGGATCGAGTGGAGCACCCGCGGCTCCCGGACGAGTCCGTCCTTCCCGACGCGCGCGAGCACCAGCACCGTGCCCTCGATGTGCTCGGTCACGTAGCGCGCCGTGACCGGGTCGACCCGCTTGATCACGTGAGGCGGCTCGTCGAGCTCGAGCGAGTCGACGAGCGCGAACTCGCTGGGCGCCGGCTGCGCCCGCGCCGGGGTCGCGAGCCACGCCGCGACCAGGACAGCAGCAGCCGCGGCGAAGCGCGAGGCGCAGCGCACCGATGGCTGCACGACGTTCACGTCGCCGGGCCATAGCACGGTGCGCTCCGCGTCACGGTTTTCTTGCCCGGACACTTGACCGACACGACCGCGGCGAACGCCTCGCGCTCCGCGCTGCCCTCGGCCAGCGCATCGGCGCCGACCGTGTAGCCCTGACTGCTCGACCACGGCGACGTCGGCGAACCCGGCGTCGCGGATCATCGACAGGTAGTCGTCGCGCAGCGAGGCGCCGGCGACGCAGCCGACGTAGAGGTCGACCGATTTCTGAGCTCGGGCGTCAGCGGCCGCGTGCAGCACGAGGTCGCTCACGGTCATCCGTCCGCCGGGCTTCAGGACGCGCAGCGCCTCGCGGAACACCTGCGGCTTGTCGGGCGAGAGGTTGACGACGCAGTTCGAGATGATCAGCGTCGACGGTCGCGTCGGCGACCGGCAGGTGCTCGATCTCGCCGAGCCGGAACTCGACGCTGGTCGTAGCCGCCCTTGCGACCGCGTTGGCCCGCGCCTTCTCGATCATCGCCGGCGTCATGTCGACGCCGATCACGCTGCCCGCTGGGACCGACCTCGCGCGCGGCGAGGAAGCAATCGATGCCGGCGCCGGAGCCGAGGTCGAGCACGGTCTCGCCCGGCTTCAGCGCTCGGCGTGGGCGAGCGGGTTGCCGCAGCCGAGCCCGAGGTCGGCGCCCTCGGGGATCGCCTCCGCCTGGGCCGGCGTGTAGCCGATCTCGGCCAGCACGTCGCCGCCCGCAGCCGCAGCCGAGGAGCCGCAGCAGCCGCTGCCCTCGCCGCTTGCCCTCGGCGATGGCGCCGTACTTTTCGCGGACGACGGTCCGGATGTCCTGGGTCTCGGTCATGTTCGTGCTCCTCTTCCGGCCGCATCACAAGCCCCCGATGAGTTCTTTGAACCTTTGCACGGCCAAAGGGTTGACGCAATAACAGACCCGCGGCCCGTCGATCGTCGCCCTGGATCAGCCCGGCGCCCTTCAGCACCTTGAGGTGCTGGGACACCGTGGCCTGGGCCAGCGGCAGCACGTCCACGATCTCGCCGCAGATGCAGTCCCCGCGCTGGATCAGCAGGCTGCAGGATCGCCACCCGGGCCGGATGCCCGAGCGCTTTGGCGAGCACGGCGACTTCCTGGTCGCCCGCTTCGGCCGGGCGGCGGTTCCCGGCGCGGCGGGCATTCGATCGTGGGGTCGCGGGTCTCGGCGTCATTGATCGTCAATCTACGATAAACGATCGGCCGCGTCCAGGGTTTTCTTTAGCTCAAGCCACGGGCGAGCAGCTCCGCGGACGTAGCGACTGCACGCGCGAAGCGCAGCCGCTCCTCGAGCGTTGCGGCCGGGACCGTCATGCAGTGCTCGGCCACACTCCGCGCCCGCTCGGCGCGAACGCCGAGACCGCGCAGCGCGGCGATCACGTCTTTCCGCTGCTCCTCGAGGTCGTCTGGTGCTTCGGCGCGTCCATTCACGTTGCCGCGACTGGCGGAGCCTCGCCGTCGACGGCTGTGGGCCGCAGCCTCGCGGCTCGGGCTTCGGGCCCAGGCGCTGCCGGACTCCCTGGCCTGGTCCCTCTTCTCGTCCATGAAGCCTCTTCCCGAAGATCCGCTCCGCCGCGTAGGCATTGTGTGCCGCGCACAGCAGCCGAACGTTGGCCACCGTCGCCATGCCTCCACGCGCGACCGGCTCGATATGGTCGAACTGCAGTCCGCCGCGGGCTGGACAGCGCTCGCCCGTCTCGCTCACGAACGTGCAGCGGCCGCCGTCACGTTCCCGCACCGCGCGCTTCACCTCCGCCGGGATGTGCCGGCGGCTCCGCGTGGGCCGCGGAGCGCGTGACGGGCGGTTGGTCGCGGCGAACTTCTGCTTCTCCGCGCGCGCGATCAGGCAGTCCAGCGCCCGGTCGAACAGCGAGGCCAGGTCGCCGGGCGAAATGGCTGAGGACTCAGTAGCTCCTGAGCCGCGGCGGAGCTTGTCGTGGGTCTGGTCTCTGGATCGAGAAGCGAAGCTCGAAGCTTCGTGCCGAGAGCGGCGTCACTTTGGCGCGGACCGGCACTCGGCGTATGCGCCGGCGCATACGATGCCCCTGTTTCCTTGCCGCCGTTTCCCCTGCTCGTCCGTTCGGCAGCGGCGCAGCCGGCAGTGGCTGCACCATCGGCAGCACCTCCGAGCGCGGGAAGCGCTCGGCCAAGAACCGCTCGATCTCGGCCTTGCTCCTGTGCTCCGTCGCCTTCAGGAACTCTTCCGCGTTCTGGGAAGTGAGATGAGGCGCCAGCAAGCACACGCCGGTGAGGTGGAGGCGACCCTGGGCGACGGCGTCGAAGAGGATCGGGAAATCCCGGGCCGCGCGCGCAGCCTGGATGCGCCGCAGGGCCAGAGTCCTTGGAGAGGTGCAGCACCTCGGTGCAGTAGGAGAGCAGCGAGGGGTGGGCGGCGGGCAGGTACAGCTTGCGGGCGTCGAACTCGGCGAGATCGGCGAGCAGGGCGGCGGTGGTGGCGAAGTCCTGAGCGACGCGTTCGGCGAGCAGACGCGCGAGGTCGCGATCGGCGAGATGGGTCCGGCAGTAGGCGCGCATGAGAGCGATGCCTTTCTCGGGGCGCACCAGGTGCGAGGGCATCACTTCTTTCTACCATGCGTGATTTCGGCGCACTCGCACGTCTCCGCTGGAGGCGCCGCGCCGTGCGACACGCGTTCTTCGCCGCGCAATCTTCGTTTCCCGTGCGTGGGCCGGCACGGCGCGTTATAGGTCACGGATCAGCGCGTCGCAACGAAATCGCGCCGTCCTATCCGTCAATCGCGGTCAAGGGAGAAAATGAGTTCGGACCGGGCACATTGGTAACAGGCCAGACCGGGGACATGGGTTACAGCCGGTGCACGCCGGGCACATTGGTTACAGATCAAACCGGTCCCCCGCGCCACCACCGTTTTGACCCTCGCGCGACCCGCTCCCTATAATCCCGCTTTCCACCCGCATGTCCCCGGCGCCCCGCGCCTCGAAATCACGGCGAACCCCTAGCGGAGAATCCCGATGGAAGCGACCAAGACCAAGCTCGTCGACTACCGCGTCAAGAACGGCGTGGCGTGGCTCGAGCTGACCGATCCGCCGGCCAACACCTACACCTACGAGATGATGCGCGACCTGGACGACGCCATTCTCCAGGCGCGGTTCGACGAGAACGTGCACGTCGATCGTGCTGCGCGGGGCGGGCGAGAAGTTCTTCTGCGCGGGCGCCAACATCAACATGCTCAAGACCGTCAATCCCGTCTTCAAGTACTACTTCTGCCTGCACGCCAACGAGACGCTCAACCGTCTCGAGCAGACGCCCAAGCTGGTGATCGCGGCGCTCAACGGCCACACCGGTGGGCGGCGGGCTCGAGATCGCGATGGCGGCCGACCTCCGCATCGCGCGCAAGGGCGCGGGCAAGATCGGGCTGCCCGAGGTGACGCTCGGCGTGCTGCCGGGCACCGGCGGCACGCAGCGGCTGGCGCGGCTCGTCAACAAGTCGCACGGCGATCGAGCTGATGATGACCGGCGAGACCTTCGACTTCGAGAAGGCGCCAGCAGCTCGGCATCGTCAACCAGATCTGGGAGTCGCGCGAGCGAACGACGAGTTCATCGAGAAGATCCAGAAGTACGCCGAGTCGTTCTGCCCGCCGAACCGGGCGTCGAAGGCGGTGGGCCGCATCAAGCGCTCGGTGCAGAGCGGCGTCGGAGGTCCCCTTCGAGTCGGCGCTCGCGGTCGAGCGCGAGCTGCAGCAGCAGCTCTTCCAGAGCGACGACGCGAAGGAGGGGCTTGGCGCCTACGTCGAGAAGCGCAAGCCAAATTTCTCCGGCAAGTAATCGGAGCACGCTCGCGGGGCCCCGCGTCACGCGTGGGGCCCTGTCGCGTTTCGCCGTCGTCCTGATCGGCGCCCTGGCCCTCGGCTCGCTCGGCTGTGCTTCCGCCAAGCCCAAGGCTCCGAATCCGTCGGGTCCTCCGCCCGCCGAACCGGTCGCGACCGACTCGGTCGAGTCGGCGCCCGCGCCGCTCCTCGTCCCCGGCACGCCAGGACCGCGCGACACCACGAAGGTGGGCAACGCGGAGCGCGCGCGAGAGAAGTACGCGCTGGGCCGCTCGCTCGAGGAGCAGAATCAGCCCGGCGCCGCGATCGCCGCCTACCGCACCGCGCTGCTGTTCGATCCCGCGTTGCCGGACGCGGCTTACCGCATCGGTCTCCTGTTCCTCACCCGCGACGTGCTGGCCGAGGCGGCGAAGTTCTTCGCGCTCGAGATCCAGCACCATCCCGAGAACGACGACGCGGTGCGCGAGTTGGGGCTCACGCTGACGCGGCTCGGCCGTCACGACCGCGCGATCGACCACCTCACGCGCCTGACGAAGCGGAGCCCGAACCACGACGAGAACTGGCGCGCGCTCGGGTTTGCCCTACGCCGCGGCCGGACGCAAGCAGGACGCGGAGGCCGCCTTCCGCCGCGCGATCCAGCTCGGCCTCCGGCGCGCGGAGGAGCACCGCGACCTCGCCGTGCTGCTCGCCTCGGAGGGACGCGACCGCGAGGCGCGCGCCGAGTACCAACTCGCGCTCGAGGTCAGAGCCCAGGACGCCACGGTCTGGTACAACCTCGGCAACCTCGACCGGCGTGCGGAAACAGCCGCAGGCCGCACTCGAAAACTTTCGTCGCGCCACGGCGTACGACTCGACCTTCGGGCTCGCGATGCAGGGGCAGGTGGCCGCGCTCCGCGATCTGAAGCGCGACGCCGAGGCCGGCGAGGTCTACCGGCGATGGCTGCGCGCGAATCCTCTCGATCACGAGACCCGGCTCGCCGCGGTGCGACTCTACGACGACATCGGACGCAACGACGTCGCGGTCGAGATCGGCCTCGAAGGCGTGCGCGCGCCCCGCGCTCGGCCGAGGCGCATCGCATCCTCGGCCTCGCCTACGAGGCGAACAGCCAGTCGCGGCTCGCGCTCGAGGAGCTGCGCCGGTCCGCCTCGCTGTTCGGCACCGGCGACGACTCGCTCCACGTCGTCAAGCTGATCGGCACCATGCGCGCGCGCGCCCGATTCGCTGCGCGCGGTGTTCGCGGCCGACAGCGCCGCCCACCCGGGATCGCCGCGATGAGCGCGCCCGCTGCGGTTCGGATCACCCGTCACGGCGCCGTCGCCCGGCTGGTCGCTGGCGCGGCCGACGCACAACGTGCTCGACCGCGAGCTCAACCGCGCGCTCGCCGCGGCGGTGCGCGAGCAGGCGAGCGACCACGAGGTCGCGGTGATCGTACTCGACGGCGGCGAGGTCGCTCGGCTTCTCGGCCGGCGTCGAGGTCGCGGACCACGTGCCCGGAAGATCGAGGGCATGCTCGAGGACTTCCACGGCGCGATCCGCGCGCTCTGGGACGCCGAGTGCGTCACCGTCGCCGCGATCCACGGCTTCGCGATGGGCGGCGGGCTCGAGCTGGCGCTCGCCGCCGACCTGATCGTGGCGGAGTCGAACGCGCGGCTCGGCTTCCCCGAGATCGCGCTCGGCTGCTACCCGCCGGTCGCGGCCGCGATCCTCGCCGCGCGCGTCGGCCCCGCGCTGGCGAACGAGCTGGTGCTCACCGGCGAATCGTTCACGCCCGACCGCGCGTCGCGATGGGCATGCTGAACCGCGTGTGCCGGCCGGGCTGGCTCGCCTCCGAGACGCAGAACTTCCTGCGGCCGCTGCTCGAGAAGAGCCCCGCGGTGCTGCGCGAGGCGAAGCGCGCGCTTCGCGAGGCGTTCGGCACCGAGCGCGAGGCCACGCTCGAGCGCATCGAGCGCCGCTACCTCGGGTCGTTGATGAGCCTCGAGGACGCGGGCGAAGGTGCATCCGCGCGTTCATGGAGAAGCGCCGAGCCGAGGTTCAAGAACCGCTGATCACTCGATCCGGACCACGCCCTTGCCGTCCCCCGCGCGAGGAAACCGCGCGAACACCTGCGGATCGTGCCCGGGCACGATCAGGCGACGCGACGCGGCGAGCTTCTTCATGCGCTCCTGGGCGGCGAGGTTGGACCGCGCGTCGACCGTCTGGGCGATCGCCGCGTGACGGTCGAGGTTCTCGTACAGGTAGAGATTGTCCGACGCCAGGACGACGACACCCTTCGCGGTGCGCACGCCGGCGTACTGCGACGCGAACGTGTGCTTGCCTCCGGTGTACACGGTGACGCCGGGGAGAATCTCGCGCGCGTCGCCCGGCACGAGCTCGAGCCTTCCTGGCTACGGAGATCGGCGAGCATCCGAGCGTCGACGCTGTCGATCGCCGCCTCGCGCGGCATGCCGTCGGGGTCGACGTAGTGCTCGTACTCGTCCTTCTGGATCCACACGCGCGCGCGGGGAAACAGATCGGCGCCGTCCAGGTGGTCCCAGTGGACGTGCGTCACGATGATGTCGGTCACCGAGTCGGGCACGATGCCGAAGCCGCGCAGCGCGTCGGCGGGCGAGACGAAGTCGGCCGGCTTCCACGACTCGACGAACTTCGGTCGATAGAACCCCGGCGTCGACGAGCACGCGGCGCCCCGGCGGCCCGGTGAGCACCCAGAACATCATCGCGATGTCGACCGTGCGAGACGTGTCGGCGCCGGCCACCAGCGCGTGAACCGGGAACTTGGGAATGGTCGCGTAGCGAATGGCGTGGATCTGCCACGCCGGCGAGCGCGGCGCCGCGAGGGCGAGGCCGGGCAGCGAGCAGGAGAGCGCGAGGCCGAGCGCGAGCACACGTAGCAGCGGCATGCGGGAACATTGCCACAACCGCCGGTCGCGATCGAGGGCGGTGGTGGGCGACAGTCGTGGCGGCCCCGCGCGGCCGCGAGGGGCCGACGATTGCGCCTCGTTCGTGGCCTCGGCTACTGTGACGTGATTCTCGTCCACGCTCGGAGGTCGGCATCTCCATGACCGTCTCGCCCCGCTACCCTCTATCTCGCGGCGCCGCGCGGCTTCTGCGCGGGGGTCGACCGTGCCATCGACATCGTCGAGATGGCGCTCGAGGTCTACGGCCGGCCGGTCTACGTCCGCCACGAGATCGTGCACAACCGCCACGTCGTCGAGGATCTGCGCGCGCAGGGCGCGATCTTCGTCGACGAGCTGCGCCGACGTCCCCGACGGGGCGGTGGTGATCTTCTCCGCGCACGGCGTGTCGCCCGGCGGTCCGGCGCGAAGCGGCCGAGCGCGGGCTCAAGGCGCTCGACGCCACCTGTCCGCTGGTCACCAAGGTCCACCTCGAGGCGCTGCGCTACGCCAAGCAGGGCTACACGATCGTGCTGATCGGACACCGGCGCCACGTCGAGGTCGAGGGCACGATGGGCGAGGCGCCCGAGGCGATCGTGCTGGTCGAGACCCGCGCCGAAGCCGAAACGCGTCGAGCTGCCCGATCCTTCGCGTGTCGCCTACATCACGCAGACCACGCTTCGATCGACGACGTGCGCGAGATCGTCGAGACGCTGAGGCGAAGCTTCCCGGCGATCCACGAGCCGGCGAAGGACGACATCTGCTACGCCACGCAGAACCGGCAGAACGCGGTCAAGGAGCTGGCGAAGCGCGCGCGCACTGTGCTGGTGGTCGGCGCGCCGGCGAGCAGCAACGCCAACCGGCTGGTCGAGGTGGCGCGTGCGCATGGCGCTGACGCCTACCTGATCGAGTCGGCCGAAGACATCCAGCCGCGGAGTGGATCCACGGCGACGTCGGCATCACCGCGGGCGCGTCGACGCCCGAGAACGTGGTGCAGGCCTGCGTCGATCGGGTTCGCGTGGCTCGGCGACTACCGGCTCGAGGAGTTCCGGCTGGTCGAGGAGCGCGTGATGTTCCCGCTGCCGGGCGAGCTGCTCGCGGTGGCGCGAGGAGAAGGGCGTGTCGGTCGGCGCCGGCAACGAGCGCGCGGCCGCGCGCGCGCGCGCCGAGCGCGACCCGGAGTTCCGGATCCGGCACCACTAGTGTCCCACTAATGCTCATCGGCCACGCGCTGCTCGTCCCCAGCTTGCCGACGCTGCTCGTCGATCAGCATCGCGGCCACCAGACGCCGATGCTCGAGGCGCTCGCGCAGGCCTCCGAGCGATTCCTCGCCGAATCACCGGCGGCGATCGTCATCGCTCAGCGCGCGCTGGGAGACGGCCGGACCGTTCCTGGTCGGCGCCGGCCGGCGCCACACCACGATCACCGACTACACGGGCTTCGGCGTCGAGGTGCGATACGACTGCCCCGGACATCCGGCGCTTGCGCGCGCGCTGGTCGACGCGGGCAACCGGGCTCGGGTGCGCGTCGGACCCGCGCCGCGCGGGATCGACAGCGGCGCGAGCGTGCCGCTCCACTTCCTGGCGCCGCGCGGCGGGATCCCGGTGGTGCCGCTCTCGGTCGCCACCCAGCCACGCGATCCCTGTCGCGCCTGGGGCGCCGCGTGCTGCGCGGCAGCGCGCTCGGCGCGTGGCCCGAGCGCGTCGGGTTCATGGTCGGCGGCGCGCTGTCGCGCAACGAGCACGCCTGGATGTTGCGGCGCGAGGTTCCCGAGGCGCTGGCGCTCGACGAGCGGGTGCTCGAGGCGATCACGCGCGGCGACTGGAGCGGGCTCACCGACGCGGATCGGGAGCAGGCCGACAAGGCGCATCCGGAGGCCGGGCTCCGCCACCTCGAGATGCTGCGCGGATTCCTGGGCGACGACGTGAAGGGCGAGGTCCGCTGCTACGAGTCGGGGCCAGGCGTCGGCGCCGCGCTGATCGAGCTTCCGCTCGGGACCCCGCCAGAAACTCCGGCGCCTCGGCCCGCGAGGGAGCCGAAGAAGACGCGGGCGTGAAGATCGCGGCGATGAGCTGGATGCAGGTCGAGGAGTACCTGCAGCGCGACGACCGCGCGGTGCTGCCGATCGGGAGCACCGAGCAGCACGCCTACCTGAGCCTCGCCACCGACAACATCCTCGCCGAGCGCGTCGCGGTCGAGGGCGCGGAGCCGCTCGGCGTGCCGGTGTTCCCGGTGGTGAACTACGGCATCACGCCGTACTTCCGCGCGTACCCGGGCACGGTCTCGCTCTCGATCGCGACCTTCCTCGCCGTGCTGCGCGACATCCTGGACGGGCTGGCCGCGCAGCGGATTCCGCCGCGTGCTGATCGTCAACGGCCACGGCGGCAACGCGCCGGCGCAGCCGCTCGCCGCCGAGTGGATGGCGTCGCATCCGGGACACCGGGTCAAGTCTCCACAACTGGTGGAACGCGCCGCGCACGATCGCCAAGGTGAAGGAGATCGACTCGGTGGCGTCGCACGCGTCGTGGATGGAAAGCTTCGCCTGGACCCGCGTCGCCGGCGTCACGCCGCCCCAGACCCAGAAACCCATGATCGATTCCGCGCGGCTCCAGTCGCTCGATCCGGCAGGCGTACGGGTGTATCTCGGCGAGGGGAACTTCGGGGTTGTTTCAGCGGCCGGATGCCGACATGGACGCGATCTGGAAGGTCGCGGTCGAGGAGACCCGGGCTTTGATCGAGGGCGGCTGGGAGTAGTCGCGGCCGACGTCGATGGCGCGAAGATCGCGCCTCGCGACCCAACGACCCGGTCCTCGCCGGATCGACTTGACCATCGGGGTCGCTTTGTATTCCGATCGATCGCACCGGCGGTCTCCACCGCCGATACGCGTTGCACCGCGAAGTCGCTTCCCCTCGGGAGGTCTCCTGGGAGTGCCGCGAAGCACGCCGCAGATCGCACCGGCCGACGCGGGCGCCGGGCTCGAGAAGACCGCCGTCCTGCTGGTGCGGGCTCGCGGCGGAGACCGCGGCGCGCGCGAGAGTCTGGCCCTCCGCTACTACGGCGTGCTGCGCCGCTTCGCCCACGGCCGGCTGCCGCGCTCCGCCCGCGGCATGGTCGACACCGACGACATGGTCCAGTTGACCGTGGTGAAGGCGCTCGACCGGCTCGAGTCGTTCGAGCCGCGGCGCGAGGGCGCGTTCTCGCCTACCTGCGGCGCATCCTGATCAACCAGATCCGCGACGAGATGCGTCGCGCCACCCGCGCGCCGCGGATCGAGTCGATCTCCGAGTCGCTCGGCGACGAGACGCCGAGCCCGCTCGAGGAGCTGGTCGGACGCGAATCGCTCGAGCGCTTCGAGGCCGCGCTCGCCCGGCTGCGCGAGAAGGAGCGGGAGGCGATCATCCTGCGCGTCGAGCTCGGGCTCGCATCAGGAGATCGCCGACGCGATCGGCATCCGCACCGCGAACGCGGCACGCATGTTCGTCTCCCGCTCGATCGCGGCGCTCGCGGAGCAGATGCGGGCGCCGGGCGCGAGCGATGACGCGCCGTAGTCCGCGACCGATCCTGCGGCTCGCCGACGCGATCTCGGGCGGGGCGGCGGTCGACTGGCGGCGCGAGCGCGAGTTCCAGCCGGAGCTCGGATCGACCCTCGACGATCTCGAGCTGATCGAGAAGATCGCCCTCGGGTACCGGAGCGCGGCCGAGGCGGAGCGCTCGCGCCGCGGCGAGGCGGCCACGAGGGTGGCCGCGGCGGCGCCGGAGACGGTGATGTTCCACTGGGGCGCGCTCGAGGCGCTCGAGAAGATCGGCGAAGGCACCTTCGGCGAAGTCTATCGCGCGCACGATCCTTCGCTCGATCGCACGGTCGCGCTCAAGCTGCTGCGCGACGCCTCGGGCGCGAGCGACGCCTGGCGGCTCGAGGCGCGGCGGCTCGCGCGCGTGCGGCATCCCAACGTGCTCGTCGTTCACGGCGTCGAGGAGCACGACGGTCGTCCGGGGTTGTGGACGGACTGGATCGATGGCCGGAGCCTCGAAGACCTGCTCGAGGCGCACGGCGCGTTCGGGCCGGAAGAGGCGGCGTGGATCGGCGTCGAGTTGTGCCGCGCGCTCGCGGCCGTCCAGCGCCGCCGGGCTGATCCACCGCGACCTCAAGACCGCGAATGTCATGCGCGAGCGCGGCGGTCGGGTCGTGCTGATGGACTTCGGCGCCGTCGCAGAGTGGCGGGCTTCGACGCCGCGCGCGAGAACCTGGTCGGCACGCCGCTCACGATCGCGCCCGAGCAGCTCGCCGGCGCTCCGATCAGTCCGGCCGGCGACGTCTACGCGCTCGGCGTGCTGATCTACCGCCTGCTGACCGGCGCGTATCCGGTCGAGGCGCGGACCATGGAGGAGCTGCTCGACCGCCACCGCCGCGGCGTGCGCGTGGCGCTGCGCGATCGCCGCCCGGACCTACCGGTCACGCTCGTCGCGACGGTCGAGCGCGCGCTCGAGCCCGACCCGCACGGCGGATCGACGGGCCCGCGAGCCTCGAGCGGAGCCTGATCGAGGCGCTCGAGTCCTCGCATCGCGGCTCGACGCTCGCGGAGACCGGCGCCCGCACGCGCCGGACGGGGGCCCTGCCGAAGCCGATGACGCGAACGTTCGATCGCGGCGCGGAGCTCGAGGCGTGCGGCCGGGTCCTGCTCGAGAGCGGATGGCTCACGCTCGTGGGGCCGAGCGGCGTGGGGAAGACCCGGCTCGCTCTCCGCCTGGCCGAGACGATGGAAGATCCGTTCCCCGACGGCCGCTTCTTCGTCGACGTGGAAGGGCTGGCGAGCGAGGAAGACGCGGTCGCGCGCGCGGCGGCGGCGGTCGGGGTCGCCGAGCGCGGCGCCGGGTCGCTCGCGGACGCCCTGGTCGCGAGGCTGCGCGAGGCCCGCGCGCTGCTCGTGCTCGATCACGGCGCCGGTGGCGACGCGACGGCGGTAGCCTCGCGGCGCGCGTGCGTCGCGACTGTCCGCGCGTGGCGGTGCTCGCCACGTCCGCGAGCGCCCTCGGCGGCGACGGCGAGCGCGCGTTCCAGGTGCCGCCGTTCCGCGATCGACCGGTCGCGGCCGAGGCGAACGTGGCCGCCGGCGCGCCCGCGGCGGTCCCGTTCGTCGGACGCGCGCGCGAGATGGCCGCGCTCGACGAGGCGCTCGAGTCCGCGCGGCGGCGGGGCCGGCCGCACGCTGCTGCTGAGCGGCGAGGCGGGCGCGGGTAAGTCGCGGCTCATGAGCGAGCTGCGGAACGCCGCGAGCGCGCGGGGGTTGGTCTGCCTCGGCGGCGGCTGCGAGTACCAGAGCGGGCTCAACTTCGGTCCGTTCGTCGCGGCCCTCGACGAGCTGGGCCGCCGTTTCGAGGGCCGCACGACCGGTCCGCTCGGTCCCGACGAGTGGCCCGCCGGATCCGAGACCGCGTTCCACCTGGCTGCGCGCGCTGCTCGAGCCGGGCCGTGACGCGGTCGCCGCACCTCACACGCGCGAGCAGATCTGGTTCCTGCTCGACGCGACGTTCCAGCGGAACGCAGGGTACGACACGGTGGCGCTGTTCCTCGACGATCTGCACTGGGCCGACGAGGGCACGCTGTCGCTGCTCCACCATCTCACCCGCAACCTCGGCGACGCGCGCCTGCTGATCGTCGGCGCCTACCGGCCTGAGGAGATGAATGGCGGCGGCCTCGAAGAAACCCTGCGCCAGCTCTCGCCCTTGCCGGCCTTCCGGACGATCGCGGTGCCGCCGCTCGATGCTCAGGAGACGAAGTCGCTGGTCGACGCGATCCTCGAGCGAATCGCACCCGACGGCGGGCCCGCCGCGGCGATCCACGCTCGCTCCCAGGGCAATCCGCTGTTCACGATCGAGATCGCGCGGTACCTGAAGGAAGCGACGCCGGCCGACGCCGACGACCGCTCGGCGCAGGAGGAGCCGCCGCTGCCCCAGACGATCGCGGACGTGCTGATGCGACGGCTCGCGCGCGTTCCCGCCGCCGACCGCGACCTGCTCGACCTCGCCGCGGTCGAGGGCGAGAGCTTCGACGCCGACACGCTGGCGGTCGGGACCGGCGCCTCGCGGCTCGACACGCTCAGGCGTCTGCGCGCGCTCGAGCAGGTCCACCGGCTGGTGCGCTCCGACGACGACGGTTATCGGTTCAGCCACGGGATGATCCGCGAGGTGCTGCTCCACGCGATCCCGAAGCAGATGCGCCGCGAGTACCACGGCGTCGTCGCGGATCACCTGATCCGACGCTATCGCGAGCGGCCCGCCTATGCCGGCCGCATCGGCGAGCAGCTGGCCGAAGCCCATCGCTTCGCCGAGGCGGTGCCGTTCCTGACCGACGCGGCGCGCGAGGCGAGACGCCTGTTCCTGAGCGACCGCGCGCTCGCCTTCATCCAGCGCGCGCTCGACGTGCTGGATCGCGCCGAGCCGCGCGGCGCCCGGCGCGGCGAGCTGCTGCGCATGAAGTGCGAGGCGCTGCTCATGCTCGGCCGTCCGCATCTCGCGCGCGGTGTCGCGGAGGAGGCGGCCGCCGAGGAGGAGCGGAGCGGCACGCCGCGGGGACGGGCGATGTCCGAGGAGGCGCGCGGCGACGCGGCGCTGGCGCAGGGCGACTTCGTGGCGGCGGAGCGCTTTCTCGACGCCGCGCGGCGGCGCTACGCGGACCTCGGCGAGCGGCACGACGTCGCCCGCTCCGTCCACAAGCTCGGCGCGGTGGCCGCGCGCCGCGGCGAGCTCGAGCAGGGGCTCGAACGGCTCACCGAGGCGCTCGACGGCATGCGGGAGAGCGGCACCGATCTCGACGTCGCCCGCGTTCGCCTCGACCTCGGCGACGTGCTCTACCGTCGCGGGGACAACGATCACGCGCTCGCGACCTTCGAGGCCGCGGTCGCCGAGCTGCGCCGCCTGGCCCAGCGACACGATCTCGCGCGCGGCATCACGCGGCTCGGCAACGTGCTGTTCCAGCTCGGCCGCACCGATCGCGCGCTCGAGAGCTACCAGGAGGCGCTGGCGCTCGCCTCGCGACTCGGTGACCTGCAGGCCATGGCCCGGCTCGAGGCCAACCTGGGCAACGTCCATCTCGTGCGCGGCGAGCTCGAGCCGGCGACGGCGCGCTACCGCGGCGCGCTCGCGGCGTTCGAGGAGATCGGCGATCCTGCCGGCGCCTGCCAGACCCGCGTCGCGCTCGGCAACGTCGGCTTCATGCGCGGCGACTTCGAGGAGGCGGCCGGTTTCTACCGCGACTCGCTCGAGGCCCGTGAGGCGCTCGGCGATCGTCTGGGACTCGCCAACGCGCTCGACAACCTCGGCGTCGTCGAGTGCCAGCTCGGCCGGTTCGCATCGGCCCTCGAGCACCAGCAGGCGGCGCTTCGTCTGCGCGCCGAGCTCGGCGATCGGCCCGGCGTCATCGAGTCGTCGCTCAACCTGGGCTCGCTCAAGGCGGCGATCGGCGAACCGGGCGCCGCGGCCGACTTCTTCGCCGCGGCCCATCGTGCGGCGATCGAGATCGGGGACTCGCGCCGCGCGGCGCGCGCGCTACTCGCCACCGCGTTCGTCCAGCACGGTGCGAGCGATCGAGCCGGACGCGACGAGACGATGCGTGCGGTGCGCGGGCTCGAGATCGACGACCCGGCGTTTCGCGGGCGGCGCCGGCTGCTCGAGGCGCTGGCCGACGCGGACCCCGCCGCGAGCGAGGCGGCCTTCGCCGACGCGCTGCTCGAGGCGGAGCGCTCGCGCTCGATCGGGGACCAGGCCACGGCACGGCTGGCCCTCGCCGGCCACCATCTGCGGCTCGGCCGGACAGAGCCCGGCGGCGTTCGAGGTGGAGGAGGCGCTTCGCGCGGTCGCGGGCCGGATCCCGCTGCTCGAGCTGCACGCGCTGCGCCTCGCGCGGGAGCTCGAGCGCGTCCGCGGCGGGGATCCCCAGGGACTCGAGGCGCGGATCGAGCGGCTGATCGAGGATCTCGGGTCGCGGCTTCCCGCGCCGCCACGGTCCGGCGCTGGGCCAGCCCAAGCGGCCTTCCTGCTGCCCTGACGGCCGAGAAATCCCTTCACTTTTCCCGCAGAGCCGGCGCTATACTGATGCCTCCCCCACAGAAAACTCACGCGAAGCTCATTCGGTCGTCCGAGAGGATTCCATGAAGAAACTCTCCGGAATCTGGCCCGCTCTCGTGGTCGCGATCCTGGCGGCCAGCCCTCACGCCGCGCTCGCGGCGTTCAATCGCCAGCATCTACGTGTCGGGGACGTCGTCGGGTCCGGGAACCTGCTCGATCACCATCGAGCCGTTCGGCGCGCGGGGCGGCATCCAGCCGAGCTCGGTCCAGACCTTCAACATCAACGTTGCCGATCCCGAACGCGAGCAGCGCGTCCAACTCGGCGACGCTGATCCGCAACGACGTCGACACGGCGCTGCCGTGGCGGAATACACGGTCACGATTCCGGCCGGACATCCGACCTTCGTCGACATCTCGCGCGCGTCGGGCACCTTCTACGATGACGATCAGCGAGAACGTCGAGGGTCAGACGATCCAGGAGGGATCGCCGGCGCCCGGACTCGAGTGGCCCGCGATGCTGCTGCTGGCTCTGGGTCTGCCTCGTCACCGGCGCGATGTGGGTCCGGCGGATGATGCCGATCCGCGCGTGGACGAGGCGCCGCGGCGGTCGCTGAACGCCGGTCGGTCGTGAGCCGTCGTCGCGGTCAGGGGTTCGTGACCGCGACGATGCCGCCGGCGACGTACGCCCCACGTCTCGTATCCGTGGACGCCGTTCGGCACCTCGGCGTAGGCCACGCGATAGCCCCTGGCGCGTAGCAAGCGTCGCGGAGCGCGCGATTGGCCGCCAGGATCGACGGCGCCGACCCGCCCAGCGCGCCGCGACTTCCGGTGGTGCCGACCTCGAGCCAGAACCGCACGTCGCGTCGCGGCGTCGACGCGACGTGCCGCGTGAGCCACTCGTACGGCGGGTCGTTCGAGGCCCGTTCCCGCGCCAGAACGCGCCGCTCTGGGAGAGGACGTTGCCGAAGGTCTCGGGATGGCGGAGCGCCGCGTGCGTAGCGGCGAGGCCTCCGGCGCTCGACCCGGCGAGGATCACGCGGTGCGGATCGCGGGCGACATGGTGGCGCGCGCGCACCCACGGCACCACCTCGGCGGCGAGATAGTCGGCGAACCAGGCGCGGTTCGCGAGCTCGTCGAGCCGCGCGGCCCGGGTGGAGTCATCGATCATCAGCGACGCACGGCGGAATGCGGGCGGCGGCGAGCAGTGAATCGAGGATGCGCGGTGTCGGGATCTCGCTCGTGTACTCACCGCCGTCGAACACGATCAGCAACGTGAGACCGGTGTCGGGGCGCGCGGCGCCGGGGCGGCGTGTACACCCACGCGCGTCGCGCCCGGCCGTCGTGACGGCAGGGATGCGGACCTCCTCGACCCGTCCGCTCGGGATCGGCGCCCCACTCGCGGACCCGAACGTCACCGCCGCCGCGATCGCGGCGAGCAGCGCCGCGACTCGCTGCGATCGCGCCGGGGCCGGTTTCACTTCTGCGCTCCGAACTCCCACGGCTCGAGCCCCGGGTCGAGCTCGACGCCCAGGCCCGACGCGATCCGGTCGATCAGCCCGACGAACGCGGCGATCTCGGTGGCCTTGAGGATCGCGGCGTCGTCGAAGCCGTACTCGCGCACCCGCTCGATGTCCTTCGAGCTTGCGCTCGACGGGCTCGCAGGTGAGCGCGACCGCAGCGTCGAGCAGCACGCGCGATCCGCGCGCGGCGAGGTTGGCCTCGCGGTAGTCGAGCGCCACCGCGCGTGCGAGCGACTCGCTCTCCAGGGCGCGGGCTAGGCGCGGGCCGTGACGCGCGACGCGTACCCGCAGCCGTTGGTGGCGGAGACCACCACGGCGATCAGCTCGGCCTGCGCGGGACGTGAGCGGCGCGGGTCGTCGATCAACGCGACGCTCGAGCGCGTGCAGGGCCTCGAGGTCCTCGTGGGTCGAGCGTGCACGCTCGCCACAGGCTCGCGACCTCGCCGTCGGGGGAGTGCTGCGGATGTGCTCGAGTGCGGTGTTGTCGAGCGTTCCTCCGGGTCGGTGGTCACGTCGTCGCGGATCCAGCTCATCGTCGGCTCCGATCAGGTCGGGGCGACTTCCGCCCCGCGGAACTGCTCTTCGTAGAGAGGTGGCGGTAGAGACCGCCCTTCGCCAGCAGCTGCTCGTGCGTGCCGCGCTCGACGATCGTGCCGCGTGTCGAGCACCAGGATGAGATCGGCGCTTCAGAATCGTGCGACAGGCGGTGCGCGATGACCAGGCTCGTTGCGCCCTGCGAGCAGCGGCTCGAGCGCCGTCTGGATCAGCGCCTCGCTGCGCGAGTCGAGCGAGGAGGTGGCCTCGTCGAGGATCGAGCAGGCGGGGATCACGCAGCAGGACGCGCGCGATCGCGAGCCGCTGCGTTCTCGCCGCCCGAGAGCTTGAAGCCGCGCTCGCCCACCACGGTGTCGTAGCCCTGCGGGCAACTCCGGCGATGACCTCGTCGAGCTGCGCGTCGCTGACAGGCGCGCTCGAGCTCGCTCGCGGGTCGCGTCGGGCTTGCGCGTAGCGGAGGTTCTCCTCGACCGTGGCGTGGAAGAGCGTCGTCTCCTGCGTCACCTTGGCGGTCCACCGCGACAGGTCGGCGAGCGTCAGCTCGCGCAGGTCGACGCCGTCGAACAGTCACGCGCCCTTCGCTCGGATCGTAGAGGCGCGTGGCGAGGTAGGTGAGCGTGGTCTTGCCGGCGCCGCTCGGGCCGACGAGTGCCACCATCTGGCCGGGGCGCACCTCGAAGTCGATGTCGGTCACCGTCAGGGTCCCGGCCGATAGCTCATCGACACGTGCTCGAAGCGCAGCTCGCCGCGCGGCCGCTCGATGCGCGTCGGAACCGCCGGGTCGGCGATCTCGGCACGGCAGGTCGAGGTACTCGAAGATCCGCCGGAACAGCGCCACCGCGCTCATGATGTCGACGTGCACGTTGATCAGCGCCGAGGCCGGCATGTAGAGGCGACCGAGGTAGGCGATGAAGGCGACGATGGTGCCGAGCGTGATCGTGCCGGCGATCGCCTCGTGGCCGCCGACCAGGTAGATCAGCGCCGGGCCCGACGCTCGCGAACAGCATGATCCACATCAGGAACCAGCGGCCGACCATGCTCTGGCGGATCTGGAGGTCACGCACCGCGGCGGCCTTCTCGCGATAGCGGCCGCGCTCGTAGTCCTGCGCGCCGAACAGCCGCGTCAGCAGGTAGCCGCTCACCGACAGCGTCTCCTGGACGTACGCGGTCAGCTCGGCGAGACGCTCCTGGGTCTCCTTGCGACAGCTTCTTGCGCGTCTGCGCCGACGCTGGCGCGTCGGCAGGATGAAGAACGGCAGCACGCCGACCGCGACCAGCGCGAGCCGCCAGTCGATGCGGAAGATGACGAACAGCGTGGTCGCGACCACGATCGGTGTTGGTGGCGAGCGACACCAGCGTCCCGGTCACCACGCCCTGCACGCCGCCGACGTCGTTCTGGAGCCGCGAGAGGATCTCGCCCGACTTGGTCTGGCGTGAAGAACCGCAGCGATTGCCGCAGCACCCGGTCGTACATCTGGTTCCGCAGGTCGAACATGACGCCCTGGCCCATCACCGTGATCAGGTAGTTCTGCCACACGCCGATCAGCCCCCGAGCAAGGGAGCGCGCGATCATGCCGGCGACCAGCCAGTCGAGCCGGCGCGTGTCGTGGGTCGGGATCGCGCGATCGATCAGGTCGCGGACGAGAAGCGGGTGGGATCAGCCCCAGCACCGCGCTGACCGCGATGCAGGCGAGGATGAGCGTCGACGGCTTCCAGGCCGGCAGCAGGTACCCGCGCGATGCGAGCGAAGTCGCCCCGCGTGGGGTTCAGGTCCTTGGGCGGCTCGGAATAGTCGAAGTGGAAGATGCTCATGGTGAGGCTCGTGGAGAGCTTAGCAGGCGACCGGACCGCGACCCAGCGCGCCGCGGCCCAGGTATTCCTCGATCGCGGCGAGCTCCACCTGCCAGAGGGTGCGCGAGACGTACGGGCGGAACCCCAGCTCGCGATTGATCGAGAGCATCGCCGCATTGACGTCGGCGTTGCCAGTGCGGACGCGAAGCGGATCTCGGGATGCTCGGCGAGCACGTGCTCGAGCATCGCGGCCTTGAGCCACCGTCCGATGCCGTGCCCACGGTGCTCGGGGAACACGCCGGTGTCGCCCTGCTGCAGGATCTCGGGCGCGCTCGGCTTCCAGAAGGTCTCGGTGAAGCCGGCGAACCGGCCGCTCGGGCGATGGCGCGCGACCATCGTCGTGCGGCGGATGCCGCGCGCGCGCGAGCATCCGCTCGACGAGGCGGAGCTGCTCAGGAGTGACGTGCGTCAACTGGACCGGGAGGCTCCCGAGCGGCTGCGTGCTCATCACCTGGCGGAGCTCGACGATGGCGGCGAGGTCGGCCTCGGAATAGTCGCCGTCCCAGCGACCGAGCTCGAACTGGGGCGCGCTCTCGCGTGCACGCACGGACCAGCGCCCGAGCAGCTCGCGGTCCAGCTCCGCGATCCGGAGCTGGTGCACGTGCGTCTCGAGCCCGGGCGTGCCACCGATGCGTTCCACGAACCTCGCACCCGCCGGAACGCGGCCGATCGTGTCGGTGATCATCAGCGTGCGGTTCCGCTCCCGCATCGTCGAAGCGATCCGCTCGAGCAGGCGCCGGCCGAGACCCTGCCGCCGGTGCTCGGACAGCACCTGGATCGCGCCCTGGAGCATGTGCGCGTTCTCGACCGCGTCGGTGTAGGAAACCTGGCCGCGCGCGAGAACCTCGCCGTCGCTCGAACGCGCCACCCAGAAGGTCATGTTCGTGGCGTCCGGGAGTCCGCGCCAGGCGGCGACGGCTTCCTCGAACGGCGTGGTCGGATCGTCGGGCATCATCTCCACGCGGAGGCGGGTGGTGAAGGCGTGGAGCGCGCGATATTCGGACTCGCTGGCGTGGCGGTGATCGAAGGTCGTGATGATCATGTCTGCTCCTCGACGGTCGTGAGGGAGAAGGCGACGTCTTGACCTGGCGAACGCTATCCCGGCGCTCGCTCCATCGCGCGGCGAAATCGGTCAACGGCGGCGCGGCGCCGGTGAATCGCGCCGCGGGAGCGGCGAGGATCTTCCGGATGACGGCTCCGCGATCGCGCACTACAATCGCGGCGTGGCTTCTCCAGAGCATCTCCGCCGGCCGACCCGCTGGATCGCGATCGTCGTGCTCGCGATCCTGGCGCTCGGGCTCGCCGTCGCGTTCCGGCAGTGGCGCGTGGGTCGCGCGGTCGACGCCATGAGACTGCCGGGCAATTCCGCGGAGCCCGCGGCCGGCGATTCGGTGGTCGAGCAGGCGCTGCGGCAGATCCCGTTCGAAGTGGACTCCGAGGCGATCAAGACCGCCTGACCGAGGACGTGCGCGGCTTCGACCTCGCCGCGCTCTCCGGGAAGCGCCGCGGGCTGTTCCCTGCGCTTCGCCAACTCGGAGCGCTGCACCTGCGGATGCGGTTACACGCTCGCCGCGCCTGCCGCGCCTTCGACCTCACGTGCCCGGTGAGCCAGCCACGCGTCCAGAGTCCCTGTACGACTCGGTCGCGCAGGGCATCATCGTGAGCGCCGACGGGCTGCGTCGCGCGCCGGAGACCACGCGATAGGAGTCGATCACCCACGTCGCGCTTCGGTTGACGATCGACGCGGCGGGGATTACGCTCGCCAGCGATCCTCCCGCACACCACCGAACGGGTGGCGTCTCCCGCCGAGCCAGCAGACCAGGAGGTCCTTCATGGGCTGGAAGAAACTCGAAGCCAAGAAATTCGCGTCCATCCGCGAGCTCAACGGCATCTCGGCTGCGCACGATGGAAGAGCACTACGAGCTGTACAAGGGCTACATCGGCAAGACCAACGAGATCCAGGAGAAGCTCGACGCGGTCGATCGCGCGCCGGCCAACCAGATCTTCAGCGACCTGCGCGCGCTGCGCGTCGACCTGTCGTTCGCGACCGGCGGCGTCAAGAACCACGAGATCTACTTCGGCCACCTCGGCGGTCAAGGGCGGCTCGCCGCCGGCAGCCGCACGATGGAGCTGATCAAGCGCGACTTCCCTTCGTACGACGCGTGGCTCGCCGACTTCAAGGCCTCGGGCCTCGCCGCCCGCGGCTGGGTGTGGCTGGCCTACGATCACGACTGGAGCGCGCTCACCACCGTGGTCGGCGACGCGCAGAACACCTTCCCGCTGTGGAACGCCACGCCGATCCTGGCGCTCGACGTCTACGAGCACGCGCTACTGGATCGACTACGGCCGGGCGCGCGCGAAGTACATCGAAGCGTTCTTCAACAACCTGGACTGGGCGGTGGTCGAGCAGAATCTCGACGCGCGCGCTCGCCATGCAGTCGGTCCACAAGTAGCAACGTTCGCGCCTGCGATGCAGGCGAGTTCCTGATTCGGGACACGAGTCGTCCACGACGCCGGGCTCCCAGGGAGCCCGGCATCGCTTCCGGAGGATGTATGGCCACCAGCCTGTTGCCGGTGATCGGAAAGACCGCGCCGGATTTCACGTCTTCCCTCGACCACGGGCGAGAACATCTCGCTCAAGCAGTTCAAGGGCAAGAAGACCGTCATCCTCTACTTCTATCCCAAGGACGAGACGCCCGGGTGCACGCAAGGAGGCCTGCGAGCTGCCGCGATCCACGCCGAGGATATGGAGTCGCGAGCAACGTGGTGATTCTCGGCGTGTCGACCGACAGCGCTCGAGTCGCACCAGCAGTTCCGCGAGAAGCACAAGCTGCCGTTCCCGCTGCTCTCGGACGAGGACGCCGCGGTGTCCAAGCTGTACGGCGTCTACAAGCAGAAGAACCTCTACGGCAAGAAGTACCTGGGTATCGAGCGCACGACATTCATCATCGATCGGACCGGCCGCATCGCCCAGATCTATCCCAAGGTCAAAGTCGATGGCCACGTCCAGGACCTGATGGAGTTCGTTCGCCGCAGACTGGATCTCCGCCGGAGCCTTCGAACCATGGAGCGGAGCCCCCAACAGCCGATCCCGGTCTTTCCGCTCCCGGATCGCGTGATCTCTTCCTCACGCGGTGCTGCCGGTCCACGTCTTCGAGCTGCGCTACCGCACCATGATCCGCGACGCGCTGTCGCGCGGCCGCCTGCTGGCGATGGCGCTGCTCAAGCCCGGCTACGAGCGCGACTATCACGGCAGCCCCGAGTTCTTCCCGATCGGCTGCCTGGCCAGGATCGAAGAGATCGAGTGGCTGCCGAACGATTGCTACGACCTCAAGCTGCGCGGTCTGGCGCGCGTCCACTTCGACCGGCTGGTTCGCGAGTACCCGTACCGCGCGGCGGCGGTCCGGGTGCTGCCGGAGGCGCCCTGCGCCGAGGACGATCCGCTGGTGCAGATCGACAAGCAGACGCTGTTCGAGGCCTACCAGCGCTGGCGTCGCGCCCGCGCCGCCGAGCCCGAGCCCGAGCGCGTCAGCGTGGGCACCGAGGCTGGCCTACAACGTGCTGGTCAACACGCTCTGCATGTTCGTCGACTGCGGCGCCGCGCAGCGTCTCGAGCTGCTCGAGCTCGACAGCGTGATCGATCGCAGCCGCCGCATCCGCGAGCTCATCCTCGAGCGCCTGGCGCGCGGCGATCCCGCCAACACGCGCGGCGGCGAGTACAACTGAGTCGACGGCCGTTGCCGAAACCCGAAGCACCCATTAAACTGCCCCGCGCCAGCGAAAGGCCGCGCCGATCAGTCCACGCGTTCCCGCGCGGTCCCGACCGGCCGCGGCACCGCAACGTCGGGCTTGCAGCAAAGGCTTCCCGCGACTCCTCGGGAACAGAGGAGAGGATGATGGCGGCGCTCAATCGGGGTTTCGCGCTCACCTGGCTCGGCCACAACTCGTTCAAGCTCGTGACGCGCGGCGCGCAGCACCGTGCTGATGGATCCGTGGGTCGAGGGCAATCCCGCCTGCCCGCGCGAGCTCAAGAACGTTCGACAAGCTCGACGTCATGACCATCTCGCACGGCCACGGTGACCACATGGCGGACGCCGTGACGCTGGGCAAGAAGCACAAGCCGACGATCGTCTGCAATTACGAGATCCACGTCTTCCTGAGCAGAAGCGCGTGACTGCAGAACACGTCGCCCATGAACAAGGGCGGCACCCAGGAGGCCGCCGGGCCTCAAGTTCACGATGGTGCACGCCGTGCACTCGAGCGGGATCGAGGACGGCGGCCAGATGATCTACGGCGGCGAGCCGTGCGGCTTCGTGATCACGCTCGAGGACGGCACGCCGCATCTACCACGCCGGCGACACCGCCGTGCACAGCGACATGGCGCTGATCGCCGAGCTCTACGCTCCCGACATCGCGCTCCTGCCGATCGGTGACCTCTACACCATGTCGCCGCGCGAGGCCGCGGTCGCCGCCCGCATGCTCAAGCCCAAGTACATCGTGCCCGCCCACTACGGCACGTCGCTCCGCGCTGACCGGCACGCCCGACATGCTGAAGGAAGAGCTCGCAGAAGCAGAAGGTCGTGACCGAGGTCGTCGTGCTGCGTCCGGGCGAGACGCTGACCTAGGTGTCGTGACCGACACTGGGCGCCGGCCCGAGCAGGTTTATCCGCGCCAGGCCGCGATCTCGCCGGCCGTGTCGTTGAAGTGCCGGTAGGCCGACACCTTCCCCGCGGAATCGAACGTCCAGTAGTGGATGGTGTCGAACTCCGCCGACTTGCCGTTCTTCTTCATCACCAGCTTGATCCGCAGCCGCACCACCACCTGGTTGCCCTCGCTCACGAAGTCCCGCGGCTCGAACACCGGGCGAGATTCTACCGCACGCTACTTCGAGGTGAGCACCGCGAGCACGTCGTACGTGCCGTGCACGAGCATCGCGGCGGAGGTGCTCGCGCGCGAGCGGATGGTCCCGAGCAGCATGCCGAGCAGGAAGATCACGGCGATCCCGTACCACGAGTACTGGATGTGCAGCGAGGGCGAACAGCAGCGAGGTCATCACCAGGCCGAGCTTGGGCTGGAGCGCCCGCGCAGCGTGATCTCCTCGCCGATGCCGGCGCTGGCGCCGAGCAGCAGCACCCGCCCCATGCCGAGACCGGAGGCGAGCGGACTGATTGACCTCCGTGGTCGCTGCGCCACAGATCGGGCAACCAGATCTGCTGCAGCCAGTCGGCGCCGGTGTTGAAGGCGAAGAGCGCGACCAGACCGATCACGGCCGACCGCGAGGTGCTCGGGCGGATCGAGCGCAGCCCGAGGCGCTCGAGCGTCCGCGGGACGTCGCGGCGGATCATGAACCCCACGCCGGCTGAGCGCGAGCAGGATGTATCCGACCAGCTCGCTCTCGAGCGAGATCTTCTCCGGAGCAGGGGCGTCGGATCGCGCAGCAGCCACACGATCATGGGCCGGAGCGCGTACCACGCCGGCACCGCGACCAGGCACGCGATCACAGCACGATGCGCATGCCCTGCCGGAGCGTATGGGACGGCTCGGGGACGCGGAACAAGGCCGCGCGAGCGGGCTGTGGCGATGGGCCGGAACATGACGAGGGATCGATGCCGCGGCGCAAAGGAGGAACAGGTCGCTGACCAGGCGCGGGTGCGCGACGGTGAGCCCCCCTGGACGATGAGGATCGAGATCACGAGCAGCGCGATCGCGGTGAACAGCGACACCGTCCAGGAGATGAACAGGAACGGCGTGGTCCACAGCGGATCGACGTCGGCCGCGTGCGAGGCGACGAACAGACCGCCGAAGGCCACCAGCAGCGCCATCTCCTGCATGCCGAGCAGGAGCCCGCCGACGCCGAAGACGACGAAGATGCCGAGCCAGATCAGCAGGCCGAAGCTGAGCGGGCGGGACGGAACGATGGGCGCCGACGGCTCGAGTCCCGGCGCCGATCCCACCTGCGAAGGCGAACGGGGCATGCTCGGGATCGGGCGAGGGGGAACGCGGCGGCGGGCCGGCGGGATCGATCGGACCTGAGAACACGACGCGCGGCGAGTCGAGGCGGGACTCGGACGATCCCGTCGCGCGGCCGGACAGGATCCGCCAACCTTGATTCATCCGTGGCATCGCGCGGGCATAGTGGCTCACACCAGGGAGCGTCCATTCGTGAACGTCCATTCATGAACGTCACCGTGCTGTTCTTCGCTCAGGCGCGCGAGCGCGGGGCCACGCGCAGACCACGCTCGATCTGCCCGACGGAGAGCGCGCGTCGCCGACGCGCTCGCGGCCATCGCGCGCCGGCACCCTGATCTCGAGGCGCTGTGGCCGCATCTCGCCGTCGCGGTCGACGGCGCTCAGCAAGCCTGACGCCGTAAGCCGCACCCGGCGCCGAGCTGGCGCTCCTGCCGCCGGTGAGCGGCGGCTGATGGCCGAGCTGGTCGCGCGCCGATCGACGTGGCGCGACTCCTGGCCGAGGCGGCGCGGTGCGACTGCGGCGCGATCGCGCTCTTCTCGGCACCACCTCGCGACCACCACGACGGCCGGCGCGTGGTCCGTCTCGGCTACGAAGCCTACGATGCGATGGCGCTCGCCGCGCTCGCGTGGCTCGAGCGTGAGGCGTGCGCGAGGTGGGAGATCGCCTCGTGCCGCATCGTCCACCGGCTCGACGAGGTGCCGGTCAGGGAGCCGAGCGTACGCCGGTGGTCGTGGCGGCCGCGCACCGCGAACCGGCCTTCGACGCCTGCCGCTGGGCGATGGACGAGCTCAAGCGCACCGTCCCGATCTGGAAGAAGGAGCACTTCGCCGAGGGTGGCGAGTCCTGGGTCGAGGAACGCCGCTCGAGTAACGCTCATTCGCCGAGGTCACCTCGAGGCGGGACGCTCTCCGAGAATGGCGTCGTCCAGGCGCGGCTCGGCCGCCGCCAGCGTGGCGGGCGTCGGGGCCGGTTCACGGATCTCGAGCCTTCGTCCACCGCGATCGAACAGCCGGTCGCGAACGAGGCCGAGCCGGTGGAGCCGGAAGCGGAGCGCGGTGCGAACCACGCCGATGCCGTAGACCGTCGAGCGCCAGAATCCGATCGACGAGGACTCCGGCTGATAGCGGGTCGGGCAGGAGATCTCGCCGATCGAGAACCCGAAGCTCACCGCCTGGGCGAGGATCTGGTTGTCGAACACGAAGTCGTCGGAGTTGCCTCGAGCAGGGGCAGGGTCTCGAGCAGCATGGCGAGCGAACGCGCGATAGCCGGTGTGGTACTCGGAGAGCTTGATGCCCGAGCATGATGTTCTCGAACGCGGTGAGCACGCGGTTCGCGAGGTACTTGTAGAGCGGCATGCCGCCGACCCGGCGCGCCGCGCCCAGGATGCGCGAGCCGAGCACGACGTCGTAGACTCCCGGACGCGACCAGCCACGCCATCGCGGCGATCAGCTTGGGGCGTACTGGTAGTCGGGATGCAGCATGACGACGATGTCGGCGCCGCGCCGCAGCGCGCTCGCGGTAGCAGGTCTTCTGGTTGGCGCCATAGCCGCGGTTCTGCGGGTGGACGACGCACGCGCAGCCCGAGCCGCTTCGCCACCTCGACCGTCTCGTCGACGCGGGCGTCGTCGACCAGGAGGCACTCGTCGACGATCTCGGGGAGGGATCTCGGCGATCGTCTTCTCGAGCGTGCGCGCCGCGTTGTAGGCGGGGAGCACGACGATCACCCGTTTGCCCTGGATCATCGAGACGGCGTCCTTTCGATCGCGGGGCCGGCGGAGCGGCACCGGTCCCGACGCGAGCGCGTCGAAAAATGATAGGGGAATCGCGCGGTCATCTCCAGAGCGCGGCCGCGCGCGACGGCCGGCGACTGGCGAGCTCTTTCAGAGCGCGCGTATCCCGACCGGCTGACCGGCAGCTCCTCTGCCGTCCTTCAGGGAACGCGACCCGACTGGTCCCTGGCGTGTCAGCTCGAGCCGCGCGAGCCGCTCGATGTTGAGCACGTACGAGCGATGGATACGCTCGAACCGCGCGGGGTCGAGACCCGTCGCGACCTCGGCCAGGGTCTGCGGCGGCTGAGATGGGTCTTGCCGTCGGCGCGGATGCCGACGTAATCGTCCTGGGCCTCGATCCAGTCCAGGCGCTCGACCGGGATGACGTGGACGTTGGCGCCGTCCTTGACCGGGATGCGCTCGACGAACTGGCCCGGCGGTCGCGCGGCCGCGGCGAGCGCGGCGGGCGAGGGCGGCGGCTCCGGCTCCACTGCGCGAAGCAGGTGCGCGCTGCGCCAGCGCCTCGGCGAGGCGGTCGCAAATACCGAGTTGCACACATCTACGTAAAATCCCGCCAGAAGCGCCCCCCGTCAGGATTGGGCAACATCGACTTCGGCCGAGCATCGTCCGCGATGCCGCATCGAGCGCCACCGAATTGCGCGACACCTTGCCCTCAAAGGTCCGGCTCGGTAATTCCGGCACACGCACCTCGGCCGGCAGTCCGTCTTGCAGGCCAACTGCCCCGCTTTGCGGCACATTCACCTGCACGCGCACGATGTCATCACGCTGGATCGTGAACAGCGGAGTCCCGCCGCTATTGTCGTCCGCCTTCACAAGATCGCCGTTGTCAATGTTTCGGGCGGTGATGACACCCTGGAACGGGGCCTCGACCCGCTCGAACTGCGTCATTTGCCTTAGCCGCCGCACGGTCGCCTCTCTGCGCCCTGATGCTGGCCTCCGCCACCCTTACGCCGGCTTCGGCGTTGTTCACGGCCGCGAGCTTCGATGCCAGGCCAAGACGCGTGTTGTCGGCGGTTCTGCGTCTCTCCCAGCCCTGCGTCGCCAGCCGCAAGGTTCGGGTATTCGTGACGTCCGCGAGCGTCGCATCCGAGCGCGACTGTTCGGTCGCGGCGCGCGCCTGTTCCAGCGCGCCTTCCATCTGCACCAGCCTGGCCTCGGCCTCTGAAAGCTGATGGTCGAGATCAGGTGCCGCGATGCGCAGCAGCAAATCGCCTTTGGCGACCCGGCTGCCGATGTCCACGTGCCGTTCGGCGACGTATCCCGTGGCGCGCGCGAAGATCCTCGCCTGGTCGAACGGCACGCACGGTACCCGGCAGTGTCAGAACGATTCCGGGCCGTCCTGTCCCATTGCCACCGCGAACCGCACCTCCGGAACAAAATCGGCCGTCGACTGCTGCGTCTCGATGGCCGCCGCCCCGTTGTTGCCAGCGTCCATAGCGCGCCCCCAGGCGAGCGCCCCCACGACGACGACCGCGACCAGAAAGTACAAGCGCCGCGACGGCGTGCCGCTCGTCGCTCAGGGGTGCGACTTTCTCGTCCCCGGTCGGGAGCGGTTCCCTAATATTCATACGTAATCCTCCAGCGGCCGCACCTCGCCTCGCCGCAGCACGGCATAGAGGAAGGGAACGAACAACAGGGTGGAACAGGTGCCGACGGCGATGCCGCCGAGGACTGCCCTGGCGAGGGCCGCATTCGCTTCGCTGCCCTCGGCGAGCTCCGAGCGACATCGGCAGCATGCCGACGAACATCGCGCCGGCCGTCATCAGTACCGGGCGCAGTCGCGTCCGGCCCGCCATGATCGCCGCCTCCACCGCCGAGCAGCCCGTCGCCTCACGGTGCTCGCGCGCGAATGTGACCAGCAGAATGGAGTTCGCCGAGGCTACGCCGATACTCATGATGGCGCCCATCAGCGAGGGGATGGAAAGGGTCGTCTGGGTGATGAACAGGCTTCCGACAATGCCGCAGAAGGCCAGCGGCAGCGCGCGCCAGCACGACGAACGGGTCGCCCCAGTTCTGAAAGTTCAGGACCATCGGCAGGGTACACGAACACGAGCGCTCCGACCAGGCCAAGCCCAAGATGCAGGAAGGCGTCGTTCTTGCTCTTCATCTGGCCGCGCAGCACGATTTGGTTGCCCGGCTTAAGTCGGCTCTGGAATTCCGGCAGGATCTGCTTGAGGTCGGCTTCGATCAAGCCGAGATCGCGGTCCTGAACGTTTGCATAGATGTCGAAGGTTCTTTGAATGTTGCTGTGGGTTATCAGCGTTTGCATCGGCTCGCGCGACAGCGCGTCGCAACGTTCGAAAGCGTTTCGAGCTTGTTGCCGTCCCGGCCGGATAGCCTGAGCGGCGTGTTCGAGGTCGCTCATCGGTGCTCAGGCGGTACTCGGGCGTCTGCACGGCCACCTGATAGGGAACTCCGGTTTTCGGATCGGCCCAAAAATTCGGCGACACCTGGAAGCTGGAGCTCAGTGACGTGTTGGAGATCATTTGCGATCTGCTGCTCGGTCAGGCCGATCTGCGACGCCCGTACCCGATCGACGTTGACGAAAAAGCTCGGGGAATCGACGATCTGGTGCAAATGCACGTCGACCGCGCCGCGCACCCCTTGATCCGCGGCAGGAGATCGAGCGCGACACGCCGATTGTTGTCGGCATCGTTGCCCACTACCTGGATGTCGATCGGAGCCGGCGGCCGAAGTTCAAGATCTGGGTGATGATATCCGCGGGCTGGAAATAGAAAGTCGCGGATGGAAACTTTTCTCTCAGCACCGTGCGCAGCCGGCGCATGTATTCTTCGGTCGATCCGTGTCCCTCGTTGAGATTGATCAGGATCTGGCCATCGTTCATGGCCACGGTGGAGCCGTCGTCATAGGAAAGATTGTAGTTGATCGCCGGCATGCCGATGTTGTCGAGGATCAGGTCGAGATCGCGCGCCGGGACGACGCGGCGGATTTCGTCCTCGACCGCCTGAACAGCCGCTCGGTCTCTTCCACCCGCAACCCGGTCGGGCCGCGTACATGCAGCCGCATCTGCCCGGCGCTGATCTGCGGAAATAGTCTTCGCCGACGAAGAACGTCAGAATAACGCGCGCCGACGACCATCGTGCCCGCAACCGCCGCGGTGACGATCTGCCGGCTCAGGATGACGTGGAGCAGGCCGACATAGGAGCTGCGGAATTTCTCGAATTGATGTTCGAACCCGGCATGAAGGCGTCCGAACAGACTTGGCCGGGTCGGCGCGCTCGGCCGGCCGTGGCGCTCGCCGTGCACGATCACGCGTCGATCAGGATCGGCACCAGCGTCCGCGAGAGTACGCATGAGGCGATCATGGCGAACACGACCGCCAGCGCCTGCGGTGTGAACAGAAACCTCGCCATATCGGTCAGGAACACGACCGAGATGAAAGCGGTGCAGATCGTGAGCGTCGAGATCAGAGTGGGTTTCGCTATGCCGGCCGCGCCTTCCACCACCGCCTGCCGAAATGGTTTGCCTTCGTCGAACAATCGGTAGGTGTTCTCGATGGCGACTGTTGCGTCGTCGACCAGCACCCCGACCGCCAGCGCGAGCCCGCCGAGCGTCATCAGGTTGATGGTTTCGCCGAGCGCAGCCGAGAAGCGCCAGTGAGCTCAGCACCGCCAGCGGAATGGAAATCAGAACAATCAGGGTCGAGCGCCAGGACCCGAGGAACATCAAAATCATCAGCCCGGTGAGCGTGGCCGCGATCAGCCCCCTCGCGCACGACGTCGAAGATCGCGTTGGACACGAACACCGACTGGATCGAACAGCGGCGTGAATTCTTCATGTCCGGCGGCGCCGCCGCCCGGATTTGCGGCAGCATCGACTTCACCCAGGCTGACGACCGACAACGTCGAGGCGTTGCCGTTCTTGAGAATGGTCTGCAGGACCGCTCGCCGGCCATTGGCGCGCACGATGTTCTGTTGCACGCCAAATCCGTCGCGCACATAGGCGACGTCGCGCAGCAGCACCGGCGCACCGTTGACGATCTTTGACCGGGATCCGGCTCAACGCCTCGATGGCATCAGGCGAGGAATTGAGCCGGACCGGATACTGGGTGCTTCCGAGCTTGACGAGGCCCGACGGGACAACGACGCTTTCGGTGCCCACCGCAGTGGTCACGTCCATCGGGGGGTGAGCCCCACGCGCTTGCAAGCGCCTGTTGATCGAGATCGACCATGATCTGCCGTTGCTTGCCGCCGAATAGGATCGGCAATGTCGCGCCCGGCAATTGGGCAGCCACTTGCCGAACGCGGTAGAGGCCGTAGTCAGAAGCAATTGCTGTTCGCTCGACTTGTCGGAGGAAAGCGCCAGCTGGGATCACCGGCACCGAGGACGCGTAGTAGCGAACAGACCGTCGGCGGCTGGATGCCTGGGCGGCATGACGGCACGAATCCAGTTGACGGACGCCACGCATTGCGCGATCGCAAGATCGAGGTTCACGTCCGGCTGGAAATAGACCTTGATGACGCTCACGCCATACATCATCTGGCTCTCGATGTTTTTGATGCCGTTGATGTTGTTCGAGAGCGAATATTCAGGTACGTGGTGACGCGCTTCTCCATTTCGGGGTCGTCAGGCCGGTATAGGTCCAGATGATCGTGACCACCGGGATGTTGACCGACGGGAATACGTCCTTCGGCATCGACACTACGGCGCCGACACCCAGAAACAGATCACGACCGAAAGAACGTAGAAGGAAACGCGGAATTTCAGCGCGTACTTAACTAGGCCCATGGTTGTCCCGTACTGCCTTCCCCGTCTCGATCCGCCGCCTGCGAGCGCCGGATTGCACCACATTCTGCTGAAGCTGCCAGCCCGTAGCGCCCTCTGCCGGCAGAGCGCCTCGCCATCGAAGACGCCCTGAGGGATGCAGGCTCGGAAATTAGCACTGCTTTGATGACGCCAGGGACTTGGATCTGCCCACCGACGCAACAACCGGCGCTGAGTGGATGTAACAGAGCCAGGGACTGCCCGCTGGATCGTCTTTCCGCTACCACCACGCCACCTGCGGGAACACGATCCGCCCGCATTTTGAAACGCGTGACAGCGCATTTACCGTTCTTGCAGGAGACATTCTGACAGCGGTTTCCCTGACACCGGCCGACGCACCCGGACCCGTTCCACTGTGTCCCACATAAGGCTTTGCCCTTTTCCTCCGACATCTTCCAGAGAATAACCCGGCGGAAGCTGGGTTTGCTGCCAACCAGCGGCAAGGAAAACTGCCGCGAAGACTATGGATTGCGCATCGCTAACCTCACTATATAGGACCGAACATGCAAGACGTAGGGGTTTCGATCGGCGTGGGTTTCGACCATCAATCAGCAATGAGGGCTGCGATCGTGAGCCGATATGCAGCGCGCTCCGACCGAATGTCTCTGCGGTCTGTCGAAGCCCTGGTTCGGCAAATACCCTGAATTGGTCGGTGGTGAGTTAGTCCCGGTTTGCTCAAGGAACAAACGGGCAGCAATGCGTAACCT
>ERZ1370068.7546-contig-6458_pt1 | contig 75626 bp, 105 predicted proteins | sample MGYA00561227_ERZ1370068 | MGnify/ENA primary metagenome ERZ1370068 (study PRJEB38410, sample SAMEA6850437) | metagenome | study: Metagenomic assessment of the ecological functions of the soil: analysis of the soil microbiota associated with the... | reverse complement strand
TTATTACTTCGTTCAGTTACGTATTGCTCTTCGGGCTCGGCCTGGGGCACGACGTGCGGATCGCAGAGACCGTGGTTGTTGGTGCGAAATTTGCGCTGGCATCAACGCTGGAGCGTTTGATATGCCCAACGACGTGCTGGAGCCAGGTGTGTGACAAGTCGACTTGGGCGCGCCGGGGTGTGGCGGTTCAGAACACAATCATTGAACCGGGATGGAGGGATACCTGACGGTCGAATTAACGAACCACGGCGGTGAGCCGGTAGGATCAGGCTGGCGACCCTATCGCCCAGATTATCTTCTTCCGGCTAGAGGCCCCTACGGAGTGTCCTACCAAGGAAAATATCAAGACCAGGAGGCGGGCCCCCAACCGGCAAGACTGGCAGAGCGCGAAGACCTAGTGTCGGGAGCTTGCGGTGGTTTGGAGCTTGGAAGAAGCCCGTCTGGAAGGTGGGCTACAAATGGAGGCGCGAGGCATACGCAAACAAGAGAGGCGGTAGGTATGCAATCCAGCGTTACGATGAAGGTTTTGTTGTGCGCTACCGCCCGCCGCAAGACTACATGCGCGACCGTTGGGATGACAAAGACACGACATCGGGATGGCCGCAACTGAGCAGAAGGCCATCGCATTAGCGCAGGCCCACAACGACAAGCGATCGCTGAGTGAGGCTAATGCACGAATCGTGAGGCAATGAGCAGACCTTGCAATACAAGGTCTAAGTCCAGGTGCAAACCCATTGAACCAGAAGAGAATATTCTTCTAGATACTGTAGGAAGTTGCGCAACCGAGGTACGCAACAAAAGAGGAGAGGCCCCGCTATGCCTCCATGCTTCTCACGCACAGATTTTCCACTAAGTGGAGTTTGTGGGATTTGGGAGAGATTTCTTCTCCTGGAAAGGGCCTGTAACCATGACGCAACACCCAGAACCACAACGCAAGGTAGTCACACCGCTGAGCTACCTGCTCGAAATCGTGGTGGCGTGACCGCCGATCCCGGGCCGTCGTGACAGGCTGGCGCGTGCCGCGTTGCCGTATTGCACTCGGCTGACCGAGGCCCCGAAGAGGGTTCAGCGGGAGGCGGAGGCCAGCCAACGGGCGATGGTACGCCCTGGGAAGGTGATTTGGACGGCGGGTGGCAGCAATAGGACCTATACCGTGCCGGGTCGCCGCTCTATTGGCCCGCCGCGATCGCCAGCACGCGCCGGGTTCGCTCTCCGGGTGCCAGGAAGGCGCACGAGCACCGGCAGCGCGAGCGAGATGGGGTGCGCTGCATCTACGTGCCCATCAGTCGCGAGGTGCTCCGGGACCTTGATTGATCGCGGCCTTTCTCCCGCTGAGGCCCTCGACGACAAGGCCGTCGGGCGCGAGCTTGGCGCGATCCTGTTGCAGTGGGTTGAGCGCTGGCGTCGGGAGACAGAAGTTTTCGTAACTGGTTACGCCGCCGCCGCCCTGCGGGGCTTACCCTTGGCGGCATGAACATCATCACACGTCCATTTTTACCGAGCGACCGAGCGTTCGACCCCGAGCAGGCCGTCACTCGCCTGCCTCCGCGAAATATATTGCGCGTGCGTGCTTTGCCACTGCCGGCATGCCTGCAACCCGTACCGCGGGGGCCGCTTGCCGAGGAGATCACTAAAGTCGCTCTGGAATCACGACGATGTCACGCCGATGGTGCTCAAGGGCGCTACGTCGCCAGCGACGACAACCAGCGGCTGGGCGTCACAGTTGGCGACTTCCGGCGGTCGGTGATTTCATCAATAGTTTGGTGCCGTTGAGCGCCCGCCTCCTCGCTGATTCTCGGTCGCACCACGGGTTTCGCTCGACGGCATCAACAGCATTTCATTTCCGGCCCGCCTCGGCCCCATCGATCCGGCCGCCGTGGTTTGGGTTGCGCAGGGCGCGCCGGTCGGTCGGGCAATTCACACTCACAGCGTGACGCTCGGCCCGACACACAAGCTCGCGATTATCACCGCGATGACCCGCGAGACGGCGGAACACGGCAGCGGCAGATTCGCTACTGACGACGCTCTTGCGCGAAGGGTACCGCGCTGGCATTGGACACCTCGTTGTTCTCGGCCGCGGCCGGGACTGCCGACCGACCGCCGGGGCTTTTGAGGCAGCATCGCGGCGCTGACGCCGTCAAGCCAGCACCGACCTCGACGTTGCCATGGCCGCGGACCTGGCCGCGCTGGCCAATCACGATCTCAGCGACACTGCCCTTGATCTGCGATTGTCGGCCATCGGCGCAGATAAACGCCATCCAGCTGGCGGCGCGGCTCAACGTTCCCGGCCGATATTCAATCTGGCCGAGCCTTGGCGTTGCGGAGGGCGTTGTGATTTGTCGATCCGGCTGCGGTCGTGTCCGCCTTCGTTGCCGAACCCGAAATCACGTCTTCCAAGGAAGCGCTGAACTCATCAGGAAGCGACCACGCCATTGCAAATTTCGTCTGGCACACAGGGTTCGAGGCGTTCTCACCCAACACCAACGCGATCCCTTTTTCCAAACCGATTGCATTGCGGTGCGCCTGATCCTGCGCGCGAGCTGGGCGTTGCGTGCGCCAGGCGCGGTGGCATGGATTGGAAATACAGCGTGGTAGGTCACCATGGACAGCAGATTGGAAACGTCACAGTCGTTGAGCGTCGCGGGGCTGCGCGGTCATATAGCGACCGTCGGCAGATCGCCTGGTTTCGCGCGCAGAGCTGGGAAAGGCCGAGGCTGAGCTGCGCGAGGTCGAGAAGAATAGTCGGAATGAGCGAACTCAGCGGCGGCGGCTTGACCGAAACCGGCGCTCGACGAGCTGCGCGAAAGATGCGCGGCGTTCTCGGTGAGACAATCAGCGCAGAAGCGCGTCGGATGTCAGGCACAAACAACGACGAGCCGGAGTTTGCTCTACTCGGGTCCCTTCTGGCAAACACCAGAGGGCGAAGAACTGAAAGCTTATTTTCAGGGACTTTCCAACGCGGTTTTTCAGGAGCTTCGCCTCCTTAGGAAGCGCATTGCCGACTAGAGGCGAAACCTTCGCTGAAATATGAAGGGTCTGGGACGAGCAGAAAGTCTACAAGGTCGGCGACTTCGTTACGGATCACGGATCGCTGTGGCACTGCTGGGATGCCCTGCGGTGTGCGGCCCCGGTTCCTCGGTGCGTGGCAGCTCGCGGTACAGCGGCCGCGATGGAAAAGAGCAGGGCGACCGATGAGGATCGGCCGACGAACTCACGCGGCGATCGACGCCGGGACGCTGACGCGCCGAGGCACTCGCCGCCATGACCAGGATGCTGCCTGAGATTGAGCGCGTGGCACGACCGTCGCCGCCAATGCCATTGCTGCCGGGTTCTGTGAGGATGATGTTCGGCGGGTGATCGAAAGACATGCGCAGGTGTTGTGCAAAGCCCGAGCGGACCGAATTGAGACAATGAGGCAGAACTCGCGGTTGGCTCGACGCACATTTGCAATGACCGTCACTGCCGACAGTACGCTCTGGACCGCCGACACCATCTGCGTCACGGCGGACGGCCGCGTCATCTGCATCGACGCGGATGTGGTCGAGGCGGCAGTTGCTGCTGACGCGATCGATGCTGCTGCCGGCGCTGGTGTCATTTCGGCCACAGTGACCGAGCCGGTTACTGCACCTCGATCAACTCGATGCGGTTGTCGTCGGTGAAGTCGTGTCGGTGCCGGGCGGCGCCTACCGTCCTCCACTGCGGCCGCTACCAGTTGTCGGCGTCGGTTACGGCGTCCTGCCGCAGCTCGAGGGCGAGGCCCATGGCACAGTCGGCAGCGCCACGGTGGTCACGCTGTCGATCAGCGGCGTGGCCTTTGGCGAGGTCGACGAATTTCCAAGTGATCTTGAGCTTATGTTGCTGATGCTCGCGGCCTGACCGTTCCGGCTGGCGATGCCGTGAATGGATGCTTGCGCGGGGACAAGGTCGCCGCGCGCTACAAGCGCGTACGTGAGCGCTGTGTTCGAGTCGTTGAACCTCGCCGGGTGTGAGCCTGCGGGGGCGCGCTCCTCCGAAGATTCCGAAATGCTCACGCACGCGGCTTGCTTGGCTCCTTCGGCGGGAGGTCCTTGACGCTCTCGGAGAGCCGACTGAAATCGCTCGGCCAGCTTGCTCGCCCTTTCTTCGATTGGCCGTGCGGGACGATCACGCTGGGGAGCCCGTCTAGCGGTAGGACTACCGGCGGTTTCCGCCTGCAAAATTTCCGGCTGCATTCGTAAATGATAGCCAGGAACGCCGCGAGGCCTGCAAGCAGGCAGAGGAAAAATACAGGTCGGGATGGTGCCAACTCATGTTCAGCTTCCGCTCGACTCGCATTTGAGTAGCTTGGGCCCGGATGCGGGGGCTTGTTGCTTCGCGCCAAACATCATGATCGTCGCCGCCACCTTCACGACGACCGGCGCTTCTTGCATGGGGCGGCGCGGTCCGGGCTCACGGATGAGCAGATCGCCGAGCCGGTCATATTGTAATTCGGTTGAAGAAAGGGGCCGCCCTAAGCCGCTAGGCTATAGGGGCCTTTCCGCGCGTGGCTCCCATCACACGGCGACAGCCGCCTAATGCCGGGCGTCCGGCATTTGCGCAAGCCGCCGACGGGGTGCCGTCCATGTCTTTCTGGTGCGGCCGCACGAGGCTACAGCCCCAGCGCGAGCGGGCTGGCGCTCCCATTGCCTCCGCCAGGCCGGCTTTCGAAACCTACGCGCCCCGCCTGCGTGAGCCCCGGATCGGCGCATGGCCGCAAGGTCGTGCGGACGCCCGCTGCTGTTCCCCGGCTACCTGTTCGTCCTCGATCCAGTCTGCAGTGGCACACGGCGCGGTGGGCGCCAGGGCGTCGTGCGCCTCGTCATGAACGGCGTCGGCACCGGCGGCCGTCCCCGACGGGTCATCGCGGACCTCAAGGGCGCGCGAGACCGGCGGTCTGATCGATCTGCCCAAGCCTCCGAAATTTCGCCCCGGCGACCGCCTGCGAGTCACGCGCGGCCCGTTCGCCGGGCACGTCGATCTCTGCATGCCGGCATGAAGCCGCACGAGCGCGTCGAGGTGCTGCTGGCGATCCTGGGCGGCTCTGCAGCGGGTGACGCTGGCGGCCGATGCGGTCGAGCAGGCGTCAGTGATTCTGCCGGGGGACGAGCAGGCGTTTCTCTGCAACGCGCTGGCGCAGCTCGAGCCCGATGTGCGTCCGGTGTTCACGGCGCGCATGGTCGAGACACCTGCAGGCATTGCCGATCCCGGTGTCGGTGACGTTGACCGCGCGCTGCGTGCCGCGCTGGTCGGGTTGTGGACGCCGCCTGAGCTCGATGGCCTGCGGGGGTCACGCTGGGATAGCGCCACGCCGCGGTTTCGACCTGGCCTCGAAGCGGGCGTGGTAAAGCGGCCCAAAAGTTGGCACCGGAGATTGGCACCGGACAGGAAGAAACCAGGCAGGAATAGCCGGACAAACCCCAGAGGTATTGCTAAGCTATTGATATGCTTGAACTGGCGGAATAGACGGAACAGGCAAAACGGGAATGACTCGAGTTTTCAAGACCGCAGCCTTAAACCACTCGGCCACCCTTCCAACGCAGTGACAACATGCAGATTAAGTTCCCGGGAAAAGCGGTGCTGAGGTCTCGTTTGCTGCCGCCTGCTTTGCATTTCGCCGCTGCTGTAGCGCGTCAGGAGATGAGCGCGTCCACCCGTCCGCGCTGCGACCGCGATGATCGCTTGCTACCGCTCTCGCGCTCGGGTAGCCCCTCGCATATGGAGAAGCGAAATTCCGATGTTGCGCGCGCGCCGAAGGTAAGCTTCGTCTCGCTCGGCTGCCCGAAGGCGCTGGTCGACAGCGAGCGCATCATCACGCGCCTGCGCGCGGAAGGCTATGAGCTCACCCGCGGCGCACGAGGGCGCCGACGTGGCGGTCGTCAACACCTGCGGCTTTCTCGACAGCGCCCAGGCAGAGTCGCTGGCCGCTATCGGCAAGGCGCTTCACGCGAGAACGGCAAGGTGATCGTCACCGGCTGCATGGGCGCGGAGCCGGAGAAGATCATCGCAGCACTACCCGAGCGTGCTCGCGGTCACCGGCCCGCAGCAATACGAGAGCGTGGTCGAGGCCGTCCATCGCGCGGTGCCGCCGCAGCACGATCCGTTCCTCGATCTGCTGCCGCCGGAGGGCATCAAGCTCACGCCGCGGCACTACGCCTATCTGAAGATTTCCGAGGGCTGCAACAATCGCTGCAGCTTCTGCATCATCCCGAAGCTGCGGGGCGACCTCGTTTCGCGGCCCGCCGCCGACGTGCTGCGCGAAGCCGAGCGCCTGGTCGGCCGCGGGCGTGAAGGAACTTCTGGTCATCTCGCAGGACACATCGGCCTATGGGGTCGACCTCAAATACGCGGCGAGCGAGTGGAAGGGCCGCGAGGTGCGGGCAAGATTTCTCGATCTGGCGCGCGCGCTCGGCGAGCTCGGCGCCTGGGTGCGGCTGCATTACGTCTATCCCTACCCGCACGTGGACGAGGTCATCGCGTTGATGGCCGAGGGCAAGGTGCTGCCCTATCTCGACATCCCATTCCAGCACGCAGCGCCCGCCGTGCTCCGGCGCATGAAGCGGCCGGCGGCGCAGGAAAAGACGCTGGAGCGGATCGCGCGCTGGCGCGAAATCTGTCCCGACCTCACCATCCGCTCGACATTCATCGTCGGCTTTCCCGGCGAGAGCGATGAGGATTTTCAGTTGCTGCTCGACTGGCTCGACGCAGGCCGAGCTCGATCGCGTCGGCTGCTTCCGCTACGAGCCGGTCGAAGGGCGCCGTCTGCGAACGATCTCGCAGCGCCGGTCCCCGACGCGGTGAAGCAGGAGCGCTGGGATCGCTTCATGCAGCACCAGCAGGCGATTTCGGCACGACGCCTCAAGCGCAAGGTGGGCACCCGCCAGCAGGTGATCATCGACGAGGTCTACACGCGGGACAGCAGACTGCCGGATCGGGGCGCCGGCGCCGCGGTGGCCAAGGGCCGCAGCCGAGGCGACGCACCCGAGATCGACGGCGCGGTCTATGTGACGAGCCGCCGTCCGCTGCGCCTGGGCGAGATCGCGACAGTGCGGATCGAGCGCGCGGACGAATACGACCTGCATGGGACGGCGGTGGGATATTAGCCGCCGCGTGCCCTCGCGCTCTGCCTCATCATCGGCCAGCGGTCCCTGAGAGGTCATTCTCGGGAGCGCCCAAAACCTTGGTAACCGCGTCGGTCAAACGCGCCAGTTCCTCCTCGCCGATCGTGAAGGCGGGGTGAGATAGACGATCGAGCCGAACGGGCGCACGAAGACCCCTCCTCCACGAACCGTGCGCGCAAGCCGTCGAGATCGTCGATGCGCTCAAGCTCGACCACCCCGATCGCGCCCTTCACGCGCACCCCTTTGACCCCGGGCAGGTCCCGGCAGGGCGCCAGGCCGCGCTCGAGCGCGCTCGCAATGGCGGCGACCTGCTGCAGGCGCGGCTCGGACTCGAACAGATCAAGCGAGGCGTTGGCGGCGGCGCAGGCGAGCGCGATTGGCCATAAAGGTCGGTCCATGCATCAGCGCATGCGTGGGGTCGTCGGACCAGAATTCGTCGAAGACCCGCGCGCGCGCTACGGTGGCGGCGAGCGGCAGCGTGCCGCCGGTCAATGCTTTCGACAGCGTGACGATATCCGGCGTGACGTCTGCCGCTTCGCACGCGAACAGGGTGCCCGTGCGGCCGAAGCCGGTGAAGATTTCATCGAAGATCAGCAGCAGCTCGTAGCGGTCCGCAGCGTCTCGCAGCCGGCGCAGCACCGGCGGCGTCGTGAAAACGCATGCCGCCGGCACCCTGCACCAGCGGCTCGACGATGATGCCGGCGAGCTCGTCGGCGTGGCGCTCGAGAAAGCGCGCAAGGGCCGCGGCGCTCTCCGCGTTCTCGCGGCAGGTCGATGACGTGATGCTCGGGCAGGAGGCCGCGGAACATCGCGTGCATGCCGACGTCGGGATCGCCGACGGCCATCGCTCCTGTGGTATCGCCGTGATACGCCCCGGTGAAGGCCAGAAACTTCTTTCGCGTGCGCACGCCCTGGTTCAGCCAGAACTGCACCGCCATCTTCATGGCGACCTCGACGGCGACCGAGCCGGAATCGGAGAAGAAGACGCGGGTCGAGGTCGCCCGGCATGCGGGCCGCGAGCCGCCGGGCCAGCGTGAGCGCCTGCTCGTGGGCGAGCCCGCCGAACATGACGTGCGGCATCAGCGCGAGCTGGCGCTCGACCGCCTCCCGGATGTGGGGATGGTTATAGCCGTGGCAGGCCGTCCACCACGATGCGATCCCATCGATCGAGTTCGCGTCCATCGGCGAGCACGATGCGGCAGCCTTGCGTACGGACCACCGGCAAGCGGCGGGCGCGCCGTCTTCATCTGCGCGTAAGGCAGCCAGACATGGGCGAGCCCGGCCTGATACCACGCAGGCCCCTCGCCTGCTCGCGTGCTGGACCTCTTGCCAGACATTCAGCGCTTCCATTCGAGGTTCATTGCCGCCATTCTGCCCTCGCAGAACCGACAAGGCCGATGCGAGGATGCGTTCACTCGATGAATTCGCGACCGCCAAGCTCGGCGAACTCGAAGGCCGCAGTCTACGCCGCGCGCTCGTCGATACCACCCGCGTGACGGGAATTTGGCTGCTGCGCGACGGTCGCCGGCTGCTGTCGTTCTCCTGCAACGACTACCTCAACCTGACCCATCACCCGGCGGTCCAGAACGCCGCCATCGAGGCGTTGCGGATCTACGGCGTCGGCGCCGGTGCCTCCCGCCTCGTGACCGGCAATCATCCCTTGTTGGGCGAGCTTGAAGCGCGGCTCGCGCGGCTGAAGGGCACGCGAGGCGTCTTGCGTCTTCGGTTCCGGCTATCTCGCTAATCTCGGCATCATCCCTGCGCTCGTTGGTCCGCGTGATCTCATCCTCATCGACGAGTTGGCCCATGCCTGCCTGTGGGCTGGGGCGCGCGCTCTCCGCGCGCCACCGTTCCTTTCCGCCACGCCGACGTGGGCATGTCGGGGCGCTGCTGGCGGAGTTGCGCGGGCGTTATCAGCGCGTGCTTGATCGCGACCGACGGCGTCTTCTCCATGGACGGCGATATCGCGCCCCTGCACGGGCTCGCGGCGCTGGCACAACGCCACGACGCGTGGCTTATGTCCGACGATGCCCACGGCCTCGGCGTGATCGGCGGCGGTCGGGGCTCGAATTTCGTGCAAGGCGTCGCAGGCTGATGTCCCGCTGCAGATGGGAACCCTGTCGAAGGCGCTCGGTGCATATGGCGGCTATGTCTGCGCCTCCGCTGCGGTCGTAGAACTCATTCGCAACCGCGCGCGCACCGCCGATCTATTCGACCGGACTTCCGCCGGCGATGGCCGCTGGCCGCGCTCGCCGCGCTCGACGTGATCGAGCGCGAGCCCGGCTATGCTGCGCTGCCTCTGGCAAAGGCGAAGGCGTTTGCGCGCCGCGCCGGTCTGCCGGAGCCGGCCAGCCCGATCGTTCCCATTGTGCTCGGCGAGGCCGAGGCGGCCCTGGAAGCCTCGCGAATGCTGGCAGACGACGGTTTCCTCGTCGTCGCCATAAGGCCCCCGACCGTGCCGGTCGGGACCGCTCGGCTGCGTCTCACCTTTACTGCGCAACATCCCAACGACGAGATCGAGCGACTCGCCGAACTCGTGCGCACCCGCATCCTTGCGGGCGCGGCAGTCAGCGCAAACTCATTGCAATGACGGCGTTCTTCATCACAGCGACCGGGACCGATATCGGGAAGACCTTCGTCGCCAAGGGGTTGATCCGGCACATGCACGCAACTGGCCGCCCGGTGGCGGCGATCAAGCCGGTCGTCAGCGGATTTGATCCCCATGCCTGGCACGAGAGCGATTCGGCGCTGCTCTGCGGCGCTGGGGCGTCCGGTGGCATTGGCGGAGGTTGAGCATATCTCGCCGTGGCGGTTCAAGGAACCGCTGTCGCCGCATATGGCGGCACGACACGAGGGGCGCGCAATTGCGTTCCAGGAGGTGGTCGAGTTTTGCCGTCGGTCAATGGCTGGACGCCATGGCGTCGCTTCTGATCGAGGGTATCGGCGGCATCATGGTGCCGCTGGACGACCGGCGCACGGTGCTGGACTGGATGTCGGTGCTGCGCATCCCGATCATCCTGGTGGCGGGGACCTATGTCGGCACCATGAGCCACACCCTGACGTCGCTCGAAGTGCTGGTCCGACGCAACCTCGATGTCGCCGCCGTGGTCGTGAGCGAAAGCGAAGGCAGCGCGGCCTCGCTCGAGGAAACGGTCGCGACCGTGCAGCGATTTGCGAATTCGATCGACGTCGTGGGAATTCCGCGGCTTGCGCGAGAGGACGGCGATCATCCGGCCTTCGCGCAGCTTGCCGCGCTGATGTGATCCCGGATCTCTCGGCGCTCTACGCTGCGACGCCTGGGTCTAGAAGATCGATCGACTTCAAGTAATCAAAACGCATTCATAGGCGACGAGCGATTGCGGGGACTTGCCCGCAATCCCTAAAGACGCAGTCGTCGATCTGCTCACTTCAGTGTCTCTATCCAGCGGGCCAGCAGCGCCCGCTCCTCCTCGGTCATGCCGCGTCTCGTTGCCGACCGGCATGTTGCGATCCCAAACGACCTGCTCGAGTATTTTGGGGGCCCAAGCCTTCAAATCTCCGATCGTTTCCAGCACGACCTGCTTCGGCGGCGCGTCGAAGCTCGGGTGCGATGGCTTTTGCGCGTGACACATCACGCAGTGCTTGTGTGCGATCGCAACCACATCCGCGTCGCCGGCATGGACGTCGGGCGCCGCCGAGGCACTTGCTGCGGCGAGCAGAAATGCCGCGGCAGCCCATGCGCGCGAGGTCATGGATTGGCGCGGCCGCACTCAGGGCAGCAGAATGGTCGATCCCGTGGTGCCGCGGCTTTCGAGGTCGCGGTGCGCCTTCTGCGCATCCTTCAGGGGATATTTCTGGTTCACCGGGATCTTGACTGCCCCGCTCGCGACGACGTCGAACAGATCATTCGCGGTTTTGAGCAAGTCCTCGCGCTTGGCGACGTAGGTGTTGAGCGTCGGACGGGTGGCGAACAGCGAGCCCTTGGTCTGCAGAATATTGATGTTGAAGGCGTCGACGGGCCCGGACGCGGAGCCGAAGCTTACGAACATGCCGAGCGGCTTGATGCAGTCCAGCGAGGCCGGGAAGGTCTCTTTGCCTACGCCGTCATAGACCACCTCGCACAGCTTGCCGCCGGTGATCTCTTTCACCTTGGCCGACGAAATCCTCATTGCGGTAGAGGATGACGTGGTGCGCGCCGTTCTTCTTGGCGAGCTCGGCTTTCTCCTTCGACCCTACGGTCCCGATCACATTGGCGCCGAGATGGTTCGCCCATTGGCAGGCAATGAGGCCGACGCCACCGGCCGCGGCATGGATGAGCACGTTATCGCCCTTTTGCACCTTGTAGGTTCGCCGCAGCAAATACTGCACCGTCATGCCCTTGAGCATCATGGCGGCGGCCTGCTCGTAGCTGATCTTCTCCGGAAGCTTCACCGCCCGGTCGGCCGGCAGCAGGCGCTCGGCCGCATAGGCCCCGAGCGCCGAACGTATAGCCGACGCGGTCGCCCACCTTCATGTCGGTCACGCCCGGCCCGACCGCGATCACTTCGCCGGCTCCCTCGTTGCCGGAGACGAACGGCATTCCTACCGGGGATGGGTACATGCCCATGCGGAAATAGGTATCGATGAAATTCACGCCACAGGCATGGTTCTTGATCTTGATCTGCCCGGGACCCGGCGCCGGCACCTCTACGTCCTCGTAGGTCAGCACTTCCGGACCGCCCGTCTTGTGTACCCGCACCGCTGCGACCATTGTTGTCACTCCTTGTTCTGCCTTGCACGCGCCGCGAACCGGCCGGCGGCGGCAATGTCTCTCAGCGGAGCCCGTGGATCAAGCCGTCAGGCGGGAGGCCGGCGACGCCTGCGATTGCGCCGAGCCATGACGTTGAAGGCCTCGACCCCGGCGGCGAACGTCATGGCGAAATAAATATAGCCGCGCGGGATATGGAATTCGAAACCGTCGGCAACAAGCGCGACCCCGATCAGCACCAGGAAGGCGAGCGCCAGCATCTTGGTGGTGGGATGTGCGGCGATGAAGGCGCCGACCGGTCCGGCTGCCATGTACATGACGATCATGGCGATGACCACCGCGGCAATCATCACCTCCAGGTCCTCCGCCATGCCGATCGCGGTGATGATCGAGATCCAGCGAAAACACCAGATCGACCGACCACGAGTTGAACCACAATCCAGGCGAAGGCCTCCTTGGTGGAGAAACAGCGGCATCGCTTTCGCGCGCCTCGACCTCGGCATGAATTTCATGCGTCGCTTTGGCGATGAGGAACAGACCGCCGCCGATCAGGATGATGTCCCGCCAGGAAATGGCCATGCCAAAGAGGGTTACAACGGGCGCGGTGAGGCCCATCAGCCAGGTGAGGCCGGCGAGCATGATCACGCGGAAAATGAACGCGAGCGAGAGGCCGATCTGTCGGGCGCGGCGTGCCTTCTCGGGATCGAGGCGGGTGGTCAAGACGGAGATGAAGACGAGATTGTCGATGCCGAGCACGATCTCGAGCACGCGTCAACGTGACGAGCGCGGCCCAGGCGTTCGGGTCGGTCAAGAGCGGTAGAACGTTCATTTAGCGTTTCTCGGTGAGCCCCACAGAGACAAAATATAGGCCAATCGACCACCATACTGCCTCGTGACCCATGGTCCTGGATCGAGATCGCGCCAAAGGGCGATGAGGGCGAGGATGGCCCACAGGATCACGGCAGCGATGTTGAGTGCCCGCATTCGTGCGACGCGCATCGGATGGAGGAACTTGAATGGTACGAAGGTCAGCCCCGCGAGGAGGACGATGGTCGCCGCAGCGAGCAGCGGCCGTAGGCTTGAGCAGAAAAAGGTAAAATGCGGCCGCGTTCCAAAGCGCCGGAAAACCGCAAAAATAGTTGTCTGCGGTCTTCATATTCCGGTCGGCGAAATAGAGCGCGCCGGTGACGACAATGACGATCCCGGCGGGTAGCGCAAGCGGTTGCGGCAGCAGCCCACTGGCGACAATCGCATAGGCCGGAACGAATACATAGGTGACGAAATCCACCACGAGATCGAGCACGTCGCCCGACCAGCGTGGGAGCACCTCGGCAACCTCGAGCCGACGCGCGATCGTTCCGTCCACCCCGTCGACGATGAGCGCGACGCCGAGGCAAGCAAACATCGCCGGCCACTCGCCCTGCACCGCGTAGATGAGGGCGGCGAGGGCAAGCGCCGCACCGCTGGCGGTAAAGATGTGCACCGCGAACGCGCGGGCTTGGGGAAACGGCGGCAAGGTATCCTCGATCTTCATGGGCGACCGGTCGCGAACCGGCCTGATCGCCCGAGCACATGACCTGCGCATTCCATCATACGATCGTGCACGCCGTTGTCATGGCCACGCGAGGCGATCATCGGGTAACACGTGAAAGTGCCATAGTCACAGGTGCGTCAAATTGGACGAGATTACCGAAATCTATTCGGCGGATAACGATGATCAAGGGCCGGGGCCAAGCAGGGACGGGAGGCAGGTGAGACATCTGACCACCGAGGTGGCGGTTGTCGGCGGGGGCCCTGCGGGCTTGACTGCCGCGATCGCACTCGCGTCGGCCGGTATCGAAACCGCGCTGATCGCCAAGAACCGCTCTGCGCCAGATCACCGCACCACCGCGCTTCTCGCAAGCTCGGTACGCGCGCTCGACACGCTCGGCGTCTGGGACAATTGCCGCGAACATGCCGCGCCGTTGCGAGTCCTGCGGATCATCGATGACACCGCGCGGCTCTTGCGGTCGCCCGAGGTTCGATTTGCAGCAAGCGAGATCGGGCTCGACGCCTTCGGCTGCAACATCGAGAACCGGTTTCTCACTGCCGGGCTCGCTACGCGCGCCAACGCGCTTGCAACACTGACGCGCATCGAAGACGAAGCAACCGTCGGTCGAGATCGAACGTGAGAAAGTGGTCATCAGGTGCAATGGGAGCGCGGTATCGACCCGCCTCGCGATTGGCGCTGAGGGGCGCCGTTCGTTGTGCCGCGCCGCTGCCGGTATCGATACACACCGCCGGACCTACCGCCAGACCGCGCTCACCTTCAACCTCGGCCATAGCCGTCCCCATCACGACGCGTCGACCGAATTTCACACCGAGACGGGCCCTTTCACGCTGGTGCCGCTGCCCGGACAACGCTCGAGTCTGGTGTTCGTGGTTGATCCCGCCGACGCCCCTCGCCTCTCGAGGCTTTCGAACCCGGAGCTGGCGGCCGAGATCGAGCGCCGCTCGCATTCGATCCCTGGGCAAGATCGCGGTCGAGCCCGGTCGCGGTGTCTTCCAGTTGGCGGTTGAGACCGCGGCGCGTCTTGGCGCTGGACGCGTGGCGCTGATCGGGGAAGCGGCACACGTCATTCCGCCGATCGGGGCGCAAGGTCTCAATCTCGGTTTGCGCGATGCAGCCACGATCAGTGAACTCGTCGTTGCCGCCCATCGTCGCGGCGACGGACGTCGGCGGACTGACCGATCAATATGAGCACATGCGCCGCGCCGACGTGACCAGTCGCGCTCTGGCGGTCGATCTCCTCAACCGCAGTCTTCTTTCAGATTTTCTGCCGCTGCAAGGCGCGCGCGGCCTCGGCCTGTTTCTGATGGAGCGCATGGGCCCGCTGCGTCGGGCGATCATGCACGAAGGCATTGCGCCGGCAGCATCCAAGCCGCGACTCATGCGCGGTGAAGCGCTTTAGCAGCGCTCCGACATGGTCGCACATGTGCGCGTGTCGGCGGCTATCAAAGCTGCGTGGAGGCTCGCGACGTCTGCGCGCTCGAGGCGATGGTCGCGACCTGCCAGCATCCTTGCAGCGCCATCAACGAAAGAGCCAGAACGGCAGTTGCTGGGTCTTCACCAGCCACATGACGGTCGTCAGCGTTGCTACCGAGATGAGCGTTCCAAACAGAACCGCGTTCGATGCCTGTTCGACCCACACGTCATACTGTCGTGCGAAAACGAAGACATTCAGCGCTGGCGGCAAGCGCCGCCATCAGCACCGCCGTATGAGATCCAGACCTCGCTGAACGGACCGAGCAGCGACAGCAGCGTGCAAGGCCAGCGCCGGATGAACAAGGAGTTTCACCGCGATCGCGAACGGCACGTCGTACGGCATCTTGTCGAGCGGACGCAGCGCCACGGTGACCCCGAGGGTGAACAGGGCTGCTGGCGCCGCCGCATTCTGCAGGAACTGCATCAAGCGATCGAGAGCGACAGGAGGCTCGTAGTGCATTGCGGCCGAGAGCACCCCGAACATGGTGGCGAGCATCAGAGGATGCAACGTGACCCGCTTGATCACGTCGATCAGGTCTGCGGCAAAGCTCCTTTCTCCCTTCCCGCAAGCGTCATCAGGAATGGCACGAGTGAAAACAACAGGATGTTGTCGAAACAGAATATGAGGGCGACTGGCGCCGTGGCCTCGGACCCGAGCGTCGCCAAAGCGAGGCCTGATCCCATATAGCCGATATTGCCGTAACCGCCGGCCAGTCCCGCAATGGTCGCTTCCGCCATCTGCCCGCGTCGGATCATCATGCCGATGGCAAACGACACCGCGAACGCAGCAAAGGTCGCGAGCATCGTAGCCGACGATAAATCGTGGATTAGCCAGTTGTTCCAGCGGCGTCTGCGCGACGATCCGATAGAACAACGCCGGCAACGCCACATAAAGAATGAAGAAGTCCATCCAGGCGAGCCCGGCATCCGGAATCGCCTTGAATTTCCCGCAGCCGAGTCCGAGGAAGATCAAAACCAAAAAACGGCAGCGCCAGATTGATGACTTCGAGCATGCCGGCTGCCTACCGGCTGCCCCTGCGCTGGTCAATCTTTCCTGCCGGCTGCCCGTAAAGCGGCTTGGCCAAGCTCCGGTGTTCCCGTACCGTAGGAAGCGACCGCCGCGCTTGGAATAGGAAATTGGGACCGACATGAAGCTCCCGCGCAACTTCTTCAAGCCGCTCGCAATCGGCGCGCCGGCGCCGCTACGCGAACTTCCGGTCAAGCTGGAACGCATGATCCATTTCGTGCCGCCGCATATCGAGAAACTGCGCGCCAAGGTGCCGGAGTTGATCGCGCAGGTGGACGTGGTGCTCGGCAATCTCGAGGATGCGATTCCGGCCGACGCCAAAGCAGCTGCGCGCGCCGGATTCATCGCCATGGCCAGGGCGAACGACTTCGGAGCGACCGGCCTGTGGACACGCGTCAACGCGCTCAATTCTCCATGGCTTCTCGATGACATGGTCGAGATCGTCGCCGCGGTCGGATCAAAGCTCGATGTGGTCATGCTGCCGAAGGTGGAAGGGGCCTGGGACATCCACTACCTCGACCAACTCCTCGCCCAGCTGGAAGCAAGATACGCGGTCACGCAAACCGATCCTGATCCACGCCATCCTGGAGACCGCCGAAGGCGTCGATAACGTCGCCGACATCGCGACCGCATCGCCACGGATGCACGGCATCAGCCTCGGCCCGGCCGATCTTGCCGCCTCCCGCGCGATGAAGACAACGCGGGTCGGTGGCGGACATCCGGATTACGTCGTGCTCGCGGATGCAAAGGGCGCGGAGGATCGCGAAAAATTCCAGCAGGATCTCTGGCACTACACCATCGCAAAGATGGTTGATGCCTGCGCGGCGGCAGGCATCAAGCCGTTCTACGGACCCATTCGGCGACTTCTCCGATCCAGACGGCCTGCGAGGCGCAATTCCGCAACGCCTTCCTCATGGGCTGCGCCGGCGCCTGGACGCTGCATCCGAGCCAGGTACCGATCGCCAAGCGCGTGTTCTCGCCCGATCCGGCAGAGGTGGCGTTCGCCAAGAAAATCATCGACGCCATGCCCGACGGCACCGGCGCGGTCATGATTGACGGCAAGATGCAGGACGATGCGACCTGGAAGCAGGCCAAGGTGGTTGTCGATCTCGCCCGCTTGGTTGCGGCCAAGGACCCGGAGGTGGCGGCGCGTTACAGCCTTTGACCCTCTGGCGTATGCCGCGATCCTGGACTATGTCGGTCTGAGCATGAGCAAGATGCGCAACGCCAAGTTCAAGATCGGCCAGGTGGTTCGTCACCGCCTGTTTCCGTTTCGCGGCGTGGTGTTCGATATCGATCCGGAATTCAACAACACCGAGGAGTGGTACCAGTCGATCCCGGCGGAGGTTCGCCCGCACAAGGATCAGCCGTTCTATCACCTGTTCGCAGAGAATGCGGAGAGCGAATACATCGCTTACGTCTCCGAGCAGAACCTCTTGCCCGACACATCCGGCGAACCGGTGCGCCATCCGCAGGTCGCCGAGGTGTTCGAGCAGGATGAGAAAGGAAGCTACCGGCCGCGCAATTCACTGCTGAACTGAAAGGCTTCTGATTTTTCGACGACTGTTTTCAATCGGTATCGCTCGCGACCCGCGCAGTAAAAGTGGCGAATGCAACCGTCCGCCGCTGCTGCCAATCCAGCGGTTAACGCGGCTGCTGTGCCTTCGAGCTTCTTGCGCGCATCCTCGGCGCGCTTCTGCAGTTCATCCTGCAGCTGCTTCTGCTGTTCCGCGACGGTCTTGGGATCGGTCGGCGGTCCGTCAAATGCCTTGGCGAAATCGGCAAGCGGCAGCGGAATGCTGATGGGCTGGCCAGTATCGTTGATACCTTGCACATGCATGGTCTGGCCCTTCTTCATCGCGCCAATCAGGTCATCGCTGGCCTCGTAGTCGGCCATGCAACCGCCAGGTACGCACATCACGTATGGCCCGGCCATGGGCTGGCCTTCGTCGATCGATGACCCGCGTCCCGGGTTGAAGCGCCACGCCGAGCGGCACCGTGACGCGCAGAACCTTTTGTCCTCGCCTTCGGGAGCAATCACCACCGCCCCGACGACCGGCTCGCCGGATTGCAAGCGCCCGCCTTTCCCAGTGAAGCAGACCTGCTTGGGGTTAGGCTCCGGGCTGGTCTGGCAGACCTTGGTCCAGGGAGCGTAGAGGAGTTGCGGTTGCTCTCGTTGCGGCTGCTGATCGGCCGTAGCGGGAGCCGCCTTCTCTTGCGCTTTCGGCTGCGCCTTGGGCTGGGCCTTGGGCTGCGCCTTGGGCACGGGTTGCTGCGCCGAGGCGTAAGGCGCGGGTGAGATCGCAGCAAGCCCTACCGCGGTTATCGCGACAAATGCACGGCGGAGCACCGGTGCCGCCAATGATCCCGAATGCTTCATTTGACTGCCCATGGCGCTTTCGGCGACGCCGCGGCGAGGGTGCCAGAATACCCACCGTTCGGACCAAAGAAGCGCGCCCGGGCCGGTCCGCATCGAGCGCCGGGATGAGTTGCCTCGCCGGCGGCAAAGGCCTTTGGTTGACTGTTTCGTCCAGGGACGCGAAGGGGCGCAGGCACCCGGTGCGCGGGGAAGATACCCCAGGCCTAATCTGAATGTTGAGGCCGTTATCGCGTCGGAGCTGCCTGCTGGCCCTCGAGCTTCTTGCGCGCGTCCTCGGCACGCTTCTGAAGCTCGTCCTGCAACTGCTTCTGCTGTTCCTCGAACTTCTTGGGATCGGTCGGTGGACCGTCATAGGCCTTGGCGAAATCCGTGAGCGGAACCACCAGGCTGATGGGCTGGCCAGCGCCGTTGATGCCTTGGATGACGAGGCCCTGCCCTTTCTTCAACTTGCCGATCAACTCGCCACTCGCTTCGTAATCGGCCATGCAGCCGTTGTTGAAGCAAATGACGTAGGGTCCTGTCATCGGCTGGCCGCTGTCGACGATCACGCGGGTGCCCGGCTGGATCGACATTCCCAGGGGCAAGGTAACGCGAAGAACCTTTTTCGGCTCATTTTCCGGCTCGATCAGCACCGCCGCTACCACGGGCATGCCCGATCTGACCCGTCCGTCCTTGCCGGTGAAGCAAACCTGCTTGGCGTTCGCCTCCTGGCCCTTCAGGCAGAACTTCGTCCAGGGCGAAAAAATGAGCTGAGGTTGATCGCCGGCCTGCGCCTGCGGCTGCCCTTGCGGCGCCGGAGCCTCGGCCGGTTTCTGCGCAGGCGCAGCCTTGGGCGCCGCCTTGCGGCGCCGCTTTGGCGCGGCAGGAGCCGGAGGTGCGGGCGGTGCGGGCGGTGCCTGGGCCAGGGCGCCGGAGCCAATCAATGCACGTGAACATGGTCGTCGCCGCGGCGATGGCGAACGCGCGTGCGGCCGGCCGGGCCGGCGCAATAACCAACCGATGATCCATCGAAAGATCCTCTTGCTTACCGCTCTGCTAGCGCCCGCGCCCGAACGGTTGCCCCATACTCCGCGGGTGGTGTCGGCACCAAATGCGGCAGGAGCGTGACGCGCGCCACCGCCTGACAGCCCAATTCGCCCGCACGAGCCATAACGCCGCCGCGTTGTAGGATGAAATTGCGGCGATATGCGGCCGGCGGCCGCCCTTTCGCGCACCCTCAAACGGCCCCAGCCAGCGTGTTCCGATCCGGTCGAAATAGCTGTTGCGACTTCAAGGTGTCACGTCGCATCGCCGGGGTGCCCGTGCGTGTTTTCATTCGAGTTCGATCTCACCTGGCCATCGGTCGGCTGATGCAAAGCTGTCCGCGGCGTGGGGGTTCTGCTTATGGGCCTGATGGTTTGCAACGGCTGGAATCACTCGGCCCCTGCGCAAGCGTCCGAAGCGCGGCACGCGCTCGCGATGCATGGCGAACCAGAATTACCCGAGAATTTCTCGCGCCTCTCCTATGCTGACCCGGCCGCACCGAAGGGCGGGCGCCTCGATCCAGGGCGTGCTTGGAACCTTCGACAGCCTCAATCCTTTCATCGTGAGAGGGATCGCGCCGCAGTCGATCCGCGGTTACGTGGTCGAAAGCCTGATGGCCCGCGGCTACGACGAGCCGTTCACGCTCTACGGGTTGCTCGCCCGCAAAGTAGAGACCGACCCGCAACGCAGCTTCGTCACGTTCCATCTCGACCCGGCGGCGAAATTCTCCGACGGGAAGCCGGTCACCGCCGAAGATGTCCTGTTCTCCTGGCAATTGCTGCGCGACAAGGGCCGCCCGAACCACCGCACCTATTACGCGAAGGTTGCCAAGGCCGAAGTGATCGGGGACAGCGCAGTCCGCTTCGATCTGTCCGAGCAGCGATGATCGCGAGCTGCCGCTTATCCTCGGACTGATGCCGGTGTTGGCGCGGCACGCGGTCAACCCCGCGACCTTCGAGGAGACCTCGTTCCAGACGCCGCTGGGCAGCGGTCCTTATGTCGTCAGCCAAGTCGACCCCGGCAAAAGCGTGACCCTCAAACGCGATCCGAACTATTGGGGGCGTGACCTTCCGATCAACCGCGGCCTCTGGAACTTCGACGAGATCCGCTTCGACTATTACCGCGAGGCCAATTCGCATCTCGAGGCGTTCAAGCGCGGCCTCTACGACATACGCAATGAACACGACCCGGGACGCTGGCAGGTGGCGTACGATTTTCCTGCGCTGCGCGCGACGGGCGCGTAATCAAGGAGGCGCTGCCGAGCGGAATGCCGAAGACAAGCACGTTCTTCGTATTCAACACGCGCCGTGCGATTTTCTCCGACATACGCGTGCGCGAAGCGATCTCGCTGCTGTTCGATTTCGAGTGGATCAACCACAGCTACTTCTTTGATCTCTACCGGCGCACCGCGGGCTATTTCGATGGCTCGGAGCTATCGTCACGCGGCCGGCCGGCCGATGAACGCGAGCGAGCGCTGCTTGCGCCGTTCCCTGACGCAGTCCGCGCCGACGTGCTCGACGGCACCTGGTCGCCCCCAGCCAGCGACGGCTCCGGACGAGATCGACGCACGCTCAAACGGGCGCTCGAGCTGTTCGCAGCCGCAGGCTACGAACTGCGCGGTACCGAACTCGTCGAACGCGCGAGCGGCCGCCCGTTCACATTCGAGATCATGGTCACGTCGCGCGACGAAGAGCGTCTTGCGCTGTTGTTTTCGCAGAGCCTGAAGCGGGCCGGGATTGCGCGCGCGCGTGCGCGTCGTCGACGCGGTTCAGTACGAAGGTCGGCGCCTCGCCTATGACTTCGACATGATCGAGAACCGCTGGGACCAATCGCTCTCACCCGGCAACGAGCAGGCCTTCTATTGGGGATCGGCTGCCGCCGGCCAGCCCGGCACCCGCAACTATATGGGGGTCAAGAGCCCCGCCGTGGACGCGATGATCGCAGCGCTCCTCAAGGCGGAAAGCCGCGAAGATTTCGTCGCCGCAGTGCGCGCGCTCGATCGCGTGCTGATCTCCGGCTTCTACGTCATTCCGTTGTTTCACCTGCCGGCCCAGTGGGTCGCGCGTTGGGACACGATCGGGCGGCCTGCAACCACTTCGCTCTACGGCTATCTTCCCGAAACGTGGTGGCGTGAGCCAAAAGCCCCATGACATCCCCGCTCCTGATCTGGGTGTCACGCTGCGATGCGACAGCGCAGTATCTTGCGCCCGCGGAGCCTTCGGTCGCCGTGGCTGCGGCGGACATCGAACCGCAAGGGCTGAGTAGGCTTGTCCGCGCAGGCGGGACGTCCTTGTTTTGTTGACGAGCCATTAATAGCCATCACCTAAGATGATGGGTCCGTCCCGCACAACCGGCTCGCGTCATGGCGCTCTTAGGTCCGATGGTGGTGGTCGCCGAAAGCTCGGCGGCCGATTTGATCGATGTGCTCGGCAAGGCCGGCGCCTTTCCCACCGTCGAAACACGCTGGGCCGATGCCCCGGCCAGCGATTGCCGAGATCCAGCCGGTGGCGATCGCCATCGCCGATCCGGAGGGCAGCCCGTCTCCCTGCACGTGCACGCGGTGATCCAGTGCATCGAGACGCGCGGTGGGCCGGTCACGCCGGTGATAGCGCTGGTGGAGCGTGACTACGCCCCCGCGATACCGAGCGCGCTGGCGATCGGGATGGACGATTCCACCGACCGGCTGATTGCTCGTCTGCGTTCGGCACTGCGGATACGCACGCTGCATGCCGACGGTCTTGCGCCAGGCGCACAGCGCGGGCGCGAAGAAGGGAGTCCCGGCATTCGTTCCGCCTGATCTGCTCGAGGATGCAACCGTGCTCTGCGTCGGACGCGGCGGCTTCTATCCCGCGCTTTCACGGGCGATCGGCGAGCGCGTTGGCCTGATCGGGGTGCTGAGCATCGGACACTGCGGCGCGCTATCTCAATGCTCGCGACGTCGACGGCGTGCTCATCGGCGAAGGCCTGGGTCCGCGCGTGGTCGCAGGACTGTTGACCTTGCTCGCCGAGGACGTCCGGTTTCGCGACCTTCCGATCGGCGTGCTGGACAATGCCGCCGTGGATGACGAACGGCTGCCCAATCTGATCCGGGTCGATCCTGATCCCGTGCGCTTGGTCGAGCGAATGCTTCCATTCGTGCGCCTGCAGGCGTTCGAGAGTCAGCTCAAGCGCGTGCTGAAATCGCTCGAGACCGAGGGCGTGATCGATCCCGATACCGGCCTGCTCAACGCGGCGGCGTTCTGGCGCGACCTCGATGGCGCCGTGCAGGCGATGGAGCAGACCGGCAAAGCGCTGTCGGTTGCGCGCTTCACTTTCGAGGGCGCCTCCGATTACCGCGCCCAAGTCGACGCCGCGCGGCTGTTCAGCCGCCTCTTGCGCAAGGTCGATTTCGCTTGCCGTGAGAAGGACGGATCGATCCTCGCGGCCTTCACCGAGACCGACCTGCGCAGCGCGCATGTGGTTGCGCGCCGTATTGCAAGCGTGTTGATGCGGACCATGGTTTCATCCGATCGTGACCGCCACACCATCAAGCCGACGATCACCCTCGCCGCTCTCAAGCCCACCGATAATCTCAACACTTTGGTGGCGCGGATAGGCGCCAGTTCCCAGGTTGCCGCCGAGTAACAGCGGGCATAGTCTGGCAGGCTCGCGAGAGGAACCTGCCATGAATTCAGCTCTGCCGATCGACATGGTGTCCGACGTCGTTTGTCCCTGGTGCTTCATCGGCAAGCGCCGGTTGGAAAGGCGATCGCGCTTCTGCCCGACGTCCCGGTCGTGGTGCGCTTTCGCCCGTATTTTCTCAATCCGTGGGTACCGCGCGCGGGCATCAGCCGCGAGGAGTATCTCACCACCAAGTTTGGCTCGCCCGAACGCTATCGAGACATCGCGCAACGCGTCGCTCGAGCCGCCGCCGCCGAGGGGCTGACCTACGCGCTCGACGGCATCAAGCGCCAGCCCAACACGCTCGATTGCCATCGCCTGATCCTGCTGGGCCGATGAAATCGGCAATGCAGCGCGCATGAAGCAGCGCCTGATGGACCTCTATTTCACCGAAGGCGGCGATCTCACCGATCCCGAGGTGTTGATCCAGGCGGCGGCCCAATGCGGGCTCGATGCCGGTCTGGTGCGCCGGCGCCTCACGGCCGACGACGACGAAGAGCGCGTCGAGCGCGACGCCAATTCCGCCAAGGAAGCCGGCATCGACGGCGTGCCGTGCTTCATCTTCGGTGGCCGGTTGGCGGTGCAGGGCGCGCAGGCGCCCGAACATCTCGCGCAGGCGATCGAACGCGCGGCGAACGAGTACGCCAAAGGCGAGGCCGCGGAATAAAGCGGTGGAAGCGTCGGCGGCTCGATTCCGGCGGACCGATCGCCCTTCGTCGCAAGACGCCATCGGTCAGAACATCTGCCCACGCGCGAAGCGCAATGCCAGCACGAGAACGGCGCTCGCGGCAATCCACGAGCCCAGGATGCGCGCCCCCGAGGCGGCGCCCAGTTCCACTCGCCCACGCTGGCGATGATAGCTCGTCCCGGCCACGATGACTGCAAGCGCGAGACTGGCGCCAAGTCCGGTGCCGAGCAGCGTTGCGGTCGCGACCGCGATCGATATCGCCTCCGGCGGTGAATCCAATCCCAGCGCAACGCCGGCGATGGCAGCGAGCAGCGCGCAAGCGAGTGTCGGCAACGGACGGGCCATTGCAACCAAGGCTCCGCTCGCGAATGCGCCGGCAAGCAGGACGTCGGCGGCGGATGTCTGTCCGACCCCGGACGCGATCGCCGTCAGGCCCGCGGCCACCCCGATGACGAACGCGGCCAAAGACACGATCCGCGCGTGCGCGCCGTTTGCTGGCCGATGAGCAGGCCCAGAGCCAGCAGCGCGAGCACATGTGCGGGCAGTGCCAGCGGGTGCAACAATCCGCGCGACAAAGCCGTTCATCCCAACCCGCTCAGGAAGGCCACGCCGGCCAGCGCGATGGCGCCGCCGGCCGTGCGCACGGCGATGCGGCCGGCGCGCCACCGCGCGAGCAGACCAACGGCGATGCCGGTGAGGTGGAGCAATCCCGTTGCGACCACGAAACCGACGGAATACGGCGACGATGTCCGCTCCGGGCGGGAGTTCGGTGCCGTGGGCATGGCCATGGAAGATCGCGAACGCGCCGACGAGCAGCTGCCGCGATCCACAGCGGCGGCCGTGCCGCCAGCGCCACCATCGTGCCGAGCACGACGGCGGATAACGCGATGGCGGTCTCGACACCGGGCAGCGGGATCCCGAGAATTCCGATCACGCCCCCGAACGCCATCACCAACGGAAACACGATCGGCAGAAGCCAGATCGCGGGTGCCCCGAGGAAGGCGCCCCACAGGCCGACCGCCACCATCGCGACCACGTGGTCCGGCCCGAACAGCGGATGGGCGAAGCCGCCGACGAACCGCCGGCGCTGCTGCCGGTATGCGCCAATGCGGGCGTGGCAAACAGCAGCACGGATGCCGCGGCAGCCGTAACAGCGCGCCACCGATTCATCAAGAGCGAATAGCCCCGAGCGCGGCCGTGCCGTGTGATCCACGGGTGTTCGTCCTGCCTTCAGGCAGCCTTTGCTGGTTGCGCGAGCGTCACCAAGCTGCGCAGGATGGCCGAGGTGCCGCGCAGCCGCGCCTTTGGATCTTCCCAATCGTCGAAGAATACAACTTTCATGTCGGGCCGCACGCGGGCCGCCGAGCCCTGCTCGCGGATGAACGCCACGAGGCGGTCAGGATTGGCGAAGATATTGTCGCGGAACGACACCACCGCGCCCTTCGGTCCGGTCTCGATCTTCTCCACGTTGGCTTGGCGGCAAAGCGATTTGATCGCAACGATCTGCAGCAGGTGCTCGACTTCCTCGGGCAACGGGCCCAAAACGATCGACCAATTCGGCACCAAACGCCTCGATCTCGCGCTCATCCTCGATTTCGGCAAGGCGGCGATAAAGCCCAAGACGCACCGGCAGGTCGGCCACGTAGTCCTCGGGGATCATCACCGGCGTCCCGATGGTGATCTGCGGCGACCACTTGTCGGCGACCGGCGCGGTGATGCCGGCCTTGAGGCTCGCGACCGCCTCCTCGAGCATCTGCTGATAGAGTTCGAAGCCAACCTCCTTGATGTGACCGGACTGCTCTTCTCCCAGGAGATTGCCGGCGCCGCGGATATCGAGGTCGTGGGAGGCGAGCTGGAAACCGGCGCCAAGCGTATCGAGCGATTGCAGCACCGTCAGCCGACGCTCCGCCTGAGGCGTGATCTTGCCCACGGCGGGCAACGTGAACAGCGAATAGGCGCGCACCTTCGAGCGTCCCACGCGCCCGCGCAGCTGATAGAGCTGGGACAGCCCGAAGCGGTCGGCGCGATGTACGATCAAGGTGTTCGCGGTCGGGATGTCGAGGCCGGATCTGATGATCGTGGTCGACAACAGCATGTCGTATTTGCCGTCGTAGAATGCGGACATGATGTCTTCGAGTACGGTCGAAGGCATCTGGCCATGGGCGACCGCGACACGCATCTCCGGAACGTGCTTGTCGAGGAAATCCTTCGCGCCGGCGAGGTCCTCGATGCGCGGGCAGACATAGAACGCCTGGCCGCCGCGATAGCGCTCGCGCAACAGCGCCTCACGCACGATCAGGGATCGAACGGCGCCACGAAGGTGCGAACGGCGAGCCGATCGATCGGCGGGGAGGCGATGATCGAAAGATCGCGGACGCCGGAGAGCGCAAGCTGCAAGGTGCGCGGGATCGGGGTTGCGGTGAGCGTGATCACATGCACCTCGGCGCGGAACTGTTTGAGCCTTCCTTGTGCGCGACGCCGAAATGCTGCTCCTCGTCCACGATCAGGAGGCCGAGATCGTTGAACTTGATCGTTTTGCCGAGCAGCGCATGGGTGCCGACGACGATATCGATGTCCCCTTCCGCGATGCCCTTCTTCACGCGCGCCAGGTCCTTGCCGGTCACGAGGCGCGAGGCCTGCGCGATCTTCACCGGAAAACCGTGGAAGCGTTCGGTAAAGGTCTTCGTGTGCTGGCGGGCCAGCAGCGTGGTCGGCACGATCACCGCGACCTGCTTGCCGCTCATCGCGGCAACGAACGCTGCGCGCAGCGCCACTTCGGTCTTGCCGAATCCGACGTCGCCGCAGATCAGCCGATCCATGGGCCGGCCGGAGGCGAGTTCACCCAGGACCACGTCGATCGCGGCTTGCTGGTCGTCGGTTTCCTCGTAGGGGAAGCCGGCGCAGAACTCGTCGTAGGCCCCGTGCTCCACGCTCAGGCGCGGCGCCTCACGCAACTGCCGTTCGGCGGCGATCTTGATCAACTCGTTGGCGATCTCGCGAATGCGGCTCTTCATGCGCGCCTTGCGCGCCTGCCAAGCCGCCGCCGCCAAGCCGGTCGAGCTCGACGTGGGTCTCTTCCGAGCCGTAGCGGGAGAGCAGTTCGATGTTCTCGACCGGCAGGAACAGCTTGTCGCCGCCGGCATAGTGGATTTCAAGACAATCGTGCGGCGCGCCGGCGGCTTCGATCGCGCGCAGGCCTACGAAGCGGCCTGATCCCATGATCGACATGGACGACCAGGTCGCCGGCCGCGAGGCTCGTCACCTCGGCGATGAAGTTTTCCGCCCGGTGCGAGCCACGGCGCGGGCGCACCAGGCGGTCGCCCAGAATGTCCTGCTCGCCGATGACGGCGGCCTCGACGGTCTCGAAGCCGCTTTCGAGCCCGAGCACCGCGAGCGCGACCTGCGGCTTGGGCAGGGCCAGCGTTTCCTGCCACGACCCGACCGGCGTCAGGTTGGCGAGCGCGTGGTCGGCGAGGACGTGGCTCATGCGCTCGCGCGCGCCTTCGCTCCACAGCGCGATGATGACGCGCTTGCCGCTCGGCCTGCAGCGCCGTGACGTGTTTGGTCACCGCTTCGAACACGTTGCCGCCAGGCTCGGCCCGCTCGGCGGCGAAGTTGCGTCCCTGTTTGGTGCCGGCATCGATCACCGGCCCCTGCCCTTCCGGGACCGTGAACGGCGTGAGCAGCGCCGATCGCCACGCTTCCCGAGCCTATTCGCGCCATTCGGCTTGGCCAAGATAGAGCCGGTCCGGTGGCAGCGGCTTGTAGGGCGGACCCGATCCGCGCTGCGTGAGCGCGTGCTGCCGCGCGTCGTAATAGTCCTTGATCTGGCCCAGCCGCTCGCGGGCGGCGTCCTCCGCGAGCGGCTCCAGCACGACCGGCGAACCCGGCACGTAGTCGAACAGCGTGTCGAGCCGGTCGTGAAAGAGCGGCAGCCAGTGCTCCATCCCGGGATGACGGCGGCCTTCACTCACCGCGTGATAGAGGAGGTCGTCGGGCGCGGGGGCGCCAAACGCTTCCACATAGCCCAGGCGGAAGCGGCGGATGGTCTCGGTCGTGAGCTGGAATTCGGCTACCGGCACGAGATCGAGCGCGCGCAACTGATCCGTGGTGCGCTGGCTTTCGGGATCGAAGCTGCGGATCGTTTCCAGCGTGTCGCCAAAGAAATCGAGCCGCACCGGCTCGGCCATGCCCGGCGGGTAGAGATCGATGATGCCGCCACGCACCGCGTAGTCGCCGGGCTCGCGCACCGTCGAGGCGCGCACGAAGCCGTTGAGCTCGAGCCAGCCGGTGATGCCGTCCATCGCGAGCATATTGCCGGGCGCGACCGAAAGCGCTTGCCTGGCAACACGTCGCGTGCCGGCACGCGCTGGAGCGATGGCGTTGACGGTGGTGAGCAGGAGCGACGGACGACCGCGGCCCTTGACGCGCACCAGCCGTGACAGCGCGGTCATGCGTTGGGCGACGAAGCCGGCATGCGGCGAGACCCGGTCATAGGGCAGGCAGTCCCAGGCCGGAAACTGCTCGACGACCAGATCGGGGCGAAGAAGCCGAGCGCGCGCGCGAGGGCGGCCATGCGCGGCCCGTCGCGGCATACGACGACAAGGCTGGTCGCCGGCGCGTCGGCGCGGGCCGCGACGGCACGCGCGAGATCTGAAACGACCAGCCCTCGGCGCCGTCCGCGACGCCCGCGAGCGTGAGCGGGCGGCCGGGAACCAGGAGTTCGGCGGGAGCTGCGCGCCATGCCTATCTCGTACGCCTCGCGCCGATGGTTGAAATCGCGCAACCGGCGGAACAGCGCGGTGTCGTGGTCCGCCGGCACGGCGGCTTCGCCCGTGACCCAGGCCAGCAGCTCGCGGTCCGGCACCTCCATGAGCTGCTCGAACTCGGCGAGTTCCTCCGTGCGTCAACTGCGCAACGGTGGCATCGGCGAAGCGGCCCATGATCAAATCCATTTCCCGCATGCCGCGATGCCAGGAACGGAACAAGAGCTTGCGCCGGCGGACATCCAGTCCTTCGCTCGAACGTGTCGTGCCGGTCATCGGTTCCTCATCGCCCGCCTGCGCGCAGGCAACATCGGCGCCGAGTCGCCATTCCCTCGCCAGTTCATCAGGGCTGGATCGGCAACTCGCGCCACGTCGTCAGCTGCCGATGGCCCGAAGCCAGCCATATCGCCTGGCGACGCTGATATAGCGAGACGAAAGCCGAATGTCAGGGCCGAGATTGGTTTCGATTGGCGTCGGTTTTGCTGGCTGGAGACGACACGAACGCGGGCGAAATGATCGACGTGAGGGTGGCTCTCGGCCGGTGACCGATCCGATCCTGTCCGATCCCCGCGCCACCGCGCTCAACCGCATTGCCTATCCGGTGCGGCCGCGCGAGCATTGGCGGCACGAAAGTCGGGATGCTCATGCGGCCGAGCCTGCTCAATCCGTTCTTTGCCCTGATTACGACGCTCCCCGGCGTCGGGTCTCAGCTCGAGAAGCTCTACCGCCGGCTGTTCGGCCGCGAGGAGGAGGCGCGTGTCGTCGATCTCCTGTTTCACCTGCCCGACCGGCGCGATCGACCGCCGGGCGCGGCCGAAACTGCGCGACGTGGTGCCCGACACCGTCGTCACTGTCGCGGTCACCGTCGATCGGCACCGGCCGCCGCCGCCGCACCGGCCGCGCGCGCCCTATCAGATCTATACCAGCGACGAGACCGGCGATCTCATCTCTGACGTTCTTCAACGCGCGCAAGGACTACCTGCAGAAGCTGCTGCCGGTCGGGCGAGCGTCGCTACGTGTCGGGCACGGTCGGGCTCTACGACCACATGCTGCAGATGGTGCATCCCGACCGCGTCGTCGACGGAGGCCGATCTGGCGAAGCTGCCGCTGGTCGAGCCGGTCTATCCGCTGACCGAGGGGCTCAGTCTCAATCAGGTGCGCAGAGCCGTCGACGCCGCGCTCGACCGCGTGCCCGACATTGCCGGAATGGCAGGACCCGAGCTGGGTGGCGCGCGAGCGCTTTCCGGCCTTCGCCGAGCGCGCTGCGCGTCCTGCACCGACCGGCGGAACCCGCCGATCTGTCGCCGCGAAGGACTGGCCTGGTCGCGGCTGGCCTACGACGAGTTCCTGGCGGGACAGCTGGCGCTCGCGCTGGTGCGCGCGCATCTGCGGCGCCCCGCCGGGCCGCGCGACGCGCTGGCACCGGGCACCTGCGCGAAAAGCTGATCGAGACGCTGCCCTACTCGCTCACGCACTCGCAGACGCGCGCGGTCGGCGAAATCGTCGCCGATCTCGCCAAGCCCGAGCGCATGCTGCGGCTGCTGCAGGGCGACGTCGGCTCGGGCAAGACCGTGGTGGCGCTTGCTCGCCGCCGCGGCCGTGATCGAAGGCGGCCGCCAGGCCGCGCTGATGGCGCCGACCGAACTCCTCGGCGCGGCAGCATTTCAACACCATCGCGCCGCTCGCCGCGGCGGCCGGCATCGATGGTCGCCGATCCTGACCGGCCGCGAGCGCGGCCGCGAGCGCAAGCGATATCCTCGAACAGCTCGTCGCTCGGCGACATCCATGTGCTGGTCGGCACCCATGCGCTGTTCCAGGAGGAGGTCGAATTCCGCGACCTCGCGCTCGCCGTGGTCGACGAGCAGCATCGGTTCGGCGTGCACCAGCGCCTCGCGCTCGCCAAGAAGGGCGAAGCGGTCGACGTGCTGGTGATGACCGCGACGCCGATCCCGCGCACGCTGGTGCTGACCTATTTCGGCGACATGGATGTCTCGGAACTGCGCGAGAAGCCGGCCGGGCGCCAGCCGATCGACACCCGCACGATCCCGCTCGGCGCGGCTCGACGAGGTGGTCGCTGCCGCCGGGCCGCGCGCTCGCCGAGGGCCGCGCGCGTCTACTGGGTATGTCCGCTGGTCGAGGTAACCGAGAACAGCGATCTCGCCGCGGCCGAAGAGCGCTTCGCCGCGCTGAAGGAGCGCTTCGGCGCGATGGTCGATCTCGTGCACGGCCGCATGAAGGGCGCCGACAAAGACCGCGCCATGGAGCGCTTCGCTGCCGGCGAGACGCGGCTCCTCGTCGCCACCACCGTGATCGAGGTCGGCGTCGACGTGCCGGAGGCGACCGTCATGGTGATCGAGCACGCCGAGCGCTTCGGGCTCGCGCAGCTCCATCAGCTGCGCGGACGCATCGGACGCGGCGCCGGGCACTCGACCTGCCTTCTGCTCTACAAGGCGCCGCTCGGCGAAACCGCCAAGGCGCGGCTCGACATCATGCGCGAGACCGAGGACGGCTTCCGCATCGCCGAGGAAGACCTGCGGCTGCGCGGCGAAGGCGACGTGCTCGGCACGCGGCAGTCGGGCATGCCGGGCTTCCGCATCGCCCGCATCGAGGTGCATGGCAAGCTGATCGGCGCTGCGCGTGACGACGCCGCGCTGGTGCTGGCGCGCGATCCCGACGCTGGCTTCGCCACGGGGGCAGGCGCTGCGCCATCTGCTCTATCTGTTCGAGCGCGACGAGGCGATCAGGCTGATCCGGGCGGGCTAAGGTCACTTCGCCGGGGCAGCGGTGCGGCTCGACTGTGCCGCCTGCGCGATGCGAGCAGTCTCAGCGAGGGCGGCGAGCTTCTTTGCTGGTCGACGGCGCCCGGCTGCACCATTCCGGCCGACATCAGCAGCGTCATCGCGGCCTCGACCGTGATGTCGAGATCGACAACGTCCCGGCGCGGCACATAGAAGAAAAAGCCGGTGGTCGGGTTGGGCGTGCAGGGCATGAAAGCCGCAACGTGCTCGGTATCCGGGAGCCGCGACCGCGATATCGGCGCTTGCCGGATTTGACAGGAAGACCAGCGACCACATGCCGGGCGAGGGAAACTCCACCAGGCCGACGCGGCGGAAGCTCGACCCGCCACTTGGCAAACAGCGTCTCGAAAATCTGCTTCAGACTCTTGTAGATCGGCCGCACCACCGGCATGCGGTTGAGGATGTTCTCGCCGGCTTCGACGAGCTTGCGACCCACGAAATTGGCGGTCAGGAACCCGAGCAGCGTCAGCGCGGTGAGCGCGATGATCAGGCCGGTGCCCGGAATTTTCACCGGCAGATAGGTGTCCGGCCGATAGGCGATCGGAATGAAGGGCCGCACCAGATCGTCGACCCAGTTGATGAACCACCAGGTGAGGCTGATGGTGATGTAGGCCGGCCCCACCAGGACGAGGCCGGTCAGGAAATAGTTGCGCAGCCGGACGACCATGCCGTGATGGATCGGCACCGGCTTGGCCGGGTCGGACGGCGGATCGACCGGCGGCACCGTCGGCACGATGCCAGGATTGCGATCAAACTCGTTCATGCGACAACGATCTTCTCAATACCACGCCGGCCGGAGATTACCTCGCGTGCAGCGCGCCGCGACGATATACATAAAAGCCGCGGCCGATCACTCGACCGTGACCGACTTGGCGAGACTGCGCGGCTGGTCGACGTCTTTACCCATCAGGGCAGCCGTATGATACGCAATGAGCTGCACGGGAATGGCGTAGACTAGTGGCGTCACTGTGGCGGGCATGGCCGGCAGCGTGAGCTTGAACAGCGTATCCACGTGCGCCTCGCGGGCGCCTTGGGGATCGCTGAGGAGAATGATCTTTCCTTCGCGGGCGGCAACTTCCTGCATGTTGGACAGGGTTTTTTCGAACACCCGTCGTACGGCGCGATGACGATCACCGGCATGTTTTCGTCGATCAGCGCGATGGGTCCGTGCTTGAGCTCGCCCGCGGCGTAGCCTTCGGCGTGGATGTAGGAGATTTCCTTGAGCTTGAGCGCGCCTTCGAGCGCAAGCGGATAGCTGGTGCCGCGGCCGAGATAGAGCACGTCCCGGCTCTTCGCGAGGTCGCGCGCCAGACGCTCGATCTGCGGCTCGAGCGCGAGCGCCTCCGCCATCAGGCGCGGCACCTCGATCAAGGCGCGCACGAGCTGCCTCTCCTCGTCCTCGGACAAGCACGCCGCGCGCGCGGCCGGCGGCGACCGCAAGACAGGCCAGCGACCGCGAGCTGGCAGGTGAACGCCTTGGTCGAGGCAACGCCGATCTCGGGGCCGGCGAGCGTCGGCATCACCGCATCGCTTTCGCGCGCGATGGTCGAGGTCGGCACGTTGACCACCGCGACCGTATGCTGCTTGCTGCTCCTTGGCGTAGCGCAGCGTCGCCAGCGTGTCGGCGGTCTCGCCCGACTGCGACACGAACATCGCGAGGCCGCCGGCTTTCAGCGGCGCCTCGCGGTAGCGGAACTCGGACGCGACATCGATCTCGACCGGCAGACGCGCAAAGCGCTCGAACCAGTATTTGGCGACCAGTCCGGCGTAATAGGCGGTGCCGCAAGCCGCGATCGACACCCGCTCGAGCGCTTGGAAGTCGAACGGCAGCTTCGGCCGGCAGCCGCACGCGCTCGGCGGCCATGTCGAGGTAGTGCGCGAGCGTGTGGCCGACGACCTCCGGCTGCTCGTGAATTTCCTTCGCCATGAAGTGGCGGTAGTTGCCCTTGTCGACCAGGAAGGCCGCGGCCGAGGATTTGATCACGCGCACGCTCGACCTCGCCGCCCTTGGCGTCGCGGACCTCCGACGCTGTTGCGGGTGAGCACGGCCGCAGTCGCCATCCTCGAGATAGGAGATTGCGTCGGTGAAGGGCGCGAGCGCGATCGCGTCGGAGCCGAGATACATTTCGCCGTCGCCGTAGCCGATCGCGAGCGGCGAGCCCTTGCGCGCGCCGATGAGGAGATTGTCTTCGCCCGTGAACAGGAAGGCGAGCGCGAAGGCGCCGCGCAGCCGCGGCAGCGCCGCCGCCACCGCCTCGGCCGGCGAGCGGCCGTTCTTCATCTCTTCGGTCACGAGATGGGCGATCACCTCGGTGTCGGTGTCGGAGCCGAATGTCGCGCCCTTCTTCTCGAGCTCATCGCGCAGCTCGCGGAAATTCTCGATGATGCCGTTGTGCACCACCGCGACCCGGTCGGTGGCATGCGGATGCGCATTGCTTTCGGTCGGTCGGCCGTGGGTTGCCCAGCGGGTGTGGCCGATGCCGATGTTCCCGCAAGCGGCTCGCGCGCGAGTCTGGCTTCGAGATTGCGCAGCTTGCCCTCGGCTCGACGGCGGCCGAGCCGCCCGCCTTCCAGAGTGGCGATGCCGGCGGAGTCATAGCCCCGATATTCGAGCCGCTTGAGCGCGTCGACGAGCCCGGCTGCGACCGGCTCACGCCCGAGAATGCCCACAATTCCGCACATGCGAGCGGCCGCCTCCTATGCTGATCGTGCGGATGCTACCCCGACGACGGTGTATCGGCGACGAATGCCGCAAGGAAATCAATATAGTTCTCAACTTGTGACAAGGTAAGACAACACGCTCGCGGTCAGGTCGCGGGTGTGCGCTTCTTGTTCGCAGACTTGAGATCGCGCAAGCGCCGCGCCCAGCCCTCCTTGACGACCTGCTGTCCGCGACCGATCGCAAGGGCATCCGCCGGCACGTCGCGTGTGATCACCGAGCCCGAACCTATATACGCGCCATCGCCGATCTTGACCGGCGCGACCAGCGCCGAGTTGGAGCCGATGAACGCGTTCTTGCCGATCTCGGTGCGATGCTTGGCGGCGCCATCGTAGTTGCAGGTGATGGTACCGGCGCCGACATTGGCGCCAGCCCCGACGGTCGCGTCGCCGATATAGCTCAGGTGATTGGCCTTAGCGCCGGTCTCGATCACGGCTTCCTTGATCTCGACGAAGTTGCCGATGTGCACGTCATCCTGCAGGCGCGCACCGGGCCGCAAGCGAGCGTAAGGCCCGACCACCGCGCCTTTGCCCGACATGCGCGCGGTCGAGATGCGAAAACGAGCGGATCAGCGCATTGTCCTCGACCGCGACGCCAGGCCCGAACACCACGAACTGTTCCACCACCACGTCGCGGCCGAACTTGGTGTCCGACGACAGAAACACCGTTTCGGGCGCAACCAGGGTGACGCCGGCCTCCATCGCCGCCCTGGCGCAGGCGCTGCCGCAGCGCGGCTTCGGTCTCCGCGAGCTGTGCGTTGGTGTTGATTCCGCGCACGTCGTCCTCCTCGGTCTCGATGACGACCGCCTTGTGACTCCATGGTGCGGGCGATGGCGATGGCATCGGTGAGATAATATTCGCCTTTGCGATTGTCGTTGCCGATCCGCTCGAGGATTGGCAGCGCGCACGGACCGGAAAACGCCATGCAGACCGCCGTTGCACAGCTCGATCGCCCGCTCCGCCGGTGACGCATCGAGTTCCTCGCGGATGGCGACCAGTTCGCCGCCCTCCACCACGAGGCGCCCATAACCAGTGGCGTTCCTCGGCCGAAAGCCCAGCACCACGACGGCCGCGCCTTTGCGCAGGCCTTCCCGAATTCGAAGCAAGGTTTGCGGCCGGATCAGCGGCGTGTCGCCGAAAATCACCAGAACATCGTCGGGCGTACGGGTGATGGCGTCCCTGTGCCGCCAGCACGGCGTGGGCGGTGCCGCGGCGTTCCGACTGCACAAAGATCTCGGCATCCGGCAGCACCTCGCCTGGCTTCAGTCGCGACCGCATCGCTGTCCGGCCCAACCACGACGGCCGTTGCGGTAGCTCCGGCTTCGGAAACCGCGTCGAGCACATGGGCAAGCAACGATCGGCCGGCGATCCTGTGCAACACCTTCGGCCGCGCCGAGCGCATGCGGTGCCCTCGCCGGCTGCGAGCACGATGGCAAGGCAGGTGCGTTCACTGACCAATGGCTGGCCTCCCGGGCGCGTAGGGCGCCGGCGCCCTCATATCCGGAGTGCGCCGCAGCGGAAAAGGCGGAATGCGCGAGCAAACCCGGGAAAAGCCGACCTCGCGAGCACAATCGCCACGGAATTGCCAGCCTCGAGCGCCGGGTGTGGGAGCGCCCAGCGACCGTACCGGATGGCTAATCGGTTGTCCCGATAGAAAGCCCGCGGCATAGTGCGGCCAGCCATGCAATCCCGGCTCTTCCTGCCCACCGCCCGCCAGACCAATTGGCTGCTGCTGGTTGGCCTGCTCTCGCTCGGCGAGGCGCTTTATCTGCGCTATCTCGGCGATCGAATATGCGCAGGTCTCGCTGGCCTGCCAAGGCGGCCTCAGCACCTGGCTGTGCACCACATTCAGGCTCGCCATCGTCCTGTACAACCACTCGGTGTTCGGCTGGGTTGCGCTCGCTGCGGCCTTGCTCAATCTGGTCCGGCCATCGATCGCGCTGATATTGGTCGCGCTCGCTGCCACCGCGTTCGGCCTGGTCCCTGCACAATGCCGATCTTGCCGGCCTGGCGGCCGCGCTGTTGATCCTCAGCCTGGCACGTCCCGCGCCTGCACCAGAGTAAGAGCCAGCGCGAGCAAGCCAGCCGAGAACCACAACGCCTGCCAATTGGCGACGCTTTCGTTGCCCACGATGTAGACGGCCGACACGGCCAGGGTGACCGCCATCGCCTTCTCGGCCGCTGGCACGTTCTGAACGCCGTTTCCATCGTCCCCAGCACGAGCAGCGGAATCGCGGCGCCGGTGAGCGGCGCGAATGGAAAATCCCGATAGCGGCCATCGAATACCAGGCCGAGCGCCGCCTGCACCGAAAGCACCGCCGTCATCAGCAGAATGAGGCCGAGGAAAGCGACATCGCGGCGCGGGGGCGTTGCTCCGCGCGGCCGAGAATCTGCGCAAAACTCGGCGGCCGCGCGCCCGGACGCCAGCGCCGCGGCGCTACGACCGGTGCCATCAGCGCGACGGCGGCCCAGGCGAGGCAGCGCAGCCAGTCGCCAAGGGTGAGACTTTCGAGCGGTACGTTCTCGACCGTCCAACCGATCGAGGCTCCGGAGGCGATCGCAATTGCCGCGATACGCAACCACCCGGCGGCATTTGGAGCCGCCGCCATGCGCCGGCGCGCGGCGAGTGCGACGCCAAAAACGACGGCAGCGAGCCCCACGCCGCCCGCGGCCTGCCAGCCCCAGTGCGGATGGTTGGAAACCAAGCCACCCCAGGCGAACTTCGCCTGCCGGCGGTAGGCATCGTAGACGCCCCAATGGCCGCCGACGGTGCCCTCGAGCTGGCGCTTCCACGGTTGGTCGTAGGCCTCGATCAGGTTCACCCGATAGTTCTCGCGCTGGCATGCGCGAGCACCTCGTGCATCACGCGCGCCTGGTTGACAGGCGACGGCAAGGCGCCTTCGCGCATGCGGCCGGCGCTGGGCCAGCCGAATTCGCCCACCAGGATGTCTTTGTCGGGAAAGGCGGCGACCATTCGCCTGCGGATGGCATCGACGTGGCTGGGCGCGTCGCGCGCGGGAATGGGAAGTCCTCCCAGTAGGGCAGGATGTGGATGCTGACGAAATCGACAGCCGCGGCGACCTCGCGGTGACGCAGCCAGAATTCCCACACGTCGGCATACGTCACCGGCATCGAGACCTGCGCCTTGACCTCGCGGATGATCCGGACCAGGTCGGGGCCCGACATCTCGCCCCGCAGCAAGACCTCGTTGCCCACGATGACTGCGGCGATCACGTCCGGAAACCGCTTCGCCAGCGCGATCGCGGTCTCGACCTGGTGGCGGCTACGATCCGGCTGGTTGGACAGCCACAGGCCCTGCAGCACCTTCATCCCGTGACGTCTGGCGATTTCCGGGATCTGGTCGAGCCCGTGATCGATCGAGTAGGTCCTTACGCAATCGGTGATCTGCTTGAGCTGGGCCAGATCCTCGTCGATCTGCCGCGGGTCGATGGGAACATCCGGGCCGAACGGGTTCTGATCCCCTCGGAAAGGCGCGTACGAGATGCAATAAAGCTTCCCGCCTGAACGCGAGCGGCGACGGCGGCATCTGGACCGTGGATCCGAGCCATCCCCAAACCGCCACGATCGCCGCAGCGGCAATCGCGAAAAGCGCACTCACAACGCCCATTGCGGTCGGTCCAGCCCATCCCCGGAACGCCTCGCTTATCCTGCTCCAACGACGGTGCCAAGCGCCGGCCTCGGCGGCCCGACGCGATTTTTTCGCCTCCCTTCCCTTTCCCATCTTGGCGTCACGTCACGCGGCTGCTTTAATCATCGTGCAATCGAGGCCGCGACGTTCGCCGCAATGCTGACCGAATGGGTCCGCATGTGAAGCGACCCACCGGCCGCAAGGCCCGAAAATTCAGAGCAACCATGCCCCGTAACAGTCTGCGTCTCCTCACCGCCGGCCTTAGCGCGGCGATGTTGTTCGTCGCCTGGCCGACATTTGCCCAGAGTACGGACCAAAAGCCGGCCGAGAAGCCGCCGGCGGGCGACGCCAAGGACGCGCAGAAGAAGATCGACGAATTTGCCGAAGCAGAGAAGCTGCTGGGCGGCCCTGCCGCCAACCCGGAATGCCTGTGGCTGGGCCGGCGGGTGGTCAGCCTGCTCTGGCGCGACGACCTCGATACCGCCTTCCGCCATCTCGACCTTTACGACCGGTTCGGCTGTCCGGCGGGCCATATCCAGGCCACCTTCCGCTGCCTCGTCCGCCAGGGAAACATTGATCCCGAAGGCTCCGGACACGCTCAACGGACGTGTCCACAGCTGTTGGATCAATCCGAGCGCGGAGACGCAGGGCACGGCGGCCGCGCCCAGCGGCACGACCAATCGCTAATCTGTACAAACGTTCAGCGAGAGCGGCGCTAAGCTGTACAGACGTTCAGAATGACTGTTTAGATTTTTGCGGAACGTTTTTTGTAGTGTTGTTGTATTCCTTGAAACGGCCATGACTGATGGCTACTTGCTAAATCACCTCTCGCTAAGGTACGCTATCGACGACCTTGGTTGAACCTAGGGGACAGGTTCGGGTCTCTGTCTTCTGCCCCGCGTGGTAGTTGTTCTATGCGCTCCGTCGCTGCTGTGGTGGCGCTCGTCGTCTGCGTGCATGCCGGCTTGTGGAGTCTTCTCCAACGGCAACAGGCGGTCGCCAATATCGACGCTCCGCTCGCGAGCGTCTCCTATTCGCCCTATGCCCAGTCACAACATCCGGACTACGGCGACCGCCCGACGCCCGAGCAAATCCGCGCCGACCTGAAGATCCTCAGCCCGTACACCAACACCATTCGTACCTACAGTTCGACTGGCGGCGGTGAACTCGTGCCCGCGATTGCCGCGGAGTTCGGTCTCAAGGTCACGCTCGGGTATCTGGATCGACAAGAATGAAGCCCGCAACGAGCGGGAAATCCAGTCCGCGATCGCCCTCGCTCGTCGCTACACCAACATCAACGCTATCGTCGTCGGCAACGAGACCACGCTGCCGGGCGGACAAGACGATAGACGAGCTCAAGGCTCTCATTCAGCGCGTAAAGCGCATGAGCCCGGTTCCGGTTACCACGGGTGAAATCTGGACGGTCTGGAGGGACCATCCCGAGCTCGCCTCAGCGGTCGATTTCATTGCCGCCCATATCCTGCCAATACTGGGTCGGGATCCCGGCTGAGAAGGTGGTCGATGAAACCATCGCCCACTACAACAAGCTGCGCGCGATACACCCGGGCAAACGCATCGTGATCGCCGAATTCGGCTGGCCGAGCGCGGGCTACAACATGCTCAAGGCCAATCCCGGTCGCATCGAACAGGCGACGGTGCTCCGGGATTTCATCTCGCGCGCCGAGGCGTATGGCATCGACTACAACATCATCGAGGCCTTCGACCAGCCATGGAAGACCAACGAAGGCGGCGTCGGCATGTATTGGGGCATGTTTGATGCCTCGCGGCACGCCAAGTTCAGCTGGGCCGGGCTTGTCAACGATCCCGACCATTGGAAGCTCGGCGGTCTCGCCGTTTTGCTCGGCCTGTTGTTGTCGCTTCCGATCCTGGCGCGAAGCAATGCCACATTCGGCGAGGCTGTCACGCTTGCGGTTGCCGCGAACGTGGTCGGCGCCTGGTTCGCGACGATCTTCGCCTTCTGGCAGACCCACTATTTCGTGCTCGGCGCCGCTTTCGCGCTCAGGCTAGGTATCGTCCTGCTCATCCCGCTGGCGGCGATCGCGCTCGCGCGCATCGAAGAGATCGCAGCCATCGCCTTCGGGCGCGGGCCGCGCCGCCTGATCGCCGCCGCCCTGCCCGCTCCGGACGGTTTCGCGCCGAAAGTATCGATCCACGTCCCGGCGCATCGTGAGCCGCCGGACATGCTCAAGGCCACGCTCGATGCGGTTGCCCGCCTCGATTATCCCAACTTCGAATGCGTCGTGGTCATCAACAACACGCCTGACCCGACGTTTTGGCGTCCGATCGAGGAGCATTGCCGTACGCTCGGTGAACGTTTCAAGTTCATCCACGATGATAATGTCGCCGGCTACAAGGCCGGCGCGCTGCGGCTGGCGCTTGCGCACACCGCTGCCGATGCCGAGATCATCGGCGTAATCGACGCCGATTACGTGGTGCGGCCGGACTGGCTCAAGGATCTGGTGCCCGCCTTCGTCGATCCGAAGGTCGGCATGATCCAGGCGCCGCAGGATCATCGCGACGGCGAGCGCACCGTCATGCATCACGCCATGAACGGCGAATATGCCGGCTTCTTCGACATCGGCATGGTCCAGCGCAACGAGGCCAATGCCATCATCGTTCACGGCACCATGTGCCTGATCCGCCGCGCCGCGCTCGAGCTCGGCCGGCGGCTGGTCGAGCGACACCATTGTCGAGGACATGCGATCTGGGCCTGCTGGTGCTCGAGCAGGGCTGGCAGATCCATTACACCAATCGACGCTACGGGCATGGTCTCCTGCCCGACACCTTCGACGCTTTCAAGAAGCAGCGCCATCGCTGGGCCTACGGCGGCTTCCAGATCCTGCGGAAGCACTGGCGCCATCTGTTGCCGCGCGTCGGGGGCTGACGCGCGAGCAGAAGCGCGAGTTTGGCGTCGGCTGGCTGAACTGGCTGGGCGCGGAAGCGATCGGCGTGGTGGTCGCGATCCTCAACCTGGTCTGGGTGCCGGTTGTCGCCTTCGCCGGCATCGCCATTCCCGACATGATCCTCACGCTGCCGATTCTCGCGGCTTTCGTGGTTACGTTCGCCCATTTCATCGCGCTTTACCGCCTGCGGGTTGCGATTTCATTCGGCCAGATGATGGCGGCGGTGGTGGCCGCCATGTCGGTGCAGTGGACCGTCGCGCGTGCAGTCGGCTATGGCATATGGAAGGAAAGCCTTCCGTTCATGCGCACCGCCAAGGGCGGCGCAACCTCGCAAGGGGCCGGACTTTCCAGCCTTCTGGGAGGCGGTGCTGGCCGCATTGCTGCTGATCGGCGCGGTGATCGTCGTGGCCACGAACTACAAGCAAATCCACGAGATCAACATTTTCGCCCTGGTGCTCGTGGTGCAGAGCCTGCCGTTCCTCGCGGCCGTGGCAATTGGCGCCTTGGAAGCCTCGCGCTTCAACAACTTCGCCTACTGGCACGGTATCAAGGCGAGGATCGCCCTGCCCGGACGTGCCGTGGTCGCCAAGGCCCCGGTTGATCAGAAATCGGTGGTCAGCAATCAGTGATGAGATCAGGCGATTGTTGATCGAGCGACTGACGACCTTACCCCGGCAAGGCGGTTTCCACGAGCTTGACCCAATACGAGGTCCCGATCGGGATCGTTTCGTCGTTGAAGTCATAGGCCGGGTGATGCAGGCCGGCGCTGTCGCCGTTTCCGACGAAGATGAAAGCGCCGGGACGCGCCTCCAGCATGAACGAGAAATCCTCCGCGCCCATGACCGGAGCGAAGCGATCGTCGACGCGCTCCTGTCCGACCACCTGGGCGGCGACCGCGGCCGCGAACGCCGCCTGCCGCTCGTGGTTACGAGTTACGGGATAATCTCGCTTGTAGGTGAGCTTCGCCGTTGCCGCCGTAAAGTTGCGCCGTTCCGTCACGACCTCGTGCAGCCGTCTTCCAGAAGGTCGCGGACCTCGGGAGTGAGGCTGCGTGCCGTGCCGCGCAGGAGCGCGGTCTGCGGAATCACGTTGTCGGTGGAGCCGGCCTGAAATACGCAGATCGAAATGACGGCGGCCTGCAACGGATCGACGTTGCGCGACACGATTGATTGGATCTGATTGATGATCTGCGCACCCACCAGCACCGTGTCGACCGAGATATGCGGCCGCGCGGCGTGTCCGCCGCGCCCCTCGATTTCGATGGTGAGGCGGTCGGCGGCTGCCATGAGCGGGCCCGGCCGAGTCGCGAACTGTCCGACCGGAAGACCGGGATAATTGTGCATGCCGTAGACTTCCTCGATGCGGAAGCGATCCATGAGGCCGTCCTGGACCATGGCTCTTGCCGCCGGCACCTCCCTCCTCGCGGGCTGGAAGATCACGACCGCCGTGCCGGCAAAATTGCGCGTCTCGGTGAGATAGCGGGCGGCCCCGAGCAGCATCGCCGTATGGCCATCGTGGCCGCAGGCATGCATCTTGCCCGGTACGGTCGATCGATATGGGAGATCGGTCGCCTCCTCGATCGGCAATGCATCCATGTCGGCGCGCAGTCCGATGACCCGGCCGCCGTCGTCCGGCTTGCTGCCACGGATCACCCCAACTACGCCGGTGCGGCCGATGCCGGTCACCACCTCGTCGCAGCCGAAGCTTTTCAGCTTCTCGGCGACGGACGCCGCGGTGCGATGCACGTCATAAAGGAGCTCGGGATGGGCGTGGATGTCGTGCCGCCAGGCGGTGATCTCGCCATGCAGGTCGGCAATGCGGTTGACGATCGGCATCGGATCAGCTCCTCGCACGGCGGGTCGGCCTGAGCCCCGCCTGAACATAGGGCGATCGCAACAGCTTGGACAGGCCCCGCCTCCGGCGGTGCTGGCCTATTGACCCCGCACAAGGCCGTCCGTACACACCCGCGGACCGAGCCCGTAGCTCAGCCGGTAGAGCACGTGACTTTTAATCATGGGGTCGCGGGTTCGAGTCCCGCCGGGCTCGCCACTTGTTCTGATTGATAAATCCGGTCCGGCGCCTTGTTATTTGGAGGCGCCGGAACCGCTCCGGGGTCCCCTTTAAATCGATTGCTGTTGGGTTCTCCACATGGGCGCAAGAAGGCTAATTGGTAAGCCGGAAAGTGGCGACTGCTGAGGCCGCTGGATCGCCATCACAATCTCCACCTGCAGTTAAAATAGCATATCATGATAAATTAAACAAGACCGCGTTGCGAATAAAGTCAAATTACAGATGCAATGCCGTACCGCCTGCTACCGCATTCCACGTTTGCCGTCTCATTCAATAACAAGAGCAAAGCGCATCCTGTGCGCGCGCATCGGGCCTACAATTGCGTCGACGCTGAGCCGGGCGCTGCGGTTGAGCACGGCCGATATTCACCTGTGGCCCCACTCTTGTGGAACCGAGTTCCGCCCGCGAAGCCTCAGATCCCACGTCATGGTCGCACCCTCGCCCTGCTATTGCCCCGATCAGGTATCAGCCAAGCATGCCGCAATAGTGGGTTGGGCCTTCCGATGCTGTGTGCGCTATCAAGATGATGATTCCACGACTGTATCGCGCCGGAGCATGTTGCGCGTGCTGGCATCGGCCGCCTCGGCGTTCGCGCTCGAAGGATGCGCGTCGCTGGCGGGGACTGCCGCTCGTCTTGACGCGGCGGAGCTTACGACCAACCCCACGCTCCTGATCGCGACCACTCGCAAGCCGGTGAACGGTGCGCGGGCCAAGCCCTGGTTCGGGTCGGAGCGTGCCGGCCGGATGAGCGTTGCGCGTGCAAAGCTGGCTCCGCCGGACGAGGGGCGCTTTTCGCTCGGCGTCGATCGGCATGGATGATTGGCGCATCGATGACGATCGAAACGGTGCCGAAGATTGGCGATCTGATCGGGCCCGCCGCCGGCATGCGTGACGTGTTGCTGTACGTACACGGTTTCAACCAAACGTTCGAGACGGCGGCGCTCGACGCCGCGCGCCTCTCCGATGGCATCCGGTTCCGCGGCGAGACCATGGTCTTCTCCTGGCCGTCGAAGGCGCAGCTGTTCGACTACGGTTATGACCGCGAGAGCGCCATGTGGTCGCGTGACGCCCTGGAACAGGTGCTTTCCGGTTTGATCACAAGCCCGGCTGTCGGCCGTGTCCATATCGTCGCGCACAGCGTCGGCACCATGTTGACGATGGAGGCGATACGCCAGATCTACGACCGGCACGGCGGCATGGTCGCGGAAAGGATCGGCACGGTGGTATTCGCGTCGCCGGACATCGACATGGATGTGTTCTCGTCCTCGGTGGAACGCATCGGTCCGTTTGCTTCGAATATTACCGTCATCACCTCGACCAATGACCGGGCGCTGGCCGTGTCGCGTTGGATAGCTGGCGGGATCACCCGGGTCGGCGCCGCCGAGCATGCCGAACTCAAGCGGTTAGGCTTGCACGTGATCGACGCCTCGAAACAGGGCTGGGGCATCATCAACCACGATCTGTTCCTGTCGAATGCGCAGATTCGCCAAGTCATCCGCCGTGCCATCGATGGGCAGCGGACGCTGGCAGGCGGAGTGACCGTGAGCAGGGTGGCGCTTCGGATTTTCTTAGCCAACTTGCTTCGGTCGGCCTCCTTGCACCTTCCCATAGTGCGGACGAAATTTGCCGCTTTGCTGCTTCCCATCCAGAGTGGATCGCGCATTGATCCGCCACCGGTCCATAGTATGGTTCGTCGCAAGGCGACACCCCGAGGAGAGACCAGAATGGCTAACCGCTTAACCAAGCTCGTCGCTGCGATCGTGTTCATTGCGGGTACGTCCTCGCTCGCAACCGTCGCGTCCGCAACCCCGCTTGCGAATGGGCTTGCGATCAAGAATGCAGTTCCCGCCAGCGTGGAGACCGTGCAGTGGCGACGCGGATGGGGGTACCGCGGCGGATGGGGCTGGGGCGGTGTCGGTGCGGGATTTGTTGCCGGTGCGGTGATCGGCGGCGCACTCGCCTCGCCCTATTACGGCTATGACCCCTACTACTACCCCGGTCCTTACGCGGCGCCCTCCGGGCCCGGTCGTTTACGGCGCGCCGGGTCCCGCCTACGCCGTTCCCGTCGCCCCCGTTGCGGAAGATGCGGTTGCGTACTGCATGCAGCGGTTCAAGTCCTACGACCCCAGAAGCGGGACATATCTCGGCTACGATGGCGCCCGGCATCCCTGTCCCTGAATGCTTCAGAGCAGCAGCGAAAGGGCCGCTTCCGACGCGGCCCTTTTTCATGACCGGCGGCATGTGAGCCGGAGCTATCGCATCCACTGCGGCCGCGCGAGCATCACCAGTCAGCTCCAAAATGTGCATGCCGGTATTGGCCCGGTCGACGACATAGATGTAGCCGCGGTCGTCGGTTTCGACGTTGTTGCTCTGGATCGACGTGGTGCAGCGCTCCTGGCCGTCGATCTTGAAGCAGCGCTTCTCGGTTGCTTCCGTCATCGCCGGGATGAAATGGCCGACCTCCCTGGGATGATAAGGATTGCGCACGTCGAGCGCCCGCACCCCGCCGGCGAAATAGGTGATGAAGGCGAGTTTCTTGTGAAACACCGGCGCCGTGCTCTCGTTGGAGGAATGGGCGCCGAAGCGCACGCCGCGGTCGCAATAATTGCCGCTGCTCTCCGGCACCGAGAAATTAGAGACCATCATGGGCTTTGCCTCGACGCTGATGTCGGCGAACCACACCATCTGGTGCGTCTCCTGGCAGCCGTTGGCCCGGCCGGTCGCCTCGCTGACGATCATGACGAAATCGCGCACCGCCCCGACCCTCGACTTCGCGAATTCGGCCAGCGGCATCTGCAGCAGTGGAAAGGACGTGTGCGCGCCGTGAAGCGGTGACATGTCGAGCCGGCCGACCTCCGGATAGCGCAAATTCGCCGGGGTGGCCTCCTTCGGCCCCTGCAACAGCTTCTCGCGATCGATAATCTGGAAGATGCCGCCGTTGAGCGGACCGTAGGCGAGGTAGAGGCGATTGCCCTGCGGCCCGGTCGAGATCGGACCATGCAGGTCCGACGGCACGGCGCCGGTAGCACCGGGTTCATGACCCGGCAGGCCGAAGTCGCGATCTTCGCCGGTCTTGACGGATCGCCGAGATCGTAGACTTCGAGCATACGCTGCGCGCGCCAGCCCGGCACGCCCGAAACCAGAAAGGCGATCCCGGTGTCGCACTCCCACCAGCTCTTGTGCGTGTCCTTGTAGTCGCCGCCGATGCGCGTGACGAGCCTGGGGTTGGCGGGATCGGCGACGTTCCAGATTTCGTGCGCCAAGCGGCCGAACGGACGCAGGAGGTAGACCGCATTCGCATCGCCTTTTGGGAGGCCCCTGCCGTCGCACACGCGCGTCATCTGCGCGCCGCCGCTCTCCGGGCCACCCTCGGCCCCGGGGATGTGCGCCAGATATTTCGGCTGCCCCGGGTCAGTGACGTCCACGATCGACGTGCCGTTGAATTCTTGCGTGCCGTTGATCGGATTCAGCGGCTTGGCGTCATAGCTGGCGCCGTGGTGGCCGATATAGGCGATGTAACGATCGCCCTGCTTGTGAATGGTCGGCTGGTAGGCGCTGCGCGCTTGCAGATCGTTGAAGCCCACGAGCCGGATGTTGCTTGGCTTCCGCGGGCTCGCCGATCTTTGGCGCCTGGGCGACGGCAGGCGTCGGCCGCGAGCACCAATCCTGCAAGCGCGCACGCCCGCCAAGCGCAGGGCCGACGCCGTGAAACATGTCATGATCATTCTCCCTCGCATGCGTCACGGCCGTGCGGAGCCCAGCCGTGACGCCCAGCCTGCTGGGTTACTGCATTCCCGCGACCGCGCGCGCGTCGCCGCTCAACTCCAGAATGTGCATGCCGGTATTGCGCGCGATCGACGACGTAGACGTAGCCGCGGTCGTCGGTCTCCACATTGTTGCTCTGGATTGCGGTCTTGCAGCGGTCCTGGCCGTCCACCTTGATGCAACGCTTGTCGGTTGCCTCGGTGATCGACGGGATGAAGTAGCCGATCTCCTTCGGCTGATACGGATTGCGCACGTCGACCGCGCGCACGCCGGCATTGAAGTAGGTGATGAACACGACCTTCTTGTAGAACACCGGCGCCATGCTCTCGTTCGAGGAATGCGCGCCGAACCGGCCGCCGCGCTGGCAGAAGTTTCCGCTCGCCTCGGGGACGGAGAAGTTCGAGACCACCATAGGCTTGGCCTCGACCGTCACGTCGACGAACCAGACGATTTGGCGCTCCTCCTGGCATTCGTTGCGGATCTGCTCGTCCACGATCATCACGATGTCCCGGACCTTGCCGTCCTTGTCCTGGGCAAATTCCGCGACCGGCATCTGCAGCATGGGGAAGACGGTGTGCGCGCCGTTGAACGGAAGCATTTCGACCCGGCTGATCTCAGGGTAGCGGAGATTGTCCGGTGTCGGCTCCTTCGGTCCCTTGAGCAGCTTCTCGCGGTCCACGATCTGCAGCACGCCGCCCTTGTTCGTGCCATGGCCGAAATAGATCCGATTGCCTTGCGGGCCGGTCGAAACGCCGCCATGCAGTTCCATCGGCACCGCGCCGGTCGCGCCGGGTTCCTGGCCGACCAGGCCGAAGTCGCGGATATGGACAGGCTTCAACGGATCGCTGAGGTCATAGACCTGGGTCATGCGCCGCACCCGCCAGCCCTCCACGCCGGAAACGAGATAGGCGATGCCGGTGTCGCATTCCCACCAGCTCTTGTGCGTGTCCTTCAAGCCCATGACGATCTGGGTGAGCAGCGCGGGCTTGGCCGGATCGGTGACATCCCAGATTTCATGGCCACGGCCGCCGAAGACGCGCAGCATGTAGGTCTTGCCGGCGTCGCCCTTGGGCAGCGTCTTGCCGTCGCAGACGCGCACCATCTGCGCGCCGCCTTCCTCGTAGTTGCCTGGGAGCCCGGGGATATGGGCGAGGTATTTCGGTTGCGCCGGGTCGGTTACGTCGACGACCGAGGTGCCGTTGAACTCGGCTTGGCCGGTCAATTTGTTGACGGGCTTCGGCACGTCGGGGGTGCCGCCGTGGTGGCCAACATAGGCGATGTAGCGGCTGCCCTGCTTATGAATGGTCGGCTGGTAGGCGCTGCGCGCCTGCAGGTCGTTGTAGCCGACGAGCCGCATGTTCTTGGCTTCCGGCGGATCGCCGATCTTGGGCGACTGCGCGAGCGCGGGCAGCGCCGAATAGGCAAGTACCCCGGCGGCTGCGCCAGCCATCAGAGTGCGCAGCCCGTCGGCAGAATTAGTCCATGGCATTCAAGTTTCTCCCTAGTTGTTCGTTCCTTACGCCAATGCCTTCTTGACCCGCTCCGGAGTGAACGGAGTATGACGCAGGCGCACGCCGGTGAGTTCGGCCACCGCGCTCGAGATCGCAGGTGCCACGAGCGGTGTCGCCATCTGTCCGGCCCCGGTCGGATGGTTCTCGGTCGCGATCACCTCGATGTGCATCTGCGGCACATCCTTCATGCGCGGCACGTGATAGTCATAGAAGTTGTTCTGCTCAACCGCGCCGTTCTTGATGGTGATGAGCTCGGAGAGCGTCACGCCGAGGCCGTAAACGATGCTGCTCTCGGTTTGCGCCACCACGTTGTCCGGCTGCACCGCCACGCCGCAGTCGATGGTGCACCAGAAGTTATGCACCTTGATCTGGCCACTGCCGCGGTCGAGCGACACCTCGGCGATGCCGGCCACCTGTGAGCCGGAATAGTCGAGATAGGCGAAGCCAAGCGCGCGACCGTCACGTTTGCGGCCCCACTCCGCCATCTGCGCCACGCGTTGGACCGCCTTGATGGCGCGGGGTGTGTCCTTCAGGAGTTCGAGCCGGTAAGCGACCGGGTCGACCCCGCGCTTGCGCGCAATCTCGTCCAGGAACGCCTCGGTTGCGAACCTGTTGGCCAAAAACTGATTCCACGCAGCGGATTGGTGCGCACGCCGGTGTCGCGGTAGAGTTGCTCGACCAGTTGGTGCGGGACGTCGTAGCCGCGTAGGTCAGCGCCGAGCATCGCGATGAAGTCCTTGCCTCCGGCCATCTGGTAGCGCACCGGATCCATGTAAGCCCCGACCCGGTCGACTGCGATGCGGTGATGCCAGGCCGCGAGCTTGCCGGACCGGTCGAACCCGGCCTTCAGGTAGTGGGCGGAGATTGGCCGGAAGCGGCCGTTATGGACGTCGTCCTCGCGCGTCCACATCACCTTGACCGGTCGGCCGGCCTCCTTCGACAGCAGCACCGCATCGAGGATGAAATCGACGTCGCGGTTTCCGCGCCGGCCGAAGCCGCCGCCCATCAGCATGTCGTTGAGCTTCACCTTGTCGCGCGGAATGCCGAGCAGCTTGGCGGGCGCTTCGCAGGCGGTCGTCTGGCTCTGCGTTCCCGCCCAGATTTCGACCGGATCTCCGCCGGGCGCCACCGAAGCGATGGCGTTGAGCGGCTCCATCTGCGCGTGATAGGCGTAATCGCAGCGATACTCGGCATCGATCGTACTGGCTGCCTTCGGCATCTCGCCGCGGGCGTCGCCGATCCTGCTCCACTCCGTCGCGCCGCGGGCGAGATTCCTGGCATCGGCGGCGAATCGCTCAATACCCTTGTCGCTGTCGAAGCCCCAGGCGGTCCCGGTCCTGCTCCAAGTCACGGCGAGCGCCCGGCGTGCCTCGAACGCGGCCCACGGCGTGTCGGCGAGCACGCCGACCCCGTACGGCAGCCGGACGATCTTGACCGCGCCCGCGATCACCTTGGCCTTGGCATCATCGATCTTGTCCGGCACCGAGCCGTCCACCGGCGCCCGCAGCACGGCGCCGTAGAGCATGTTCGGGACCTGGACATCGATGGCATAGCGCGCGCTGCCGTTCACCTTGCCCGGCAGTTCGGCCCGCATCACGTCCTTCCCGATCAGCCGGAACTGGCCCGGCTTCTTCAGGTCCTCCGGCTTGATCTCCGGCGCCTTGGCGGGCACCTCGGCAATCGCCGCGATGTCGCCATAGCTGAGCTTACGGCCGGACTTGGCGTGGACGACCACGCTCGGCTCGGTGGTCAGTTCCTCGATCGGCACGCCGAGCTTCCTGGCCGCATTGTCGAGCAGCACGCGGCGCACTTGCGCGCCGAACGTGCGCAACGGCCCATAGTAGCTCGTCACCGCGTTGGAACCGGCGGTGTACATCATGCCTTGGAAGCCCGGATTGCCGTAGATCGCCTCGATCGGCGGCGCCGGCACGATCCGTACCTTCGACCAGTCGGCGTCGAGCTCCTCGGCGATGATCAACGGCAGCGAGGTCATCGACCCCTGCCCCATCTCGGTCGCCGCCGACATGATGGTGATCGTTCCATCGGGCGTGATCGACACCCATGGGCTCAGCGCCTTGCCGGCGCGCTCGGTGGCGAGCGCCGCCGCGACAGCCGAGCCGCTTTTCCCAAACGCAACCGCGAAGGACAGCCCAGCCACACCGACCATAACCTGGCGGCGCGACATGGAAACGCTCGCGCTCCGGACTCTTATGTGCTTTGTCATGGCTCAGGCCTCCCGCGCGGCGCGCTCAACGGCGCGCACGATGCGCTGATAGGTTCCGCAGCGGCAGATGTTCGTGTTCATGTGCTCGACGATCTGATCGCGCGTCGGCTTGGGATTTTGCTTGAGCAAGTCGGCGGCGCTCATGATCTGGCCGGACTGGCAGTAGCCGCATTGCGGGACCTGTTCGGCGAGCCAGGCCTTCTGCAACGGGTGCGACGGATCCAGCCGACAGACCCTTCGATCGTCGTCACCGACCTGCCGGCAATCTCCGACACCTGCGTCTGGCATGAGAACGCACGCTTGCCGTCGATGTGCACCATGCAGGCCCCGCACAGGCCGGTGCCGCAGCCGAACTTGGTGCCCGTGAGCTTGAGGCCTTCCCGGATCACCCACAGCAACGGCGTTGCCGGCGGTGCGTCGGTCGACGCCGCCTTGCCGTTCACAATGAAATCGATGGCCATGGTCTCCTCCCTGAGAATAGACAGCGAGCAGCGAGGTCGCGGTTAGGGCCGCTTGTTATTCGCTACTCGCTATTCGTCGTGTCGCCATTCGCTATGCTCCCTGGTCACTCGTCCGTCCTGCGTCGCTCGATCTACCCCAGCGCCGACTTGACCCGCGCCGGGTTGAGCGGAAGATCGCGGACACGTTTGCCGGTGGCGTTGGCGAAGGCATTGGCAACGGCGGCGACCGCGGGGCCCTGCGAGCCTTCACCGGAACCCAGCGGGCGCTCATTCGGACGGTTGATCAGCTCGATCTCGACCTTTGGCGCCTCCGGCATGGTCAGGATCGGATAGCTCGCCCAGTCGCGCGCCAGGATCCCGTCCTTGTCGAAGCGCACCTCCTCCTTCAGCGTCCAGCTCACCGATTGGACGATGCCGCCTTCGATCTGGCTCGTGAGCCCATCCGGATTGATGATCAGGCCGGAATCGACCGCCGCCCAGGTCTGCGGCACACTGACCATGCCGGTGGCACGGTCGACCACGACCTCCGCCACCACCGCGACGTAGCAGGCGAGATTCTTGTACTTGGCAAAGCCGATGCCGCGGCCGCGCGTACCGTCGCCCTTCTCTCCGTCCTTCCAGCCGGCCTTCTTGGCAACAGCCTCGATCACGGCCCGCGCGCGCGGGTCCTTCAGATGTGCGAGGCGGAAAGCGACCGGATCGGCGCCGGCCGCGGCCGCGAGCTCATCCATGAAGGATCTCGAGCGCGAACACGTTGGCATAGGCGCCGAGCGTGCGCAGCGCCGAGACCCGGATCGGCATGTCCTGCACGAAATGATGGATCACCCGCTGGCTCGGGAAATCGTAAAGCGGAATGGCGTTGCGGTCGCCGCCGCCGGCCGGTTGCGGCGGGCTCGTCGGCGGTCCCATCTTCTGCGGCTCGGCGAGATACCAGCCCGCGAGCACATTGGTGCCGTCGGTCGATTCCGGACGTGTCGAGTGGCTGTTGCTCCACACCTCGTATTGCCAGTCGGCGATCTTGCCGTCGCCTCCAAGCGCCGCCTTGGCGCGCATCACCATGGCGGGACCATAAGGCTCCCAGCCGAACTCGTCGTCGCGCATCCATTGCAGACGGACCGGGCGGCCGGGCACCGCCCGCGCCAGCAACGCCGCATCGGCGGCAACGTCGTCGGCGCCGTTATGGCCGTAGCAGCCGGAGCCCTCCACATGCACGCAGCGGATCGCGGCGGCCGGCATTTTCAGCGACTTTGACCAGCTCGGCGCGCAACGGAAAGACGCCCTGCGAGTGCGTCCATACCGTCATGCGCTGCCATCCTTGAACTCGGCGACCGAGCAGGATGGACCGATCGAACCGTGCGACATGTAAGGCTTGGTGTAGACCGCCTCGAACGTGCGGGCATCGGCGGGTGCCGCGCCCTGCTTGACGCCGATGGTGGCATCCTTGCTCGGCAGCGACTTGATCACCTCGAAAATGCGCGCGGGATCCGGGCAGCTCGGGTCCCAATGTCCACTTCGCGCTCTGGCGCAAGCGCTTCGCGTGCCTTGATCGCCTGTTCCTCGCGCTCGGCGACGACGCCGAGGAAGGAGCCGTCCCGCACCACCGCAATCACGCCCGGCATCGCCTTGGCGGCGGCTTCGTCGGCGCTGTCGAGCTTCGAGCCGTAGCGCGGCGGACGGATCACCCGGCCATGCAACATGCCCGCGGGCCGCATGTCCTGCACAAACACCAAGCCGCCGGTCACCTTGGCCGGAATGTCGAAACGCGCAATGGATTTTCCCACGATCTTGTGGCTCGCCGGCGGCTTCGGCGTCGCCTTGGCGGTCGCTTCCCGATTGAGATCGGGATTGAGTTCGCCGTAGCCGATCTTGCGGCCGTCGGGCGCCGAGACGACGCCGTCGGCGACCTTCAATTGATCCGCGGCCACGCCGAGCCGCTTCGCCGCGAGGTCGATCAGAATGGCGCGAGCCTCGGCGCATGCCATGCGCAACGCGGTGCCGCTGTTCTCGACTGATTGGCTGCCGGCGGTCTGACCTTCGTTCGGCGTCTGGCGGGTGTCGCCGGAAATCATCCTGACGCGAGCGAGCGGCAGATCGATCTCCTCGGCGGCGATCTGCGCGAGCGCGGTGAGGATGCCCTGCCCCAGCTCGACCTTGCCGGTGAAGACGGTCGCGGTACCGTCGGGATTGATGCGGATCCAGCCGTCGAGCTTGCGATTGTTCTGCAGGCTCCCGGGCAGCCGTTCCTGCGCCAGCGCAAGATTCGGATCGAGCGAGAAGGTTACGACGAGCGCGCCGAGGCCGCCGGTGAAACGGCGTCGCGTGAGAATGGGAGCGTTCATCGTCAGGTCCTCCCGTTCGCCTGGGCAGCGCGCAGCACCGCGCGAATGATCCGGTTATGGGTGCCGCAGCGGCAGAGATTGCCGGCGAGCGCCGCGCGCACGTCCGGCTCGCTCGGCCGCGGATTGCGGTCGAGCAGTTCCTTCGCCGACATGATCATGCCGTTGGTGCAGTAGCCGCACTGCGCCGCCTGCTCCTCGATGAAGCGCCTGCTGGAGCACGTGCGGCTTGTCGATCGAGCCGAGGCCCTCGATGGTCGTGATCTCGCTCGTCTCCAGCGCGCTGATCGGCGTGACGCAGGAGCGCACCGCTCGGCCGTCGATCAGCACGGTGCAGGCGCCGCATTGCGACAGCCCGCAGCCGATACTTGGCGCCGTTGAGTTCGAGATCGTTGCGCAGCACGTAGAGCAACGGCGTGTCCGGCTCGGCTGTCACCGAGCGAGGCACGCCCGTTGACTTTGAGATTGATGGCCATCCGCGGTCTCCCGAAGTCTCAGCGCTTGCCGCGCCGTTGTTTAGATTGGTTTTATTCTGCGCCCCTGCAACGGCGTCGTCGAGCCCCTATTGTGCGCCCAGGCCGAGGCGCTGGATCAACTCCCTTCACCTGGCCGTCCGCCATTGTTCGTGACTGGGCGTCGGCGCTGCCGGGGGCAACGATTAAGCCTGGAGGTCGCGCGCGCGCGGGCGCGGACCTCAATGCTGCGCGGATGCTACGTCCGCGCCTCTCCCTGCGCGCCCAGCCGTCGCGTGTTTTGCGCGCAGAACTCTGTGCAGCTCCTGCCGCGATCGCCGCACGCATGCCCGCCATCAGCTCCTGGTAATAGGCCATTGACTGTGGTGAGCAGGATCGCGCCGAGCATCTCATTCGCCTTCACCAGGTGGTGGAGATAGGCGCGCGAATAGTCACGCGCCGCCGCGGCGCAGGCGCTTGCGCCGTCGAGCGGGCGCGGATCGTCCGCGTGGCGGCGCGTTCTTGAGAGTGATCGGCCCAAACGGGTAAAGGCGAGCCCATGGCGGCCGTTGCGGGTCGAGAGCACGCAGTCGAACATGTCGATGCCCGCGCCACCGCGGCCAGCATATCGTCGGGCATTCCGACGCCCATGAGATAACGCGGACGGTCGGCGGGAAGCGCGGGCGCCACCTCGGCAACCGTGCGCAGCATCACGTCCGGTGGCTCGCCCACGGCCAGCCCGCCGATGGCGTAGCCATGGAACCCGATATGCGGTGAGTGCGCGCGCGCTTTCGACACGCAGCTGCGGATCGTCGCCGCCTTGCACGATGCCGAACAAGGCGGCCCGCACTGCGTCGCCGCTCGCTCGAAAGGCGCGCTTGCTGCGTTCGGCCCAGCGCGAGCGACAAGCCGCATAGCGCGTTCGAGCTCGACGCGGCGCGCGTGGCAACCGCAGGCATTCGTCCAGCTGCATTGCGATATCGGAGCCCGAGGAGTTCTGGATTTCGATCGCGCGCTCAGGCGAGAGCTCCACCATGGCGCCGTCGAATGCGGGAACGGAACGTCACGCAGTCGTCCGCGACTTTGCGCAACTGTGAAGCGACATGACCTGGAATCCGCCGGAATCTGTCAGGATCGGGTGCGGCCAATTCATGAACCGGTGCAGACCGCCGAGCGCCGCTACGCGCTCGGCCCCTGGACTGCAGCATCAGAGATGGTAGGTGTTGGCGAGCACGATGTCGGCGCCGGTCGCACGCACACCGTTTCGGGGGTGAGCCCTTTGACCGTCGCTTGGGTGCCGACCGGCATGAAAACCGGGGTTGCGACAAGCGCCGTGCGCGGTGTCGCGGAACTCACCGCGGCGGGCGTCGCCGTCCGTCGCCAGCAGGCGGAAGGGAAAGGCGTCAGGCGTCGGCGCGGGCGATGTGGCGGGACCGGGTTGCGCCATCACGACTTGGGTTCTGGCCCAGATATCATTCGCGACGCAACCATCATCCCGTGGGTTCCCGCGCTGACACGTTTCATATCTCATGAGGCCTCCAGTCTCAGGAGGCTCAGCAAGACAGCAGGCCCTTGAGCAACTGCGTGGGACGCGGGGGCAGCCGGGGATATGAAGATCGACGGGCACAACGGCCGAAACTCCCCCACCACCGCGTAGCTGTCCGGAAAAATGACCGCCGTCGAGCGCGCAGTCGCCGACGGCGACGATCCATTGGGGTCAGGGTGTCGCGTCGTAGGTGCGCGCGCAGCGCCTCGCGCATGTTCCTGGTGACCGGCCCGGTCACGAGCAGTACGTCGGCATGTCGCGGCGAGCGCCACAAAGCGCAGCCGAAGCGCTCCAGATCGTAGAACGCGTTGTTGAGCGCGTGGATCTCGAGTTCGCAGCCATTGCATGAGCCGGCATCGACCTCGCGGATCGACAGGCTTCGCCCGAGCCGCCGGCGTGGCCGCGCGGTCGACGTTCGCCGCCAGTTCCGGCGAGCGCGTCGTCGTCCGCGACCGGCGGCGGCTTCGGTCAGCGGGCACAGCCCTTCGAACAATATCCTGCGCATACCGTGATCCTCTTGTGTCGTTACTCGCGAAGGCAGGCATCGATCGGCGCCATCCGCGCCCGGAAATATCTCGAGCTAGAGGTCATGTCCGGAATAGGAGCAGTTGAACGATTTGTTGCACAGCGGGAAGTCCGGCGACGATGTTGCCCTCGATCACGGCTTCCAGCAGCGGCCATTGGAACCAGGACGGGTCGCGCAGGTGGCAGCGCGCGATGCGGTCGCCTGTCGAGCCGCACCCACGCCAGCACGTCGCCGCGAAACGCCTCCGCCAGGCCCGAGCCCTTCGCCGCGTCCCGCCCCGCCAGACCGAATTGCGGTCCGGATCGCGCCGACGGGCAGCGCGTTGCAGGATCTGCTCGATCAGCCCGAGGCTTTGCTCGACCTCGCGGATGCGCACCCAGACGCGGGCGTTGACATCGCCAGTTTCCAAGCACAGGAATGTTGAAGTCGAGCTGATCGTACGGGCGCGGTATCCGGGCAGTCTTGCGGGCGTCGAAGGCGCGTCCGCTCGCACGTCCGACATAGCCGCCGGCGCCGAACTGCCGCGCCAGCTGCGGCGCGCAGAATCCCGGTGGAGACGGTGCGGTCCTGCAGCGAGGCGGTGTTGTCGTAAAGCTCGATCAGTGCCGGGAACGTCGCCGGCGGATGTCCTGCAACAGGGCCGTCGACGCGCGCGATGCCGTCGGCCGTCGAGATCGCGCGCGACGCCGCCGGGCACGCACGGCATCCATCATCAGCCGATGGCCGAAGCATGCATCGGCCGCCCGCAGGGTCCGCTCGCGCAGGATGCCGCACTGTGCGTGCATGATGCGAGAACGAGGCGTCGTTGCAGATCGCGCCGATGTCGCCGAAATGATTGGCGAGACGCTCGAGCTCGGCCATCAGCGCGCGCAGATGGATCGCGCGCGGCGGCACCTCGACCTCGCACCGCTGCTTCCACAGCGTGCGCAAAGGCAGAGCGCATAGGCGACCGTGCTGTCGCCCGAGGTGCGACCGGCCAAGCCGCGCGGCCTGGTCGACGGTCGCGCCCGCCATCAGCGCCTCGATGCCCTTGTGCACGTAACCGAGGCGCTGTTCGAGCCGCACGACGGTCTCGCCGTTGGCGGTGAAGCGGAAATGCCCGGGCTCGATGATGCCGGCATGCACCGGACCGACCGGGATCTGGTGCAGGTTTTCGCCCTCGGTCGGCAGGAACGCGTACGGCGCACGCTTCGCCGGCGCCGCGCGGCGCTGCCCGAGCGGATGCTGCACGTCCCAGAAGCCGAGGTCGAGCCAGGGCCGGGTGTCGGGCAGCCCGACCGGCTCGATGCCGTAGAGATCGCGAATGGCGCGCTCCAGACGGATCGGCCGGCGGATGCACGCGCGCCGACCGGAGGGAAGCGTCGCGTTCGGACAGAGGATCGTGATGACCGCGATCTCGCGCGCGCGCTCGTCGAGCACGGCCATGTGCACCGCGCCTGTATCGCCCCACAGGCCGAGCAGCGTCCAGTAGCCGGCCGACGAGCTGGCTGGTGGCGAAGCGCCAGCCGTCCTCGCTCACCACGACGCGCGGCCACCGGCCGGTGGCGTTGCACTCGATCTGCCCGTCGATCATGTCGATCAGCGTCGCCATCGGCCTATCCCAAGCAGCTTCGCGACGTTCTGGAACCAGGCGACGAGTGCCGGCGGCAGATAGATGCCGGCGACGAAGACGAGCGCGAGATGCGCGAACATCGGCACGTAGGACGCCTTGGCCTCGGCGGTCGGCGCCGCGCGGCTCGCCGAACGCGATGGTGTTGAGCCGCAGGAACAGCGCGGCCACGCCGACCAGGATGCCGAATGACCAGCACGATGCGCGAGCCACGGCGCGCGCGCGAAGGTCGACGTCACCACCAGGAACTCGCTCATGAAGATGCCGAGCGGCGGCAGTCCGGCGATGGCGACGACGCCGAGCACCAGCCCCCAGCCGAGCACCGGATTGGTTGCGGTCAGGCCGCCCATATCGGCGATGCGCTGCGTGCCCTTGACCTGCGCGATGTGGCCGACGGCGAAGAAGATCGCCGACTTGGTCAGCGAATGCATGGTCATGTGCAGGAGGCCGGCAAAGTTGGCGAGCGGACCGCCCATGCCGAAGGCAAAGGTGATGATGCCCATGTGCTCGATCGAGGAATAGGCGAACATGCGCTTGATGTCGCGGCGGCGGTAGAGCATGAACGCCGCGAACACGAGCGAGATGAGGCCCATCGTCACCATCAGCGGGCCCGGCGCGAGCGCGCCCGGATTGAGCGCGAGCAGCATCTTGAAGCGCAGCAGGGCGTAGAGCGCGACGTTGAGCAGCAGCCCCGAGAGCACCGCCGAGATCGGGGTCGGGCCTTCGGCGTGGGCATCGGGCAGCCAGGCGTGCAGCGGCGCCAGCCCGACCTTGGTGCCGTAGCCGAGCAGCAGGAACACGAACGCGACGTTGAGCAGCGCCGGATCGAAGGCGGCTGCGCGCGTGACCAGCACGGTCCACACCATGGCATCGAGGCCTTCGCCGATCACCGGCCGCGCCGCCATGTAGACGAGGATGGTGCCGAACAGCGCGAGCGCGATGCCGACGCTGCCGAGGATGAAATATTTCCACGCCGCTTCGAGCGCCTCGTGGGTGCGATAGATGCCGACCATGAGCACGGTGGTCAGCGTCGCGAGCTCGATCGCCACCCACATCACGCCGATATTGTTGGCGACCAGCGCGAGGTTCATCGCGAACATCAGCACCTGGTACATCGCGTGATAGAAGCGCAGGAATGTCGGCGTCAGCCGGCCGATCTCGAGCTCGTGGCCGATATAGCTCGCGCTGAACACGCTGGTGGTGAAGCCGACGAACGTCGTCAGCACGATGAAGACGTTGTTGAGGTCGTCGACCAGCAGATATGGGCCCGGCTGCGGACGGCCGAAGAACAGCGACACCGCCGCGAGGAAGGTCAGGAACGTCGCCGACCACGTTGAGGCGTCGCGGTGAGCCGGTAGCCCGGCAGCACCGCCAGCAGCGCCGCCGCGCACGGCCGGGATGACCAGAACCGCGATGACCGCGTTCGAACATGCCGGTCATCGCCGCTCTCCGCGGAAGCGATCGAGCGCCTGCAGGTCGACGCGTGTCGAAGCGCTCGCGGATGCGGAACAGGAAGATGCCGATCACGATGAAGGCGATCAGGATCGAAAACGCGACGCTGATCTCGACCACCAGCGGCATGCCCTTGGCGCCGGTCGCCGCGAGCACGAGGCCGTTCTCCAGCGACATGAAGCCGATCGACCTGGCTCACCGCGTTGCGCCGCGTCACCATCATCAACAGGCCGAGCAGCACCACCGACGAGCGCGAAGGCGAGGTCTTCGCGCGCGAGCGGATCGGCGTCGGCCGTCACCCGCAGCATCACCACCATCGACAGCGCGACCAGGCCCATGCCCAGCAGCATCGCCGGGCCGACGCCGACCACCTTCTCGATCTCGCGATGGATGCCGAGCCGCACGATGATCCGATGCAGCGCGACCGGAATGACGATCGCCTTGAACACCAGCGCGATCGCCGCGGTCACGTAGAGGTGCGGCGCGTCCTGGACATAGGCCTGCCAGGCGACCGAGAGCGCCAGCACCAAGGCATGGAGCGCGAACATGTTGAGCAGCGCATAGAGCCGGTCCTGATAGAGCTGCGAGGAAGCTCACCAGCACCAGCGAGCCTGCAAGCATGATGGGCGATGTCGAAGCTCAGGCCGCCGCATCTACAGGCTCCGCGAGACGAACAGGAGAAGCGTCGCCAGCAGGCCGAGCATCAGCGCGGCGCCCAGGAATTCCGGCACGCGGAACACCCGCATCTTGGCGATCGAGGTCTCGAACAGCGCGAGCAAGAAGCCGCCGACCGCAAGCTTGCCGATGATAGGCGAGCGACTCCGATCGCCAGCAGCGCGACGGCGCCGGCGCCGGACGGCGCCATGCCCCAGGGCACGAACAGGCAGGCGATCAGCGAAACGTAGAGCAGGAGCTTCAGCGACGCAGCGAAGCTCGATCAGCGCCAGGTGGCGGCCGGAATATTCGAGCACCATGGCCTCGTGCACCATGGTCAACTCGAGATGCGTTGCCGGATTGTCGACCGGGATGCGCGCGTTCTCGGCGATCGCCACCATGATCAGCGCGAACAGCGCCAGCCCCAGCGACACCCGCAGCCCCACCTCCGACGACACCAGGAAGCCGGCCATGGTCGAGAGCTGGGTCGAGCCGGCGACCAGCGCGACCGTGAACACGATCATGATCATCGCCGGCTCCGCGAGCGAAGCGATCATCACCTCGCGGCTCGAGCCGATGCCGCCGAAGCTGGTGCCGACGTCCAAGCCCGGCCAAGCGCCAGGAAGAAGCGCGCGCTGCCGAGGAGCGCGATGATGGCGATGAGGTCGGCCGACCAGGAGAACAGAAGACCGGTGCCGAAGGTCGGCACCAGCGATGCCGCCACCCAGGTGGCGGCGAAGATGAGATAGGGACTGACGCGGAACAGCCAGGAGGCATTCTCCGCCAGCACCACCTCCTTGCGCATCAGCCGCACCAGGTCGCGATAGGGTTGGATCAGCGGCGGCCCCTGCCGGAGCAGCAGACGCGCCTTCACCTTGCGCACGAAGCCGGTGAGCAGCGGCGCCAGCAGCAGCACCAGCAGCATCTGCGCGCCCTGAACGGCGAGGTCGAAGATCACGGCCATATCGCGAGCACCAGCAGCAGGAGCACGAGCGCGGCGAACACCAGGCTGAGGAATTGGCGGATGGTCAGGAACTGCAGGTGATTGAGCCGGTCGGCGGCGAAGCCGACGCCGCCGGCGATCGGCGCATAGAGCGCGTCCCAGACCAGATCGCGCATGTCCACCGTGAGCCGCGCCGGCCGCGCGTCGCCGGGCGGCGGCATCTCGACGTGCTCGCGGGCGCGGAACACAACGGTGCCGAATACGCGGCGGATCGGCTGCGCGAAGCTCGATGCGGTGTACTGGGTCGCGGGGCTCGCGTCGGGATAGCCGCAGTCCCAGGCCGGGGCGCGGCGCAGCTTGTCGGAGGCGAGGCGGTGGATCGCCCAGGCGGCGAGCGTGCCCGAGATGCACCATGAACAGGAAGACCAGCAGGCCGTTGTAGGAGCTGCGGCTCTCGGCGATCGGCACGATCGAGAGCCAGTCGACGCCGCGCTGCACCGGCATGCGCGCGCCCGACCAGGCCCTGCACCACCGGCGCCAGCGCATCGATGAAAACGCCGGGCAGAATGCCGGCGACCAGGCAGAGCGCCGCGAAGAAGAACATCGCCGCGAGCGAGAACCGGTCGGTTTCCCGCGCGCTGCTCGGCCGCGGGCGTGCGGGCGCGGCCGAGGAAGGTCACGCCGAACGCTTTGACGAAGCAGGCGGCGGCGAGCGCCGCCGACAGCGCCAGCAGCGCGCCGACCGCCGGCACCAGGAACTTGAGCCCCCAGGACGGCAATCTGCGGGCTGAGCAGGATCGCCTGGAAGGTCAGCCATTCCGGAGACGAAGCCGTTGAGCGGCGGCAGCGCCGAGATCGCCGCGCAGCCGACCAGGAACGACGAAGCGCGGTCTGCGGCATGCGATGGATGAGGCCGCCGAGGTGCTCCATGTCGCGCTCGCCGGTCGCGGTGAGCACTGCGCCGGCGCCGAAGAACAGGAGGCTCTTGAAGACCGAATGATTGAACACGTGCAGCAGGCCGGCGGTGAGCGCGAGCGCCGCCGCCAACGCCATGCCGTGGGCCTTGAATGCGAGCGCAAGGCCGAGCCCGATGAAGATGATCCCGATGTTCTCCACCGTGTGGTAGGCGAGCAGCCGCTTGAGGTCGTGCTGCATCAGCGCGTAGAGCACGCCCATCACCGCGGTGATGCCGCCGAGCGCAAGCACCACCATGCTCCACCACCAGGCCGGCGTCGCCGAGCAGATCGAACACGATGCGCACGAAGCCGTAGACGGCGACCTTGGTCATCACGCCGCTCATCAGCGCCGAGACGTGGCTCGGCGCCGCCGGATGCGCGAGCGGCAGCCAGACATGCAGCGGCACCAGACCGGCTTTGGAGCCGGCGCCGATCGAGCGCAAGGATCGAGCAACGGCGCGCCGCCGCCCCGCCGAAGGCTGCGCGGCGCGGATGTCGGCGAAGGCGTAACCGCCGTCGGGACCGGCGAGCAGGCCGAACATGAGCAGCAGCGCGAGCGTGCCGAAGCTCGCCATGATCAGATAGACGTATCCGGCACTGCACGTTGTCGCGCACGCGGTGATGCGCCATGACCAGCGCCCATGACGACAGCGACATGAATTCCCACGACACCAGAAACGTGAAGGCGTCGTCGGCGAGCACGACGAGGCTCATGCCGGCGAGAAAGGCCGGATAGAACGGCAACACCCGGCGCGGTGACGTGGCTCGTGGCGGCCGTATCCAACCGCAAACAGGCTTGCCGCGGCGGCGCCGAGCGCGACCACGGCCAGGAAGAAGGCCGAGAGGGCATCGAGACGGAAACGCGCGCCCAGCCAGGGGATGCCGAGCGGGAGCGTGACGGCCGATGGCGTCTGGGGAGACGCCGAGCAGCGCAAGGAGCGCGATCACCAGCAGCGCCGATGAAGCGATCAGGGACATGCCGTAGACCACGTGGCGCGCCCGCGTCGACATCCTTGATCGCGAGAGCAAGGACGGCTGTCGCGATCAGCACGGCGGCGCAAGCGAGGGCGGGCAGCACCATCAGCTGCTTCCCTTGCGCGGGGCGGCGCCAGCGCGATGGCCCTCGCGGCGCAATCGCCGGCGTCGTCACCGCTTCAGCCGCACGCCACGGCCACCATCGTGGCTTGCGGCTCCTTCGCCGATCAGTTCGATCCCAGCAGCTGCAAGCGCATCGACGAGCTTCATCAGCGAATCGACGTTCCGCGCGCACGACCCGCCGCTGGATTCCATGCGCTGGATCGTGGGCAGCGAAAGTCCCGAGCGCTGGGCGAGTTCACGCTGATCGATGTCCAGCAGCGCCCGCGCCGCCCGCATCTGGGGTCCAGTTATCATGTCTCAGCTATCAGAATCGATGCGTTCAATATGGTTATTCAGGTTTATCGCGCAGGGCAACGCATGACAAGCCGAACCAGCCCCGGAATTCGCTCAAGAGCGAAACAGCAGGCAGGCATCGCCATAGGAGTAGAATCGATAACCTGCGCCGATGGCGTGCGCGTAGGCCCGCTGCATGACGTCGAGGCCGCAGAACGCCGCCACCAGCATGAACAGGGTGGAGCGCGGCAGGTGGAAATTGGTCATCATCACGTCGACCGCACGGAAGCGGTAGCCCGGGGTGATGAACAAAGCGGTCTCGCCCTGAAACGCGCGGATCACGCCGTCATCGCCGCTTGCGCTTTCCAGCAGCCGCAGGGACGTGGATCCCACCGCGACGATGCGTCCGCCGGCGCGCCGCACGGCGTTGAGCGCATCCGCGGTTTCCGCGCTCACGCTGCCAGTGTTCGGCGTGCATGCGATGTCCCGTCGGTGTCTGCCGGCCTTGACCGGCAGGAACGTCCCTGCCCCGACGTGGAGCGTCACCTGATGGACCGTGATCCCGCGCGCCGTCAGACGCTGACAGCAGGGCTGGCGGTGAAGTGCAGTCCCGCCGTGGGCGCCGCCACCGATCCCTCCGGCTGCGCGAACATGGTCTGATAGTCGCTCCGATCGCGCTCGTCGGGCGCGCGGCGCGCGGCGATGTAGGGCGGCAGCGGCATGGCGCCGCGCTCCTCGACGGCCTGGTCGAGCACCGGGCCCGTGGAACGCGAACGCCAGCGTCACCTCGCCGCCCTCGCCTTTGGCCTCGATCGGTCGCGTCGAGCTGGCCGAGGAAGCAGACGTTTGCCTTCGCTCCCGAAGCGGACCAGGTCGCCGGGCGAGAGCCGCTTGGCGGGCTTCACGAAGGCGCGCCAGTGCGACCCGTCGAGACGCTGGTGCAGCGTCGCCTCGATCACTGGCTCCGTTGCGCCGCGTCCGATGCGCCGGCCGCGCAACCGGGCCGGGATCACCTTGGTGTCGTTGACCACGATCGCATCGCCCGGCGCGCAGCAGGTCGGGGAAGGTCGCGCACGCCGCGATCGCCGACATTCCGGCGTCGCGCCGGGACGCACGACCAACAGCCGCGCCGCGTCCCGCGGCGCAGCGGGACGCAGCGCGATGCGATCAGGCGGCAGCTCGAAATCGAACAGGTCGGTGCGCATGCCCCTTTATACAGGCGCAGGGGCGTCGGTCATCGCTGCAGCAAAGGCGCAAGAATGGAACCAAAGCGCAGCTTATGACCGAGCGATGCGCGACCTACGACGCGCGGCGGATAGGGATCGATACCGTAGGTCCATACCGGCGCTGCCGCACCCGTTTCTCATCGACCGGAAGACCTGTGTGTCTTCGCCAAGTTCGCCGAGCTTATGAGCGGCGTCGGTCGCGAACAGCATCGCTTCACGCTCGCTCCGGTAAGGCCCGAACTCTTCGCCGTTGAAGGTGATGAACCAGACGTCTTCCTGTCGCATCACCAGATAACGCGTGCGCGATGCACCCAGCACGAAGGCCGCAACCCGGGCAGTCGTCTCACGGATCTGAGGTCGAGGCATGAAGCTCCCCAATTTTGATCGGTCTCGGGTCGATGCCAACGCGCTTGTGATCGCGCTGGTTCCGGGCGACGACGACATTTCGTTGGATAAAGACCGCATAACGCGCCCATCTCCGCGATCCCGTCGCCATTGCGTCAAACCATGTTCACACGCTGCAGGTGTATGGAACTGGCAGCACACACTTGAGAATGGGAGAGGCCGATGGGCGCCGTCATGGTCAGATGCCCGAGACGGGACACGACATTCCCACGGGCATCGTCACCGATCGCAAGAGCTTCGAGGCTACGCCGGTATTTTTGCGCGCGCGTCTACTGCCCGATCTGTCGGACCGAGCACGAGTGGTTCGCCAGGGAAGCTTGGGTGTGCGAAGCCGAGCCGCGCCGACGACAAGGCGCTCTCGCTGAGCTCACCATTGTGTTGGAGACGCCGACCGAGCGGGCCGCCGCCTCCGTCTATATTCAGTTCGAGTGTTGAAAGAACCTGCGCGTCTGCCGGGGCGCAGGTTGGAGATGATCAGGCGTCCGCCGCCATCTTCGGCGGAGATGATGCGGTCCGGGATCGGTGACCGGCTCGCCGCGCTTGATCTTGTCGACGTTCTCCATGCCTTCGGTCACCTGTCCCCAGACGGTGTACTGGCCGTTGAGAAACGGCGCGTCGGCGAAGCAGATGAAGAACTGGCTGTCGCCGGAATCCGGATTCTGCGCCCGCGCCATCGACACGGTGCCGCGCCGGTGCGGCTCCTTGTTGAACTCGCGCCTTGAGCTTCTTGCCGGAGCCGCCGGTGCCGGTGCCGTTGCGGACAGCCGGTCTGCGCCATGAAGCCGTCGATGACGCGGTGAAACACGATGCCGTCGTAGAAGCCGTCGCGCACCAGTTCCTTGATGCGCGCGACATGGCCGGGCGCGAGGTCCGGGCGCATCTGAATAACGACCTTGCCTTTGGTGGTCTCGAGCGTGAGCGTGTTGTCAGTGTCGGTCATGGGGCGTTCTCTGCTTGTTTGAGTTTTCGATCGTCGACCAATCGCATGGTGAACGGGCGGCCAGCCACTGCGTTCCCGAGCGCATCGGTGAACGGCAGGGGCGCGCAGCGCTTGAGCATCTCCGCCACCGCAACGCGGTAGGCCAGCCGCTCGTCGTCGGACGCGCCGGACGATTCGAATGTGATCCTCGGCTTGCCGAAGAGCTCACCGTTGCGTCGGAAGCTCATCTGGACAGTGACTCTGCATGCCCGGCACGCGACCTGATCGAGCGGCGGCGGAATCCAGCAGGCCCGCAGCGCGGCCCCGAGTTCGTTGAGGGTGTTGATTTGCCGTTGTGGCGCCTGCGCGGCCGCGCCGGTCGCACACGCGGCGATAGCCAGCGCCGCCCCGCGAACTCGACCGGGTTCATCAGGGCTTGTCCCGGTTGTCGACAAAGCGGATTGCGATCGGCCGGCCCGCCACCGCGCCGCCCAACCCGTCGGCTGAACGGCAGCGGCGTGCAGCGCTCGAGCGCGGCGTTGATCGCATGCAGGTAGGTCTCGCGCGTCTCGGGCGGCGCGCCGGGGCTGACATAGGTCACGCGCGGCGTGGCGATGATCTCGCCGCTGCGCTTGAAGGCAAATCGCACCGACATCTGCATGCCGGCCCGGGCTTCGTCCTTCGCCGGGCGGAATCCAGCAGGCGCGGAGCGCATCGAACATGGCGCGCAGGGTGTCGAGCTTGTGGTCCGACGCATCGGGCCGATCGTGGTCGCGTCGTCCGGCGGCCTGCGTCAACCGTGGACACGCTCTCGATGGTCAATCGCAGATCCTGGCCGATCCAGTAATCGGGATAGCAGGGTAGCGGCCGAACACGCCGCACACGGTCGGAAAGCACGGATGCCTGGCGAAGACGCTGCAAACGGCGCCCGCCGGCTGCACCTGGAGTGCGGTTGCAGCCAGCGTCAACGTACCCAATCCGATCGAGCGCTTGGGCCGCGCACCGCATCCTCCTCGTTACTTGGCGTCGGCTGCCACCTGCACGCGGGTCATGCGATCGGGATCGGCGACCGGCTCGCCTTTCTTGATCTTGTCGACCGCGTCCATGCCGGAGAGCGACTTCGCCCACGACGGTGTACTTGCCGTTGAGAAAGGCGCCATCGGCATACATGATGAAGAACTGCGAATTCGCCGAGTTCGGATCGTTCGCCCGCGCCATGCCGACGATGCCGCGCTTGAACGGCACGTTCGAGAACTCGGCCGGCAGATTGGGATATTTCGAGCCGCCGGTGCCGTCGCCGCGCTGCGCCGTCGCCGGTCTGCGCCATGAAGCCGGCGATGACGCGGTGGAACGGCACGTTGTCGTAGTACTTTTCGCGCGCGAGCTGCTTGATGCGTTCGACGTGCTTGGGCGCGAGGTCGTTGCGCAGCTTGATGACGATGCGGCCGTGTTTGGTATCGATCAGCGAGCGTGTTCTGCGGATCGGCGCCTGCCGGCAGTTGTTGCGCGAGGGCGGGCGCCGCACAGATCAGCACGGCAAGAGCTGCGAAGCAGACGGATCATGGAATCTCCCGGGATCAACGGCCGGACTTTGCCGGCGAATTTTGCTTTCAGGCGGGCGGCTACCGACGGCGGAACGAATTGCGAGACGTCGCCGCCCATGGATGCGATCTGCCGCACCAGTGTGGCGGTGATCGGGCGGATGATCGGCGACGCCGGCAGAAACACCGTCTGCACGTCGGGCGCCATGCGCCCCGTTCATCCCCGCCATTTCCATCTCGTAGTCGAAATCGGTCGCGCTGCGCAGCCCGCGGATGAGGAGCGTCGCGCCCTCGCGCTGGGCCGCCGCGACCACGAGATCGGCGAAGGTGATGCAGGCGAAATCGCAGCCGCTCGCGCGCGTGAGCCGGACCGCAGGTCTCCTCGATCATGGCGCGGCGCTCCTCGACGCTGAACAGGGCGTCTTGCCCGGATGCGTGCCGATCGCCAGCACGAGCCGGTCGGCGAGCCGCGCGGCTTGGCGGACCAGGTCGAGGTGGCCGTTGGTGACGGGATCGAACGATCCCGGAAAAAGCGCGGTGCGCGGCATGGAGCAGGGGGTCTAGCGCGCACCTGGAACGGCCGCAAGGTCCGCGCTCCCATCCGGGCGCATGGCTCGCCGCCCGCATCGGACTTATTTCCCGGCCGGTTTGGGCCGGGTTGCCGGCCATGCTAATTCGCGCTTGTCTTCAATGCTTTATAGACTTCTAGCCGAACTGGATTATTAATTCAGTGCGGGCTTGCCAGAGGTTCCTCGCAACGCAGTCCGCGCCACGCTTCGTGCGATGCTAGGATGTGTGAGATTCCGGAAAGCGGGTTCCCAGCGTGATGCAAACGCGCAGAGTGTGGACCGCGGTCCTGGCGCTGGGGCTCGCGGCCTTCGCGTTGGAACCGGCCCGCGCGCAATCCTACCCGAGCAAGCCGATCAGGCTGATCGTGCCGTTCGCGGCCGGCGGCCCGATCGACGTCATGGGTCGTCTGGTCGCGCAGTGGCTCTCGTCCACGCTCGGGCAGCAAGTCGTGGTCGACAACAGGCCGGGCGCCAGCGGCGCCGATCGGGACACGGGCTGCGGCGTCCGCCGAGCCTGACGGCCACACGCCTGCTGATCGGCAGCGTGACCACGCTCGTGACCGGTCCCCTGCTCTCCAGGAATGCGGGCTACGATCCGCTCAAGGATTTTATCCCGGTGGCGATGCTCGCCAGCACGCCGTTTGCGCTCGTTGTCGCCCCGTGGATGCCGGCCAAGACGCTGGAGGAGTTCATCGCCTATGCGCGCGCCAATCCCGGCAAGTTGAATTTCGGTACTCCGGCCGGAACGTTGGCGCACCTGACCGGGGAGTTGTTCCGGGTCCGGACCGGCATCGACATCGTGGTCATTCCTTACAAGGGCGCCGCAACCGCCGTCACCGACATACTGGGTGGCCAGGTCGACATGACCTTCGAGCCGACCTCGGTGCTCGTGGCCCACATCCAGGACGCCAAGGTGCGGCCGCTGGCCGTCACCGGTGCGGCCCGCAGTCCGCAGCTTCCGGATGTGCCGACAATGATCGAAAGCGGGCTTGCCGGCTTCACCTCCTATTCGTGGACCGGGATCCTGGTGCCCGTGGGCACCTCACCTGAAATCGTGGACAGGCTCAATCGCAGCCATCAATCAGGGCTTGAAATCGCCAGCGATGAATTCAGATCTCGGCCGGCTGGGCGCCGAAACGAACGCGGGATCGCCGCGGGATTTTGCGGCGTTCATCGCCGACGAGACACGGAAATGGGGAGCGATCATAACGTCGGCGGGCGTGAAGCTCGACTGAGCAACCACCCCGGCCTTTGGTCTATGGTCTCAGCCATGACGCGACGCCTTGTCATTGTCGTCTTCGCGGCCGCCGGCGTGACGGTGATTGCCGGAGCTGGCGGCGGCGCCTTCGCGCAAACGCCGCCGAGCGAGCGGGAGCTGCGCATCTATGCCGGCCTTCACGACGCCGCCGCGCGCGGAGACGTCGCCGAGATCGAGCAAGCTGATCGCGGAGGGCGAGAAGCCCAACATCCAGGACGCCAAGAGCCGCACGCCGCTTCATGTCGCAGCCTTCATGCGCAAACATGACGCGGCGCGCGCGCTGTTGCGGCTCGGCGCCAATCCCAACGCGCTCGATGCCGAGCGCTACGACATCGTCACCATCGCGGCCGTGAACAACGACCTCGAAATGCTCAAGATCGCGCTCGAGGGCGGCGGCAATGCGCGCGCCATCACCAGCCCCTACGACGGAACCGCGCTGATCGCCGCCGCCCATCGCGGGCACGTCGAGGTCGTGCGCGCCCTGATCGCGGCCAAGGCGCCGCTCAATCACGTCAACAATCTCGGCTGGACCGCTTTGCTCGAGGCGGTCGTGCTCGGCAACGGCGGCAGCGAACCACACGGCGGTCGTCGAGGCCTTGGTCAAGGCCGGCGCCGACGTCACGCTGCCGGACCGGCACGGCACGACAGCGTTGGGACATGCCCGCACGCGCGGCTATTCGCAGATCGCGCGCATCCTGGAGAATGCCGGGGCGCGCTGATTCAGCGCGCCCGTTGCCGGACGCGGTGCGGCGATCCGCGGTATGATGCGTGCCGGCGCGTAAATCGCGCCGGTCAGTTGGCTCCGCAAGATGGAGTGGAACGTTGATCCACGACCGCAGGGATTTTCTGCTTGCTGCTCTCCTGATCGGCCTCGGCACCGCCGCACAAGCACAGGAGAAGTATCCGACGCGCCCGATCAGGCTGTTGGTGCCCTTCCCTGCCGGCGGGCCGGTCGACGTCATGGGACGCTTGATCGCTCAACGGCTGTCATCGACGATCGGCCAGCAGGTGATCGTTGAAAATCGTCCCGGTGCCGGCAGCACGCTCGCCGCGCGCGCGGCCGCCAGCGCCGACCCCGACGGTTACACGCTCCTGGTGGCGAGCGCTGCCTCGCTCGCGATCGGCCCCGCGCTTTACAACAATATCGGCTACGACCCGGCGACGAGCTTCGCGCCGATCGCGATGGTTTCCAGCGTGCCGTATGTGATGATCGCGGGTCCCAGCGTGTCCGCCAAGACCCGTTCCGGACCTGGTCGCTTACGCCAAGGCCAATCCCGGCCGGCTGAATGTCGGCGTTCCGAACGGCGCACCGCCGCATATGATCGCGGCATGGTTCCGGTCGGCGACGCGCACCGACATTGTGATCGTTCCCTACAAAGGGCGCCTCCAACGTGATCACCGATCTCATGGGCGGGCAGATCGATCTCGGCTTTGAAACCACGTCGGTCACGTTCGGCCATGTGCACGAGGGAAAGGTCAAGGCACTCGGCGTCGCCACGCGAGCGCGACTGCCCGAGCTTCCCAATGTGCCGACCATGATCGAAAGCGGCCTGCCCGATTTCATCGCCAGCTCTTGGACCGGGATCATGGCGCCGGCCGGCACGCCCAAAGACATCATCGGCAGGCTCAATGCCGAGGTGAATGCAGCTCTGAAATCGCCGGAGATGCAGGACCGCTTCAAGAAGCTTGCCGCCGAGGCAAATCCCGGCACGCCCGAGGACTTCCGCGGCATTCATCGTGCGGGAGGTTCCGAAATGGCAGGCGATGGCCAAGCTCGCCGGCGTAAAGGGCGAATGAGCAAGCCGCGTCGAAGCAACGATGGCGAGAAGCGGCGCCTGTTCGGCAGGCTGCGATTGTTCGCGACAATCCTGGCGGCGGCGCTCGCTGTCGCCTCAACCGGCGCAGGCGCAATCCTATCCGAACCGGCCGATCAAGCTGATCGTCGCCGTGCTTCCCGGGCGGTCCCATGGACGTCATGGGACGACTGATAGCGCAGCATCTGTCTTCGACGCTCGGACAAGTGTTCGTCGAGAACCGCGCCGGCGCGGGCACGACCTTGGGCGCCAAGGCGGTGGCGAGCGCCGAACCCGATGGCTACACTCTTTTGTTGGGAAACGCGGCGACCTTGGCGATCGGTCCCACCTTGTACAAGAGCGCCGGATACGATCCGCGCGCGAGCTTCGCGCCGGTGGCGTTTCTCGCGAGCGTGCCGTACGTGCTGATCGTATCGCCCAGCTTGCCGTGTGCGGACGGTGGCGGAGCTTGTCGCCTACGCCAAGGCGCATCCCGGCAAGTTGAGCTTCGGCGTGCCGAACGCCGCGCCGCCCCACATGCTGGCCGCATGGTTCAAGGCGCTCACCGGCACCGATGTGGTGATCGTACCTTACAAAGGCGCATCGGCGGTGCTCGACGGATTTGCTCGGCGGTCAGATTCAGGCCGGATTCTGAGACCACATCGGTGCTGTTCGGCCACCTGCAGGACAAGAAGATCAACGCGCTCGCGGTCGCCACGCAAGCGCGGCTGCCGGATCTGCCGGACGTGCCGACGATGATCGAAGGCGGCTTTCCCGATTTCGTCGCGAGCTCCTGGACGAGCGTGATGGCGCCGGCCGGAACGCCGAAGGACATCGTCGCCAAGCTCAACGAGTCGATCAATGCCGGCCTCACCTACGCCGCAGATGCAGGCGCGCTTCAAGCAGCTCGCGGCCGGATGCCCGGCCCGGAACGCCGGAGGAGCTTGCGACCTTCATCGCGAGCGAGATCCCGGAAATGGCAGGCGATGGCCAAGATCGCCGGCATCACCGGCGAGTGATCCGAGCCGGCATTGGTCGCACTCACTCCCGACATGGGACGAGGTTAAACAACGTCGAACAGGCGCGCGTTACTCTGATTGCGTCGCTGTCTTGCGAGATGACCGCGGCGAGGTTCGCGTCAGCGAGAGCGCGCCCGCGACGGCAACGCAGCCGCCAAGCAGTATGATCACGTCGTGCCCCGCGGCCAGCAGGTGGCGTCCTTCGGCGGCAAGGGTGTTGTGGCCGGAGCCGGTCAGCACGGCAAGCCGCCAGGCGAGCAGTGACGAGGCGGCGGCAACGCCGACGCTGATGCCGAGCGAACGCATCACGTTGAGAAGTCCCCCGGCCTCCCCGGTCAAGCTCGCCGGCGCGGCGGCCATGATCGCGCTGTTGTTGGGCGAGATGAACAACCCCTGGCCGACTCCGAAAATCGCCAGCGCCAGCATCACCAGCGGCAGGCTTGCCGGCGCTGCCATTCATGAACGGCGAACAGCAACGCCAAGCCGATCACGCAGATCAGCATGCCCGATGCGGTGAGCAGGCGGGCGCCGAGCCGGTCGTAGAGCGCGCCTCCGACCGGCGCGACCAGACCCAGCATCACCGGAACGATGCGAGAGCCGCAGTCCGGCGGAAAGATCAGATCCTGGTAGACCCGCACGAACACGAACGGCATCAGAAAGAAAAGCCCGAACAACGCTGCATAGGACAGGAGGCCGGCGATATTGCCGGTCAGCGAAGCGCGCTTCGGCGGAACAAGCGTGAGGTCGATCAGCGGCGCGTCGGCGCGCCGTTCGCAGCGAACGAACAGCGTCAGCAGGATCACCGCCAGCAGCGCGCGCAGCCGAGGAGTGTCGGCGATGTCACCCCCATGCGTAGCCTTCGTTCAGCATCGCCATCGACGGCGGTGAGCGCCGGCGCAATCAGCAGCGCGCCCTTCCAGTCGAAGCGGCTGTCATCCGGCAGGTCCTTGGTGGGCGGAAGCAGGAACCAGCCCATGACGGTGCCGGCGAGGCCGACCGGCACGTTGATCCAGAACACCCAGCGCCAGTCCAGCAGATCCAGCACCAGGCCGCCGAGCGCGGGCCCGGCGCTCAGACCCGACGGCTTGGGCCGCCGACAGGATGCCCAGCGCGCGGCCGCGCCGCGTCCGGCCCGGCAGCCGCCACCACGATGGCGACGCTGTTCGACGAGAGCAGCGCCGCGCCGATCTCCTGCAGCACGCGAAAGGCGATGAGCACCGGCAGGCTTGGCGCAAGGCCGCACAGCGCCGAGCTCAGCACGAACAGCAGGAAGCCACCGGTATACAGGAGCTTGCGCCCCATCATGTCGGCGAGGCGACCGAAGATCGGCAGGAACGCCGCCATGGCGAGCAGATAGGCGACCGCGACCCAGCTCACGGTGCTCAGTCGCGCGTTGAATTCGAGCTCGAGCTTGGGCAGCAGCAGTTGCGCGATGCTGGAATCGACCTGGCCCATGAAGGCGCCGATGCAGACGGTGCCGATCACGAACCAGCCAGTAGGATGGCAGGCGCGCGAACGATCTCCGCCGGCGGCGGCTCGCGTCCCTTCTGGACGGCGTCGCGGAGGGCGGCGATCGAGGCCGGGCCGTGCGCTACGGCATCCATGCTGCTCTCGTTACCAAATCATTCGTGCAAGTATCCGCCTTTGGCAATGTCTTCCGCTCAACCAACGCAGTTGCGCGGGTCTCATCACGCCAGCCGCCCTTCCCGCAATATCCTGCCGAGTCTGCTCCAGACGGCAGTCCTTGAAGGCGGACAAGGCGCGCGCGGGCGCAGCACGATCGGCAGGGCCGTGTTCTTCTCGGCCGCTGCCACGAGGCAGCGACATCCAGATTTCTCCATCGGTGTAGTAGGAATCGCCCTCGCCATTGCGGCCGTTGAACGTCGGGGCCAATGCCGGAAACCTGATATGTCGCTTCGACCATACCGGCCGTTTCCAGGTCGGTGGCGAGCAGGCCGCGGGCCGCGTCGATGTTCGGCGCGATGTGATCCGACGTCACCTGTCCGGTCAAGTGGCTGACCCCACGCCCCGATCGTCGCGTGGCTGCGCCCAGCCAAACCGGCCTGCCTTCGGCACCCATGCTCCAGGACCAGCCAGAAACGGACATGATTGCGCGCGTTCGCGCTCTCCCTCTGCCGGCTTCTCGAAAGGCCAAGATCCTCACGTCGATGATCATAGTAGAGGCTGCTGACGGGAGCGTTCTCATAGGGACGATGGAAGATGACGCTTCCGGATGATCGCAATGCTCGAGCGTAACGTGATCGGATCTGGCCGGGTACCAGCCGGCAGCATGTATCGCCTGGATCACGTCAGCGAGGCTGCCGACCACCGACGTTCGTGGGGTCGCCCGATGCCCTGCTTGGTCGTCGTCATGGCCGGACTGCAAGTCCGCATAACTTGCTGGGCCGGCGTCGCACCGTCACGCCAGAAGTGCCCATTTCATGCGGGTTTCTGGCAGTTTTTGCCCGCAGCAAGGCCTCGCGTTTAAGAACTGTTCGGGTTAATTTATAGCCGTTTTCAACGGTTTGTGCCGATCGGCGGCGGTCTGACGCGACATGGACGTAAATATTGGCAATCGCTGGCCGCCTACTGGCCGCGAGCGCGGCTGGTCACGACAGCGCGCGATCCATGAGCTGCGAAATGGCCCGCTTTCGGACCTTTCCGCCCGGAAACGAACAAAAGTGCAACTGGCACGCTTCCCGGGTGCTGCAAGGTCTCGACTTGGAGAGCAGCGAGCTAACGTCCGGAGTTCCTCACCTCGTACTCACCGTCGGAATCGAAGTCCTGCCGCCGAGGCCGCCGGTGCGCTCGCCGGGGGACGGCACCTCGGCGGCCTCGCCAGGGCAGATCTCCTCCCCTTCCTCCTCCGACATCGCCCAATAAGGTGTCCAAGGCCGACTGCGGGATTGCCTGCTAGCCATCAAGAAGGACCACGAGGAGAAACACCCCCGGCGAGCCACCGCTGGACGAGGACGCTCTGCACGAAGCGATAGAGGGTCGTCTCGGCGTGACGATCCCGCGCGACGACGTCCGAAGCGTTCGAGACAAGTACGCGCCAGGGTTCAAGCGGTCGCTCGGTCGATCGCGCAAAAGCGCGCACAAAATATTCGCGGAAATCTCGGACGAAATTCGCGGTCTTTTTGCCGCGAATTTGCGAGTACGACAGAACGCCTGCAGCATTTTTAGTCCATCGCGAAAGCCACGGAGGCAATCGCGATGGATACCACCACCAACCAACATGATGGTGGCGGACGCGCCGCCGGCGACGGCGACCTGCTCGTCGGCGCGGGGCCGATCGATAATATCTCGCCAGCTCGGCGTGCCCCGACCCCGATGCCTACTACCTTCGCCGGTCCGGCAAAATGCCGATCGGGAAATTCCGGCGCCCACTTGATCGCAAGCAAAAGCTCGCCCGCCACGCCGAGAAAATCACGCGCGGCTCGACTGCCGCATAACCCGACAGCCCCGCACGCGCTTTTTTTGTCGCCGGGGCGCGCCGGAGGGATGCAGAGCGATATCGAGAACGGCCGGGCGCCCTGACCTCGGAGGAAGGCGCGCCGGCCGTAACGAAGGACCAAGGGAGGTCCACTATGACTCTATGTATTCCACCCGCCGCCAACCGGGCAACCACCCGCCACTGAGACCGACGACATCGTCGCGCCGCGTTTCCGCACTCGCGCCGAGGCCGAGGCGGCGATCGCCGCGCTCAATGAGGAAATCGAGTGGTGGCAGGACATCGTGAAGGGACGACATCGAGCGGCTTGAGGGAGGAGCGCGACGAAATCGAAGAGCAACTCGATGATCTCCCGGACGAGGAGGAGGAAAGAAACCACCGAGCTGATCGCCAAAGAGTGGGGAGCACATCATGGACTGCAGAGCAGAAGTGTTGGTCGGTCGATGAGGTGGAGTTCTGGATGTCCCGTGCGGCGGTTGGCTGGTGGCCGCAGATGAACCTCTCTCCGATCGCGTCAGCTGGCGAGGTGGACGGCGACATCATCAACATAAGTGTCGGCGGCTATGTGCGGGCTCGCAACAATGGGCGTCCCGCCCGCTCGACTACCGGCAGCGATCGTGAATCACTGGCGCAGCTCAGCGACGGGCTGCGCCTCTCCTTTCGGGAGAGACCCAATGACCGCCTCCGAGCATTTTGAAACCTGTTCCAAAAGGGTCGGGGGATGGCGCAGCGGTCGATCGATCTGATCAATGCGATGTACACCGCCGCCGAGGCCGCCCAGCCGATCACCGGTCGCGGCATTGGCTACAAGCCATTACCCAAGGGCTGATCCCCTCGATGGCGCGCTCCGAAATGCAGCGCGTCTATCGCTTGCTCAAGGAGGCGCGCGAGCAAGGCATCATTCCGTGGGAGTGGATTGTCGACGAGACTCGTACCGTCGAGCGGGTTCAACCCGCTGATCCCACCGCGTATGCCCGCACTGTCGCGCGCTCCTATCGCCGCGACTCCTGAATCAGAGCAATACGTAACTGAACGAAGTACAATG
>ERZ1370068.7377-contig-6297_pt1 | contig 75636 bp, 104 predicted proteins | sample MGYA00561227_ERZ1370068 | MGnify/ENA primary metagenome ERZ1370068 (study PRJEB38410, sample SAMEA6850437) | metagenome | study: Metagenomic assessment of the ecological functions of the soil: analysis of the soil microbiota associated with the... | reverse complement strand
GTACTTTGAGATTTCAGTTACATGTTCCACTACCCGGGGAACACGCCTGAGCAGAGAGCTGGTCCGCGTGGAAGACGACGTGATGCCCGAGCCAGGGCGGGCAGGCCCCGCGCGTGCGGCCGGACGGCGCGGCGCCGAAGGACGTCCTTTTCGAGATGACGAAGAAGCGCCTCCCGGGCGCTGACCACCGTCGTGGATGGCGACAGCGGCGACCTGCTGGGCATAAGATCGCGGGCGGCGACCACCTCCGCCGCGCATGGGCCGCGACGGCTGTGCGCTGCCTCGACCGAGACGGCCGCGCAATGCGCCGACCTCGGGACCGCACACGGTGCGCGCGGCTGCGACTCGCCACCGCGGCCCTGGCTCTCATGGAGGCGGCGCAAGATCGCGTCCTGCCGGCGTCTTGTGGATGGCTGCGGACAGGTCGTCGGGGGCGTCGATTGCACCTCCGACCTGTGGAAGACGGAGATGATTTGAAGGTCCGGCCAGGGGCGGCCGATGACGGTGGCGGTCCGCGCGTTCGCGGGCCGTTACAGTGCGGCGGGTGGCGTGGGCGCGGCGTGAGCGTGACCGCCTGCCCGCTGTAACTGCGCCGTCGCGAGCTGGCGCACGCGCTTCATCACGCGCCGCGCGGCTGCATCCCCGTTTCACCCACCGGGAACCTCCCGCCCCCTTCACGGGAGAGCGGCCCGGGGCACGGCGCGCGGCGACCCCTCACTCTGCGCCGCCTGCCTCGAGCTGCGGGTTCGTCGCTGCGACCTTCGACGAGCGCCTGGTTGACTACCTGGAGAGGCCTACGACAACGGCCGCGAGCTGCTCCGAAAGCGCTTTCTGGCAGGTACGTCGGGTCGCTGGTGGACGGGATGGTGTTGGCGCGGACGGTGTGAGGAAGGCGCACGTCCTCGGAGATTCGGGTGCGGGAAGGGACTCCACTTCCTCCGCCGCATCTGCCAGAGCCGGGAGGCTAGCGGCATGGCCTGGGAGTGGACTCGACGCGCTCGGGCCGTGGTCGCGGACGGGAAAGCGCGTTGCCCGGTTCACGCGGGAGAGAGTTTCCGCCGCCCGACCGGGGCCGCACGAATGCGAGGCTTGTACGGATGCATCGTCTGCACGCGCCTCCACGTGATCAGGCGCGTTTTCACGATCGTCCGGCGCTGACACCGCCGGGCGCTGGGAGCGAGGAATGGAACCCGGGCGCGCCAGGCGGCACTTCGGGAACGCCGGGAGCTCGGATGGATCCTGGACAACGTCGATCGTCAGGACTTCTACTGAGCACGCGCCTCACGCCACGCGGCGGAATCGCTCGCGTTCGCCTTCCGGCGCGCGGGATGCGCCCGCGCCGGAAGTCGAGCACGCGCGCACAGGCCGAGTACCTGCTGGCTGGGTGGCGGAGCCCGGCGGAAGAGCGGCCGCCGCCGCTTCGCCCAGCGCCCTCCCTGGACCGGATCCAGTCCTATCAGGCGCGGCTGAGCGCGTGTCCACTCGAGCGCTGTCGCGCACTGACACTGGCCTCCGCGGCGACGCGGGGCGCGGCGTCTGCCGACGGGGCAGGGGCCAAGGGAGGCGGCGCGTCCCTGAACATGCAGCACTGGATTCCGCGCTTTACGCGTGTCGTCGGCGTCGCGATACATGCTGCCGTCACGACGTAATGGAACGCAAGCTGGGGCCGCTACGATCCACTGGCGGTGCACCGGACATCCCCCATCGATCGCTCCCCGCGGTTCTCGCCGCCCGGAGCAGTGCGCCGCACTCTGGTGGTCATGGACCCGAACTACGAAGGAGAGATCCGGCGGCCCTTACGTCGGACGCACCTCGGCCTCTCCCTCACCTGCCCGCGGCCGCGGCAACAGGAGTGAAGGACGAAAGCGCTGGCGAGCGCGCTGCCCCGCGCACTCCGCCTCGTGCTTTCGCCGACGTGGACGGCGTGCTCACCGACGGCTTTTCCGCGTCTCTCGTCGTCCGCCCGACGGGAGTGAGCCAAGTCCGTTCCGCATCCGCCGGCGGGCTGGGCATGGTTGCTGCTGGCGCGCCGGGCCGGGCTCGCCAAGCTCGGCCTCCTCGCCGGCGCGACTCGCCGCACCGTGCCAGCGCGCGCGCCTGCCGAGCTGCGGCTGGACGTCGCGCGCCAGGGCGTCTCCGACAAGCGGTGTTCGAGAGATCCTGCGCGAGCAGGGCCTGCAGCGCCCCGGAGTCGCCTACGGGGGACGACCTCAACGACCTCTGCGTGCTCACCGAGGTCGGCCTCTCCGCCGCTCCCAAAGATGCGCCCTTCGGAGGTGCAGGCGCACTTCGCGTGGTGACGAGGCCCGCGGCGGCGGGATGCCCTGCGAGAGTTCCGGAAGCGATCCTGAAGGCCCGCGGGCAGTGGGAGCCGCTGCTGGCCGAGATCGGGGCCGTCCTTCCATGGAGAGGCCCGCGCCCGCGTCCGGCCGTTGACGGACACCGCCCTCCTCGCCGTCCTGCTGGCCGCGATCGCGGGCGTGGTGGCCGGGAGCGAGGCCTGGCGGCCACCTGCGCCGCGGCGAGGGACCGCGCCGCCTTCCGCGCCTCCCCACTCATCCAGGGCCTGCACTGCCCTCGCCGCAGGGACAGCTCGGGAGCTCGCCATCAGCCTTGGGCTACGTCAAGATGCTCGCGACAAGCCGGACGCGGTGGAGGTGTCCCATCGCACTCAGCAACCTGCTGCGCTGAGGCGGGCCAGGTGGAGAGGGCGATCAGGTGCACCAGTCGCTCCTCCGCGCGCCCCGACCTCGCGCGCGCGGGCGGGCCCACGTGCTCGTCCCTCGGCACCGACTTCCCGCAAGGCCGGGTTCCTGGACCGCGCCACGCGCACGTTCGGAGCCCTGGCCGTGGACCCGAAGACATCCACGCCCTGATCGGAATGCAGGAAGCTGCACGAGGACCAGCGCCAGTGGCGCGAGGCCTACGAGCTGCAGACGCGCGCCTGAGCCGCCTGCCGCAAGACGGACGACAGCGTCGTGCTCATGAGCACCTGCAGACGGAGATGGGGCGCGAGGGCGATGCCGCGGGCGACCGCGAGCGCGGCGCGGAGCGGGCCTTCCGCACCGCCTTGTCCCTCGACCGCCGCCGTCTTCCCGCCCACCTGGGCCTCGCGGCGATCTACTTCGCGGAAACCGGGCACCTCAAGGCGCCGCCTCCATCTCGAGGACGCGGTCCCAGGCGCTGCCCGGAGCGCGCCTCCACTCGCCTTCGCGACCGGCTCGCGCGCGGCTACGCGGCGGCGGGCGAGCCGTCGCGCTTCGTCGCCCTCTGCGAGCGCATGCATCGGCCAGGATCCGCGCGACTGGCGCGCAGCGGCTCAACCTGGCCCGCCACCTGCGCGCGCGGAGGCTCGGCATGAAGAGGCGCATCGGCCTGCTCCTGCGCGCCCGGAGACGAACCCCACGTCATGCTCGGTGCACCTCGAGATGTGGCGCACGCTGCGCGCGCTCGGCCTGCCCGCGCCGGCCGCGCTGGCCTACGTCGACACCGCGGAGGGCTCGGTCGTTTCTATCGCGACCCGCACCTCTGCACCGCCTGCCGGTACCGGGCGGACGACATGTTGTGGCGGTGCCCGCACTGCCACGAATGGAACACGTTCGTGGAGAGAGCGGCTGGGACCGGGGCCCGCCGGCGGACGCTAGACGGGCGCGAGCGCGGTCAGGCGCGTGCCGCTTCGACCACGCCGGCGGACGGCTCTCCCTTCGGATCCGCCGGGCGCAGGCGAGAGAAGGCCTCGGCCGAGGCGCGGATCGATCGTGCCGCGCGCGCGGCCTCGCGGGCGCCCGCGCCGTCGATCGGGTCGTGGCCAGCCGCATCCACGATCGCGTGCGCCCAGGACGGCACGCTCCCGCCCCCCACCTCTCCGCCGTCGCCGTCAGGCCCGGCGCTCGTCTTCGGTCGGCCGTGCCCCCGCGCCCGGAGTGCGCCGCGGCCAGGAGGACGCGAGGCACGCGCCGGCCGTCCGGACGGCGTCGCGATGGGTCAGGTAGGCGGTGGAGAACTATCGCCGCCGCCGTGAACTCCGGATCCAGGCCGCGGCGGATCAGCGACCAGAGGCCCACGACGAGCGAGGGCTCCCGGCCGCCCAGCCCGTCCGGGACCAGGTGCGGCCCCGATCCAGGGGCCGTCGGGCAGAGCACGAGGAGCCGCTTGATCCGCTCCATCTCCACGCCCCGGCGCGACCACCCCGGCCGCGAAGCGTACCGGATCAATCCACGGGCCCGAGGAGGCCGTGTTCGAGCGCGACCCGCAGGCGTCTTCGCGCACCGGCGGGCGCGAGGGCGCGTCGTTCGGCGAGCGACGCGAGCTCGTGGCCAGTAGCCAGCCGCCGCCGCATCCGTGGCTTCCAGGCTGCCGGAGGCGTCGAAGACGATGTGCGCGAACCGCCGTTTCTCGCGCCGCGCGGCATCTGCGCGTCGATGCGCGCTCGCGCGCCGCCTCCTCGATCCGGTCTCGCGCGACCAGGCGGCGGAGCTGCTCGCTGCCGCCCTCGCAATCACGACCACGAGCCGGTCGAAGCGCAGGTGCAGCCCACGCCTCCACGAGCAGAGCGGCGTCGGTCACGACAGACGCCGCGCCGCCGCGGCGCTGGGCGGCGCGCGCGGCGCGCCTCTTCGTCCGCACGCGCGGATGCACGAGGACGTTGGAGCTCAGGCGCGCGGCCGCGTCCGCGAACACGCGCGCCCCAGCAGCTTTGCGGTCGACGGTGCCGTCGCGCGCCAGGATCCGGGCCCGAAGGCCGCCACCACGTCGTCGTAGGCCGGCCCGCCGGGCGCGATCATCTCGTGGGCCACGCCGTCGAGGTCGGGGTGCCGGAAGCCGGCGGCGGCCGAGGTGGCGGCGCACGCGCGATTTGCCGCAGGCGATGCCGCCGGTGAGGCCGACCCTAGCACTGCCGGTCCTAGCCTGCCGGCGCCGGGACGCTAGAGGCCGCCTGACTCCGGCCGGTGACACCGTGTTGCTCATGAGCATCGCGCGATGGTCAGGGCCCACTCCGCCCGGCACGGGCGTGAGCGCGCCCGCGCGCTTGCGCACGGAAGGAGCGTGTGGACGTCGCCCACGAGCAGGTAGCCCTTGCGCGCGAACTCCCCAGCGCGCTCGGGTCTACCAGCCTGCCGCCGCCGCCGCGTCCGCCACCCGGTTCATCCCGACGTCGATCACGACCGCCCCCGCCTTGCACGTGCTGAGCCTGGACGAAGCTCGGCTCGCCCAGCCGCAACTTACAGCACGTCCGCCTCGCGCGTGACCGCGGCCAGGTCCGAGTCTTGAATGGGCCGACGGTGACCGTCGCGTCCGCGTGCAGCGAGGAGCAGCGCCATCGGCTTGCCCACGATGTCGCTGCGGCCGAGACACGACCGCGCGCCGCCCGGACACGCGGATGCCCTCGCGCGCAGGCAGCTTCACGATGCCGGGGGGCGTGCAGGCTACGAAGCGCGGCCGCTTCTGCACGAGGAGGCCCACGTTCCCGGATGGAAGCCGTCCACGTCCTTGGCCGGATCGACCAGGCGGAGGACGCGCGCGGTGTCGACCGCGGCGGGCAGCGGCGTCTGTACCAGGATGCCGTGGACCTCGGGGCCGCGCGTTGTAGGCCTCGACGCGCGGCCGCTGACCTCGGACGTGCGCCTCGCGGTCGCCGGGCAGGCGCACCGTCTCGTGCCGGGCCCGAGGTCGTCGCCGGTCCGCGTCTTGCTGCGCACGTAGACGGCGGAGGCGGGATCGATGCCGACCAGGAGCACGCCCAGGCCTGCGTCACCGCACCCCCGGCCAGGGGCGGCCACGCGCGGGCGCAGCTCCTCGCGGATGGCGCGGGCGGTGGCGGTGCCGTCGAGCACGCGGGCAGTCATCGCGCGGATGATACTCTTTGGTCAGCCGCGGATCGCGGCCGCGAGCTCCGTGAAAGCGCGGGCCAGGTCGGGTGCATCCGAGCAGGTCGGAGATCACGGCCACTCGTCCGCGCCCCCGCCTCCACGACCGCCCGTGCGTTCGCGCGCGTGATGCCGCGATCGCGACCAGGGGGCGGGGACGTGGCGGCGCGCGCCACGCCATCTCGAAGCCGACCACCACCGGATCTGCCGGGTGATTCACTTGCTCCGCGTCGGGAACCACGGGCCCGATGGCGACGTAGTCCACGGCTCCGCGGCCGCCGCCGCCAGCTGGTCCAGGTGGTGCGTGGAAAGCCTCGGCAGCAGGACGTTCGGGCCCACGACCTTTCGCGCCTCCGTGCCCGTGAGGTCGTGCCTGTCCCACGTGCAGGTCGACCGCTCCCGACGATGCGGGCGACTATCCGCCCGATCGTTCAGCACGAGGGGCGCGCCGGAGGCCTGGCCGCGGCCAGGGCGGCCTGGACCAGGGCGAGCCACGACCGGTCGGCGAGAGCCCTTCGCGCGCAGCTGGATGATCTGCGCCCCCGCGCGGCGCGGGGTATCCACGACGAAGGCGGCATCGCGTCCGCCGCAGGCGCGCGCGTCGACGCGATCGGATAGACGAAGGGGCGGTCGGGAAGCGCGGCCACGGGGGACGGACCGCTCAGGGGCGGCGAGCCACTCTTCTTGGGGGCTGGAAGCGCTCCATGAAGCGCGTGTCGAGCCGGCCGGCCTGGAAGTCCGGGTCGTCCATGATGCGGCGGTGGAGCGGCGACGTTGGTCTTGATCCCTTCGACCACCATCACGTCGAGGCACCGCCGCATGCGCGCGATGGCCTCCGCGCGGTCGCGCCCGTGCGTCATCAGCTTCGGCGATCAGGCTGTCGTAGTAGGGCGAGATCTCGCATCCGTCGTGGGCGTAGGTGTCGATGCGCACGCCCGGCCCGCCCGGCAGGTTCAGGTGGCGGATGGTGCCCGGGGAGGGCACGAAGGTCACCGGGTCCTCGGCGTTGATGCGGCACTCGATGGCGTGGCCGCGTGCAGGTGATGTCCTTCTGCGCGAAGGAGAGGGCTCGCCGGCCGCGACCAGGATCTGCTCCTTCACGAGGTCGCGCCCGGTCACGAGCTCGGTGCACGCCGTGCTCGACCTGGATGCGCGTGTTCATCTCCATGAAGTAGAAGTTGCCGTCCGGTGTCGAGCAGGAACTCGACCGTCCCCGCGTTCGACGTACTGCACGGCCGCTGGCCGCCTCCACCGCCGTGCGTCCCATCCGCCGCGCGCAGCTTCTCGGTCACGAGCGGGCGACGGCGCCTCCTCGATGATCTTCTGGTGGCGGCGCTGGATCGAGCACTCGCGCTCGCCGAGGTGGACGACGCTGTCCCTTGCGTGTCGGCCATGACCTGGATCTCGATGTGCGCGGGGCTCGTCCACGTAGCTTCTCGATGTAGACGTCGGGCACGCCGAAGGCGCGCCGGCGGCCTCGGCCTGGGCGGCGCGGAACGCCGGCGCGAGCGTCCGCCGCCGCGCGCACGATCCGCATCCCGCGGCCCGCCGCCGCCCGCCGAGGCCTTGAGGATCACCGGGAAGCCGATCTCCCTGCGCGCACCGCAGCGGCCTTGTCCTCGTCCTCCAGCACGCCTGGCGAGCCGGGCACGACGGGCACGCCCGCCTTCGATCATCGCCTTCTTGGGCCCGGCTCTTGTCGCCCATCAGGCGGATGGCCTGGGGCCCGGGTCCGATGAACTTGATGTTGCACGCCTCGCAGATCTCGGCCAGGTAGCGCGGACTCGGAGAGGAAGCCGTAGCCGGGATGGATGGCGTCCGCGCCCGTGATCTCGGCCGCGCTGATGATGGCAGGGATGTTCAGGTAGGACTCGATGTTGCGCGCGGGGCCGATGCACACCGCCTGGTCGGCGAAGCGCACGTGCAGGCTCTGCGCGTCGGCCTCGGAGTAGACGGCGACGCGTCTTGACTCCCGAGCTCCTTGCAGGCCCAGATGACGCGGAGCGCGATCTCGCCCGGTTCGCGATCAGGATCTTCTTGAACATCGCTGGAGCGCGGCCTGGCCGCGCGGCTCTAGCGGTCGGGCCGGATGCGTGAAGAGGGGTCTCGCCGTACTGGACGGGCTGCCCGCTCTCGTGGTGGACCTTCACGACCTCCCCCGCCACCTCCGGCCTCGATCTCGTTCATGAGCTTCATGGCTTCGATGATGCAGAGGACCTGGCCCACCCGGACGCGGTCGCCCACGTTCGACGAAGGGCGGCGCGTTGGGATCGGGCGCGCGGTAGAAGGTGCCCACGATCGGGCTCTTCACGACCGTCATCGCGCTCCGCCTCCTCCGCGGCCCGCGGCTGGCGGCCGGGCTCAGGCGACGGCGGCGCCGGCGCACGGCGCGCCGGGACCGGCAGCGGGAGGAGGCGGACGGTGGCGACGAGGGCGCGCGCCGACGGCGCGCGGCTGCGTGGTTGGCGAGGTGCCGTGGCCTTGCGGATCCGCAGCTTCATGCCCCTCCTCCTCCGAGCTCGAACTCCGTGATCTCCTTCTCTTCGAGGATCTGGAGGATCTCCTTGAGCTCCCTTGAGGTCCAATGGCTCTCCTTTCGTTGGGGTTCGAGCTCGATCGGAGCAGAGAAGCCGCATTATTCCGCTCACGCTCGCGGGGTGTCAAGAAACGGCGTCAGCGTCGCGAACGCGGAACGGGGCCGCCTAGGCGAACTCGCGCTCGAGGCGAGCCGGCCGAGTGCAGGCGCGAAGCGGGCGCGCCCCATGAGAGCGCCGGGGGCGAGGGCGGCGAACAGGAAGTACTCGGCGCGTGATCGACACGAGGAGCGCGACCATCTTCTCGGTGACGATGGAGAGCTCCTGAGGTCGCCGAGGCCGGTGTCGGCTGGCGGCGGAGAGGCTCGCGCGCGAGCAGGTCGTGTATTCGGCGGCCACGGCGTCGAGGTTGGGCTCCGGGCGCACCACCAGCTTCTCGATGGGGATGCCGTCCGTGCCCATCACGATGAGCACGTGCGTTTCCGGGCACACGCGCCGCGATGGACCTTGGGGGCGTCGGCAGAATCCGGTCGCGCGTTCACCCTTTCTTGATGGCGGCCAGCATGCCTTCGAGCTTGGCGATCGTACGCTCGAGGGCCACACGGCGCGGAAGCCGGCCCAGGATGCGCGGAGGGGCCCGTGGGTGCGGCCACCGCGGCCACGGGGTAGGCGCGCGGTGACGCCTCCTCCAGCTCGGCGAGCCGGCGGCGCAACCGGTCGTTCTCCGGCTCCCGCTCCACGAGCTCGCGATAGACCTCGACCGCCTTGTCCGGGAAGTCCTGGCCGAGTACAGCTCGGCCAGGGTGGGGAGGTCAGCTCGCCGGATGTCGATTCCGCGGCCGGCGCCGGCGCGGCGCGGACGCGAGGCGCGGGCTCAGGCTCCGGAGCGGGCGCGGTGGAGCGGGCGGAGGAACCACGCGGCGAGGGGGCGGGGCGGACCACGGCACCTCGACCGTCTTCGCCGCCACGGGCGAGGCTCGGAGGCGGCTCCGGGGCGGCGCGAACAAACGACCGGCGGCGGTGGCGGCGCCCACGGGCGGAAGGCTCTCCGGTGCCGCGGCTACGGGCGGAGGAGCGGGAGGCAGCACGGGCTCCGGCATCGGCGGAGGAACGGCCTCCACTGGGCACCGGGCGGCGCCACCTCGGCCGGCGGCGGCGCCGGGGCCGGCGAGGCGCGCGAACGGATCGTGGAGCCCGTGGGTCCCGGCTCCGAACTCGAACTCCATCATCGACTCCGCCTGGCGCGGCGGCGCCGGCGGTGCCGGACGCTCCGGCATGGGACGGGACAGGCGGCGCGCTCGCAGCGGGCCGTGAGCGCCTCGTGGGCCGCTCCAGCTCGAAGTCCTCTTCCGCGGCGGACACCGGGATCGGAGCAGGGCCTGACGGTGCGGGAGGAGGCGAAGCCGGGGCCTCGACGGCGGGCGCGGCTGCGCTCCCCACCGGCGCCGGGGGCCCGCCGAGAAGCTCGTCGCGCGCTCGTGGGTCTGCTCCAGCTCCATCGGCGTGTCCGGCTTCCACGACGCGAATCGGCGGCGGTGGTGCGGCAGCCGCGACCGCCGCCGCGCCGGCGGCGCCGCCTCCCGTCTCCAGCGCCTCAGGCGGGCCGGGACCTGCTTGTGCTCCAGGCGCGAGAGCCAGCGCTCTTCTTGTAGCGAGCGACGGCCCCGGCGGCGTCGCCCAGGCTCTCGAGGCACTCCGCCAGTGAGGCGGCTGGCCAGGATGTTGTCCGGCGCTCCCTTGAGGGACGAGCTCGAACTCCGCGCGCGCCGCGCCCAATCACCCGCTACGTCGAACAGGGCGCGGCCGAGGTCATCCGCGCGGAGGGATAGTTGGAGTGCTTCTGCAGCCCCTCGCGCGCACGTGGATCGCGTCTTCGAGGTCCCCGTCCTTTGCGCAGCTCCTCCGCGAGCTGCGCGAAGAGGCGCGAGCCCGGCTCCCTTGTCCAGCTTCCTGCGAGAGCTCGTCGATGCGGGGTTGCCGGCCACGGTGCCTCGTGAAGGAGAAGGTCCCAGGCTCCCGGAGGAGCCTGGGACCGATCACGCCGTCGGATACGGCGGGATTCGACCGACTGCCCGGGATGGCACGTGCTGAGCGGCTGTTGGCGCGTGCCGCGCGTCGTCGTCGATGACGGAGTGGGTCACGGTGGTAGGTGCCAGCCGACCTCGTAGACCTTCGCGTCAGATCCGGCTGAGTCGCCGGTGGTGCCGTCACCGAAGTTCCATTCGTACCGGATGATCACGCCGTCCGTGTCGGACGAGGTGGAGTGGAACCCGATGACGGTGTTCCTCTTGGAACGGACCCATGAGTCCGGCTCGGTGATGAAGTTGCAAATCGGCGGCTTGTTGCCCGGGACGGGCGGGAAGAGTCGCGGCTCGGCCGAGCGCAGCTCGATGCGCACGAACCGGTAACCCTGCCCATTGACGTCGGTCCCCACGACTCGGGCGCCACCATTACCGTCTGGTTGGCGGTGGCATCCGTGCGCGCGGGGCCTCGTAGAGGACCTGGGACACGCCCTGGGCATTCCGTGCGCACGGTGGCTCACGTACCCGGTCCGTTGCTGCCCACGATCACACCGATGTCCGCGAAGTTGCCGCTCGTCGTCGGCGATGGCGAAGAAGACGTCCTGGTTGAGGGCGGGGCGCCCGTCCGGTCCACGGACGGTGGCCGTGACGACTCGCGAAGTCCCGCCCGTCGGCCACGAGGACGTCTCGGCTCACGGTCAGCAGAAGGCTGATCCCATAGGTCGAAGGTCCGTCGAGCTCGGGCGGCTTTGACCTCGTCCAGGCCGCATCCAGCCATCGCCAGGGCAAGGGGTGAGGGCGGTGATCGCCCGCCACTCCTCGGCTGCGATCGGCGCTTCATGTCCATGCTCATGACTGCCTCGCCTCTCCTGTCGATTCCGGCCTAGCCGGCGAAATCCGCAAAATGGACCTCGAGCCGTCCCGTGGCTTCGACGGCCTTGCCGGAGGTCGTGTGCCCGAACAACGTGATCTCCGCGAACGTGGTGATGATGTCGAAGCCCCCGCACCGGTCAGGTTGGCCAGCGGCGGCTCCAGCATTGCCACGTGCCGGACGACCACGATCGGGACCGTCGACTGCCCGCCCGCGGCACGAGGATGTTGACGGTTCCGCTGAACGAATACGGGACCTCGATGCCTTCGCGATTGAGACCGTCCGTTCGCAGGTAGCGGACCCGGTACTGATCGAGCACGACGTCGTTGAAGGGCCCGAGGACCGGGCCGTTCTGGTTCTTCACGAACCGATTCGACGGTGAGGGTCGCGTTGTCGTTGAACACGCCTCCCGTGGTCGTGCGGACGTCGGAGAGCAGAACCGACCCGATGCCCGATCCGCCGGTCGTGCCCCCTCCCCGGTGCTCCCCACGATGTTGTCGACGCGCAGGAGGACGGGCGCGTCGTTGGCCGTGCCGAAGTCCGGCGTGCATCCGGCCAGCGCCGCGATCGAGGCACCGGCCATCAAGAAGCTGGCTGCGCGCATTGTATTCCTCCAAACCACGTCGTCGCGCTACGGACTTCGCGGGAGAGCGCATCCGCCTACCACGGTCCTGATGATGCGCGGAGTGATGAACAGAGCAGCTCGTTGTTGGTGCTGGTCACGAACCGGTTGCGGAACAGGTAGCCCAGGATCGGCACGCGTTGCCCAGGAACGGCGTCTGGTTCTGGGAGGTCTGCTCGTTGCTCTGGTAGATGCCGCCGATGACCGCGGTGGCGCCGTCCCGCACGAGGACGCTGCGTCTTGGCGGACTGGGTGTTGATGGGCGGGATCGCCGTTGACCAGGTTCGCGAAGTCCGCCGGGAGTTGTTCTGCACGTCCACGGTCGAGGATGACCGTGCCCGCCTCCGTGATCTGCGGCGTGACCTTCAGGGTCAGGACGGCGTCCTGGAAGATGACGGTGACGGTGTTGTTGGCGACCGGTCTGGATCGGGATCTGGACGCCCTGCTTGATCTCGCGCCGCCTGGTTGTTCTGGGTGGTGATCTTCGGCGTCGAGAGGAGCCGCCCACGGCCCTGACGTCTCCAGGGCGGTGAGCGCGGCGTCGAGGTTGAAGCTGCCCAGGATGTTGCCGAGCGAGATCCCGATCGCGGAGTTGAAGCCGGCGGCGGGCAGGTTGACCGCGTAGCCTCGTCCGCGCGTGGCCGATGCCGGCGTCGGCGCGCCTGACCGTCCTGGTCCGCGGGGAGGCCGCCGGTGGCGGGCACGCCCTGGCCGTTCACGATCATCGCGTTCGGGAAGGCCAGGCCGGTCGTGTTGCCGAACTGGGCCGAGTCTGACCTGGTTAGGAAGCCCCACTGGATGCCGAGGTGCACGCGTGAAGGTGCGGCTGGTGACCACGATGCGGGCCTCGATCTCCACCTGGCGGCGTCGGCGCGGTCGAGGGTCGGCGATCAGGTCCTTCGCCTTCTCCAGGAACAGCGGAGGTCGTTGATGATCAGCGTGTTCGTGCGCGGGTCGACGCGTGATGGCTGGCCGCGGGCCGAGAGGGCGCCGCCTTCTTGACACGTCGGCCGAGCTCCTGCCGCCTTGGCGTAGGAGATCCGCGTGGTGAGCTGGCCAGAGGTCGCCGGCCAGGGCGCGCTCTTCCTGCCAGCTTGCGGCGCTCCTGCTCCTCCGTCTGCAGGGCGGCCAGCGGGCGATCCGGATGACGTTGTCCTCGAGGGTGTAGCCGAGGCCGTTGGCCTTCAGGATCAGGTCGAGGGCCTGGTCCCAGGGCACCTCGTTGAGCTTCAGCGTGACCTTCCCGCTCACGCCGGGGTTCACCACGATGTTGAGGCCGCTGATGTCGGCGAAGAGGCGGAAGATGTCCTGGAGGTCGCCGTCCTTGAAGTCCAGGCTGATCGGGTGCCCGGTGAACTGCTTCTCGCCGGGGTTGAGCGTCACGGGCTGGAACTCCGCCGGCCGCTCGCGGAGTCGGTGGCGCCGGCCTGCGGGTCGGGGAGCACCGGCAGCGGCGCGGGGCCGGCCCGGGCAGGATCGACTGGCATCGCCGCTTCCGGCATCGCCGGCGCGCGGCGTCGGCTTCCGGCTTGAGCGCGGCCAGAGGCCGCCGGCCGGGCGCCTGGCCTTCGCCGAAGAGGATCTTCACGCCGTCCGCGCCGTCGACGATCCGATAGGGCGCGCGCGCGACGAGGTCGAGCACCAGCGCGCGACGCGCGGCGAGGCCGGCGCTGAACTGGGCGAGGCGCACCTTGCGCACCGGGCCCTTGTTGACGTCGAGCGTCCGGACGCTGGCGCTCGCTCAGGACGTCCTTGAAGTCGATGACGAGCCGGTCCGGGTTGCCCAGGAAGAAGTCCTGGTAGCTTGCAGGGCGCCGTCCGCCTTGATCGTCGAAGCTGAGGCGGCCGCTCGTCGTCGGCCTGGCTCAGGGCGACGATGCGCGAGGCCGGGTGCCGGGGGCGCGCGGAGCGGCGCCTCGATCACCGCCGTCGGCCGTCGCGGGCGGGTGCTTGCGCGGCGTGATCACGACCGCGGCCTCGGTGGCCTCGGCGCGTCCGCCGGCGCGGGAGGCTCCGTCGCCGTGACCGCGGCCGCGGCGGCGCGGGGTCGGGCCTCGACGGCCGCCGTCCGGCGTGGCGGGGGCGTTCGCCGACGCGCCTCCGCGCGCTCGCTCGAACACGAGGTTGAGGCGTCGTGTCCTTGGAGAAGATCTGGTAGGGCACGAGGCTGGCCAGGCGGACCTCGAGCGCGGGCCAGGCTGCGCCCGTCGGCGCGGACCATGCTGGTCACGCGGACCGACTCCGACCTCGCTGCGTGCCGACGCTGATCCGGGAGGGGACCTTGGACGGGTCCACCTCGGGGATGTCGACCACCAGCGTGAGCGGGTCGGGGCTGTGGCAGGTGTAGGCGACGGGACCCGTGCACGCCACGACCAGCCGGGTCGAGTGTGCGTTGATCTCCTGCCTGATCTCGGTGATGGCGGCGGCATTGTCGTTGGCGACGGCGCCCCCGCGAGGAGCGACGCCAGGATCACCAGCGACAGCGCGCCCGCCAGCTTGGCTCTCATTGCCTGCCCTCCTCGGACGGATACAGGGTCTTCTTGACGTCCCGGCTTCTCACGCTCGAGAGCGGATCCGTCACCTCTTGCCGGAATGTCACGGTCGAGGCATCGATGGCAGTGATGACCCCGTCGAACAACCGCTGACCCACCTTCACGAAATAGGATTTGCCGTCGGTTCCCAGGAGCATGGCCGTGAACCCCTTGGAGTCCTTGACGATCCCCTTCAGGGCGACCTCCTGGATCAGGAACCCCTCCATGCCCGGCCGCGCTCTTGCCGGGCCCGGACTCGGAGTCACGGGCTTCAGCAGGCTCACGAAGGGGTCGCGGCGGCCCTGGGCGTTGTACGCGTAGGCCCCGGGCGCGGGCGCGATCTCCTGGTCGATGCGGTTCTTCACGACGTCGGGAGACACCGAAGCGGGCGACGGCGAAGCGTCCGGGGCGGGCGCCTGGGCGGCGGCCATCGTGGCCCGCCACGCAGCAGGGCGATCACCCCGAGCGTGGCCTTCATGGATGCGCGCCTCATCGCGCTGCCCCGCCGGCTTGAGGCTGTCCCGGCGGCGCGTCTCGATGTAGACGAACGTCGTCGCGGTGTTGGCGACGGTGATGGTCTGGCTCGCCGGTCTGGTTCCCCATGGCCGTGATCTTGATGTTGCTGACGTTGACCAGGCGCGGAAGCCGCGAGACCTTGTCGAAGAAGAGGCCGAGGTTGTGGTAGTTGCCCACCAGGCCCATCGATGATGGGCCACTCCTGGTAGAACTCCTTGTTCACCGTCGCCCCGGGCGTGAAGTTGTTGATGGTCAGGTTGGACTGGGCGGCCAGGGCCTGCACCTTGCGCATCAGGTCCGGGGTCTCCTTGGCCGGGGGCAGGATGCTCTTCAGCGTCTCCGAGCTTCTTCTCCAGGAGGCGCGACCTCGCGCTGGAACTCGCCGAGCTTCTGCGCCGTGACCTCGAGGGCGCGGATCTCCTTGTTGAGGGCCTCGAGCTTGGCCGTCTTCTCGTCCCTGCTCGATGGTCGCGTCGGACCAGTAGAGGTACCAGAACAGGCCCGCCGACGACGGACGGCGAGGGCGACAGGAGACCCCCAGCTGTCCTCCCAGCGAAAGCTTCGTATAGGGCGTTGTCGGCCATGTGCCTCTCCTCGCCTATCGTTCGGCGCGGGGCCGGTGCTCCCGCCGCCGGACTCGCGCCGGAATGGGCCTGCGTGGCGTTCTGCTGCCTGCTTGATGCTGGCACCTCCGGGTTGCTGAACGTGGCCTGCAGCGCGAAGCGTCACGAGGTTGTTGGTCTCGGTGCTCGACGACCAGGTTCACTTCGGGGAACCAGCACAGGGAGCGGTCGAGCGGGTTCACCTTGCCGCAGCCGTACTGGTCGGCGCCCGCCGCTTGCAGGGCGGTGATGAAGTCCGCCACCGACGTGAGGCTGTTGCTCTGGCCCCCGAGCCGGATCTGGTTGCCCGTCTGGTCCAGGCTGGCGAGCCAGACGAAGTCGGGAAGCGCCTTCGAGAGCTCGTCCAGGAGGTGGACCGGGCCCCTGCTGCTCGGCCTGCAGCCGCTCGATGAGGTCCACCTTCCGCTGGAAGGTCGCGCGCTTCTGCCTCGAGCTCGTCCACCTGGACCTTGATGGCCTGCAGCTCGCGCTGGCGCTGCTCGGCGGCAAGGCGATCTTGGCTGTCCAGCTCGCGGATCTGGCCCGACATCGTAGAGGTACAGGGCCAGGCAGACGAGCACGGCACCGCCGCGCGAACACGGTGAGCAGGAGGTATGCCTGCACGGCGCCAGGGTGGAGGTGGACCGCCGGCGGACCTTCTTCTTCTTGGTAGGCCGGTCCGCGGCCATCGAAGTTGATCGCGGATCATCGGTCGCCCACCTTTCGGGCAGCCAGACCCACCGCGATGGCGGCGCGAGGGCCGATCTCGGCTGATGAAGTCGGGATCGAAATCCCTCGGGTTGTAGGTGACGTTGTTGAAGGGGTTCATGATCTCGACCCCGGCCTCGAACCGGTCCGCCAGCAGCTCCTGCAAGCCCGTGAACCTTGCGTCGTGCCGCCGGCGAGGAAGATGCGGTCGATACGGTCCTCCGAGGCTCGTCGCCTTGAAGAAGTCGAAGGTCTTCTGGATCTCGAGGGCGATGTTCTCGGATACCGCCTGGAGGATCGGCGGCGAGGTTCTCGGCGCCGCGCCCTCGACGCGCCGAGCCCGCTTCGAGCGCCTCCGCCTGGTCGAAGGAGAGGTTGAGGTCCTTCTGGATGGCGTCGGTGTACTGGTTGCCGCCCACCGCGATGTCGCGGTTGAAGATCGAGGTGGCGCCCTTGATGATGTTGATGTTCATGATCGAGGCGCCCACGTTGAGCAGCGCGATCACGCGGCCGGGGTCGATGCCGTAGTTGACCTCGTAGGCAGTTCTGCAGGGCGAAGACGTCCACGTCCACCATCGGCGGGTGTCTTGCCCGGCCTGGCTGATCGCCGAGGTGTAGTCGCTGATCTTGTCCTTCTTGACCGCGACGAGCAGGACGTCCATGTTGCCCGCCGCCGCCGCCCTCGATCACCTCGTAGTCGAGCGCGACGTCCTGGATGTCGAACGGGATGTACTGCTCGGCCTCCCAGTGGATCGACTCGGCCAGCTCCTCCGGGCTCATCTGCGGGCAGGCTGATCTTCTTGACGATGACCGCGTTGCCCGAGACGCTCGTGGCCACGTCGTTGCGTCTTGATCTTCTGGGAGGTGAAGAGCCGCTGGATCGCGTCGATCACGGCGCCGGAGTCCATGATGGCGCCGTCGACGATCGCCTCCGGGGGAAGCGGCTCGATCCCGATGTTGACGAGCTGGTGCTCGGCTCCGCCCTTGCCGCCGGACTTGAGCTCGACGGCCTTGACGGCCGAGGACCCGATGTCGAGTCCGACCAGCCCCTTTCTTCTTGCCGAACAAAGCCACGAGTTCTCCTCGCGCTCAGCGACGGCGCCTGATCCCGGCCAGCCCCACCCGCCTGCGATGCCGCCTCGAAACCGAACCGAGGCGACGTACTACTTTACGCAAAATAGTTAAAGTGCTGGTTGAAGCCTAGCAAAGGAGGGAACACCTGTCAAGCAAAAAATGAGCACGTGTCCAGTAAGTTGTGACGGGACTAGCTCTCTTCGCTTTGTGCCGTTCGCCGATCACGCCCGCGAACGTCGCGACGGCGCGGAAATCGGTCGCGTAACTCATGAGAATCGTGTCACTTGAGAGCCAGGTGTTCTCAGAACCGGATCTTGACGTCCGGATCGTCCTTGGCGTGGATGGTGTCGATGAATCGGACCTGATGAGGCACGGTCGTCATCACGAGCGTATGCGTCCGCATGCCGTCGCCGAAGAAGCGGACGCCCTGCAGGAGCGGCGCCGTCCGTCACGCCGGCGGCCGCGAAGATGATGCTCTTGCCGGGCGCCAGGTCCTCGGTGCGGTAGACCCGCTCGAGGTCGGCGATTCCCATGCTGCTTGCAGGCGCTCCGCGTCCGATGCCTTGGTGAGGCATACGAGCTTGGCCCTGGATCTCGCCGTTGAGGCAGCGCATGGCGGCCGCGGTCAGCACGCCCTCGGGCGCGCCGCCGATGCCCATCACCGCGTGGACGCCGCGTGCCCACGCACGGCGGCCGAGATGCCCGCCGAGAGGTCGCCGTCGCCGATCAGGCGGATGCGCGCGCCCGCCTTGCGGATGTCGGCGATCGAGCGTGCTCGTGGCGCGGGCGGTCGAGCACGATCGACCACGAGGTCGTCGACCTCGCGGTCGAGCGCCTCGCGCGATGCGCCTTGCAGGTTGCTCCTCGACGGGCGCGTTGATGTCGACCTTGCCCCGGACGGACGGGCCGACCACGAGCTTCTCCATGTAGATGTCCGGGGCGTGGAGCGAGGCCGCCCTTCTCGGACGCGGCCAGCACCGGCGATCGCGTTCGGCGCGCCGGTGGCGCAGAGGTTCGGTGCCCTCGAGCGGGTCGACGGCGATGTCGACCGCGGTAGCCGTCCCTTGCCGACCTTCTCGCCGATGTAGAGCATGGGCGCCTCGTCGCGCTCGCCCTCGCCGATCACGATGGTGCCGTCGATGTCGACGGTCTCCATCTCCTGGCGCATGGCCTCCACGGCCACCTGGTCGGCGTACTTGCGGTCGCCCTGGCCCATGGTGCGGGCCGGCTGCGATGGCGGCGCGCTCGACCACCCTCACGAACTCGAGGGCAGGTCGGCACGATGCATATCATGGCGCACCTCCGAGATGGCAGCGGGTCATGATACTGCGGCCTCCGTGGCGATCGCGGCTCAGCTGCTGGTACGGCGGCAGCTCGACGCGGCGCGGCTTGTCCTGGCGGATAGCCGAGGGCGTAGTCGGCCTGCATCGAGCTTGTGGATCTCGCGGGTGCCCTCGTAGATGACCGGCGGCCTTGCAGTTGCGGTAGAAGCGGCCGACCGGGTACTCGTCGGAGTAGCCGTTGCCGCCGTGGATCTGCACGGCGTCGCGAGGCCGCCCGCTCGCTCTTGACGGTCGCGAACCACTTGGCGAGCGAGGTCTCGCGCGTGTTGCGCTGGCCCTCGTTCTTCAGCCAGCCCGCGCGCAGCCACAGCAGGCGCGCCGCGTCGTAGTCGGAGACCATCTCGCGCGATCATCTCCTTCACGAGCTGGTGCTCGCCGATCGGCACGCCGAAGGTCTTGCGGTCCTGGGCGTAGCGGACCGAGGCGTCGAGGCAGGCGCGGATCGAGGCCGGTGGCCCCGGCGGCCACCGTGTAGCGCCCGTTCTCGAGGGCGAACATGGCGACGCTGGAAGCCCTCGCCCTCCTCGCCCACGCCGGTTCTCCACCGGCACCTCGACGTCCTGTCCATCGAGAAGCCGCCGGTGTTGCCGGCCAGGATGCCCCACTTCTCCTTGATCGTGTACGAGCTGAAGCCCTTGAAGGCGCGCTCGACGATGAAGGCGCTGACAGGCCGCTGTGGTCGCGGTTCTTCTTCTTCTCCTGGTCCGTCCAGGCGATCACCAGGAAGTTGTCGGCGACGTCGGCCAGGCTGATCCAGACCTTCTCGCCGTTCAGCACGTAGCGGTCGCCCTTGCGCACCGCGGTCGACTGGATGCCGACGGCGTCCGAGCCCGCGTTGGGCTCGGTGAGGCCGTAGGTCGCGATCTTCTCGCCCTTGGCCTGGGGCACCAGGTACTTCTTCTTCTGCTCGCTCGGTGCCCCAGCACCATGAGCGTCATGCAGTTGAGGCCCACGTGGACGGACATGATCACGCGCAGGTGGGTGTCGACGTACTCGAGCTCCTCGGAGGCGAGGCCGAGGCTGAGGTAGTCCATCCCCGCGCCGCCGTACTCCTCGGGGATGCAGATGCCGAGCAGGTGCAGGTCGGCCATGCCCTTCAGGAAGGCGCGCTCGAAGCGGTGCTCGCGGTCCAGGTCGTGGATCTTCGGCGCCACCTCGCGCCGCGCCCAGTCCCGGACCGTGCTGCCTCGACCGCCTTGTGCTCGTCCGAGAGATCGAAATCGATCATCAGCGCTGTCCTTCCAGACCGGCTTGCGCTTGGCCATGATCGCCTTCAAGCCCTCCTCGGCGTCCTCGGTGGCCATCGAGCTGGTTCAGGTAGACGTCCTCGGCGTGCCGGACGCGCATCGGGCAGGAGCAGGTCGAGGCCGCCCGCTCATGCGCCCGGCGCGTCGCTCTGCAGCACCGACGCGCCAGCCGTCCTGGAAGCGCTGGATGCAGCGCCGCCGCCTCCGCCTCCAGCTGCTCGTCGGGCATCGCGCGCGTGATCGAGGCCGATCGCGCTCGGCCTCGGCCGCGGTGATGCCTGGCCCCGCCGAGCAGCATCTCGAAGGCCTTCTTGCGCCCGACCAGCCGCGGGCAGGAGCGCGGCCGCCACGGGGTTGAACACGCCGCCCTTGATCTCCGGGTGGCCGAACTTGCGCGCTGGCCGCCGGCCAGGACGATGTCGCAGCCGGCGGCGAGGATGCTGCCCGCGCCCAGGGCGGGCCCGCCACCACGGCGAGCGTCGGGCTTGTCCAGTCTTAGCCAGGTTCTCGAAGATCTTGTGGAACTCCTCGAGCATGACGTAGGCGCGGTCGCCCGAGGTGGTCGCCCAGCTCGAAGCCCGGCCGAGAAGTACTTGCCCGCGTGGCAGCGAGCACGACCAGCTTCACGTCGCGCTGGTACTCGAGCGACTCGAGGGCGGCGTTGATCTCGCTGCATGACGTCGACCGACAGCACGTTGGCGGGGGCCGGTTCGAGGGTGAGGCGCGCGATGCCCTGCGGCCGACTGCGAACTGCAGCGTACGTGTAGGCCGATCGCCTGCGGCGCCGCGCGTAGACGTCGTCGTCGGCTGTTTTCGGTATCGCCCATGGTCAGACGGCCTCGAAGGCCAGCGGCCAGGCCCATGCCGCCGCTGATGCAGAGAGTGGCCAGGCCGCGCTCGCGCCGCGCGCGCCGGGCCATCTCGTGCAGGAGGCGTGACCACGATGCGCGCCCCGGTCGCGCCGATCGGATGGCCCGAGCGCGATGGCGCCGCCGTTGACGTTCAGCCGCTCCGGATCGAAGCGGAGCTCGCGGTCGCAGGCCAGGACCTGGGCGGCGAACGCCTCGTTCACCTCCACGAGGTCGAAGTCCTCCAGCGCGCAGCGAGTGCGCTCGAGCAGCCGCCGCACGGCGGGACGACGCCGATGCCCATCACGTGCGGGTCGACGCCCGCCGCAGGCCACGCCCAGCACGCGGGCCATCGGCGCGTCACGCCCAGCGCGGCGCGCCCGGTCCGCGGCCAGCACCGACCATGGCCGCCGCGCCGTCGGTGATGCCCGACGAGTTGCCCGCCGTGACCGTGCCGCCCTCCTCCTTGAACACCGGCGGCAGCTTCGGCCAGGCGAGGCGGGGGTGGTGTCGGCGCGCGAGGTGCTCGTCGCGCGCGCACGACTCGTCTCGCCTCCTTCGGCCGGCACCTTCACGGGCACGATCTCCGCGTCGAAGCGGCCCGTCGGCCGCGGCGCGCGCCGCGCGCTGCTGGCTGCGCAGGGCGAAGGCGTCCTGCTCCTCGCGCGGGATCGCGTACATCGCCGGCCAGCGTCTCCGCGGTCTCGCCCATCACCATCTCCGGCGAGCGGGCACAGGAACCCGTCCTGGTACATGCCGTCCACCGGCGGCTGGTGCGCCCATGCGATAGCCCCAGCGCGCGCCGGTCAGCAGGTAGGGCACTCGGCTCATCGACTCGACGCCGCCGGCCAGCACGACGTCGGCGTCCCCGTCGCGCACCGCGCGGTAGGCGAGGTCGATCGACTTGAGGCCGCTGCCGCACGCCATGTTCACGGTGAAGGCCGGGCACCTCCTGGGGTATGCCGGCGCGAAACGCCACCTGGCGCGCCACGTTCGGGCCGCCGCCGGCCTGCCGCGCGCAGCCGAAGATCGCCTCGTCCACCTGAGCCGGGGCGATCGCCGCGCGCGCCGCAAGGCTTCGCGTGGCCGCGGCCGCCCCGAGCTGGGCGGCGGTCAGCGAGCGCGAGAGCCGCCGCCGAACTGCCCGATCGGCGTCCGCACGGCGCCCGCCACCACGACCTCCGCATCCGTCGATCCACCCTGTCGAAGTCCGCTAAACCCAAGAAAAGCCAGGCCGAGAACGGGCGATGATATCACACGCGGCCCCTAGAGCTGCCCAGGCGCGAGGCCTGCGACGCGCACCGGACGCTCCGTGGCCGGCCCCGAGCATGCCGCGCGGCGTTGCCGCCGGTGGACGGCGATCTCGAGGCGGCCGCCGCTGCCCGACGAGCGCGCACGGCTCGCCCTCGGACACGTCCGCGTAGGTCCGGACCAGCGGTAGCAACGGTCCCCTCGACGACGACCACGACCTCGGTGGGATCGCCGCCGAAATTGGACAGGATGTCGCTCAGGTCGCTGGTCGCGAGACGTTCGTGATGAGGTTGCCGAAGCGGTCCACGTGCACGCACCGCGGCCTCCCACTCGACCGGCTCACGCGCCGCGCGGCCGGGAGCGAGAGGCGCGCGGGTCCTGCCGACCGCGCGGCCCCACCTCGTCGATCGGCCATCCCGCGCGCCAGGTGCCCGGCCACGGGGCCGAACGACGTCGCGCGCGTGGAAGGTCGGCGAGACCTCGGGAGCGGAACAGGCCGGCGTTGGTGATGGCGTGGACGCGCGGCCGTCGGATGGTCGGCGAGGACGAGGGTGAAGATGCCCGTTGTCGGGCCCCACGAAGCGATGCGCTTCCGTCTGCACCGCGAGGGCCCGCCGCGACGTCCCGACGCCGGGGTCGACCACGGCCAGGAAGACGGTCCCGGTCGGGAAGGCGCTCGACGGCGGCGGCCAGCACGAAGGCTGCCCGCCGCCACGTCGTGCGGCGCGCAGCGTCGTGCGACGACGTCCACGATCGGCGGCGTCGCGGGCACGGCCGCGAGCACGGCGCCCTTCACCGCGCCCCGACGTAGTGGTCCTGGCTGCCGAAGTCGGAGAGGAGGCGCGCGACGCATGGGTCGCGCATCTGCCGCGGAGGCCTGTACGCACCGGCACGGCGCAGACGCGGCGACCGAGGCAGGCGATGAATCCGATCGGGGTGGCAATGGCCGCTGTGAGCCGGATCTACCTCGATCACAACGCGACGACGCCCGTGGATCCGCGCGTGCTCGAGGCCATGCTGCCCGGCGCTGCGCGGAAGGCGTTCGGCAACGCCTCGAGCCTCCACTGGTTCGGCCAGCAGGCCGCGGGCGGCGCGTGGACGACGGCGCGCGAGAGGTGGCGCGCTCTCGATCGGCGCCTCTCCCGGCCGAGATCGTCTTCACGGCCAGCGGCACCGAGGCGGACAACCTGGCGCCTGCGCGGCGCGGCCGGATCGCCGTCGCGACCCCGGCGCAAGATCGTCTACTCCGCCGATCGAGCACCACGCGGTGATGAACACGGCCAAGGCCCTCGCCGAGGAAGGCTGGCCGGTGGAGGCGTCGCGCGCGTGCCGCCGACGGCTGGTGGACCTCGACGACCTCGCGGCCAGGGTGCGAGACGACACCGCGCTCGTGGCCGTCATGCTCGCCAACAACGAGACGGGCGTGGTGCAGCCGGTGGCCGACGTGGTGCGCATCGCGCACGCGCGGGGCGCTCTCGTCCACTGCGACGCGGTGCAGGCGGCGGGCAAAGATCCAGTCGACGTGCGCGCGCACTCGACGTGGACACCTGCTCGCCTCTCCGCGCCACAAGATCTACGGGCCGAAGGGCGTGGGCGGCCTCTACGTCAAGCGCGGGACGCGCCTGAAGGCGTTCGTGGTACGGGGCGGCTCGCAGGAGCGCAACCGCCGCGGCGGGCACCGGAGAACGTGGCCGGCATCGTGGGCCTGGGCCGTGGCGGCGGCGCTCGCGCGCGAGGAGCTGGGCGCCCAGTCGCCCGCGGCTGGCCGGCCTGCGCGACCGCCTCGAGGCAGCGCGCTGCTCGCGATCCCCGGCGCCCGGCGCAACGGCGACGGTCCCCGCGTCCCCAACACCGACCAACGTCTCCTTCGCGGGGCTCGAGGCCGAGAGCCTGCTCATGGCCCTCGACCTTGCCGGGGTCGCGGTATCCACCGGGGCGGCCTGCGCGGCCGGCGCGGTGGAGCCCTCGCACGTCCTCCGGGCGAATGGGGCTTGCCCATGGAGCGCGTGCGCAGGCGATCGCTGAGCTTCTCTCTGGGCCGCGCGACGACGGAGGAACAGAGTCGATCCGCGCCGCGGACATGGTCGCGGTCGGCCGTCGCGAAACAGCGCCTTGGCCGAGACGCAGCCGCTGGGGGCAGCCGACCTGGCCTGGCACCCCTGCTCGCTAATCCTGCCGATCGATTTCCGTTGCCGCTGTTGTCTGTTGTCGTTGTTTTTCCCGGCACCTGCTCTTCCGCGTGATACGACGAGCGCACGCAGCGGGTCCCGACTCGACGTGGCGGTAGCCGAGCCCGAGCGGCGAAGTCGCTTGATCTCGGCCCGAACTCCTCCGGGCGTGTAGTAACTCACGGAGCGCGGCAGGTGGTCGGCGGCTGGGCCGCAGGTACTGGCCCGATCAGTCGAGGATGTCGGTGCCCGCCGCGCCGGTGGATGCTGGGCGCACCGTCTCGTCGCATCTCTCGCCCACTCCTCACCGAGGCCGACCACGATCCCGCTCTTCGTGAGGCAGGCCCAGCGCTCTTCGCCCGCTGCGAGCAGCTCGAGCGAGCGCTCGAAGCGCGCGCCGGGCCGTACCTGCGCGGTACAGGCGCGGCACCGTCTCCGAGTGTTGTGGTTCAGGACGTCGGGCGCGGCGGCGATCACGACCCGTCCAGCGCGGCCCAGTCGCCCTTGAAGTCGGGGATCAGGACCTCCACCGCGCAGCCGGGCACGCGGCTCGCGGATCTCGCCGGATGCAGGCCGCGAAGACCGCCGCGCCGCCGTCACGTCTGGTCGTCGCGGTTCACGGAGGTGATCGACGGCGTGCCGTAGCCCCATGCGCGCCACGGCGTCCGGCGACACGGCCCGCCTCCCGGGGTCGGCGGCACGCGCCGGCAGCCCGGTCTTGACGGCGCAGAACCCGCAGGCGCGCGGTGCAGACGTCGCCCGAGGATCATGAAGGTGGCCGTGCCCCGGTTCCAGCAGTCGCCGATGTTCGGACAGCGGGCCTCCTCGCACACGGTGTGCAGGTCCAGGTCGCGCATGAGGCCCGCGCAGGCGCTCGTAGCCCTCGCCCATGGGGGCGCGCGCCTTGATCCAGTCCGGGCGCGGGAGCGAGAAGGCATGGGGACGCTCATGCCGCCTCAGCTCGAGGTCACTCCTCGTCCTCCCGTCCTCGTCGCCGTCGTCGTCATCATCGTCGTCGTCCCAGTCTCTCGTCGTCCTCCTCGTCCTCGTCTCCTCGTCCTCGTCTTCCTCTTCCCCTCGTCGTCGTCATCATCGTCATCATCGTCGTCGTCATCGTCCTCGTCGTCTTCGTCGTCCCTTCTCTCTCTTCGTCGTCCTCTTCCTTCTCGTCCTTATCGTCGGTCACGGTCTTCCTTCTCCGCGTCGTCGTCGACGTCCTCCTCTTCCTCGTCCTCATAGTCCTCGTCGTCGCCGAACCAGGCGGTGTCGTCTCGCCTCACGGATCCTCCTCGTCTTGGCGGGTTCCCGTCCGAGCGGGCGGGCGCCGGACGAAGTAGTTAGTCGTTTTTCACCGGCGGAGCGCCTCCGACGTGCCTCCGTCCCAACATACCTCAAGGGCGCGTCCGTGACGGCACATTGTTCACGCACGCGGCCGGCGGAGCGGGCAACGTCGCCCCTGCGCGGCATTCTAGCAGTGCCCGCCGTCCCGGATTTCGTATTATGCTTCCCACCGCATGATCATCGTCTGTCCCGGCTTGCCAGGCGCGCTACAAGTTCGACGAAAGCAAGCTGGGCGAGCAGGCCGCGCGCACAGACGAGAGTGCGCCAAGTGCGGCGGTTCCATCGACATCGAGAACCCGCTGCTGGCCGCGATGACCCTGCCCCGGGAGCGATGGCCCCGCCCCGCCGGAGCTGCCCCCGCGCGCGGTGACGCCGCCGCGGCGCCCGCCCACGACACCGCCCTTCGGCCACGCCCACGCCGCGCCGTCCACCGGACGCCACCGGCGCTGCCCGACAACGTCGAAGCGCGAAGTCGGGCACGGGCACGATCACCGGCCGCGACCTGCACAAGGCGGGCTGCATCGAGCTGCCCAAGGACAAGCGGTTCTCGCTCGCCGTCATCCAGGGCGCGGCCACCGGGCCAGATCTACCAGATCACCGAAGACGCGCACGACCATGGGCCGCTCCGGGCGCCGACATCAACCTCGACGACCCCGAGGCCTCGCGCCAGCACGCGGTGCTCGAGATCATCGGCGACGCACGCGATCCTCCGCGACCTGGGCTCCACCAACGGCACCTTCGTCGACCTCGAGCGCATCGAGCAGCACGGTCCTGAACAACCACATGGAGTTCCGGATCGGCAGCCACGTGCTGATGTTCATCGTCACGGAGGTCGAGTAACGTTCCGCCGGACGCCGCCGACGTCTTCCGAGCGCCCGCGGAGGACGCAGAGAAGACCTGGCTCGAGGCGCTTCCGCACCGAAGGCCGCAGGCTCGTGGACTGGATCGCGCGCTACCTCGAAGGGCGCGGAGCGGCTGCCCCGTCCTGCGCGCGTGTCCGTCCGGGCGAGGTCCGCGCGCTCCTGCCGCCGCTCCGCCCGACGCGGCCGGAGGCCGCTGGACGACGATCCTGGCCGACGTGGAACGGCGTCATCGTCCCCGGCCTCACCCACTGGAACCATCCCGGCTTCTTCGCCTACTTCGCGAACTCCTCCGCCCCGCCCGCCATCCTGGCCGAGATGCTGTCCGCCGCCTTCAACGTCAACGCCATGCTTGTGGAAGACCTCGCCCGCGGCCACCGAGCTGGAGGTGGTGGTCCTGGACTGGCTGCGCCAGATGACCGGCCTGCCCGAAGGCATGTTCGGCGTCATCCAGGACACCGCCTCCGCCTCGCACGCTCGTCGGCGCTGGCGGCGGCGCGCGAGGCCGTGCCCGGCGCTCGACGCGCGCCGGCGCGGGCCTCGTGGGCCAGGCGCCGCCTGCGCATGTACGCGTCCGATCAGGCCCACTCCTCGGTGGAGAAGGCGGGCATCGTCCTCGGCATCGGCCAGGACGGGCTGCGCAAGATCCCGGTCGGACGCCGAGTTCCGGATGGACCCGCGGGCGCTGGCCGCCGCCATCGCCGAGGACCGCGCCGGCGGGCTGCACGCCGTTCGCGGTGACGGCCACCGTCGGCAGCACGTCCACCACGAGCATCGATCCCGTGCCCGGAGATCGCCGACGTCTGCGCGCGCGAGCGCCTGTGGCTGCACGTGGACGCGCGCCTACGCGGGCAGCGCCGCGGTGGTACCCGAGCTGCGCTGGGTGCTGCGCGGCTGCGAGCGCGCGGACTCCCTGGTCATGAACCCGCACAAGTGGCTGTTCGTGCCCGTGGACACTCTCGGCCTTCTACACGCGGCGTCCCGAGGTCGTGCAGGCCGCCTTCAGCCTGGTGCCCGAGTATCTCCGCGCACGACAGAGGAGTCGGTGGCGCCGAACATGATGGACTACGGCGTCAGCCTGGGCCGGCGCTTCCGCGCCTTGAAGCTGTGGATGGTGATCCGGGCCTTCGGCCACGAAGGGCTGGCCGCGCGCATCCGCGAGCACGTGCGCCTGGCCCAGGTCTTCCGGGGCTGGGTCGAGCAGGACCCCGCCTTCGAGGTGGTGGCCCCGAGCCTGCTCTCTCAGTGGTGTGCTTCCGCTGGCGGGGCCCGGGGCTCTCCGCGGAGGACGCCGACCGGGCCAACGAGAAGATCCTCGGACGCCGTCAACCTTCCGGCGAGGCCTACCTCGTCGCACACGAAGCTGGGCGGGCGCACGGTGATCCGACTGGCCATCGGGAATGTGCGGACGGAGGAACGGCATGTGCAAAAGGCCTGGGATCAGATACGGAACGCGGTCGGTCAGGTTAACAGATAAGAGGTTGTGGCCGGGTCGGCCGGCGATCTACGAACGCCGGCTCTAACGGCGTGCCCTATGGTGCCCGCCGCCACATGGGCCTCGTAATCCTGCGCGCTCCTTCGAATAACTTCGTGGGCCTCGTCCCTTCCATACACGTGCGTGATTTCCACGGCATGGGCGGCTCTATCCGGCCCTTGTTTGTATGTCAGGAAGTAGTGACGTAGCCGGTCCACGAGCGGAGCCGGACAGTCCGCGATTTCGCCGGATAGAACCGAACACCGCATCGCCACTCAGCACCGCGATCACCTTGTCGTCTGCTTCCAGTGCCGTCGATCATGCGCAGCCCGCCGATGGGGATGGCCTGCACCAGGATGTCCCCGTGCGAGATCTCCTTCTCCGTGAGCACGCAGACGTCCATGGGATCGCCGTCGCCCTGGATGCCCGGCCGGCCCGTGCGCTCCGAGCACAGCGCTCCCACCCGCTCGGCGCAGAGCGTCCGCGGGATGAACCCGTAGAGGCTCGGGCACACGTTCGAATACTGCTGCGGCCGGTCCATGCGCAGGATGCCCGTGAGCTTGTCCATCTCGTATTTGACGGTGTCGGTGGGCACGATCTCGATGTAGGTCGTCACCACGCGCGGGGCGTCCTTCCCCATCGACACGCCATGCCAGGGATGGGCGCGGAAAGCGCGGTCCTCGGGATCGCCTGCGGTCATGGCGTGGACCAACCTTATACTCGTTTCATGCGCGTGGTGGCCGCCATGTCGGGCGGAGTGGATTCCTCGGTGGCGGCGGCCCTGCTCCAGGAGCAGGGGCACGAGGTCGTCGGGATCTCCATGCAGCTCCACGACCAGACGGAGGGCGGGCCCGTCCTTCGGCCGCTGCTGCGCCTCGACGACCTGCACGACGCGCAAGGCGGTGGCCGGCCGTCTCGGCATCCCCACTACGTGGTGAACCTGGAGCGCTCGTTCCACGACGGCGTCATCGCGCCCTTCGTGAAGGACTACCTCGAGGGCAGAACTCCCGTGCCGTGCTCGCGCTGCAACACGGAGGTGAAGTTCCAGAGCCTGGTGGACCGCACGCGCGCCCTCGGCATCGAGCACGTCGCCACCGGCCACTACGCGCGGGTGGACCGCGACGCGGCCACGGGACGGCAGGCGCCTCCTGCGCGGGCGGGACGCGCTGCAAGCGACCAGTCGTATTTCCTCTTCGGCCTGACCCCGGAGCAGCTCGGCCACGCCGTGTTCCCCGTCGGCGATCTCACCAAGGACGAGGTCCGGCGGCTGGCCACGGACCGCGGCCTGCCCACGGCGGACAAGCCGGAGAGCCAGGAGATCTGCTTCGTGCCCGACGACGACTACGCCGGGTTCGTGGAGCGGCACTCCGCGCCCGCCGATCGCGGCGGACCCGATCGTGGACGCGGACGGGCGCGAGCTGGGACGCCACGGGGGCGTGCACCGCTACACCGTGGGCCAGCGCCGGGGCCTGGGCGTGACCTCGGCGCGGCCGCTCTACGTGCTGGCTGTCCTGCCCGCAACCCGCACCGTCGTGGTCGGGGACGCCGGGCGGCTCGAGTCCCGCGGGCTCGTCGCGCGCGAGGTGAACTGGCTGTCGATCGCCCCCGCCCGAAGGTCCGTTGCGCGCCGAGGTGAAGATCCGCTACCGCGCGGCGGAGGCCGCGGCCACGCTGCAGCCGCAGGCGGACGGCCGGGTCGAGGTGAGGTTCGACGCGCCCCAGCGCGCGGTCACCCCGGGCCAGGCCGCCGTCTTCTACCAGGGTGACGTCTGCCTGGGCGGCGGCTGGATCGATTCCGCCCTCTCCTGAACGATCCTCAGGGACAGGCGGACTGGACCCAGCGCAGCGCATGGCAGCGCCAGGCCACCGTGTCCTCGAACTGCCGCCGCATCTCCGGCGTCAGTTGCTCCACCCAGGTGCGGTCGGTCCCGATCCCATGCAGGAACCCGCGGCCTCGATAGCCCTCGGGCGCCCAGGCACGGGCGGCGTCGATGGACAGCGGCGACAGCCCGGCGGCCAGGGCGACGGCGAGCAGCGCGAGCGCGGCGGAAGACCGCTCGAACCGCACGGCGATTCCCGCGACCACGAACGCGACGGCCACCGCCACGAGGTAGCCCAGGCGGTAGAAATCGAGGGCGATGGGGAGCCCGAGCAGCGGGAGGACCGTGATCAGCGGCCAGATCACGCCGACGGTCGCGGAGGCGCCGCCCACCTTCGTGGCCCGCGCCACCAGCCAGGCCGCGCACACGAGGGCGAGCGCGATCTGGAAGTAGGGCCACGACCAGCCCTCGAGCGAGGTCAGCCACCACTCCTCGTACGAGGTGGGCAGGAACACGGGCGCGTAGAGACCAGGGACGAGGCGCAGCCACTGCCCGGAGTCGTGGACGTCGAATCCGGCCCAGCGCGGTCCGGACGCCACACGGCCGATCAGCCTGCTCGCGAACAGCGAGGCCCAGAAGGCGCAGTAGGCGGTGGCGATTGCCGCGATGAGAGTGATCCGCCGCCGGCGTAGCGCCCGCTCCTCGGGCGGCAGGAGGACAAGGTCGAACAGGAGCGCGGCCAATGGAAGGGACGCCGCCATTTCCTTGCTGCCGAAGGCGAGGGCGGTAAAGATCGCCAGCGTCACCTGGGAGCGCAGGGTCGACGGGCCCGGCGTGCTCAGGACGAGCAACGCGGCCAGGTAGAAGACCGTCATCAGCTGTCGCCACGCGCCTCACCCAGGCCGCGCCCGAAGCGGCCAGGGATGCGCCACCCAGCTCAGCGCGCCGAGTAGCGCGGCCGGCGGGGGCAGCCCCGCGCGGCGAAGCAGGGCCAGCAGAAGGACGCCGGCGGTGGCGTGGAAAAGGAGGTTTGTCGCGTGGTACCCTCCGTCGCGGGCCCCCACAGCGCGTGGTCCAGGGCCCAGCTCAGCCGGACCATCGGCCGGTAGTAGGCCGGAATCATTCCGCTGGGGTCGAACTCTCCGTGCAGGGTCGCGGCCGTCTCCTTCCAGGACCACCCCGCGCCAGCGCGAAATCATCCTGGTGGAAGCCGTACCAGACGGTCGGCAGGTGGAGGATCGCCACCGTCGCCACCACCGCGAGCCCGGAAACGAGGCGCCCGCGTGCGCAGGCGAGCGCGGCCAGCCAGAGCGCGGACATGAGCGCGATGCGCAGGGCGTCCCGCGTCGTGGTCGGCACGCGCAGGGACGAGGCGGGATCGGCCAGGAATGTCCACAGCCAGGAGGCGCCCACCGCGGCGAGGACGCCCCAGGTCACGGCCGTCCCGCGCGCCCCCTTTCCCCAGCCCAGCATCCAGCGCGATCACGCCCAGGATCGCGGGAAGGACGATGGCGGCGATCGTCGTCGGGCGGAGCGAGCGGATCAACGCGATCCGCGATACGCGAAAGGGCGCGCTCGCTTCGAGGCGGAGGTCCACGTCGTGCGTCCGGGGGAACGGGCACGCGCATGGGCGCGGGCACGAGACCGATCGTGAACGCGACCGGAGCGCCGCCGGTCGTGGCGCTCAGGGTCACGGCCGGAGACGGGGACGCGCCGCGGCGATGACCTCGATGACGCCGGGCCTGGCCGTCCAGGCCGTGGAAATGCACGACACGCGCGGCGGCCGGCGAGCAACACTTCGGGCTGGTCCGAGCGGGTGAGCCTTCGGACGCGCCGCGCCAGTCGCCCGTCGCGCCATCCAGGCGCAGGCTGCTCGTGCCGACGGCCCCGCGGCCAGCCCGATGGCCGCCACCAGCGCCGACGCCGCCCCGAGCGCGGATCGCTTGCGCCACGGCGGCGCGCCGGCAACGGTCATGCCCCGGCGGCCAGCGCGTCCCGCACGCGTACGCCGGCCGTGAGCGTCTTGTGCAGCGGGCACTTCGTCGCGATCTCGGCCAGCCGGGTCCTTTGCGCCGCGTCGAGCGCGCCGTGGAGGGTGAGGCGCCGCGTGATCTGCTCGACCATCGCGCGCGGGTCCTCGCAGTGGGCGCAGTCCTCGGCGTAGGCGCGCCCGATGTCCAGCTCCACCACGACCTCGCGCAGGTCCCAGCCCTTGCGGGCCGCGTACAGGCGGAGCGTCATCGAGGTGCAGGCGCCGAGCGCGGAGAGGAGAAGCGCATAGGGATCGGGGCCCGCGTCCGTCCCGCCGGCGGCCACGGGCTCGTCGGCGCGCAGGACGCGAGCGCCCGCCTGATCTCCTGCTGCAGGCCCGGTCCGATCGCACGATCACGCTGGCCATCGCGCCCTCCTCTCGTCTCAAGGCTCGGGGAGGCGTACCAGGGGCAAGGCGCGGCGTGCCGCCTCCCGCTGCGCCGCCTTCTTCGAGTACCCTGGCCTTCGGCCACGAGCTGGCCGCCGACCAGGCACTGCACGCGGAACGACCGGCGATGCCGCGGGCCCTCCTCCGCGACCGTCACGTATTCGGGCACGGCCTCCCCAGCGCGCCTGCAGCAGCTCCTGCAGCGTGCTCTTGTAGTCTCCGGCGTCGGGCAGCTGCGGAGAGGACAGCTCGGGGCGCGAACTCGTTGGACACGAATCGCGCCGGCCGCCTCCAGCCCTCCGTCGAGGTACAGCGCGGCCACCACGGCCTCGTAGGCGTCCGCCCACAGCGCCGACTTCTGGCGGCCGCCCGTCTTCTCCTCTCCGCGCCCCAACAGAAGAAGATCGGGCAGGCCCAGCGCGGAGGCCCGACGGGCCAGGCTGGGGGCGGCCACGAGGTGCGCGCGGCCTTGCTCTTGCCCCCTCGGAGCCTTCCGGATCGCGGCGGTGGAGCAGCTCCGCGACCACGAAGCCGATCACCGCGTCACCCAGGAACTCCAGCGCCTCGTTGTGCCGCGGGGAGCGCGCCACCTGCTCGTGCGCGTAGCTCGTATGGGTGAGCGCCCGATCGAGGAGGGTGAGGTCGGCGAACCGGTGACCGAGGCGCTCTTCGAGCGCGCGCAGGGCCGCCGTCCGCTCTTCGTTCACAGGCCCTCTTACCGCGCGGCCCCGGAGGCGCCCGCCGCGCGCTCGAACACGACGCGTCCACCGGCCACGGTCAGGTCCACGGGCGTGCTGAGGATCTCGCGCGCGGGAATCCGGAACAGGTCCGCCGCGAAGACCACGAGGTCGGCCAGCATTCCGGGGCCAGCGTGCCCTTCTCCCTCTCCGCGAACTCGGCGTAGGCCGATCCGCGCGTGTAGAGATCGAGGGCGTCCTCGAGCGCGATCTTCTCCTCGGGAACCAGCCTCCCTGGGGACCGCCCTCCGGCCGCTCGCGCGTCACCGCCGCGTAGAGGCCGAGACGGGGATCGAGGGGCTCCACGAACCAGTCCGTCCCGAAGGCGACGGGGATCCCGGCCTCGGTGAACGAGCGGACGTTGTAGGCGTCGCGGGACCGCTCCCGGCCGATGCGCCTCTCCGCCCAGCGCATGTCGTCGATGGCGTGCGAGGGCTGGATGGACGCGATCACGCCCAGCCGTTTGATCCGCGCGAGGTCGGCTTTGCGCACGACTTGGGCGTGTTCGATGCGGAAGCGGCGCTCGCGCGGCGGTTGGCCGCGGCCGCCTTCTCGAACGCGTCCAGGACCAGGCTGTTCGCGCGATCGCCGATCGCGTGCACCGCGAGCTGGAAGCCGGCGGCGTCCGCCTCCCGGATGAGCCGCTCCAGCTCCGGTACCGGATACAGCAGGAGCCCGCTCGTCCTGGGATCGTCCGTGTAGGGATCGAAGAACGCGGCCGTTCCCGAGCCCATCGACCCATCGGAGAGGATCTTGAGCGCGCCCAGCCGGATCCAATCGTCGCCCAGACCGGTCCGGAGGCCGGCCTTCTCCAGGGGCTCGCGCGCGGAGATGTACCGCCAGACGTAGAAGCGCGCGGTCAGCTCACCCATGGCGCGCAGGTCCCGGTACGTCCGCAGAGCGTCGACCGACGAGTTGTCCTGGATGGTGGTGACGCCGACGCGGGCCGCCTCCTTCAGGGCGGCGCGCGCCGCCCGCAGGTTCATCTCCCGCGAGGGCTCGGGGATGGCGCGCGTCACCAGCTCCTCCGCGTTGTCCTTGAGGACTCCGGTGGGCTCGCCGCGCGGCGTCGCGCACGATGGTGCCGCCGTCCGGATCCCGGTCTCACGCGTGACCCCGGCCAGGCGCAGGGCGAGCGAGTTGGCCAGGGCCATGTGGCCGTCGAGGCGCTGCACGAACACCGGGTGGTCGGGCGTGACCGCGTCGATGAGCTGGCGCGTGGGCAGGGTCTTCGACGGCCAGGCCTCGTGGTCCCAGTTCCCTTCCTGGATCCAGGTGCCCTCGGGCAGGGTGCGCGCGTGCGCGCCGATGCGCGCGCGCGAAGTCCTGCTCGTCGCGGGCGTCGCGGAGGTCCACGGAGAGGAGGCCGAAGCCGCCGCTCAGGAAGTGCACGTGCGCGTCGTTGAAGCCGGGCACGACCAGGCGGCCGTGCAGGTCCACGACCGCGCGTGGCCGGTCCGATCCAGGACTGCACGTCGGCATCGCTGCCCACGGCGGACACGCGGCCGTCCTTCACCGCGATCGCGGTCGCCGCGGGCCGGCCCTTCCCCGCCCATACGCGTCCCCGTGCAGGACGAGCTCGGCGTCGGGCGACGCCGCCGCCTCACCCGACACGAGAGCCGCCGCCAGCCACAGCCATGCGAGCCGCCCCATTCATACCACCTTGAGGATCACCATCGTCATGTCGTCGTTCTGGGCCGCGTCGCCGACGAAGCTGCGGATCGCGGCCAGGATGCGGTCCTTCAAGACGGACGCCTCTTCCCCTCGTTGCCCGCGGACTCGATGACGTCGCGAAGGCGGCGCTCGCCGAACAGCTCGGCCCGGCCGTTCATGGCCTCGGAGAGGCCGTCCGTGAAGAACAGGAACATGTCCCCGCTGCGCAGGGGCACCTCCGCCTCCTCCAGGATCTGGTCGAAGCGCGCGCCCGCGGTCGATGCCGAGGCCGAGCCCCGCGGGGTCGAGCACGCGCGTCGCGCCCGCTGCCGGCCTCGAGATGGATCATCGGATTGTGGCCGGCGCGCGCGTAGCGCATGGTGCTGGGTCGGCCGTGTCCACCACGGCGTAGGTCATGGTGATGAACGACCGCGGGTCGAGGGTGGCGGCCAGGATGCGGTTGGCCTCGACGAGGAGCCGCGCGGGCGAATCGTAGATCCGCGAGAGGCGAGAGCACGAGGCCCTTCAGCTCCGCCATGTAGAGGGCGGCCGACGTCCCTTCCCGGACACGTCCGCCACCAGCACGCCCATGCGCGTGCGGCGAGGGGCAGGAGGTCGTAGTAGTCGCCGCCCACCTCCGCCGCGGGAAGGCAGAGGGCGGCGACGCGCAGGCCGGGCAGGGTCACCGCGCCCTGGGGCAGGAGGCTCATCTGGATCTGGCGGGCGATGCGCAGCTCTTCCTCCAGACGCTGCTTCTCCGCCTGCTCCATGCAGCAGGCCCTGCATGCTCGCCGCCATCACGTTGAAGGACTCCGCGAGGTCGCCGAGCTGGTCGCGGCTCTGGACGCGGATGCGGTTCGCCGAAGTCGCCCTGACGCAGCCGCTCCGTGCCGACGATAGGCGCGTGGATGTTGCCGGTGATGGACCGGGCGAGCATGAGACCGAGGCCGAAGGCGACGAAATACATCACCAGGAACACGCCGGCGACCACGGCCAGCAGCTTGACCAGGACATCGCCCAGGTTGAAGGTGCCGGGCGAGAGGCGGCGCAGGACGTCGTAGGGCTGAGCGTGCATCGTCATGGGGACGATGTCGGCCTCTGCCGTCCGTCCACCGGCGCGCCTCCGGTGTCGCATAGAAGGTGATGCCCGTCAGCTTGGCGTCGGCCTCCCCTGCTTGTTCGGGACCGGCTTGTTGGATGTGCACCCGTACGCCCCGCGAGCCGCGGTGAAGGCTCCCCGGAGGCGATGAACTGGATGCCCATCCGCTGCTCGAGGGAAGCGAACAGGCGCTCGTCCACCGGGACCTGCAACAGCAGCGTCCGGTCCCCGTTCCGAGAGAGCGCAATCAGCGTGGTGGTGTCGTCCTCGGCGCTCGCGCGCACGAGGCCCGCATAGCCGTCCGGCCGCGTCCATTCGGGCAGCGTCGCGGGAGCATCCGGGGTGGCGGCGACGACCTTGTCCCCGCGCCGGAGCGAAAACGCGAGGTCCGGGTTGCCCGCGCGTACGGCCGCGAGATGCCGATCGACGGATGCGCGCGCGGCCGACTTCGTCTCCCGACGTGTCGGCCAGCGCCGCTTCGGCCGTGTTGCGCAGGAGCGCCGCCCGGCCCTCCACCTCCGCGGCCACGATGTGGGAGGCCACGAGGCCGAAGAACAGGACACCGGCGAGAACGAAGAGCACCAGGAGGAGGACGACGGGCACGACCGCGATGAAGAGGTACGACACCAGCAGCTTGGTCCGGATGCGCCAGAGCAGGCGCCGCACGAGGTAGCGGCCCAGGCGCACGAGTCCCCAGGCGAGGTAGACGAACAGGACGCAGCGGGCGAGGACGTCCAGGCCGCAGGGAAGGGCCGCGCCCGCACTCTCGGCCGCGTAGAAGGCGAGCGAGGCGACCAGGATGCGGCCGGACCAGCGCTCCAGGAAGAAGTGCTGCCATCCGCGCGCCGAAGCGGCGATCCGGACTTTCGGACGATGGAGGGAGGAAGCGGGGGCTCGACATGGTCGCGTCTCGTCGGCGGTGGAGCCCGCGGACTATAACACGCGCGCTTCCGGCCGCCACCGCTATAATCGGGGCATGTTCGCCGCGCTGCTCGCCGCCGCTCTCGCCGGCCCTCCCGCCGATCTGGCCGCGGTAGGGATCACGTGGCCAGCAAGGACCCCGCGCACTCCGTCGTCCTCCTGCGCTCCGGAGGGCGCACGCGCGTCGTCGGGATCGGCGAGAACGCCTTCGGCGGCCGTGTCACCGCCGTCGCCGCGGACTCGGTGACGCTCGAGTTCGAGGGCCGCCCGGCCACGGTGCGGCTCTCCGGCGATTCCGCACGCGCCGCGCGCCGCGCCCGCACTCTCCGTGGCCGGCGATCCGGGCGCGCCACGTCCTGACCCGGCGCGACGTGGAGCGGCGGCATCGGCGAGGAGGCTCCCCGTATCCTGGCCGAGACCACGCTCATGCCCGCCGTCGACGCCGGCCAGCATGGCCGGCTTCACGCTCACCCGCGTGCCCGAGAACAGCCTCCTCACCGAAGCCGGCCTGCGCGCGGGCGACGTCCTCACCCAGATCAACGACATCCCCATCGACAGCATGGCCACCCTTGATCGGCCTGTGGCCGAAGCTGCAGGGCGAGAGCACGCTGACCGCGGTCGTTCTGCGCAACGGACAGCCCGTTTCACTCACCGTGAGCTTGAGGTAGCCGCCGCGTGACGGCTGCCTACGCTCGGCTGCGGCCGCGCGCCGCGGGGCCGGCGCGGCGCCGCGCCCTGCCCGCGGCCGTCGCCCTCGCCCTCGCCGTTCGCGCTCGCCCGCGCTCCGCGGGGGCCTGGGGATTCACGGGCCACCGCCTGGTCGGACGCGAAGGCGGTGCGCACGCTGCCCGACCCGCTGCGCCGGGTGTTCGAGGCCAACGCCGCCTACCTGAGCGAGCAGGCCATCACCCCCGACCTGCAGCGCGCCGGGCCGAGCGACCCCGATCATTTCCTGGACATGGACGCCTTCGGCGGCGCCTATCCGTTCGAGACGATCTCGCGCGTGGAGTCCGAGAACATCGCGCGGCTCGGGAAGGACATCACGGCCAAGGGCCGCCTGCCCTGGAAGATCGACGAGGTCTACCGCGCCCTCGTCCAGGCCTTCCGGGATCGCGACACACCGCGCGTGCTCGCTGCCAAGCGGCGACCCTGTCAGCCATCTGATCGCGGACGCGCACGTGCCCCTGCACGCCACCGACAACTACGACGGCCAGCTCAGCGGCCAGACGCGGCCTCCATTCCCGCCGCTGGGAATCCGACCTCGTCGAGCGCAACCGCCCGCAGCTCCGAGGCGGAGGTGGAGCCGGCGGCCGCCCAGCGCATCGCGGACCCGGTGGACTGCACCTTCGCCGTGCTGCGCGAGTCGTATCTTCATTCATTGCAGGTGCTGGCGCTCGGACCGCGAGTCCGTCACCGGCCAGGACCTGGCGGAGACCCCGGAGGACGACCGCTACGACGACGCAGTACTTCTCGCGCTTCTATGCGCGCCGAGGGCCTCGCGCGTCGCGCGCCCGGCTCGGCGCCTCCGCCTCCGCCACCGGCCTCGCTCTGGCTGTAGCGCGTGGGAGGAGGCGGGGCGCCCGGCCCTCGACGAGTCGTACCGGGTCCCCTACCTCCGTCGTGGCGCGCGCGCGATCCTGCGTGAGCCTCGACGCCGCCGGCGCGCCGCTCCTCGACGACGCCGTGGCGCGCGGGTGATGCCGAACCTCGCGCAGCTGCGCCGGCGAGGGGCGACGGCGCGGGGTCGCTCACCGCGATGCCCAGCGAAGACCGCGCCCGGCCACGCCGCCCTCTACACCGGCGCCTGGAGCGACCGCAACGGGATCACCGGCAACGAGATCGTCGCTGCCCGGCGCGGCCATCATCGGACGGGGACGAGCGGCTACAGCTCTCTGACGCCTCCGGCGCCGAGCCGCATCTGGGCGGCGGCCGCACGTCAGGACCTCGACGTCACCGTCGTCTCCGCGACCCAGAACTATCCGTTCAGCACCTTCCTCTCCGATCATCGCTTTCCCGGCTACTACGGGCGCCACCTGACGCTGTTCGACGGCTACCAGAGCATGGACGCCCGCGACCGCGTGCTACGGCGCGCGCCGATCTCCATCCGCGCCACGGTGGAATGGCTGGGCGCCGCTCCCCGAGCACGTCGGGAGGCACGCGCGTTCGCCATCGAGCGACCTCGGCGTCGCGCTTCGATGGCGCTCCTCTACGACGATCCCCGCGACCCCGCCGCCGGGCTCGACACCCTGCTGCTGACGCTCGACGGCGATCCCAGAGGCGGCATCACCCTCAAGCCCGTGGCCCTCCGGCCCGACGCGTCCGCCTTCGGCGGTCTGGCCGTGCCCCTGGGCGGGGCGACGCCGCCGTCTACTTCCGTCTCTTCGCGCTGGCGCCCGACGGCTCGGCGCATCACGCTCTACTCGCGACGGCGCCTCACGTCCTGCGCTCGAGCAAGCCGCGGCTGGAGCAGGCCGCCCTCGACGCCAGCGGCGGATTCGTCGGCAACGCGGCCCCGCTCACCTACGAGCGCGGGCTGCTCGGCAAGCCCCTCTGGGACGGCGGCGACGGCACCGCCGAGCGGCGCTACCTGGAGACGCGTGCGCCCTCGACCGTGCGCCAGACGTCGCGCGTCAACGACTTCGCGATCGATCGCACGGCCTGCGGAGCTGCTGCTCACCTATCTGCCCTATCCGCGACGAGGCCGTCGCACCTCTGGTACGGGTATCTCGATCCGAGCCTGCCCTGCCACGATCCCGCGCTGGCCTCCCGCCTGCGGCGCGTTCCTGGACGCAGGTCCTGCGACTCGCCGACGGCGAGATCGGCCACCTGGTCGCGAAGGCCGAGGAAAGACACGATCGTGGCCGTGGGCGGCGATCACGGCGTGATGGGAGTGGATCGCGAGCTGCGGCCCAACGTGGTCTTCAAGCAGGCGGCCTCCTGACCCTCGACGCGAGCGGACGCGTCGACCTCGCGCACACCCAGGCGTACTACTCGTCGGGACAATACGTCTTCATCAATCGCACCTCGCGCGCGCGGGCGGCATCGTCGAAGCCCGAGAGACGAGGAGGCGGTGCGGCGCGCGATCGCCCAGCGCCCTGCGCAACGTGCCCGGCGCCACCCGCGCGCGCCGATCGTGACCGCCGTGCTCGACCCACGCACACCCGGACACGTGCCCTCTTTCGGAGGGCCCACCGGCGGCGACCTGTACCTGTCCGTGGCTCCCGGCTACAACGTGTCGGCGCGGCTGGATGCGGGAGGCGGTCATGAAGATCGCGCCGCCAGGGAGCACTTCCTCGATCCGGAACAGCTCCGCCATGCATGCGGCGTTCGCCATGGCAGGGCCAGGGGTGGCGGAGGGGCGCAGCTGGGACTGATCCGGCAGATAGATGTGGCGCCGACGTTGTGTTTGTTGTTGGGAATAGAGCCGCCGGCGCAGGCCACCGGGCTGATCCTGCGCTCGGCGCTTGGGCGAACGCAGCCATGCCGCCGTGGCGTTGAGACGGCGTTCGTAGGAAGACAGACCGACCTGGCCGCAGCCTCTTTGTGCTAACCAGCCGATCGAGGTCTACTTCACGAGGATTGCCGTCTCCTCTCTCGATTTCCCATCACTGACCACGACCTGTGCTCGCCGCGCGCGAGGCCAGTCCAACGCTCGGTCCGCGCTCGACGTGCCCACCGCCCGGCCGTCTATTTCCCACGAAAGCGTTCCGGTGCTGGACTCCGCGACCGCGCGCAGGGGCAGGGTCTGGAACTCCGCGCGCAGGGTGGGATCGAAGAGATAGGTCGCACCCGACGGCGGGTTGACGATGCGCAGCCGCTCGGGGCGTCGGCGCGCGTCTGCCGGGCCCGCGCTCGTGACGGACGCGGCGCGCTGTACGAGGGCGCCCGGCGCCGCCGACACGAGCAACCCCTGCTGCCGCGCCCGGGCCCGGTACGCCGGGGCCGAGTCGACGACCACGCGACCTCGCTGCCGGCGGATGCCAGCGGCACGAGCGTGGCCGGACGATCGGTCGGGATCCACTCCGTCTCCAGTCGCGGGCAGTACTGTCGTCGCGTCGCGCCCGGAGAGCGCGCAGATCACGCGCGGCGCGAGGGTCGGACGGACGGTCGATCGAGCGGGTCGCCCTGCGGCGGGCTCAGCGCCCTCCGAGCCGCGCCTGGGCCGCCAGCATCACGTCGTGGAAGATCGGAGCCGCGCCCGTGACCCCGGACGAGTTCTGCAGCGGCGTGCGGTCGGAGTTGCCGACCCAGACCCCGACCGTGACGTCGCGCGTGAAGCCGATCGTCCAGTTGTCGTGGTAGGCCTGCGGACGTGCCCGTCTTCACCGCTACCGGGAAGGGAAGTCCAGGCTCGCCGCCGGCGCCGAAGATGTAGGCGCGCGCGTCGTCGTCGGAGAGGACGTCGGCCAGCCAGGAAGGCGCGCGCGGCGACATCACCCGCTCTTCGGACGACGGACCGTCGCGCCGGAGACGCGCCGGTGGCCGTCGCGCGACGACGCGCCGCACGGCCGTCGGCCGGCGCCACGACCCGCCGCGCGCGATGGCGCGCATATAGCGGCCACGAGCTCGTCGAGGCGCACCTCCGGCGTCGCCCATGGTGAGCGCGTAGCCGTAGTAGTCCGGGCGTCTTCGTCGAGTGTGTCGTGAGCCCGACGCGGCGCAGCACCCGCAGGAGAGTCCGGTACACCGGTGCGGGAGAGCAGCCAGACCGCGGGCACGTTCTCCGGATCCGGCCAGGGCGGCGCCGTACGCGCAAGGGGCCGCGGAATACGCCGTCGTAGTTCCGCGGGCTGTAGAGCACGCCCGTCACCGCGGTCGGGAAATGCGAGGGCAGGTCGGGCAGGACGGAGGCCGGCGTGTAGCCCTGCTCGAAGGCGAGGGCGCATAGAGTGAACGGCTTCGAGGGCCGAGCCGGGCTGACGCGGCGTGACCACGCCGTCGATCGCCCCCGTGATCCTGGTCGAGATAGTCGCCCGAGCCTTCCCAGGCCCGCCACTCGGAGGTGCGGTTGTCGAGGACGGCCACCGCGACGTTGTACGCGCCGTGGCCTGATGAGGCGGGCGCGGTGCCGGTCCACGATGCCCGCCACCTCGCGCTGGAGCGCGGCGTCGAGCGTGGTCTCGATCCGCCGCGGGGGCGGCCCGGGCACTCCGGCCAGCGCCCGCTCCACGAAGTGCGGGCGCGAGGAAGCGCGTTCCGTGCGCACGATGCGCAAGCGCTCGCGCGCGCGCCGTCGCGTAGTCCTCAGCGAGAGGAGGCCCAGCGACCGCATGCGCTCGAGCACCTACTGCTGCCGCCGCCGCCGGGCGCGGTCATGACGGTACGGGGTCGAGCGCGGTCGGGACGCTGGGGCAGGCCGGCCAGGAGGGCGGCCTGGGCGGGAGTGAGGTTCTCGGCGGAGGTGTCGAAGTAGGCGCGGCTGGCCGCCTCCGCGCCCTGGGCTGGTTCGCCGTAGGGCGCGACGTTCAGAGTACAGGGCCAGGATCTCGCGCTTCGAGAGGTGGTGCTCGACGCGCAAGGCGAGACGCGCTTCGCTGCAGCTTGCCCGCGCGTGCGATCGCGGTGGATGAGGACCTTGACCGCCTGCTGGGTGAGCGTCGATCCGCCCTCGACCATCCGCCGAGCGCGGACGGTCGTGCCAGGAGCCGCGCACCAGGGCCAGGGGATCGATCCCCGGGTGATGGAAGAAGCGCGCGTCCTCGGCGGCCAGCGTCGCGCGCACTGAGCGCGTCGGGCAGCCGGTCGGCATCGATGCGCCGGCTGCGCTGGCCCTCGGCGGAGAGCGACTCGCGCAGGGATTCGCCGTCACGGGCGACGACCTGCGTCGAGGTCTGCTCGTCCAGCTCGAGGAGACCGCCGGGAAGGGCCCGAGCGGACCCAGCCCACCCCGACAGCGGTCGTCGGCCAGCGCGAGTAGCGACCGATGCGCCGCCGCGAGCCGCGCTTCACGGCTGCACCGTGACCATGGCGGAGCCGGTGCGGCCGAAGACTTCAGGCTCGTACATCTCCTCGACGTGCGTGGGCGCGGTCCGGAAGGTGCCCGAGGTGGTGGCCCGCGCGACGTGGGTGAAGCTGTGCTCGCCCTCGGAGAGCCGGGTGGCGAAGAGCAGCACGCGATCGTCGTGGCGCTCGACGCGGTCGAAGCCGCCGCGGCGCCAGAAGGCCAGTCGTCGCCCGAGGCGTTCTGCTCGTCCTGGGCCGCGCGAGGTCGGTGGCGGTGGTCGCGAACCAGGACTCGACGGGCTCGAACCCCGCGGGCAGCGGATCGGTGACCGCAACGTAGCGGCGCTCCTTGGTGAGGCGCAGCGTCAGCGTCACGCGGACGAGGTCGCCGGCCTTGAACGACGTGAGCGGCCTCGCCCGCCCCGCCCCCGTCGCGGTGGCGGGAGCGTAGGCGCCGCTCGATGCGGAATCCCTGGTCGAGCCCGTCCTGGCACGAGGCGCGTCCGCCGCGTACTTCAGGCGCGCGGTGTAGAAGAGCGTGCCCGCCGTCCCGTCGCGGCGCAGCGACAGGTCTGCGGCGCTGGCCCGGCGCTCCCTTGCCGGCCAGGTGTCTTCATCGGCACGTCGGCCGTCTGCGCCGTCGCCGGTCCGGCCGTGGAACTCGTGGCGTGGCCAGCGTCTCGCGGCCGAGGCCGACGACCGCGCGGAAGTCCGGCGGCGTCCGCCTCCGCCTTCTTGTAGTAGTCGACGAGCGCCTCCATGGCGATCGCGTTCTCCTGGGTGTTGCCCCAGCGCCCCTGCTTCGCGCGCCGGCATGAGCCAGCGCACGATGCCCGGGGACGAGCGGGTCGTCGGGTGCGCGCCGGCACGAGCGAGCTGCCAGGACGATCGCGGTCGAGCGCACGTTCGAGTTCCAGAACCACAGGAGATACGGATCGGACAGCTCCTCCACGTGCGCCGACCCGCCTTCGCTCGCGACCGCGTTGCGGATGCGGCGCTGCAGCTCGGCCGCGCGCGGGCCGCCGCCGTCGCCGCTCGCGGTGAGCGCGTCGAGGAGGTAGGCGAGCGCGAAGACGGGCATGCGGTCGGCGATAGCCGTAGAGGCGCGTGAGGTGGCTGTCCTGCGGCCGCCCGCCTTCGGCGAGGACCTTCACCGCGAAGGCCTGCCAGGCCGTGTAGGCGGGCCACCAGCTCTCGTTCGTGGGCCGGTCGCCCGCCGAGCTCCTTCTCGAGGTACGTGTAGGCGTTGGCCAGCACGGCCGGCGCCACGGATGACCGAGGGCTTGTCCGCGCTGCAGCACGTGCGTGACGCAGCTGGTCAGGTACGGAGACGCGGTGCGGCACTCGCCCTTCCAGAACGCGAACCCGCCGTCCGCGCACTGGAAGCCTTCGAGCCCTTGAGCGTCGCGCCCGCCACGTCCTTGAGCTTCGCCGGATCGATGCCGGGCAGGCGGAAGGCGTCGCCGAGGTCCGCGGCCAGGGCCAGCGCCAGCGCGTCCGAGGACCGCTGCTCGGCGCAGCCGTACGGATACTCACACGAGGTAGCGCGCGCCTTCGCCCAGACCCACGAGCGCGGTGGACGCGGTGTCGACGTGCAGGCCGCCGAGACGGGGCACGACGCCCGCGGGCAGCTCGAGCGATCTCGCGCGCCTCGGCCTGCGTCTGCCCGTAGGCCGCCACCACCTCCGGCGAGACGAGGACCTCGACCGGGCACCGTCTCCTCGAACGCGTCCGTCTCCCCGAGCAGCTTCGCCGTCATCTGCACGCGGGCCCGGCCGACTCGCGCAGTGCGCGGACGTCGAAGCGGACTCTCGCTGGCGGCGCCGCCCGTCATGCGGCAGCGTCCTCTTCGTCGTCGCCCACGACCTCGAGGAGGGAGGGATCGAGGCTGCGCATGGTCACGATGGCCGTGCCCTTGTCCTTGAGCTGGCTGTGCAGGACGGCGCCGAAGCGGGCGGTGTCGCCCAGGGCCAGGAAGCGCGGGAAGGCGGCGCGCAGGAGGATGGGCTTGCTGATGCGGACCTCGCGCTCGCCGCCGCCGAACCGCGACGTCCTTGTCCGCCGCCACCGCCATGATGCGGTACGTGGTCAGGCTCTCGGGCAGCGTGACCTCGGTCTGTCGCGCGGCCGTGCGGCGTCGGTGACGAGCGACCCCAGCCAGAACGCGAGCACGCGGAAGTCCTTCCGCACCGGGCGTGCCCGGGCCGGCGTCGTCGCCCCGCCTCCGCCGCCCTCGTCGCGCGCCCTTCGAGACGAGGACGCGGCGGCTGATGATGTGCTGCCGCGAGTCTTCGGTCAGGACCTGCAGCGCCTTGTCCACGCCAGACCGAGCCGCAGGACGTCCGGCGTCTTGATAGGCGGTGAGCGACAGCACGCCGTAGTCCACGGCCCACAGCGTGACCTCCGCCGGCGCGGCGCTGTGCCTGGACGTCCGTTCACGGCCGACGTCGATGCGCGCCTTCGCCGCCGGCCGGTACTCCTCGCGGTCCGCCTTCACCGCCACGTCGAGGCGCTTGGCCGCGTCCTCGACCTTCAGCTCGGCATAGCCGAGCGCGGAAGGCTGGCTTGCCCGGATCGCCCTTGTCGTCGCGTGGTGTAGGCCCCGCGTGCGCCCCTTCAGCAGCACGCACGGAGACGTAGACGTTGGGGATGTCGCCTCTCCGTGATCGGGACCGTCACCGTCTGCTGCGTGGAGGTCAGGCGCGAAGCGTGCGGTGCGTGCGCACGCCTTCGCGCTCGGTGGTGAGCAGCGCGTGCGCGCTCTCCCACGGCGACTTGATCATGAGCCGCGCGCGATTCGCCCGGCCGGTACGTCTTCCTCTCCGGCACGAGGTCGATGCGGTTGTGGTCGTAGCGCTCCCAGGCGCGTGTAGCCGGACGCCGAGGACGTAGAACCGAGGTCGCGTCGTCGTCGTCGCGCCCTTCCGCGTCGCTGCGCCGTCGCCCGCAGGACGAAGTAGCCTCCGGTCTCGACGGGCACGTGCAGGGGCGCGGGGCTCGGCCGTGGTCGTGACCTGCCAGCGGCCGGCCTCCGTCTCCTTGCGCTCGGTCTCCCAGGTGTAGAAGCCCTGGCCCTCCGCGCGCGCGCACGGAGTGCCACTGGACCTGCGTGAGGACCACGGTGACGGGCACGCCGGCCGCGGGCGCCCGCCAGGTCCACGGCCACGACCTTCCGTGTCCACGCCCGTCTTCACGTCCGCCGAAGTAGGGCGGGACGCCGCAGGCCGACGTACCAGGGCGCGGGATCGACGCGGAAGGACGCGCGGCCCGCGATCGTCTGCCGCGTGACGTCGGTGACTTCGCCTTCCAGCGCGTACTGGCAGGGCTCGTCCCGACTTGAGGTCAGTGTCTCGAGGTCGAGCGCGATCTGCCCCGTGGGCGTCCAGCTTGCCTCGTCTGCGCGCGGCACCGTCTCCGCCGCGCGGTCACTCGCGCGAGTCCTCAGCATCCTCGTTCAGGAACGCAGTAGCGGTCGGGCGGAAGAGCCTCCGTGACCACCGCCGAGGGGACGGTGCTCGAGCGGCTGCGCGCGAGCACGTCCAGCGCACGTCGCGGCCGCCCATGGCGCGCGCCGAACAGGTAGCGGCCGTTGACGACGCCGCTTAGGCGTGGTCCCGGCCAGCGAGCGACTCGCCCGCGAGGTTCGCGTCCACGCGGAAGTCGGGACGCCGGTAGGCGGCGACGAGGACGCGACCGGACGACGTGAGGACTTCTGTCCGCCACCGTCGCCGTGCACCTCAGTAGTGGCCCAGGCGGCGCGTCGTCGGGCAGCGTGGTAGGCCCAGTCCGCGCTGCTCCATTCCGACGAGCGAGAACCGTGCGCTTGTCCCGCTCGTCGTCCTGGCTGTCCGCGGACCGACATCTCGAGCGCGGTGCCCCGGTCGGCAGCAGGCCGATGCCCTTCGCGGTGTCGCTGCGCAGGATGGCCTTGAAGTGCACCTCCTCGCCCAGGCTGGTAGACGCCCGCGGTCGCTGAACACGGATCCGCGCAGCGGCGGCTGCGCCTCGCTCGAGGTCGATACGGAGCTGCCGAAGGTCCAGGGCTCGATACCTTCCGTGCCAGTCGCTCGCCCACGTAGGCGACGTCGCCGTCCTTCTCTCGGCCGTGACCAGGAAGCGCAGTCTCCCAGATCGCTCCGGGTCGCGCAGCGCGGTGCGCGAGGGCCTCCCGCGATGCCGTCCTTGTCCGTGAAGCCGCTCCAGAAGACGGCGTTGTCGCGTGGTGCGAATGGAGACGCGGGCGCCCTCCACCGGCTGCGCGTCGCTCGAGGCCGGGATGACCATCACAGGCGGTGCGCGCAGCGGGCTGTCTCTTCACGCGTGAGCCCCAGGTTCGTGACCTGGACGACGGACGAGCGCGGCTTCAGTTCCTTGCGAATGCGCGCGCGTCACAGCGCTCCCCATCCTTCAGGGCCGCCCACACGAGCCCCGTGCCCGCGCCCGAGAGCACCGGGCCGAGGGTCGAGGCCGAAGGACTGGATGGTGTCGGCCTTCGGGGCCAGCCGGCGCACCACGGGCCTCGCCAGGGGGCTGAGCACGAACGACTTCTCCGAACGCGCGGCACAGCCGGCATGAGGTCATCGACGGCGAGGGGCGCGAGCCACTGCGAGACGGTGACGAGGTTGCCGCGCGTAGAACGGAAGCTGCGGGCCGCCCGCCTTCTCCCAGACGCCGTGGCCGGCGCCGAGCTCGCTGAACGCGCTGGTGCCAGTTCTCGATGCGGCCCGTCCACGTGTAGCCGAGGGCCTGCCCGTCGGCGCCCGCTCGCGCCCGGCGTCCACGGCCGCCGCGTCCCGACGATCGCGCCGGCACCTCCAGGGCAGAACCCGACGTCTTCGAGCGTCACGTTCGACGCGCGGTCGTACGCAGATCTCTCCTTCCGGCTCGTCCTCCTCCGCGGCGGGACGCGCGCGCGCTGCGAACGAGGGGCACGGGATGGGCGGGGTCGGTCACGTCCACGACCTTCACCGCCCGGCGGAGGGCGCGCGCGGCCACGCGGCCGCGCAGGAGGAGCGGGTTGTAGTCGTCGGGATCGCAGGCCTGCCGGCAGCGCGGCCCGTCCACGAACAGCGCCGGCTCGAGCTGGACCGTGTACTCCTGGACCTTGCGGCGTGGCGTTGCCCTCGGTGCCGCGCGCGGCGGCGCGCGAGGGAGACGCGCAGCCACGCTTCCGGCGGCGGGCCTCGGCCGTCTCGAAGGCCAGCAGGTCGCCCGCGGGCGGATACGCCTTCTTGTCCCAATCCTCCGTGGGCTCGAGCACGACGGGCGCGGGACCGGCCCGCGCTCTCCCGCGCCTGGGCCACCTTGGCCTCGAAGGCTGGAGGGCGGCGGGATCGGCGGGAGCGCTCGTCGCCGGGCGGCGTGGGCGGCGAAGTCGTGGGCCTGGAACGCCACCGCCAGGTGGGAGGTCCACGGCGGCGTGCGAGACGGGCTGGTTGGAAGCGAAGGAGCAGGACGACCGGACGATCGTGGCCGCTGGGGCGCCGCGACCACGTCGTCTGCTGCCAGCCGCAGCGTCGGCGTCGTGAACGAGAACGCGTACGGCTGGCCCAGGACCGCCCCGCTCGCCGCCGTGGCCGTCGCGTCGATGGTGACGTCGTAGCGCGTGGGTAGGGCAGGTGCTCGGGGTCCGCGAACGTGAAGATGAGGGTCCGCGTCCCCGACCAGCGGAAGGATCCGGGCCGCGGCGGGGGTGATGTGGAAGAACAGCACGCTCACCGTCGCCGGGACGCGTCCGAAGCACCACCATGGGCTCGGAGAACACCACGCGGACCTCCGCCGCCTCCGCTCGCGTATCCACCTCCCCCCCCTGCGGGGGCGCCTGCGCGACTTCGAGGCGTGGCGCCGGCTGCGGCGCGTCCGGCCACCGGAACGAGCGCACACCACCGCCAGGAGAAAGGCCGCGGAACGCTTCATGGAGTGGGATCACCTCGGGCAAGGGACCGGAAGTCTATCGCGCTGCAGGCTGCACCGGAGCAGAAGGGTGCCGCGGGCAAGCCTGCTCCGGACGTCGGTTGCGCGCCGAGGACGCGGACGCGCGGACACGCGGCGTGGGCCGGCGGACGCGCGGCCCCCAAATGCCCGCCGCGTCAAAGTCGAAGTACACTGAGCCACCTTCCACGGTTCTGGCTGGTGACCCGATCGTGTACGAAACCGTAAACGGCGCGGCTCGCGGCCAGGACATTCATCGCCAGATCTTCGAGCGGAACCTGGCCGTGCAGCTCCTCATCGACCCGAAACGGGGCGGATCGTGGAGGCCAACCCGCCGCCTGCGCCTTCTACGGGTACGCGCGCGAAGCAGCTGATCAAGCGCAAGATCACCTGCCGGAAACATCAACAGCCTGCCCGTTTCCGAGGTCCACGCCGCCATGGGCCAGCTGCCACCGGCGAGCGCCAGAACACCTTCCGCTTCCGCCACCGCCTGGCCACGGGCGAGGTGCGCGGCGTCGAGGTGCACTCAGGGGCCGATCGAGCTGGACGGGCGGCGCCTCCTCCTGCTCGATCATCCACGACGTCAGCCGGAGTCCCAGCGCGCGCAGGCCGAGCTGCAGCGGACGATCTCGCTCCTCCAGTCCACCCTGGACTCCACGACGGACGGCATCCCGTGCCATCGACCGCCAGGGACGCATCCTCTCCTACAACCAGCGCTTCGCCCGGATGTGGCGGATCCCGCCCGAGGTGCTGGGAATCGAGGCGACGACGACGAGGAGGCGATGGCCTTCGCGGGCGAGCAGCTCCACGCCCCCGAGCAGTTCCGGCGGAAGATCCAGCAGGTTCTACGCCCAGCCGGACGTGGAGAGCTTCGGCGTCCTGGAGTTCAAGGACGGCCGGGTCTTCGAGCGCTACTCTCGATCCCGCCAGATGCTCGACGGGCAGCCGGTCGGCCGCGTCTGGAGCTTCCGCGACGTCACCGGACGCCGCCGGGCGGAAGCCGCGCTCGCGCCGAGTCCGGAGGCCAGCTTCCGCCTGCTCTTCGCCAGCCACCCCATGCCGATGTGGGGTCTACGACCTGCGCGACCTCCGCTTCCTCGAGGTCAACGAGTCGGCCGTGGAGCATTGCGGGCCACTCGCGAGACCGAGCTGCTGGCCATCGCGCCGTCGCCGACCTCGCGCCGGAGGCGACGGTCCGGCCGATCCCTCCGCCTCCCACGATGGCCCCGGAGCACTCCGGGAATCGAAGCACCGCCGCAAGGACGGCGGCGCCCGATCCGACGTGCACGTGGTCCCGCGCGACCTCAGCGAGTTCGCCGGGCGCCGGGCCGCCCTCGTGCGGGCCCGGGACATCACGGAGAGGAAGCGCGCGGTGGAAGCCCTGCGCCTGGGCGGGGAGAAGCGCACGCGCCATCCCGGAGGGGATGGACGAGGGGTGCTACGAGGTGGACCTCGCGGACGAACCTCACCTTCTTCAACGACGCGCTCTGCCGCTCGCTCGGCTACTCGCGCGGAGGAGCTCCACGGGCATCGAGCCAGCGCCGCGCTCGATCGGACGCCGAGAACACGCGCGGGGTGCGGGTACCGGCTGTTCCGCCGCGTGCGCGAGACCGGCCGCCCGCTCAAGCAACGCCGGAGCTCCAGGAAGATCCTGCGCAAAGGGCGGCGTCCCGCGCGCGACGTGCAGAGCCGTCGGTGTCCCTCATGCCGCGATGCCACGGGCACTCCCAGGGCTTCCGCGGCGTGGTCATCGACGTCAGCGAGAGACGCCTGGCCGAGGAGGCGCTGCGCGAGAGCGAGGAGCGCTACCGCCGCCTCGTCGAGCTGTCGCCGCGACGGCATCGCCATCCACCGCGAGGGCAAGCTCGTGTTCTCGCAACCCGGCCGGGAGCGCGGATGCTCGGCGTACCAGGTGGACGAGGTCCTGGGCAAGCTCGGCGCATCGAGCTTCGTCCATCCCTCGAGTACCGCCCGTTCGAGCTGCAAGCGACCTGGATGCGGAACATCCTGTCGGCAAGGCGGTGCCGTTCATCGAGGAGAAATTCGTCCGCCGCGACGGCACGCTGGTCGCGAGGTGGAGGGCGGGCTCGACGCCCTTCACCTTCACGAGGACCGCTCGCCGTGCCAGGTCGATCATCCGCGACATCACCGAGCGCAAGCGCGCCGGAGAAGCTGCAGACGCGCGCTCTACCGGATCGCCCAGACCAGCGCCGCGCGGTCGCAGGACGTGGCCGGCCTTCTACGCGCAGCGTCCACCGGGTCGTCGGCGAGCTGCATGTACGGCGCCGCAACTTCTACACTGGCGCTCTACGACGACGGCGCGGCGAGCGCGCTGACCTTCCAGTACTTCGTGGACGAGGTCGACCCCGAGCCCGCCGCCGGTGAGGCACGGGCAAGGGCCTGACCGAGTACGTGCTGCGCACGGGCGCGCCGCTGCTGGCCTCGCCCGCGGTGTTCGCAGCGCCTGATGGCCACGGGCGGAAGTCGAAGTGGTCGGGCGCGCCCTCCGGTGGACTGGCTGGGCGTGCCCCTCATGCGCGGCGAGAACCGACGCCTTCGGCGTGCATCGTCATCCAGAGCCACTCCGAGACAGGCGCGCTACTCGGAGGACGGACCGCGACCTCCTCACCTTCGTGTCCCAGCACGTGGCCGCCGCCCTCGACCGGCGGCGCGCCGCCGGCCGCCCTGCGCGAGAGCGAGAGCCGCGCTTCCGTACCCTGGCCGAGACCGCGCCCTGCGCCATCTTCATCTACCAGGACGACGGCTTCCGCTACGCGAACGCCGCCGCCGCCTCCATCACCGGCTACAACCGCGAGGAGCTGGGCGACCTGGAGACTTCGTGGCGGCTCGTCCACCCGGACTTCCGCGAGGCCGTCACGCGAGCGCAGCCTGGCCCGGCAGCGCGGCGAGAGCCGTGCCCGCGCGCTACGAGTTCAAGATCGTGCGCAACGACGGCGAGGAGCGCTGGCTGGACTTCTCCGCCAGCTCGGTGATCGACGTTCGGGGACGGCCGGCCGTGCTCGGCACCGCCTTCGACATCACCGAGCGCAAGCAGCGCCGAGGAGCAGATCAAGCACCTCGCCTATCACGACACGCTGACCGGGCCTGCCCAACCGGCTGCTCTTCAACGACCGCCTGTCGCGTGGCCGTGGCCCAGGCGCATCGCCAGCAGCAGCCGGCTGGCGCGTGCTCTTCCTCGACCTCGACCGCTTCAAGGTCATCAACGACTCGCTCGGCCACGGCCTCGGCGACCGGCTGCTGCAGGCGGTGGCCGAGCGGCTGCGAGGCCGCGCGTGCGCGAGGGCGACACCGTGGCCGCGCCTGGGCGGCGACGAGTTCATCCTGCTCCTGCCCGCGCATCGCGCGCCGGACGACGCCGGCCAAGGTGGCGGAGAAGATCCTCGACGTCGCTGCGGCTCCCGTTCCGCCTGGACGGGCGCGAGCTCTTCGTGACGCGCCAGCCATGGGCGTCAGCCTCTATCCCGACGACGGGCCGCGACGGCAGAGACGCTGCGTCAAGAACGCGGACACCGCGCATGTACCGGGCCAAGGAGCAGGGCCGCGACAACTACCAGCTCTACACGCCCGGCCATGAACGCAGCGGGCGGTGGAGCGCCTGCAGCTGGAGAACAGCCTGCGCAAGGCGCTCGCCCAGCGACGAGCTCGAGCGTCCACTACCAGCCGCTCGCTCGACCTCGAGCCGGCCGCGTCGCAGGCGTGGAGGCGCTGCTGCGCTGGAGCCACCCGGAGCTCGGGCTCGTGTCCCCCGGCGAGTTCATGCCCCATGGCGGAGATCGACCGGCCTCATCCTGCCCATCGGTCCCTGGGTCGCTGCGCACCGCCTGCGCCCAGGCGCGAGCATGGCAGCAGCGCGGCCATCCGCACCTCTCGTCGCCGTGAACCTGTCCGCGCGCCAGTTCCACCAGGCCGGACCTCGTCGGCACGAGTCAAGCGCGCGCTGCTGCGGAGACCGGGCCTGCCGCCGCGCTCGCTGCGAGCTCGAGATCACCGAGAGCCAGCGCCATGCAGAACGCCGAGGTCGCGATCCACGGCCCTGCACGAGCTGAAGGCGCTGGGCGTCCGCATCTCCATCGACGACTTCGGCACCGGCTACTCGTCGCTGAGCTACCTGAAGCGCCTGCCCGATCGACACCCTCAAGATCGACCAGTCGTTCGTGCGCGACATCACGAGCGATCCCGGACGACGCCGCCATCGCCCGCGCCGTGATCGCCATGGCCCACAGCCTGAAGCTCAAGCGTGGTGGCGGAGGGCGTCGAAACCGCGGGAGCAGCTTGCGTCCCTCTCCGCGCACCGCTGCGACAAGATCCAGGGGTTCTACTTCAGCCGCCCGCTTCCCCGCCGAGCTCTGCGGCGAGTCCTCGGCTGAGCGCAGCACGCGCACGCGCAAGGCGCGAAGGCGGCCGGTGGCCGCACGCCGGCCGCGATCTCTGATTCAGGGGCTTGGGCCTCCGGATACCTTTGTCGTGAAGAGGCCACGGCCATGGGTTTTGCCACCGACTGCATCCACGCCGGACAGGAGCCGGAGCCGTCCACCGGCGCCGTCGTCACTCCCGATCTTCCAGACCCGTCGACCTACGTCCAGGAGGGGCTCGGCCGGCACAAGGGGTACGAGTACGCGCGCACGCAGAACCCGACGCGGCGCGCGCTCGAGAAGAACCTGGCCGCGCTCGAGGGCGGCGCCGGACGCCTACTGCTACGCCTCGGGCATGGCCGCCACCAACGCCGTGCTGTCGCTGCGTCAAGGCGGGCCAGCGCGTCGTCGTCTCCGACAACGTGTACGGCGGCACCCACCGCCTCTTCACCAAGGTCCTCGCGCGCTACGGCATCGAGTTCGCGTTCCTCGACGCTCAGCGACGCCGCGGCGCTTCGACGCGGCGCGGCCGGCGACTTCGACATGCTCTGGATCGAGACGCCCACCAACCCGCTGATGAAGGTGTGCGACATCGCGGCGCTCGCCGGCGCTCGCGCACGACGCGGGGCGCTGCTGGTCGGTGGACAACACCTTCATGAGCCCGTTCTTCCAGCGGCCGCTCGCGCTGGGCGCGGACATCGTCGGTGCACTCCACCACGAAGTTCCTGAACGGGCACTCGGACAGCGTGGGCGGCGTGGCCGTCGTGCAGGACGCGAGCGCACGCCGAGTGGCTGCAGCTTCGTGCCAGAACGCGGCGGGCGCGATCCTCTCGCCCTTCGACTCGTGGCTCGTCGCTGCGCGGCACCAAGACGCTCGCCCTGCGCATGCCGCGCCACGAGGAGAACGCGCGCGCAGGTGCGCCGACGTTCCTGCGCGAGCAGCCGAAGGTCGACGCAGGTGCTACTGGCCGGGCTTCGCCGACCATCCGGGCCACGAGGTCCACAAGCAGCCAGGCCACCGGCTTCGGCGCGCTGATCTCGTTCGACCTCGGCGCGCCTCGAGGCGGCCGAGCCGCTGCTGCGCGCGTGCGCGCTGTGCTCGCTGGGCGAGAGCCTGGGCGGCGTCGAGACGCTGATCTCGCACCCCGCGACCATGACCCACGCGGGCTACACGCAGGCCGGAGCGCGACGCGCTCGGGCATCGGCGACGGCCTCGTGCGCATCAGCGTCGGGCTGCGAGGACGCGGAGGACCTGATCGCGGACCTCGCAGCGCGCCTGCGCACGGCTGTCTCAGTGGCCGGCGACCGTCCAGTCGCGTTACCGAGATACGGTGCGTGGCCGGCCGCGAGGGCGCGCCGACCGATCGCGCAGCGCCACGCAGCTCGGGCGGCGTGCGATGAACGTCGCCAGGGCATCGACGCAGCGTCTCGAACCGCTCGCAGCGCGCGTCTTGATCACGAGGAGCAGTCGCTCCTCGTCGCTCCCAGACCCTCGCCCTGCCAGCGGTACCGACGCGCTCACGGCGACGACGTTGCAGCGCAGCGGCCAGGCGCGCTCCACGAGCAGCCGCGATCGATGCGCGCCGGCGAGCACTCGCGCCTCGGCGGATCCGAGGACCACCGTCCCGAGACGCACGACCGACGCGACCGCTCACAGCCTTCACCTCGCGCGTCGCAGCGCCTTCCACTGCGCCGGCGTGCAGCGGCACCACCGACAGGCCGTCCCTGCCGCACCAGCGGGCTGTCCGCGAAGGCGGCCAGCGCCTTGATCTCGGCCAGCGTCACCGGCTGCGCCAGCCGCCCGCGGCCCAGGTCGACCACCACGCAGCCGCGGGTCGCTCCGCCTTCCGGGTCGGCATAGGCCGCGCGCGTCGACCTGGGCCAGTGCCCACCACGCGCCTTCTCGTCGCCCGTGTGGTAGACGAGCGCGGCGTCGCCCGCCTTCATCGCCCGCAGGTTCCTGCAGGGCCACCGGGTTCTTCACCCCGTCCCACGTCGCGCGGCCCGTCGCTGCTCCAGGTCGTCGTAGCTGTAGGTCGACGGCTCCGTCTTCAGCAGCCACATGCGGCGCCTCCCGCGCCGGATCATACCCGCGCCGCGCGCCGCGAAACGCGCCGCGCCTTCGACAGCTTGACGCCGCCGCGGCTCGCGTATTCTTACAGTGCTTTTCTAGATATTACACTGTAGGAATGGAGCATGATCAGCGCAGAGGCGATCCGGAAGCGCGTGCAGGTCGAGGCTGGCACGAGCAGCGCGGGCTCGTGCTCGCGCTCCTGCGGCTGCGCGCGCAGCTGCCGGGGCTCGCTGTTCGTCCGCTACGGCGAGTGCGGCAAGGCGGGCTGCGCCTGCCAGCAGGGGAGAAGCACGGCCCGTACTACGTGCTCTCGAACCGCAGCGGCGGGCGCGGGCTCGTTCGCCTACCTCGACGCCGGGAGCGCGGCGCGAGGCGCGCGACGCTGCGTCAGCGCGCTACCGCGAGTTCCGGCGCGGGCTGCCGCGGCTGCGGCAGGTCAACCGTCGAGCTGGTGGCGCTGCTCCGGCGCTACCAGGAGGCGCAGCTCCGGCGCAGCCGGCGCGAGAGCTGGGAGTGCCGGCGGCCTGCGCACATAGAGCCCGATTTGAGTCAGCATGTTAGACTCGATCGATTTCGTCACGGCTGAGGTGATGACGGCACGCGAGGAGCGCACGGGCGACGTCGAGCCTGCGCCGGAAGGCGGCGACCCTCGCCTCGATCATCGCCCTGGTCGCCCTCGTCGTGGGCTCGCTCTTCGGCGACCGCGGCATCCTCCAGCTCGTCGACCAGCGCCAGCGCGCCGACGCCCTGCGCGCGCGAGCTCGAGAGCCTGCGCGCGGAGAACGCTGCGCCTCGCGGCCGGAGATCACGGCCCTGCGCGCCGACCCGCGCGCGATCGAGGCGCCTCGCGCGCGAGGAGCTCGGCCTCGCGCGGCCGGGCGAGACCGTGTTCCTCGATCCGCGACGCCGCCGCCCGCCGCGCCCTGATCTCATTCCGCCGCGCGCCGAGCGGGATCGCGCGTCCCGCGAAATCCGGTTGACAGCGCGCTCGCGATGCGCATGTAGAATGACGCCGCTTTTTCGATGAGATGGCGTCCCGCGCCGGCGAGCGCTCGCAGCGCCCACTGGAGGGATTGAGTCGATGGCAAAGCCGATGACCAAGTCGAAGATCGTGGCCGCTCTGGCCGAAGAGGTCGAGATCCCCAAGAAGACGTCGGCCGCCTACCTCGAGGCGCTGGCCAGCCTGGCGCACAAGGAGGCCAAGAACGGCTTCACGATCCCCGGCGTCGGGAAGCTCGTGGTGCGCAACTACAAGGCGCGCATGGGCCGCAACCCGCAGACCGGCGCAGGCCATCAAGATCCCGGCCCGCCGGCGCCTGAAGTTCGTGGTGGCGAAGGCGGCCAAGGACGCCGCCCTCGGGGCCGCGAAGTAGAGTCTCCGGGCGCGGGGAGCCCCGCCCGCTCCTCGCGCCCCCTCTTCAAAAAAAAAAATCGGTGTGCTTCGTTCAGTTACGTATTGCTGGCCAGCTTCGACCGGGAACGGTTCAGGGGAAGACTTGGTCAGCCTGCTCGACTTCCTAGCGCCAACCGTGCTTAGTCTGGCAGGCGTTCCCGTCCCAAAGTCGCTATGCAGGGGACAGGTGTTTCTTAGGTAGAGGAGCGCTGCAGCGCGTCCGCCAGTATGTTTTTGCGCACCGCGATCGCATGGATCGAGGCCTACGACCGGATGCGCGCCGTGCGTGACGGCCGCTATGAGTATATTCGGGACTGCTTTCCGGACCGGCCTTATGCCCAGCACATCGACGCTACATGGAGGAGATGCCCACGATGCGTGAGATGCGCCGGGTGCACAAAGGAGCGATCTCAATGCGCTGTCGCCTGATTATGGAAAGGCGATGACAGAGGCGCAGCAGCTGGTTTCGGCCAGAAACCCGCGCAGAGGAGCTGTACGATTTGAGCACCGATCCTCATGAGGTGGAGAACCTGGCGAATTCCGAGGAAAGCATCAGCCCGAGCTAATACGTCTGCGCCAGGCAGCGGCTCGAGCGGTGGCAAAGGAAACGAAGGACCTGGGATGCGATTCCTGAGAACGAGCTTCGCGAGCGGATGCGACCGGGCGGTGTTTGGGCGCAAGCGTCGATGCCCGGAGATTGCGACCACCGGAAACCAGGGTGTTTCCGATACCGTACGCCTCAGCAGCGGGGCCCCGGGTGCTTCCGTGGCCTAGTACGACTGAAGCGGGGGAGATCGCGCCCGCTGGAAGCTCTACGGCCGGGAGAGTCACGCTGAAGCGCCCCGGGGTGCGCTTGCGCGCGCGAAGAGCCTGCCGCTTGGGCTTCATCGGCAGCCCCGGAGTCGGTTCAGCAGTCTTGGCTAGATCCAGCTGGCGCGACTGATGCAGATCGGCAAGAGCGCCAGTCACCGTGATTTCCGTCGCCACGCTTCCGTTGAAACAGTTTTGAAGCGATTTGCGGAATAGATGCATGATTCCTCACAGGTTGATTCGACGAGTAAGTTGGGGCCTTCTTCATCTCCGCCGCCTGCACGCTTGGTGCGACGAAGACGAAGACTGCGCGCTGGCCGACTCAAGGCTCAACATTGTCCTCATTCTGGCAGACGACCTGGGCTACGGTGACCTGGGTGTCTACAACCCTTCATCGAAGATTCCAACGCCGCATCTCGACCAACTGGCGGCTCAGGGCATCCGTTTCACAGACGCGCATTCTCCTTCCTCCGTCTCGCACCCCGACGCGCTACGGGATTCTCACGGGCCGATACGCTTGGCGGACCAAACTGAAGCAAAGGCGTGCTTGAAGGGTACTCTCCGTTTCTCATCGAGAAGGACCGCGTGACACTGGCTTCCCTGTTGCGGCGGCAAGGCTACCGCACGGCAGGCATTGGAAAGTGGCACCTGGGTCTGGGCGACGGCGAGAAGACCGACTACAGCCAGCCACTGCGGCCTGGACCCAACGCTGCCGGCTTCGACGAGTTCTTCGGCATACCCGCTTCGCTGGACATGCCACCCTATCTCTTTTTCGAAAACGAACGGGTGCGTGGAAGCCCCGAGCGCCTCCATCGCCGCCAGTGAGATGCGACGCAACGGCGGAGGAGGATTCTGGAGAGCCGGCGCGATCGCTCTGACCTTCAAACACGAGGCCGTGCTGCCCGCACTCAAGGAAAGGGCTGTCCGGTTCATTGGATTACAATCAGCCGACCACCCGTTCTTCCTCTATCTTCCGCTGACTGCACCCCATACGCCCTGGATGCCAACCGCGGAGTTTCGCGGTAAGACGAGCGTTGACTATTACGGCGACTTTGTAGTCCAAGTCGACGACAAACCGTTGGCCAGAGTCTTGAAAGCCCTGGACGAGTCGGGCCTGGCTGGCAACACTCTGGTTGTCTTCACGAGCGACAACGGAGCAGCACTGGCTGCCGGAAGACATCGCCAAGTGGGGACATCGTGCCAACGGGAACTTGCGTGGACAAAAGGCAGATATCTGGGAAGGGGGACATCGAATTCCATTGATCGTTCGATGGCCGGGAAACATCAAACCCGGAGCCGAAGCGATCAATTGGTCTGTTTGACGGATATGATGGCGACAATTGCGGCACTGACGGGCACAGGATTGTTAGACGACTCCGGTGAGGACAGTCTGGATTTTTCGTCGGTGCTGCTGGGTCGAAAGACCAAAGCAGGTCTGCGGGATACCATCGTGCATCATTCGGCTGACGGGACCTTTGCCATCCGGCAGGGTCACTGGAAACTGGCGATGGCCCTGGGTTCGCGAGGTTTCAGCCTGCCGAAGGAGTTAGTTCCCAAAGCCGGTGAGGCGGAAGGACAACTGTACAATCTTCGGGATGACCTGCAAGAGGAGCACAATCTCTGGCTTCGTGAACCCAAGATCGTTGCCCGACTGACGACCTTGCTCGAGAAACTCAAGGCTGACGGGCATAGTCGGAACGTGAGGTAGGGTGCTCTGCACGAGGATGGGCAACTTGCCCCAGTGGGTCGCTGCGCAATGGCGGCGTTCAACGGCTGGAGGTAGTGACGGCCAGTCACGGCTTCACTGCAGCAGATCTTCGATGTGGTAGATCATTTCCTTCCGACTGTAGGCGGCGATTTCGACGATACCGGTGTCCATGCGAATCGCATCTTCCGGGCAGGCTTCCACACAAAAGCCGCAAAAAACGCAAACGCCGAGATCGATATCGAATCGAGTGGGGAATTTTTCAATGTTCGGGTCAGGATGCTCGCCTGCCACGATGTAAATGCATCGAGCCGGGCAGGCGGTTTCGCACATCATGCAGGCGACGCAGCGCGGCGTGCCATCTTCGCGGGTCGTCAGTCGGTGGCGGCTGCGGTAGCGCGGGGAGAAAGGGCGGCGCTCTTCAGGGTATTGAAACGTGACCGCGCCCTTCGCGATGCGAGTGAACCCCCAGCTGGCGCGCCAGATGCTTGTTCATGTTGGAAAAGAAGTGCTGGCTGGTAAGCCAGAGGCCTTTGAAAACCTCAAACAGGTAAAGACGTTCGGCAAAATTCAGTTTGCTTTGGTTCATAAGGGTCTCAGGGTCTCGAGTCTTCAGTCTCCGGTTTCTGGTCTCGACGAGAGACGAGGAAACCAGAGACTCAATTCAACATCAAAATCACAACCGCTGTGACCAGCAGATTCAGAATTGAGAGCGGGAAAATCATCTGCCACCCCAGCCGCATGAGCTGATCGTAGCGAAAGCGCGGCAGGGTCCAGCGCACCAGCAGCATAAACCAACAAAAAGAAAAGACCTTGATGCCGTAAGACAACACCTGCAGGATTGCCACCAGCAGCTGAGGCACTGCCAAGAAGCTTCCGCCAGGGAAGTGAAAGCCGTCTGCCATCAAGTAGGCACTTGCCAGCCGCCAAAGAATAGCGTCGTGACGAGAGCGGCGATCAGAACAGTTTCCACGAAGTCAGTGAGCATGAACAAACCGAACTTCATGCTGCTGTACTCGACGAAGAAGCCGATAATCTCAGACTCGCCTTCCGGCAAATCGAACGGAATACGCTTGGTTTCGGCGATCCCGGCGACGAGAAAGAGAATGCAGCCCAGCGGCTGGACGATGACAGCCCCACTTCGGGATAACGCCCCACAGCAACTGCGCCCTGTGCCCGCACGATTTCCCGCAAACTCATCGACTCGAAAATCATCAACACGCCCAGGATCGTCGCGCCGATTGTAACTTCGTAGGAAAACATCTGCGAACTTCCCCGCATGCCGCCGAGGAAGGCGTAGTTGTTGTTTGAAGACCAACCTGCCAGCACGACGCCGTAAATCCCCGAGGGACATGACCGCGAAGATGTAGAGAACGCCCACGTTGAGATCGATGATTTGAAGCGGGATCTCGCGTCCGAACAAGTTGACCGTGCTGCCAAACGGAATGGCGGCAAAACCCACCAGCGCGAAGAAGGCGGCCACGAAAGGAGCCAAGCCGTGCAGAAACCGGTTGCCTTCGGCCGGGATGAAGTCTTCTTTGACGAACATCTTCAAGCCGTCGGCCAGAATCTGGAACAGGCCGAACATCCGGAACCCGAGAATGGTGGCTCGGTTGGCACCGATGCGATCCTGCATCACTGCGCTTTGCTTACGTTCCATCCAAGTCAGGATGGCAGCGAGGTTGAGCACGCCGATGAGCACGGCGAGAACTTTGGCTGAGTTCAATTCCGATGTTGATGATCATGACATGTAGAATCCGACAGAGCGGTTCAACCTGCTCTGTGTGTGGCACGACTCGCCCCTCACCTGGCCCTCTCCCCACAAAAAGCTTTGGGGAGAGGGCACTGGTGGAATCGACCCAGGGCGGCGCACAGGCGACGGCCAGCAGCTCTGCCTGCGCTGCACTGGGCTGGACACCCGCTTGGAGCTCATTAGAGGAAGCGGCCTCCTGCCGCTTCACATGAATCTTCGAATCCGCTTTCGCGAATGACGAGCGAAGGATCTGCTCTCAGGCTCATGCCTGCACGGGGGCAGATTCAGCGAGCTTCGCTCCCTGGTCGCCGATCTTCTCATAGCTCAAGCCTTCAAACTCGGTAACTGTTTGAGCCAGGTCTGCAAACACCTCTTCGGACCGATTCATAGCCGTAGTCGAATCCGGCAGCCTTGGCCAGCTTGCAGACAATTTGCCACGCCGGCATTGAGTCACCGAGCGGTTCGATATCCTGCATTCACCTTTGCACACGCGACCTCTCGAAATTGGTGAAAGTTCCGGTCACTTCGGCATAGGTGGCGGCAGGCAGCACCAAATTGGCCATGAGACTGGTCTCATTCTCATTAGCTACCCTGATAAATCACATACTCAAACTGGCTGAGACAAACTGCCGGGCCCGATCCTCACCGAGCTTTCTTGTACAGATCCTGTTCGCAGATGTAGAGAGCAGCTTCAGAGTCTGTTCTCGACAGACTCGATCATTCGGGACAGGCTAAAGCCGTCACCGTCCAGCAGGATGGCCTCAGCGCCGCGCGTGTTGGGATTGCGGTCGGCGACGCAACGAGGAAGCCATCACCCTCGGAAGGCGCGACCTCGGGACAGCGGAAGTCGATGTTGCTCAATCCCCAGATCCACGCCGAAGAACTTGCGAGTGAGGAACAAGATCTTCATTGGTCAATTGAGGGGAAGCGGCGATCGACGATTGAATTCGCCCTGAGCTTTGTCGAGCTGCCTGGATCTGATCCACCGACCCGCTGCGCGGCTGTCTTCCAGTCCAAGGCTTCAAACTCGCCGTTTTTCTTTTCAAGCGGCTGGGTTAAGCGGGAGGCATCGTCAATAAACTTGTAACCATAGCGCCCGACGTCACAGATCCACCACTGGTTGACGTCTTTGTTAAACCGGGGCTTGAGACGCATGACGCGGCGTCCTTCGCCATGATGCGGACGCTGGCGATTGGCTTCCACCGTGATGTTGCAGCCACGGCTGCAGCCATTGCAGACAGAGTTGGCTTTGCTGAGGTACCACACGCGGCACTGAAAGCGGAAGTCACGGTCGGTCAAGGCGCCAACGGGACAAATATCCACCACGTTGCCGGAATAGTTGTTGTCCAGTACTTGGTCTGGCAACAACCGGATTCCGACTGTCCGCCGCGGTTGAAAATGCCAATCTCGTTGCTTTGCGAGACTTCGCGGACAAAGCGCACACAACGCGAGCACAAACGCAGCGTTCTGTGTCCAGAATGACGTGAGGTCCGATAGGTTCAGCCTTATGCCGCTTGATCTTGTTCTCGTTCATGCGGCTGTCGTACAAGCCGAACTTCATGTAGTACTCTTGCAGGTAGCATTCGCCGGCCTGGTCGCACACGGGACAATCCAACGGATGGTTGATGAGCAGAAACTCCAGGACGCCGCTCACCGCTTCCTTCACCTTGGGCGAATTGGTCGTGACCACCATGCCTTCGGTCACCCGCGTGTTACAGGCGGGTTGCAGCTTCGGCATCTTCTCGATTTCCACTAGACACATACGGCACGAACCGGCCACGCTCAGCCCTGGATGGTAGCAGTAGCGAGGAATCTCAATACTCAGCTGTTCGGCAGCCTGGATGATGGTGGTGCCGTCGGGCACAGCGATGGGTTTCTGGTTGATGGTTACAGTTGGCATAGTGTCTATGAAAAGTCTGAGGCGCATCCCGGGGCTAGCACTCGTACAGCAGCTTCCACGTCGCAGCACTTGTGCTTGGACGTGATATTCAAACTCGTGCCGGAACTTCTGGATATAGCTGCGGACGGGCATGGCAGCGGCATCGGCAAGCGCGCAGATCGTGGTTGCCCATCATGTTGAAAGCGATGCCCAGCAGGTGGTCGAGGTCTTCCCGGCGAGCGTCGCCATCGTAGACGCGTTGAAGCGTCTTCTTGAGCCAGGTGGTACCTTCCCGGCAGGGCGTGCACTGCCCGCAGGATTCGTGGGCATAGAACTTGCTGATGCGCAACAGCGCTTTCACCATGCAGGTGTCTTCGTTCATGACGACGACGCCGCCGGAACCCAGCAGCGAGCCGATGGCGGCCACGGAATCGAAATCCATCTTCACATCAATCTCATCGGCCGTCAGAATCGGCACCGAGCTGCCCCCGGGGATCACCGCTTTCAACTTCCGATCGTCTTTGATGCCGCCCGCAGTAGTCGTAAATAATCGATCGCAGAGGGATGCCCATGGGCAGCTCGTAAGTGCCCGGGTTTTCACATGGCCGCTCACGCAGAACAGGCGCGTGCCCACCATTCTTCGGGGTGCCTGAGCGAGGCATACCAATCGCCTCCTTTTGAATGATGGGAACGACGGCGGCGAGGGTTTCGACGTTGTTGACACAGGTTGGGCAGCCATAGAGGCCTGAAGGTCGCCGGGAACGGGGTTTCAGGCCGGGGCCAGCCTTTCTTGCCTTCCAGCGACTCGAGCAAACCGGTTTCTTCGCCGCAGATGTAAGCGCCGGCGCCTCGGTGCAGATAGACATCGAGGTTATAACCCGAACCGAGGATGTTCTTTCCCAGGTAGCCATGTTTGTAGGCATCCTCAATGGCTTTCTTGAGGATCATCGCCTGATCGTAGTATTCACCTCGAATGTAGAGGTAGCAGGTGCTCGATCCGATGGCATAGCTGGAGATGGCGATTCCTTCCATCAGCAGGAAGGGAGTCTTCTCGATAATGACGCGATCCTTGCAGGTCCCGGGCTCGCTCTCATCGGAGTTCACCACCATGTACTTGGGTTTGTCGCTGGTCTTCGGGATGAAACTCCACTTCATGCCAGTCAGGAACCCAGCGCCACCACGGCCGCGCAGGCCTGATTTCTTGACCTCTTCGATGACCTGATCCGGCTTCATTTCGAGGAGCACCTTCTTGAGCGCCTCATAGCCGCCCGTCTGCCGGTATTCCTCAACCGTCATCAAATTCCGGTCCTGCACATCTTTCAGGAGAACAAGTTCAGACATATGTGAAGTGCGAATTACGAAGTTCGAATTACGGGTGGGAAGTTGCGAAAGTGCGGACTACGAAGTACCGAATTGGCGAATGACCCGCACGCGATGTTCGAAACGATTTCCGGCAATCGATTCGTACTTCGCTTCGTCATTCGTACTTCCTACCGGTCGAGTTCTCCGGCAATCATGTTGATGGAGCCGAAGGTGGGGACGATGTCGGCCATCATGAAACCTCTCCAGCATCTTGTGCACACCGGACATCAGGGCAAAACAGGGTGGCCGGACGCGAACACATGGTACAGGCCGGTCTGTCCCGTCGCTGACCACGTAAAAGCCTAGCTCTCCGTTGGCGCCTTCCACGGCGGCGTAAGCCTCGCCTTTCGGCGGTCGTATGCCGTGGCCGTCCATGACCAGCATGAAATGGTTCATCAAACCCTCGATGTTGCCGTACGTGTTGCTCTTGGCCGGCAGAACCGGCGCGCTTTTCGGACGCCATGACCTGCTTGTACATCGGATCCTTCAAGCCATCGAGGTTTGGAGAAAGCTGAACCAAAGTTTGCTTGATGCCGCGTGTTTGCCCCATCTTGGCGCGGTCCACCATGTCGCGCGCTTCGATGACGCTTGCCGCTCGCATCCACGTTAATGGCGCCGCCGGGGATCGTTGCCAAAGCCTGTTCGGCGATGCAGGAGGCTTTGCTCCATCTCCTGCATGCGGACGTAGTAACGATCGAAGTTATCGCCGTTGGCACCCAAGGGCACTTCAAACTTGAACCGGTTGTACGCACTGTATGGCTGGTCGCGGCGTACATCGTAGTCCACACCGGCAGAGCGGCCGACCGGCCCGGTGAAGCCATAGGAAATGGCTTCAGACCTGGAGATAGTCCCGACGCCCTTGATGCGGTCGACAAAGATGCGGTTCCGCGTCAGGCAGCTTCGTCGACCTCCACCAGGATCTTTCGCACTTCCTGTGAAAGTATTTAGCGCCTTGTCTTTGAATCCCTCCGGCAGATCGCCGCTGACGCCGCCAACCCGGCCGTAGAGAAATCGTCAGGCGCGCGCCGGTCACGTCCTCGACCAACTCCCAAAGGAATTGCGGTCCTTTGATCATGTACAGGAAGACGGTCATCGCTCCCAGTTCCATGGCAGACGCAGCGACACAGGTCAAGTGATCGGTCACGCGCGAGATTTCGCTCATGATGACGCGGATGTACTCACAGCGCTCCGTAACCTGAATCCCCATCAACTTTTCGACAGCCATCGCATAGCCAAAATTGTTGATGAGCGGGGAAACGTAGTTGAGGCGGTCCGTGTAGGGAATGGCTTGGTTGTAGCCGCCTTGTTCACAGCTCTTCTCAAAGCCCACGGTGCAGGTAACCAATCTCGACATCGCATTTCTCAACCGTCTCGCCTTCCAGTTCCGTCACGATGCGAATGACGCCGTGCATCGCCGGGTGCGAGGGCCCAATATTCAACAGCATCGCACGCGGAGTGAGTTCCTTTGGCTGCTCGAGTTCAGTTGCCATGGTTTGCTTCTCAGCTCAATCAATCAGGTTTTCGCCTTTAGCCGACTGGTTGCCGGTTAACTCCAAGACACGGCGAATCAATTTGCACGGATCAAGGCTTTTTTCTGTTCGGCGGTCTTGTCTTTAACGTTGATCTTGGCGCCGGCCATCATTTCGTGACCGCCAGCCGTACCCAAATCGCCGACCGCATCTCGAATCGAGCGAACCGGCATCGTTGGAGCGGTCGATCGCTCGCGCTGAAATGAGGATATCTCCGTTGTAGGCGCCGAAGCTGAAGCCCCAGGCGATTCTTTCTGAGCCTCATCAGCAGATCAGCCACTTCGGCGACAATGTCAGGATTGCTCACCTTGTCAAGATTCGCGATCACCACGTCATCGTGAATTACACAGTGCTCGATGGCCTTGTGGATGATCTTGAAGTACTCACGGCTGACGCGGGCATTTTCAATATTGGACAGGAGCTTCTGATCCACGTGTGGATACAGATAATGCCGCAGGCGGGCCTCGACCTTGCCGACTTCGCGCGACAAGGCCCTCGGTTTCGCTCTTGATCGCGTAGAAAGAGCCGTCGCCAGGTTGGAATCGAACTCCAGTTTGGACGCTGATGAGGTATTCGGTAATGATCGATGCGGTCACGTTGTATTTTCGGCTTGATTTCCCGGTAGGGAACCTTCCGGCTGGCAGGCCGGTAGAGGGTGATGATCAAACACAATGTCCGGGGGCTTTCCAGCGGGCAACGAATTGTTGCCCGTCAGCGGCTGCGTATCGACCAAGGCCACGCACGGGATAGTCTTGAAGCGAAATCCTGGACATGGAGCACATCTTGATGCCCAGATGCGTGAGCATTGCGCGATTCTCAGCACGACCCACAATGCCGGAATATCCAATCAGCGACGGCTTCTTGGCCAGATTCCGAGAAGATACTGGAGACCGACGGCACTGGCAATCGAGTCAGGATCGGATTGTCATGCATGAGGATGAGCACCTTCTCCTCATCCTTTACCAACATCACGACCAGACGAGTTTAGCTTGCGCTGTATCTCTGAGATGACCATAAAACGATGAAAGCAGCTCTCAACCCTGGAAACTACTCCCATTGAAATGCTCCCTTTCGCCAGGCGTAAACGTATCCTGCTCCCAAAACGAAGATGAAGATCAGAATGCTCCAAAGAGCCTGACCAGCTTAGAGTCTTGAAAACAACTGCCCACGGAAACAAGAACACCACTTCTGATGTCGAAGAGGATGAACAGCATTGCGATGAGATAAAAGCGGATGTAAAACCGGTCGGTAGGCAGCTGGAAGGGCGGAAATCCGCACTCAAACGGGGAGTCCTTAACCTTGCCCCTCTTTCTTGGACCCAGTAGCGAACTCAGGAAAACGATGGCGCCGACGATGACCGCCACGACGGCGAAACATCAGCAGCAACGGAAAGTAATTCCTCATCGAGGTTGAAGCGGTCTGTCCTTTCGGGGGTTTGCGGGAGAATGCGGCAAAGAAAAACCACCATCCCGCCAATCCTGCGGCAAGATGGTGGTGATGTCAGCTATTGATTGAATTGTTCCAAGGACATTTGCGGTTCAACATTCCGATGGAGCTTGATCCAACCCTTCAGGACTTACCCTGTCGCAAAATCTTCATTCGGGAGATTCGCCGACCCTTGGCCGTGAGAGATACATCGTAACCCACTCGAATCCCTTTGCGAATGTCGTCGGTCCGGCACCCCATCGTGTCGACCTCAGGCAGGAAGAAGAAAATCTTCTCGCCCTTGTCGTTCGTAATAAAACCGTAGCCTTTGTCAGGGAAGTAGTTCGTCACTTCCCTTCAGGATACTTCAGCTTCGTGTCCTTGAGAGCTTTGACAAAATCGGAGTCTTTCATAAGCTTTACTCCTTGTCGAAGCCCCTAGGTCTACGCGTCAGCCATAGAACCGGGAGCACTGAGGCAGGCTGAAGAAGCTTTCCTGCTTTTTGTTAAAGAACAGAAACAAATCTAAGAAGTGCCTGCCTTTAAGCCAATCTGGTTGATCTCTGAAAGGCAAGTCTAAAGATTCACAATTCTTAGAAACAACAAGTTACACTACAATTCGCGTCCAGAACGCTACTTGAATAGCTCGACTTCGTCAAGGGGTATTTCCGCGGCCGGACTGCGGAGGGTATCTAGCCTTCAGCAGCCAGTCAGGAACTGGCAACGACCCGACGGAGATTTTGCGGGTCGCCTGAGACGACTCCAGGACTTGGTAAGAATCGCCGAGGATGTAATGTCTGACCTTGGCTGTCGGCCAGGCTCCGCTTTATGTATCTCAGGTAGCTCAGGCTCTGACGAACGTATGATGGGGTAGATGTGACACTAAGAATTCTTGGGAAACTGGCTGGGCAGAGCTGAACTGGTCAGAAGTCACCATCCAAGGCCGGACGTACCATTCAGCAGTATCCAAGCGGCCGGCTCGAATCGTGCCGTGACCGATGCGGTGGAGGCAGCCATTGCCTGATTGCGCCTGCCTTCTTCGACGTCGCAGGTCAACGGTTTTGCTGGCGATCGATTTCAACTCGCAGGGCTCTCGTCTGATGCCATCTGGCATGTGATTACAAAGCTCCGCGAAAAAGGCGTCGTATTGTTTTTGTCCAACGGTGATCACTCACTCATTGAGCACTTGGCAGCTTGCCTGGAGCGCTCTCAATCGAGTCTGCCAGGATCCCTCCGTTGCCGCCTGCATTCCCGCAATTCATCTGGAAGGCCCCTGGATCTCTCGAGAGGATGGCCCCTCGCGGCGCCCATCCGCTTGGAACACGCTCGCAACGCGGACTGGGAAGAATTCCTCCGGCTGCAGGAATCCGCAGGCGGCCGTATCGGCATGGTGACACTCGCCCGGAAGTGCCAGGGTGCGTTGGCGGTGATCGAAGGCTCTGACTGCGGCGAATCGATTGTGGTAGCCATCGGTCACACGGCCGCGAAGCCCCGGAACCATTCGCCAGAGCGGTGCAGGCCGGCGCCAGAATAATACACCCACCTGGGCAATGGTTCGCATCTGCAGATTGCCTCGGCACCACAACTACGTCTGGGAACAACTGGCGGCCGACGAATTGTGGGCCAGGTTTCATCTGTCGGATGGCCATCACCTGCCGCCCTCTGGTGGTGAAGTGCATGGTTCGAGCCAAAGGGAGTGGCGACCGCAGCAATTCTCACGAGCGATGCCAATCTCCGCCGCCGGCATGCCGCCAGGTCGTTACAGGCTCGGCGCCGTCGATATTGTGGTGCAACCCAACTATCGAGCCGAGCGAGCCGACGGCGCCGGCAGCGGCATTCTGGCTGGATCTGCAATCGATCTCCTGCGTGGAGTCGAGAATGTCATTCGCTTCGCCGGACGTCTCCCTTTCGGGAGCGGTTACGATGGCTTCAGCCAATCCTGCCCGCCTGATGGGCCTTTCCAGTCGGATTGGAGCCCCGGAGCCACGGACTGGGACGCCAATCTTGATCGCTCTTCGAATGGAATGCCAGACTCCGGGATCCCTTCAGCTGCAGCAAACCATCATGGAGGGTACAGGTTGTCTATGATGCCCGCAAGGCCGGAGCGGCCTGACGCCTGCGCATACATCCCCCATTGCGGAACTCCGACAGATCGACTTGACTATGTGCCAGTATCCGGCGCATAACGTCGTGCGTCTCTCGGACAGAGGCTAGGTTCCTGCATCCGCGAGCATGACCGCCAGCGATTGTGGATCGACTTGGCCGGGTTCTGGTCGGCTCAGTCAGTGGAAGCTGGTTGACCTATCCCTGAACGCGCCCTATAATTTCGCGACATGTGCAAGCTCCACGTGCTGCCAACTGGACTCCTCTGACACATGAAATTAGCAACTTTCTGGTCCTGTATTTTGCTCTCTGGCAACTGAGCTGGCTGCTGGCTGACCACTGAACTTGGGCGCAGACACCCTGCTGCCCTCCGCAATCCAGCCGGAACCCCGGCCAACAAACAAGGAGCTGGTCGTCGATGTCGATCCTCGTCAATGTGGTCTTTTCTGTTCTCGACAAGAGGAGAAAGCTATTCTGGACCTCAGCTCAGAACGAGGTTTCCCTTGTGGAGGACGACGCCACGCAGAAGGTCACCAACTTCACCCGGGAGGCAGGCGGTCCGTCGGCGCTGGCCGTGCTCATCGATACCAGCAACAGTATTCGCGCCCAGTTCAAGGTGGAACAGAGGCAGCCATCGACTTCTTCCACACGACGAGTTGCGGCGGCGGCGAGACAAAGCGATGCTGTATGAGCTTCGACTCAACCGTCGACATCCTGCAGACCGTTTACGGACGACGCAGACCTGCTGACCAAGGCGGTTCGCCGCCTTAAGACCGGCGGTGGCACAAAGATGTTCGACGCGCATTCACACAGCGCTTGCCAGGAGCATTTGAGGAAGGAGACGGGGATGCGTCAGCGTGCTCGTTTTGATCAGCGACGGCGATGACAATATGAGCTTTGAAACGCTCGGCTCAACGATGTAGAGGCAGCGCAGCGGGCGGAAGTGGCGATCTACGCCATCAGCACCAAACACGAGCGGGTTCTTTGGGATGTCAGCACCGAAGAATGACAAAGCTCCTGAAGCGGCTGGCCGAAGAAACGGGCGGGAGAGCCTTCTTCCCTGCAAAGATCGACGAGATGGCGTGTCAACTTCCAGGACATCAGCATCGAACTCAGAAATCAGTACTCGCTGGCCTATCGCTCCAGCAACAAATCGGCTGCGGGACGGCAGTTTCCGCACGCATCAAGATCAACACCGCTCCGCGAAAGACGCAAAGGCGTTCCACCGCAAAAGGGTTACTACGCCGCCCCGGGCTAGAGAGCCGAAGGGCTGGCTCCGATCCTCCAAACATCGGCAGGAGCACTCGACGATCCTAACCCCAGAACCAGAAGTAGGCTCCTGCCAGCAGAGCCAGCAGTAGCCAGGATCAGGATAGGCAGCCAGTTTCTTCGAAGAGGCATGGCTTGATCGCAAAGTTCGGTGCCGCTGTTCGCTGGCCGTGTGATTGTTTCTGCGGAATCAGCCCGGCGCTTCTGACGCCAATGTGCGGATGCACTTCGTCCAACTCAAACTCCCCGTTCCCGACCTCGTCCAGCGGGTGCAGCTGTCTGTCGAAGTGCTGGTTATCGCAAGCTTCGAACTCCAGGATGCTCTGCCCGGACTGCGCTGGAGTTCCTGCTCGAATTGCTGTGCCAACAGCTCATCGCGTTGCTGAGCCTCCTGATGCAGGTCCACCCGAACCGCATCCAACGCGTCGTCAATTTCCTTGCTGTCGATTGAAGGCATCAAAGCCGTCTCTGGTCTCGGCGACGTGGGGCCTCCAGCACGACCAGTGTGCTGCGGCGTTCGTGATGGTGGGTTCGCGTGCGCGGGAGTCGCTGCTGGACCGTCGAACAAGGCCATCGACTTCCGAGGGGATCTCCCCGTCGTCAGCCGGTCTCACCGAAACTATGCTCAGCCGGCGGAACAGGCCTCAGGCCTCCTTGGCTGGGATAGCTCGGAGCGGATGTCCTTCCGGTGTCGGCTCGCTCCAGAGCCGTCAGCGCACGGCCTTCAACAACTGCCACTTGGGAATCGGCTTGTCCAGGAACTCCGCGGCTCCACAGCCCAGAGACAGCTTCCTTTCTGGTACTTTTCGCCCTTTGTAGATGGCTGAGTACATGATGACGGGCCGAACGTCCCGGAGTTCGCCCTTCGTGATCTTCTTGCACAGCTCAAAGCCATTGAGCTTGGCAGCGCTTAATGCTTCGCGTCAACGACAAGTCCGGCTTTAGCCGCTTCAAACACGGCCAGCGCCTGCTGGCCGTCCAGGCAGCCGTTCAGAACCAGGAAGTTCTCACTCTCCAGAATCTTGCTGCAGCTCTTCGCAGGATTCCTGCTCAAAATCCACGATGAGGATCGTCTTCTGCATCCGTTTTCCATGTCCTATTTCGTGGTTGAGCTGTAAGACCACCAGTGACCTCGGTGCGCAACCGTCTTCGCTGCAACTCCGTCAACAGAGGGGCTTCATCTCACAACAGACGGTCCACGCTGCGGCGGCCTCCGATTCTAGATGAACCCAGGAGCCTGTGGTATGCTTTTCCGATCTGTGCCAACATCCTGACTGGGGCTTGTCGCATTCCCGGCAGCTTCTGGCGGACGAACTCTGAATGAATCTGAATCGCCATCGGAAATCGTTGTCCGGATCTCTTTCGCCTTAGTCCTGCGCCATTCTATTGGCCGCGTCGCTATTTGCCAACTCATTAAATCAGTCTCCAGGAGAAGCCCTATCAGCCTCCGCGTGCCGGTCGAGCTGGTGCTGGTTCCGGTCACCGTCGAAGACGGTGACGGCAAGCTGATCGCCGGTTTGCAGAAAGAGGATTTCCAGTTGTTCGAGGAAGCGTCCCACAAGCCATAACTTATTTCTCGTCGGATCCGGTGCCGCTTATCTGCAGTCATCATGATCGATCGCTCGACCGATGCCGGCACGCAGAGCCTGCTGAAGGAGACGCTTGCTTTCTTGGTTGAGTCCTTCAGCCCATTTGATGAAGTGGCTCTTTTTCAGTTCGAGCACACAACCGACAAGGTACAGGACTTCACCTCAAACAAAGACGAATTGCTGAAAGCCTTTGATAAGATCACTTTGAAGGGGCGGCTCCCGGGTTTGGTGGCGGTCCTTTAGGAGGAACCGGAGGGCAGTTTTCATCAGAAACTACGGTCAATAGCATCCCATTGGAAACAGGTCAAGGCAAGGTCCCACCTCCGAAAACCCTCAACACGCATATTCACGATGCAGTATTTACGCAGCACCAAGCGATTACGGGGAGCGCGATCCGCAATCGTCGTGGCACTATCGTTTCTGATTTCAAACGGACAGAATGCTCCCGGCAATCGCAATTCCTATGATCGGACGATGGAAGCATTGCAGCAGAGAGACATCACGCGTCTTTCGCGAATTGCTCAGGGGACGTCGCTGGTCTACCTGCAGACTCAACACTTTGACCCGATATGCCAACCCGACGGGCGGGGCTGTCTTCTATCCGGCATGAAGAACAGCGGGACTTTGCTGAGGACCTGCCAGAAGATCACGCAGATGGCCCGCAACAAGTACGTACGCTCGGCTTCGCCCCCGAGGCGCTGTTGAAAGCGTCGACGTTCCGCAAGCGAGGGTGCGGTTTGAGCGGACAAAATCATCAAGGCCGACCGCATTCGGAGCCGAAGCGGGTACTATGCGGTGCCGCGCTGAGGCCTGGGTTGCAGTTCTTTCGACCTCCATTTCACAGCTCCTGTTCCCTGACGTCTCCTTGAAGTCTTTTGTAAAGGCCAGCAGCGCGATCTGCGTCGATGACGGGACGCTACTGCCACCGCATTTGTTGATTTTCTCCCAGCGACAAATTTCCCAGCCCGGCTATTTTTGGGTCTATAATCAAGACTGGTTACTTCCTGGATGTGTCTATGCTTCCCCGTCGCCGTTCGCGCCGCTTCTCCCAATGCGCTCAGCCGGTTCTGTGCGGACGTTTGCTTCGCGGCTGTCTCTGCGGGCTGACGCCCCATCACGGCATTGGACGCAGACGGGCGCATCAACATCCGCGCTCTATGAGGCGAGGAGGCGAGTACGTCGCGCTGAAAGGGTTCCGCTGCCCATCAACAAGAACGGCCTTGATCGTCAACGCCAAGGGCGAGTTCGACTGGAAGAAGAACGAGGGAATCCTCCCTCACGGCTGGCCAGTTCATCGCGCCTGGCATCACGCGTTCAGGTCACGAATGTCATCTTCGCCGGGCAGCAAGATGATGTTTGAAGTGAATGGGGGCGGCAAGAGAAAAAGAAGAAGCGATTCCTCGAAAGAATTCAGATCGGTGGCGGGGTGGAGGCATGGCGCCGGCGGCGAGCCCAACGGCTCGAGGCTCCGCCGCAAGGCTCCTACGTCTCCATCCAATTTGACAAGCAGCATTCCGACCATCAGTCCTCGGAGGAGTGAAAGATCTTCTCTCAAATGTTCTGGACTTCAGCAAGAAGTCAGCCACCAAGTCCTTTCATTGAGTCCATTCCCGACGAGAGTTTCAAGAAGCGGTGAAGAACAAACAGGCCGCAGTGGGGATGGACCGACAGAGACACTCGTCCTTGGCGACTCTGGGCAGGCCCATTCGGCAGAGTTAGAGCGCAAGGGGCGAGGAGGAGACCGAGGACTGGATCTACGGCGAACGCCCGCACAAGATCATCTTTGTCACCTTCCTTCACGGCAACCAGATCGTCAGCGTCAAGGAGTATTGAGGCTCTGCCGCCTCCGACCTCGATCCTGGCCAGAGAGTGCGAAACTCCCAGTGAGCACTTCACTAGGAGCTCAGCTCCGTTCCCTCAGCGTCCCAGCCGGGCCCACCGGCACCGAGGCCCGGGAACTTGCCCTCCCAACACATCCCGCCCCATTCTGCCCCGCGTGCTCCGCCAGGGCTATAGGTACGTCCCGACCTCTGCCTTCCGAGTACCCAGGCGTCCTGCACCCAATTAGTGTATTGTCTGACAACATTACGCTGCATTTATCACTTGAGAGAAGCTCGACGAATTTCCACGCAGAAACAAACCCGGATCTGAAATGCACGAGATCGCACAAGCCGCGCGTGATCCGCAGGGCTCGGCTCCCAATCGGCATCCAGAACGAGGCGGCAGCAGGCGGGTTTTTTGTTGCTGATCCTGGGGCTAATCGCGATCCCAGCGATGGCCGCAGCCGCGACCCTCCACCTCCCAAGGTTCTCATTCTTGCATTCCTATCACCTCGGCTACGACTGGACCGAAAGCATTGCTGCCGGCATTCGGTCAGTGTTTCAAGAGAATGCCGTGGTGGCGGATCTCCATGTCGAATTCATGGATGCGCGACGCCCCACGGATCTCCGGCAGGATCTCGAACGGCCTCACGACTACTACAAACACAAGTTCCAGGATCTGAACTTTCAGGTCATCATCATCATCCGACAACGCTGCACTGGAGTTTCTCCTGCAGAATCATCAGGCGTTGTTTCCTCAAACTCCTGTGGTGTTCTGCGGTGTTGGCAGGATCGAACTGCTATGACTTCAGCAAACGGCCACTCTTTACGGGCATTGTTGAAATCACGGACAACACCGAAGACCGTAGCGCCCTTCGCTCTGCGGCTTCAGCCTGAGGTCCGCCGAGTGGTTGTGGTCACAGACAATGGACCGACCCTGAGGGCAGGCCAGGCGGATCTGCTGATCTCCAGAGGACCTTTCCGCAACTGCAGTTCGAATTCCTGGATCCATCGGACCTGGAGATCTCTGAGCTTCTCAGCCGCCTCAGAAGCATGCCGCCCTCTAGCGTTGGGTTGTTGGAGGCTTTCTTCAGCAATAAGTTTGGTCAGACGTTTACCGCACCGGAAGCGGCCCGACTGATCTCACAAGCCTGTCCCTTTCCGTGTACGGAGTCAACGCCAATACCTTCCGGGACGGTATCGTCGGAGGGCAAGCTCAATGATGGTTACTTTCAAGGTGTGGAGGCGGCACGCCGTGCTGTCGGCCATTCTAAAGGAACAACTCCGGCCGCTCTGCCCATTCTGCGGGAAAGCATCAATCGCTATCAGTTCGACTATGAGCAGCTCCGACGTTGGCAGATCGATCTGTCGCGGCTGCCTCCGGGAAGCCTGGTGGTGAACCGCCCTCCCTCACTCTACGCGCAGCACACGGCCATCATCTGGATTGTTGCAGCCTTTCTCGGGCTTCAGAGTATTGCGATTTCAGTTCTGCTCTTCAACATTCGCCAGCGCCACAAAGCCGAAGCACGGTTGCGTGCCAGCGAAGACAGCTCTGAGAAAGCGCAGAGTATCGCCCACATCGGGAGTTGGGATCACAACTCTGAAGGGAGAGCTGTGCGGGTGGTCTCCTGAGAGCTACCGGATTTTCGGGTATACCCGAGGAGCGACCGCCCGTCTCGCTAGAGTTCTTCCTGGCCAGAGTTCATCCGCGGAGGACGCGCAAGCTGTGCTCCGAGCTTCCACCGAAGCCCGAACGCTGAGCAAACCGTACGGCGTTGAGCACCGCATCCTTCTTCCTGACGGAAGGAGCGGCTGCTTCATCAGCAGGCCGAAGTCATCACCGATCACGACGGCAGGGCGGGATGCGCATGGTGGGAACCCAACCGGACATTACAGACCTGCGCTCGCTTGAGGAACAGCCGCGCCAATCTCAGAAAATGGAGGCGGTGGGCCGGCTGGCTGGCGGCATTGCGCATGATTTCAACAACCTGCTCACTGCGATCAACGGTTACTGCGACCTGACTCGCAGACACTCTCGGGTTCCAGCACCCTTGCGTCCGATCTGCTGGAGATCCGCAGGGCGGGCGAGACGAGCCGCGGCGCCCACACGCCAGCTGCTGGCGTTTAGTCGTAAGCAGGTGCTGGAGCCCCA